>Ga0181594_10000739_pt1 | contig 30466 bp, 34 predicted proteins | sample 071ome_18_FD_145603 | JGI IMG/M metagenome (GOLD analysis project Ga0181594, IMG submission 145603) | Coastal salt marsh microbial communities from the Groves Creek Marsh, Skidaway Island, Georgia - 071413BT metaG (spades assembly) | ecosystem: Environmental > Aquatic > Marine > Intertidal zone... | reverse complement strand
TGACCAAGCCGTTCTCGCCGCGCGAGCTGGTGTCGCGCGTGAAGGCCAACCTGCGCCGCGCCCGGGTGGTGCCGGTGCAGGAGGACCCGATCCGCATCGGCGACATCGAGGTCGACCCCGCGGCGCGGACGGTCACCCGCGATGGCCAGGACGTCCCCCTCACCTTCTCCGAGTTCGAGATCCTGCTCAAGTTGATGAAGTCGCCGCGGCGGGTCTTCACGCGCGAGGAGCTCATGGACCACCTGTGGAACGGGTCGTTCTACGGCGACCTGCGCAGCGTGGACGTGCACGTGCGCCACCTGCGGCAGAAGGTCGAGCGCGATCCCGCGAACCCGGTGCTCATACGCACGGTGCGCGGCGTGGGATACGCGCTCGGGCGGGAGGACGGGACGCCGGAGTGACCCGGCCCCGGGGGCGCACCGGGTTGCAGACCTGGCTCATCGGCTCCTTCATCACGTTGGGGGTGGCCGCAAGCCTCCTCATGTTCCTGGTGCTCCTGCCCACGCTGGAGGGAAGCGTGGTGTCGGGTGCCACGGAGCGCACGTCCCAGGCCACGGTGGAGGTGCTGGAGGACCTGTCCGAGGTGCCCGGATCGGGCTTCGGGCTCACCGATGCCCAGGGCGACGCCTACGTGCAGCAACTCGCATCACGGGTGCGCGGAGCGGCGCGCTACTACGACATCGCCACCGGGTGGCACGAGGGCGGCGCATCGGCGGTTCCCGGCGCATTCCCCGAGGACCGGCTCACCCCCGAGGGCGAGCTGGCCGACAAGTCCATCTCCGCCGTGCCCGTGCGCGTGCGGGTGGACGAGGGACCCGACAACGCGCGCACGGTCTACTCGGCGGTGCGCGTGACCCGGGGGGGCACGGTGGTGGGCATCGCCGAGGTCGCGGTGCCCGTGCCATCGCCCACGGCTGAGGTCGGGGCCCTTCAGCGCCGCGTGCTGTTCGCGGTCGTGCTGGTGCTGCTGCTCGCGACGGGGGCGGGCATCGTGATGGCGCGCATCCTCGGCCGGCGCATCGCGCGCGTGGCGGGTACCGCTGCCCAGCTCTCCGCTGGCGACCTGGCGGCGCGCGCACCCGAGACCTCGCCGCGTGAGGTCGCCACGCTGGCCGTGGGCCTGAACCGGATGGCCGATCGCGTGCAGGACCTCATCGGCGCGGTCACCGGCGAGCGCGACCGCGCACGCGCCCTGGTGTCAGGCCTGAGCGAGGGCGTCCTCCTGATCGACCCGGACGACCAGGTGGTGGTGGCGAACGACGCCGCAGTCGCGATGACCGGGCTTCCCCAGGGCGGTGGCGCCCGCCGGGTCGACCTGGGGCCGACGCTTGCCGGCCTGGTCGTCCAGGCGCGCGAGGCGGGCCAACCCCTGGAGGACCCGGCCGTGTCGATGCCGTCCGGTGACGAGGCCGCGGCTGGTGCGGTGCCGCTGGCGGATCCGACGGGCACCGTGGTGCTGACCCTGCGTGATGTCACCCAGGAGCGCGCCCTTGCGCGCACCCGGCGCGAACTGGTGGCCAATGTGTCGCACGAGTTGAAGACCCCGGTGGCGGCAATCCGCGGGTTCCTCGAACTGATGGAGGACGACTCCATGCCGGCCGAGGCGCGACAGGAGTTCCTCGGGCTCATGAACGCCGAGGCCGCGCGCCTGCAGCGCCTGGTGGACGAGCAGCTGCAGCTTGCACGCCTGGACAGCGGGGGGCTGCCACTGGAGATCCAGCACATCGACCTGGCGTCGGTGGTACGCGCTGCCGCACGCCCGCGCGCCGTCCTGGCTGCGCGGGAGGGCCTGGACCTGCGTGTGGAGGCACCCGGTCCCGTACCGATGGAGGGCGATCCCGCGCGCATCGAGCAGGTGCTGCTGATCCTGCTCGACAACGCCGCACGGCATACCACGGCGGGCGGGGTGATCAGCGTCACGGTGCATGCCGAGGGAGGCGATGCGGTCATGGCCGTTGCCGACACGGGTGAGGGCATAGGGCCGGAGGCCATTACGAGCGTGTTCGACCGGTTCTACCGCGCGGACGCCGCGCGTGAGCGCGACGACCGACAGGGCGCGGGCCTCGGCCTGGCCATCGCCCGGGGCATTGCCCGGGCCCATGGAGGTGACATCACGGTGTGGTCCGAGCCCGGCCGCGGAGCCGTGTTCACGGTACGGCTGCCCCGCGACGTGCAGGTAGGCTCCGCGGCGTGACCCGGGGCATCGCACTCGTGACCGGCGCGGGCCGGGGGGTGGGCCGCGCCACGGCCGAGCGGCTTGCCCGCGGCGGGTACGTGGTGGTGGCCGGGGTGCGCGATGTGCCCCGCGCACTCGAGGAGATCGGCGAGCCGCCGGGGATCCATCTGGTGCCGCTGGATGTGACGCGGCCCGACGAGGTGCGCTCGGCCGCCGAGATCGCCACCGACTTCGCCGGGGGCGGCGCGATCGATGTGCTGGTCAACAACGCGGGCTACGCGATGATGGCGCCGCAGGAGAGTGGTGATCTCGACGTGGCGCGCGAGATGTTCGAGACGAACCTGTGGGGCGCTGCCGCGATGGTGCAGGCCCTCGCGCCCGCCATGCGCGAGGCCGGGCGCGGCACCATCGTGAACGTATCGTCCATCGGGGCCCGCCTGTCCAACCCGCTGATCGGCTTCTACCACGCATCCAAGTACGCGCTCTCCGCGCTGTCCGAGGCCCTGTCGGTGGAGATGGCGCCGTTCGGCGTGCGGGTGGTGATGATCGAGCCCGGGATGATCGATACCGATTTCTCGAGCGCCACGCGCGTGTCGGGCGGCGTGGCGGACCCCGGGTCCCCCTACGCGCCGCTCTTCGCCGGAATCCGCGCGGGTTTCTCGGCATGGCGGGAGCGCCCGGATACCAGCACCGGCGCCTCCTGCGCCGACGCCATCTGGACGGCGGTGCACGCGGATGAACCGCCCATCCGGGTGGTGGTGGGCGGTGACGCCGTCGAGCTCGACGGCGTCATCCGTGACGCGGCCGATGACGCGGACTTCCAGGACAGGCAGCGCGCATTCCTGGGCGTGGACTGGCCTCCCGCCCCGCCGCGCCCCCGCGAACCCTGATGAAGGTCGTGGCGGCCCCGGCCCCGTTCAAGGGGGCGCTCGGGCCGGCCGCAGCAGCCGCTGCCATGGCCGCCGGCGCGCGGGCCGCGGGTGCCGACGTGCGTGAGGTGCCGATGGCGGACGGCGGTGAGGGGACGCTTGATGCCCTCGTGACCGCGCCCGCGGGACGGATGGTGCGGGCAGCGGCGCGTGACCCCCTGGGTCGCCCGTTGCAGGCCGCATACGGCCTGCTGCCCGACGGCACGGCGGTGGTGGAGCTGGCGACGGCCTCGGGCTTCGAGCGCCTGTCCGACGCCGAGCGCGACCCGGAGGCCACGAGCACGGCGGGCACGGGGGACCTGATCCGCGCCGCGCTCGACGGCGGCTGCCGGCGCATCGTGCTGGGGGTGGGAGGGAGTGCCACCACCGATGGCGGCCTTGGCATCGTCGTCGCCCTTGGCGCCCGCGCCCTGGACGCGGCGGGGGAGGAGCTCCCCGGCACGGGGGGCACTCTCGCCGCGGTGCGCCGGGTGGACCTGAGCGGCCTCGACCCCCGCCTCGGCACGGTTCCCGTGGAGGTCGCGTGCGACGTCGCGAACCCCTTCGCGGGCCCGGATGGGGCGGCGCGGGTGTTCGCGCCGCAGAAGGGCGCCGATGCACAGGCGGTGGAGCGCCTGGATAGCGGCCTCATGAACCTGGCGGCGGTGCTGGTGCATCAGGGGTGTCCCGACATCGTGCGGATGCCACGCGCCGGTGCCGCGGGCGGCGCAGCCGGTGGGCTCGCGGCCATGATCGGCGCGCGCCTGGTGGACGGCGGGGCCGTGGTGGCCCGTGCCGTGGGCCTGGCGGATGCCCTCGCGGATGCGGATCTCTGCCTCACGGGCGAGGGGCGCCTGGACGGCCAGACGCGGGCCGGCAAGGCGCCTGCGGTGGTGGCCGCGGCCTGTGCACAGGCGGGGGTGCCGTGCGTGGGCCTGTTCGGCGGGGTGGATCTCTCGCCCGCGGAGGCGCGGGCAATGGGCTTCGCGCAGGTGCGGCCCATCGCGTCGGCCTCGCGTCCCCACGCCGCAGCCCTGGCCGCCACGGCCGAGGACCTCGAGGCCACCACGGCCGAGGTCGTGTCCCTGCGCGCCTCGTCCTGATGCCCGGCCGCTGGTAGCGTCGCGCCCCGTGAGTCGGAACCTCAAGGGACTGGTGCTGTCGGGCGGCGCCGGCACGCGGCTTCGCCCCATCACTCATACCTCCGCGAAGCAACTCGTGCCCGTCGCGAACAAGCCTGTGCTGTTCTACGGGCTCGAGGCGCTGCGCGATGCCGGCATCCGCGAGGTCGGCATCATCATCGGGGACACCGGTGATGAGATCCGCGAGGCAGTGGGGGATGGCTCGGCGCTCGGCATCGAGGTCACGTTCATCCCCCAGTCGGCGCCACTCGGGCTGGCGCACGCCGTGCTGACCGCCGAGGAGTTCCTGGGCGATGACCCGTTTGTGATGTACCTGGGCGACAACCTCCTGCGTGATGGCATCGCGCCCCTCGTGGAGGAGTTCCGCGCGAGTGATCCCGACGCGATGATCCTGCTGCAGCGGGTGCCCAACCCCTCCAGCTATGGCGTTGCGGTGCTCGATGGCGACCACGTCGTGCACCTCGAGGAAAAGCCGGCTGAGCCCCGCAGCGACCTTGCCCTGGTGGGCGTCTACATGTTCGCGCCATCCATTCTCGACGCCGCGAAGGCGATCACGCCCTCTCCCCGCGGCGAGCTCGAGATCACCGACGCCATCCAGTACCTCATCGACCAGGGCAGGCGCGTGGAGCCCCACGTGGTGACCGGTTGGTGGAAGGACACCGGACAGGTGGAGGACATGCTGGAGGCCAACCGCCTCATCCTCGATGTCATCGAGTCCCGCATGGACGGTGACCTGGTGGACAGCGACATCGAGGGGCGGGTCATCGTGGAGGACGGCGCGCGTCTGGTGAACAGCCACGTGCGCGGCCCCGCGGTGATCGGACGCGGCTCGCTCATCGAGAACGCGTACATCGGCCCCTATTCGTCCATCTCCACTGGGTGCGTGGTGCGCCGTGCCGAGATCGAGCACTCCATCCTGCTCGAGCGCGTGCACGTGGAGGACCTCGATGCCCGGGTGGAAGGCAGCCTGATCGGGCGTGACGTGCACATCTCGCGGTCCGACGCCAAGCCGCGGGCCTACCGCTTCGTGCTGGGTGACTCATCGGTGATCGGCCTCACCTGAGGGCGTGCGGGTGAAGGCTCTCGTCATCGGGCACCGGGGGATGCTCGGCACCGACCTGATGGACCACCTCGCGGCCGCGGGGCACGAGTCCGTGGGCCTCGACCTGCCCGAGCTCGACATCACCGACCGCCGCCGGGTGATCCGGCGCGTGTCGGAGTCGGCTCCCGACGTCGTGTTCCACCTGGCCGCATGGACCGACGTGGATGCCGCGGAGGATCACGAGGAGCAGGCGCTCATGGTGAATGGCGAGGGCACGCGCAACGTGGCCATCGCGGCACGCGACGCGGGGGCGGCGCTGGTGGCCGTGAGCACCGACTACGTCTTCCCGGGCACGGGCGGGCCGTATGGCGAGGACGACCCCACCGACCCCATCCAGGCCTACGGGCGCACGAAGCTTGCGGGTGAGCGCCTGGCGGAGCTCGAGTACCCCGAGGGCACGCGCATCGCGCGCACCGCATGGCTATACGGGGCCCACGGCCGGAACTTCGTGGACACCATGGTCGCCCTCGGCGCCGACCCCGCGCGGGACCACGTGGACGTGGTGGCCGATCAGGAGGGGTGCCCCACCTGGACCCGCGACCTCTGCCCGGCGCTGGTCGAGGTGGCTGCGCTGCCACCCGGCATCTACCACATGGCCGGGAGCGGCAGCACCACATGGGCCGGCCTCGCGCGGGAGGCATTTCGCCTCGCCGAGGTGGACTGCGAGGTACGGGATACCACCACCGAGGCGTTCGCGCGTCCCGCCCCGCGTCCGGCCATGAGCGTGCTGGCCGTCACCCACGAGGGAGCCCCCCGGCTCCGTGCGTGGGAGGATGCGCTGGCCGACTACATCGGGGAGCGTTCGTGAAGGTCCTCATTACCGGAGGGTGCGGGTTCATCGGCTCGGAGGTCGTGCGCGTCGCCATCGAGCGCGGCCATGAGGTGGTGAACCTCGACAAGCTCACGTACGCGGGAAACCCGGCCAACGTGGCCGAGTTCATGACCGACCCGCGCTACGCATTCATCCATGGGGACATCGCCGACCCCGAGGTTGCCGCGACGGCCGTGGACGGCTGCGAGGTGGTCATCAACCTCGCCGCCGAGAGCCACGTGGACCGCTCGCTGCACAACCCCACCGAGTTCATCGAGACGGACGTGGTGGGCACCGCGACCCTGATCATGGCCGCGCGCGAGGCGGGGGTGCGGCGGTTCGTGCAGGTGAGCACCGACGAGGTGTACGGGTCCATCCCGAGCGGGGCATTCCGGGAGACCGATCCCATCCAGCCTTCGTCACCGTACTCGGCCAGCAAGGCGGGGGGCGACCTGCAGGCACTGGCCATCCACCACACCTTCGGATACGACATCGTCATCACGCGCGGGTCCAACACGTACGGGCCCCGGCAGTACCCCGAGAAGCTCGTGCCGCTGTTCATCACGAACGCCCTCGATGGCCTGCCCCTGCCGGTGTACGGCGACGGCCTGCAGGTGCGCGACTGGATCCACGTGCGCGACCATGCCGAGGGCATCTGGTTCGCCATGGAGCACGGCGAGGCCGGGCAGGTCTACAACGTGGGTGGCGGCAACGAGTGGCCCAACCTGGAGATCACCCGCCGCATCCTCGCCCACACCGGAGCGTCGGACGACCTGATCACCTACGTGGAGGATCGCCCCGGCCACGACCGCCGCTATGCGCTCGACACGGCGAAGATGCGCGCCCTGGGCTGGGCGCCGCAGGTGGACTTCGACGAGGGCCTGGCGTCCACCGTCGAGTGGTACCGCGACGGCCGACCCTGGTGGGAGCCCATCAAGAGCGGCGAGTACGCGGAGTGGTACGCGCGCAACTACGCATCGCGCTGACCCCGCCGGCTAGCGGATGCGCAGCCGCACCGGGTAGGTGGAGTAGTACCGCATGCCCGTGGTGGCGTCCCGGATGTCGGCGTAGATGGTGAACACCTCGCCGGGGCGGTGTGCGTGGCGGTGCACCACGGCGTAGCCGCCGCAGCGCCCGCGCATGGTGCGTGACCGCGCCCCGCTGAAGTGCCATCCGTATGACCCGTGGGCCGACTTGAAGCGCGTCACCACCCGGTGCCCGATGCCGCCGGACTGGCACCAGCGCATCATCAGGCGGGTCCACCGCGTGCCCGGGATCTGGCGCGCGGTGATGGAGGTCACCTCGGGAAGGCTCACGCGCGGATCACCGCCGCCGCGCACGTAGTCGATCCAGGTGCTGTAGGTGCCCACGTGCGTGTAGGCGGTGGGTGATGAGTTGTCGCAGCCCTCGGGACCGAACGACACCACGCCGATCAGGAGCCCGTCGTTCTCGAGGGGCCCACCCGAGTCGCCCCAGCAGGCCGCCGCCTCGGTGGTGAAGGGCATGGTCCCGCAGATCGTCCCCCATGGGGCACCGATCGCCTTGCACTGCGCGGGCGTGGATACCGAGATGCGCCCGGTGAGGAGGCCGTCGCTTCCGCCGGGTGCGGCCTCGGTGGCGCCCCAGCCCGATACCCAGCCGGCCCCCGCGTAGGAGGCCCGCGGGCCGCGCTGATAGCGCTCCACGGCTGGGTGGATGGTGGGCGGCACGGGCCGGGCCAGATGCACCAGGGCGATGTCGTGGCCCCACCGCCGAGCGTCGTACAGCGGGTACTGGGCGATGGCATCCACGACGTACCGGCTCGCCGGGTCCACGGCCGAGAGCGCCGTGCGCCCGGCCGCCACCTCGATCTCCCCGGGACGCATGCCATCGGTGCAGTGGGCGGCGGTGAGGACCCACTGGGGATCGACGAGCGTTCCGGTGCAGAACTGCCCCGCCCGACCGTCCTCGCGTCCCACCTCGAGCAGGGCGACCACGTGATCGCCCGCCTCCGGGTCCGCGGGTCCGCCACCGACCACGGCCCCCGCCACGGCGCTCGCCCAGAGGACGATGGCGACCATCAGCGCCATGGCGGGCCGAAGCATGCGCCGACGCTATCAGCGCTCCGGCCGCCGGCGCGGCTACTGGTTCCGGAGGAGTTCCTCCTCGGGCACGTCACGCCACACGCGCGCAGGAAGCCCCGCCACCAGCTTGCCGGCGGGGATGTCCTTGGTCACGAGCGCACCGGCGGCCACGAAGGCCTCCTCGCCGATCTCGATGCCGGGCAGGATCACCACGCCGCCGCCGATGCGCGCGGCGCGGCGGATGGTGGCGCCGCGCAGCAGGCCGTGCCGGGCTTCGGTGCGTCCCATGAAGTTGTCATTGGTGGTGGTGACGCAGGGGGCGATGAACACGTCGTCCTCGAGGGTGGACAGGCGCGTGATGTACGAGTTGCTCTGGATCGAGCAGCGCGCGCCGATGTCCACCTGGTTCTCGATGCACACGCCGCGGCCCACGCCGCAGTCCTCGCCGATGGTCACGTTCTCACGAACGAATGCCTGGTCGCCGATGACCGTCCCCGCGCCGATCGAGGTGCCGGCGAAGATCACGGCACCGGAGCACACGGTGACGCCTGCGCCCAGCACCAGGCCCGGAAGCTCCCTGGCCTTTGCCGTCGACCGCCGGGCCAGCTTCGGGGTCTTCCCCAGCACCACGTTGTCCTGGATCACGCATCCCGGGCCGATGACGGTGCCGGCGTGCACCACCACGTTGGCGCCGATGTCGGCGTCGTCCGCGATCTGCACGCCTTCGCCCATCACAAGGTTCTCGCGGCTCATCGGGATGCCACCTCCAGGGTCACGGGCCGGCCGTTCTCGGCCAGCGACCTGTCCATTGCCTCGAGCACCTCGACGGTGGCGAGGCCCGCCCGCGCGTCGGCGATCGGCGCCGTGCCCGTGCGGATGCAGTCGAGGAAGTGCTGGCACACCAGTCGCAGGGGCTCGGCCGCATCGATCTTCGGGCTGAAGATGTCACCGGACCGCACTTGGATGTACTCGCCGTACTCACCGGTGCGCGGTACCGGGCCCTTGTCGTACACGGTGATCTTGCGCTCGCTCTCCATGTCGTCGAACACCACCATGCGCTCGGACCCGATGACGGTCATCCGGCGCATCTTGTGCGGGTCCAGCCACGACAGGTGCAGGTGGCCGGTGATGCCGCTCTCGAACAGGATGCGCCCGAACACCACGTCCTCCACGCCATCCTGCAGGTAGCAGGCCCCGGTTGCGGACACCTCCACCGCGCGCTCGCCCACCAGGTGCAGCATCACGCTGATGTCGTGCGGCCCCAGGCTCCACAGGGCGTTCTCGTCCTTGCGCACGATCCCCAGGTTCAGGCGGTTGCCGTACAGGTAGAAGACCTCGCCGAGGTGGCCCGAATCCACGAGCTCCTTCACCTTCGTGACCCCGGGGTGAAGGACGAGGAGGTGATCGACCATGCAGGTGACGCCCGCCGCCTCGGCGGCCTCGGCCACCTCGCGGGCGTCCGCCGCGGTGAGTGCCAGCGGCTTCTCCACGAACACGTGCTTGCCGGCGGCGATCACGCGGAGTGCGAGGGCCGCATGGGTGGGCACCGGGGTCGCGATGACCACGGCATCGGTATCCGGGTCGGCGAGCACCTCGTCCAGATCGGTGGTGAAGCGCGTGCGGGGGAAGGCGCCGCGGTGGCGCTCGAGCAGCGCCTCATCCAGGTCGCACGCCCACCGGAGCTCCGACCCCTCGATGCGGTCGAAGTTCCGCGCAAGGTTCGGGCCCCAGTAGGACATCCCCACCACGGCTACCTGAAGCGGAGCTACAGCGTCCACACGTTCTCCCCTCGCGGCACGGCGTTGCGGAAGTCCACCACCAGCGGCGCGGCGTCGGCCACGCGCTGCCAGTCGATGCCGGAATGGGCGGTCACCACGACCACGGCGTCCGATTCCGCCAGCGCCTCATCGGTGAGCGGCACGCTGCTCATGGCGCGGTCCAGGCCATGCCCGGGCTCGAGGTGCGGAACGTGCGGGTCGTGGTAGCTCACCCGGGCGCCCCGCTCGTGCAGCAGCGAGATGACCTTGAGCGCCGGGCTCTCGCGCATGTCGTTCACGTCGGCCTTGTACGCCACGCCGATCACCAGCACGCGTGAGCCCTTCAACGCCTTCTCGTGCTCGTTCAGCGCGCGCGCGAGCTTCGCCACGCAGAAGTAGGGCATCTGCGAGTTGATCTTCCCCGCCAGCTCGATGAATTCGGTGTGGAAGTCGTACTCGCGCGCCTTCCACGTGAGGTAGAAGGGGTCAATCGGGATGCAGTGGCCGCCGAGGCCCGGGCCCGGGCGGAAGGGCATGTAGCCGAACGGCTTGGTGGCCGCGGCGTCGATGACCTCCCATACGTCCACGCCCATGCGGTCGCAGAGGATCGCCGTCTCATTGACCAGGGCGATGTTCACGCTGCGGAAGACGTTCTCGAGGATCTTGGTCATCTCGGCCACCTCGGGGGTGGACACCGGCACCAGGCTGTCGAAGGCCTGTCCGTATACCTGCATCACGCGCTCGGTGCACGCCGGCGTGAGGCCGCCGACCACCTTCGGAGTGGACCGGGTGGTCCAGTCCTCGCGCCCCGGATCCACGCGCTCGGGGCTGAACGCCAGGTGGAAGTCGCGTCCCGCCGCCAGGCCGTAGCCCTCCAGGATCGGCGCCAGCTCCTCGCGCGTGGTGCCGGGGTACGTCGTGCTTTCCAGCACCACCAGCTGGCCCTTCTGCAGTCGGGGCGCGATGTCCCGGGCGGCGCCGAGCACGGCGCCCAGGTCGGGCTCGCGGTGCTCATCGAGCGGGGTGGGGAGGCAGATGATGATGGCCTCGAGCCCCGGCAACTCGTCCAGGTCGGTGCCGGCGCGGATGAGTCCCTGCTCCACCAGGGGCGCCAGCCGCTCGGAGGGGACGTCCTCGATGTGGGAGGTGCCTGAGTTGATCGCGGCCACCTTCGCATCCACGACGTCGAGTCCCAGCACCGGGACGCCGGCCTCGGCGAACACGACGGCCAGCGGCAGGCCCACATAGCCCAGGCCGATCACGCCGACGCGCGGGGTTGGGGGGCTCACAGGGCCCTCCCGGGGATGTTCATTCTCGGCACAGTCAGCGGCGGTATCGTAGTCACTATGGCCGATGCGGCGCTGGCGGGGCTCCCCCGCATCGTGCGTGCCGACGACGAGATCCGCTGGCGGGGGCAGGTGCTGACCTCGCTGGGACTCGCCTCGCTCGCGTTCTGGATCATCCTGTGGCTGGTCGAGGGGCCTGTTGAGCCACTCGCCGCCGGCATCGTGTTCGCGGCGGCGTTGCTGCTGGCACTGGTCCTCGGCGCCATCACCAGCCGCCGACGGGTGGCGCACGCCATGCTCACCCTGCGCCCCCCCCGCCTGGTGGTTCACGAGACCGTGGCCGATGCGCGGGAGCGCCGCGCGCGCGCCGCGACCGTCATGTTCCTTGGTGTCGGCATCCTGTTGCTGCTCGACACATTGGTGAGCCAGATCGGCGCCACCGCGGCCCTGGTCGCAGGCGCCGGCATCGGTATGGGCATCGTGGACCGCCTGGAGGCCCGACGCTGGGCGCGGGCCGAGGACGAGCGCGACTCGCGGATCTTCCTGATGCTGCGCCCCAACGCGCTCATCGCGCGCATGGGCGTGCAGGATGCCTACGAGATGCCCCGTGCGCGCTCGGGGGACGACGACGGCCCCCCGCCGGACATGTTCGTCTAGCCGAGCTCCTCCACCACGGCCCGCGCGATGGCCTCGGCCGCGTGCCCGTCGCCGTAGTACGGGGGCCGCTCCGCCGGCATCGACAGGTCGGCGAGCGCCGCCCCCACGCGCGCGGCATCCATGCCCGTGAGGGCGTTGAACCCGCCCTCCACGGTCTCGACCCACTCGGTGGTGTCGCGCAGGGTGATGCAGGGGATGCCGTGGAAGTAGGCCTCCTTCTGCACGCCGCCGGAATCGGTCACCACGGCGCGGGCGTTCATGAGCAGGTTCGTGAAGTCCAGGTATCCGGCCGGCGGCGCCAGCACGAGGTCCGGTACCTGCGCGAGGGCATCCCACCGTCCCCCGGGCTGGAGCTTGGCGCGCGTGCGCGGATGCACCGGGAACACCGCCGGCTGGCCGAGCGATGAGAGCACGTCGACCATGGCGTCGAGCGCATCGGGCGTGTCGGTCGCGGCGGCGCGGTGGACGGTGACCAGCAGGTATCCGCCGGGCTGCAGCCCCAGGGCGGCGGGCCCGGGTCGCGCGGCGGCGAGCGGCGCGAACATGCGGCTGGCGTCGAACATGACATCGCCCACCAGGTGCACGCCCCGCGTGATGCCCTCGGCCGCCAGGTTGTCCACCGCCTGGCGGGTGGGGCACAGCAGCACGTCGGAGAGGTGGTCGGTGATGACCCGGTTCTGCTCCTCCGGCATGGACCGGTCGAACGAGCGCAGCCCGGCCTCGACATGGGCGAGGGGTATGCCGTTCTTCGCCGCGGTCAGTGCGCCGGCGAGGGTTGTGGTGGTGTCGCCGTACACCAGCACGGCATCGGGCCGCTCGTCGCGCAGCACATGCTCGAAGCGCTCCATCATGATGGCCAGCTGGTGCACGGGCGTCCCGGGCCCCACGTCCAGTGCGTGATCGGGGCTGGGGATGCCGAGTTCGTCGAAGAACAGGTCGGCGAGCTCGGGGTCGTAGTGCTGGCCGGAGTGCACCAGCACCTCATCGCCCAGCGCCCGGAGCGCCGCGCACAGCGGGGCGGCCTTCACGAATTGCGGCCGGTTGCCGACCAGGGACACGATGCGCACGAGGACTCCTAGAGGCCGGCGAATCCGATGGTGGCGAGCCGCTGGGTGATGCGCTCGAGGTTGCCGGTCAGCACCATGATGCCGATCACCACCATCAGCGCGCCGCCGATGGCATTCACCGCGTACCAGCGGTCACGCAGCCATTTCGACGCCGAGAGCGTCTGCGTCATGAAGATCCCCGCGAGCAGGAACGGGATGCCCAGCCCGAGGGAATACACGAACAGCAGGAGGGCGCCCGCGGCGGGTGATCCGGTGGGCGCCGCGTAGGTGAGGATGCTGCCGAGGATCGGTCCGATGCAGGGTGTCCAGCCGGCGGCGAACGCGGCACCCACCAGCCCCGCGCCCACCAGCGTCTCCGGCCGCCGGGACAGCCGTACGTGGCGGTCGGACTGCAGCCAGCCCGTGCGGGGCAGCAGCACCATCGCGATGCCGAACACGACCAGGATGATCCCCGCCACGAGGTTGAGCACCTCGCGGTCCCGTGCCAGTGAGCGCCCGATCAGCCCGGCACTGGCCCCGAACAGCGCGAACATGATGGCAAAGCCCAGCACGAAGGCCGCGGTGGGGCGCAGCACGCCCTTCCAGCGCTGCTCCACCTGGTCCGCGGGCACGCCCGAGATGAACGACAGGTACCCGGGCACCAGCGCCAGCACGCACGGCGATGCGAACGACACGAAGCCGGCGGCGAAGGCCACGGCAAGGGATACGACGGAGAGCTGATCCACCGCGGCCATCGTATCCCCGCGCGGAAGGCATGCCGGTGGGTCGTCCCCTGCCCGGGTACCTGTGTCAGGCGGTCGCGGGCGGCTTCGTCTTGACCCAGCTGTAGATGATGCTCGCGCCCAGCACCAGCACGATCACGGCGAGCGACAGCCAGATCGGCGGATGCCAGAAGTCCTTCACGATCATCTTCGCCCCCACGAACGCCAGCACGATGGCCAGTCCGTACGACAGGTATGGGAAGCGGTCCACGAGGCCCTCCAGCACGAAGAACAGCGACCTCAGTCCCATCAGGGCGAAGGCGTTCACGGCGAATACCAGGAACGGCTCGCGGGTCACCCCGAACGCCGCGGGAATCGAGTCGAGCGCGAACACGATGTCCGTGCCGGCCAGCATCACCAGCACGACCGTGAGGGTGGTGTACATCCACTTGCCGTCCATGCGGATGCGGAACTTCCGGCCCTCGTAGGTGCCGGTGAGCGGAAGGCGGGCCTTGAGGAACCGGAGGATCGCCGACTTCTCCGGATCGGCGGGCTCGTCGGCGTGCCGCAGCAGCTTCCAGGCGGTGTAGAGGAGGAACGCGCCGAACAGGTACAGCACCCATTCCGCCCGTGCGATCAGCACGCCGCCCACGAGGATGGCGATCAGCCGCAGGCCGAGGGCGATCAGGATGCCCAGCGTCAGCACCCGCAGCTTGGCCGCGGGCGGCACGGCGAAGAACCCGAACAGCACGATGAACACGAACACGTTGTCCATCGACAGCGAGTACTCGAGCAGGAAGCCCGAGAGGTACTCGGTGGCGTAGCGGGCGTCGAACGCCAGGCCGACCACCACGGCGAACGACAGGCCGAGGGTCAGCCACACGCCCGTCCAGGCCAGTGCCGCGCGCAGGCTCATCTCGCGGTCGCCCCGCGATATGAACAGCAGGTCGACGGTGATGACCACCACCGTGCCGAGCACAAGGGCGATCCATGCCCACAGTTGGACGTCCACGAGGCGGCAGTGTGGACGATGACCGGCGGGCGCGCCCGCCGGTCGGTCAGGCGGTCATCGTCCGGGCGCTAGCGCCGGCCCCGCGTGGTGGCGATCGTGCGCACCTTGCCCGGCATGCGCTCCCATCGCACGTGCCGCACGCCCCATGCGTACACCGATCGGTACCCGAGGGCGCGCACCACGCCGACGTTCAGGTCGAACTTGCGGCCCTTCACGAACGGACCCGTGTCGCGCTTGTGCGCGACCACGCATTTTCCGCCCACGCAGATGCGCACGCGCGACCCGCAGGGCACCAGGTTCGTCGCCACCGACAGGGTCGTGCGCCGGGTGCGCCGGAATCCCGGGCACGCGTTGCCCTGCGATGAGGCGTCGTACGCCGATGCCAGCACCCGTGCCCCGCCGCCGCGATACGGCGTGGGAGCAGGCGCCGCGGCCCCGCCGGACGCCGGCTGCGCACTCGGCGCGGACGGCATCGATACGGGCATGGCCCCCAGCGCTCCGGACGCCGGGATGGCGGCGGTGGCGATGGCGGCGGACGCGACGAGTGCGAGGCGGTGCAGCAGGGCAGGGCTCCCTGTCGGGGTGGCGGCCCGGCATGGCCATCCCATGGGGATGGCCGGGTACCCACGGGCCCGGTCGGAGGTGCGAGGTGGCACCCTAACCGGATGGGTGGGTCACGCAAGGCGTTCACCCCGCAGGGAGCGACTTTTTTACGATCCGGCGTTACACGCTGTGAGCAGGAAAAACCTGCGATGGCACCGACGTCGCCTGCGTGTTCCTACGAATCGCGATCCATGCGCTCGAGCTCGCGGTCGATGGCCGCGTCGTCGTTGGTGCGGTTGCGCCAAATGATGAAGACCAGGATCGCGCCCCATACCACCGTCACATAGACCGGCCACGGCACGCCGGGCTGCTCGCGGTCGTTCAGGGCCCAGATCACCCACAGCGCCACGTTCACGATCACGAACACGCCGATGGCCACCTGCATGCCCCGCCGCTTCTGCACGCGGGCCGCGGCTTGCTCCCGGCGTGCGTCGCGCTCTTTGTCGTCGGAGCCCATTCCCGTCCTCTCATCAGGGGGTCGCCGAACTGCCCGCACGATACTGACTGCGCCGGATTCAAACGGGGTGCGACCGGATATCGGCGGTCGCGGCGTCGGGACGGGGTGAATGGGCCGTACAGGGATCGAACCTGTGACCTTGGGATTAAGAGTCCCCTGCTCTACCAGCTGAGCTAACGGCCCGCGGGCACGCTAGCACCACCGGCGTGGCCGGGGGAAGGGCAGCAGCCGCCGCGCTACCCCTGCGTGGTGAGCGTGTTCAGCCGGTTCCGGATGTCGGGCGCCAGGGTGTCGTCCGGCGCCAACTGCAGGAACCGCTGGTAGGCGAGGATCGCCTGGCTGCGCTGCCCCGCCTGCTCGGCCAACTGCCCCCAGTAGGCGTAGATCTGCGCATCGCGGGGGTTGCGCTTCGTGTACGCGGCGAGCGCGGGCAGCGCGGCGGCGGGGTTGCCCTGGCCGCTCGCCACCGTGACGAGGCCGATCACCACGTCGCTGTTGCCCGGGGCATTATCCACGGCCGCCAGCGCGTCGGTGAGCGCCGCGGGGTCGTTCGGGTCCCGCGCCAGTCGCGCCTGCGCCAGCGAGGACTGCGCCTCGCCCAGGTCCGCCTTCGCCTGCGCCAGGTCGGCCTTTGCCGTGGCGTTCTTCGGCGATGCCTTCACGGCGGCGGTCGCCGTGTCAACCCCGGCCGTGGCCGTGGTCACGCGGGACTGGGCCTCGTCGATCGCCTGCTGCAGCGGGTCGGAAGCGCCGCACCCGCCGCTCACGGCAAGTCCCCCGGCGACGAGGCCGAACCCTGCGAATGCGACCATCGCGATGATGGCGATCACCTTGGTGAGCACCTTCTGGTGCTTGCCGTCGAACAGCACGCGGCGACGCTACATGATCCGCGTACGCGCCTCGCGCGCCGCGGCGTTGACGGACCCGGTGTCGGCGAGCACCGGCCCATCCGCCCCGAGCACCTGGCGCCCGTCCACCCACGACGCCACCACGTGCGCCCGCGGATCGAGCACCGCGAGCGCGGGGTCGGCATCCACCGGCGCACCCTCCGCCGGCTGCACCGCCACGATGTCCGCGCGCTTGCCGGGAACGAGCGATCCGATGTCGCGGTCCCGCCCCAGCACGCCCGCCGATCCGATCGTCGCCATCGCGAGCATGTCGGCCGCCACGGGGGATCCTCCCCGCCGCGCGCGGGCCTCCGCCGCCCAGCGGGCCTCGTCGCGCAGGTCATAGGCCCCGGCGCTCGCCGGGCTGTCGGTGCCGAGCCCGACGGGGATGCCGAGGGCCTCCAGGGCCTCTACGGGCGCATCGCCGCAGGAAAGGCGCGCATTGGAGTGCGGGCAGTGGGCCACGCGTACTCCATGCTCCGCGAGGACCCCGGCGTCCTCGGCGTCCACCTGGACGCAATGGGCGGCGATGAGTCCCTCGCGCAGCGCGCCCGCCGCGGCGAGGCGTGACACCACGCCGGGCCCGCCCCCGGGCCAGGATGCGGGATCGCGGCCCACCGAGGTGATGGTGTCCACCAGTGGGCCCACGCCTTCATCCAGCAGCAGCACCTCATCGGGCGACTCGGCGACGTGACTTGCCACCGATCCGCTCCCGAGGATCGGATCGGCGAGCACCTCGCCCCAGAGGGCCGGTCCCACCGTGTACGGGGAGTGCGGTGACACGCCCACCTGCACAAGGGGCCCGGCATCGTCACGCGCGCGCAGGAGCGCCTCGCCGTGGTGCATCACCTTCTCGCGCGCGGCCGTACCGCTCTCGCGCCCGAACACCTCCAGGTGCACGACGGCGCGCAGCCCCGCAGCAGCTGCTGCGGGTGCGGCGAACCCGCCGGGGCCGGAGTCGCAGATCGTGGTCGTCCCGTTGCGCAGCGCCACGGTGGCCGCCCAGCGCGCGCCCGCCGCGCGGTCAGCGGGCGTGACCTCCGCGGTGCGGTGGATGAAGGCCCCCAGCCAGTCCCCGAACCCCGCATCGGGAACCAGCCCGCCCATGAGGCCCCACTCGAGGTGGCAATGCGCGTCCACCAGCCCCGGGATGAGGATGGCATCGCCCATGTCGGTGACGGGCACGCCGTCGCACGGCGGCAGGTCACGCTCGCGCCCCACGGCAACGATGGAATCGCCGGCGAGCAGCACGCCGCCGCCCCGGATGACGGGCCCCTCGACGGGCAGGACCCACGCCCCCCGGATGAGGGCGGTGAACTCCCCCCTGCTAGGCGGCGGGGGTGGACTCGTCGGTCTTCTCGGGCAGCGCCGCGTCCTGGGCCTGCGTCGCGGTCACCTGGTCGTCGGCGGCCTTGTCGCCGGTGACGCCCTTCTTGAACTCGCGCATGCCCGTGCCCAGGCTCTTGCCGATCTCGGGCAGCCGCTTGGCGCCGAAGGCCAGCAGGATGATGGCCAGGATGATGATGAGCTCGAGCGGGCCGATGCCGAATGGCATGGGTTTACCTCATGGTCGGGGCTCCCCGGCGGGGATCCGATTGCGGCGACGTTAGCATGGGTCCCCGGAACGGCGATGCGGGGGGAGGTGGGGATATCGGGCTCGAGCCCATGGCGGTCGGATGGGGTGGGCTGGTCGGGACGATCGGCCTCGCTGCGTCCGCTGCTGCCCCCCTGTGGGTGCGCGCGCTGGCGGTAATCGGGGCGTTCCTCATCGGCGGATTCCTCGCCGGTGTGCGCACCCTGGATCACCGCGCGCTGAATGCCGCCGCCGCGTGGGTGTTCGGCTGGCTGCTGTGGGCTGCCATCTGCCTGGTGCTGGCGATCGTGGCCGCATTCGGCGGGCCCAGCGACCCGGAGTTCGCCCCCGGCAGCGACGGGGCGTCCCTGCTCATCGCCGCGGCCTCCCTTCTGGCCGCCGCGGTGGGTGGGCTTGCCGCCGACCGCCGGTACAGCGCCCGGCGGATCCGTCAGCGCTACTAGCGGGGGAAGTCCCGGTGCGAGCGGCTGGAGGTGGGCCCCGCCTGCCCCTGGTACTTGCCCTGGTACGGCGTGTCCACGGGCGTGCTCATCTGCAGGAACGAGATCTGGCCGATGCGCATTCCCGCGTGGATGGCGATGGGCAGGCTCGCGACGTTCGAGAACTCCAGCGTGATCTGGCCCTCGAACCCGGGGTCGATGTACCCGGCCGTCGAGTGGATCAGAAGTCCCAGCCGCCCGAGACTGGACTTGCCCTCGAGCCGGGCCACCAGGTCGTCCGGGATCCCCACGCGCTCGAGCGTGGACCCCAGCACGAACTCCCCGGGATGGAGGATGAATGGCGCGTCATCGCCGATCTCGACCACCTCGGTCAGGTCGGCCTCGGGCTCGCGCGGGTCGATGTACGGCTGCCGGTTGTTGCGGAACACCCGGAAGGCGTTGGACACCCGCAGGTCCACGGATGATGGCTGCAGCAGCGCCTCGTCGAACGGATCGATGACGAGGCGGCCTGCGGACATTTGCTCGCGGATTGTGCGATCGGACAGGACCATGGCCCGGCACGCTACCCGATGCCCCACCGGCCCTCGTGCCCTGGGCTAGCCTGCGGTGCATGGTGGATGGCCCCGCGATCGCACCCGGACGGCAGCGCGCGTTCCGCGTGGACGCTCCCCCGGATGCGGCCCTGCTCGCGCGAGTTCGTGATGCGCGTGCGCGCGGCGCCGTGCCGGATGTGATCCTGGGTGACGTGCTGGTGGGCGACGGCCCGCGCGAGGCGCTGGACCCCGTGGAAGTGAGCCCGGACGAGCTGCGCCAGTTGGTGGACGGTGCCCGCCTGCCCCGGTGGGTGGTGGAGAAGGGGTCGTTCGGGCCCGGCTACGTGCAGCTGAAGTCGCTGATGCGCCAGGAGAGCCTGGTGACGGTGTGCGAGGAGGCCTCGTGCCCCAATATCCAGCGCTGCTGGACCCGCGGCACCGCCACCTTCATGATCGCCGGCGAGACCTGCACGCGCGGGTGCCGGTTCTGCGATGTGACCTCCGGCAAGCCCATGCTGCCGCCGGACCCCCGCGAGCCCGAGCGGCTCGCGGAGGCCGCGGCGTCCATGGGGCTGCGCTACGTGGTGGTGACGGCCGTTGCGCGCGACGACCAGCCCGATGGCGGCGCCGGCCATTTCGCCGCTGTCATCCGTGCGCTGCGCGACCGCCTCCCCGATGCGCGGGTGGAGGTGCTGATCCCGGACTTCCGGGGCAACTGGGACGCCCTGGACCAGGTGATCGACGCCCGGCCCGACGTGCTGAACCACAACACCGAGACCGTGCCGCGCCTGTACAAGCGGGTGCGCCCGGGCGCCCGGTACGAGCGCACCCTGGAACTGCTGGAACGCTCACGGGCTGCGGACCTGCCGACGAAGAGCGGCATCATGGTGGGGCTGGGCGAGCAGCTGCCCGAGGTAGCGCAGGTGTTCTCGGACCTGGCGGCGTCGGGATGCGAGGTGGTGACCGTGGGCCAGTACCTGAGCCCCTCGCCCGGACACCTGCCGGTCGAGCGCTTCTACGCCCCGGCCGAGTACCCGGCGCTCGCCGCGCTCGGGACGTCCCAGGGGCTTGCCCATGTGGAGGCCGGCCCGCTGGTGCGCTCGTCGTTCGAGGCCGACCGCGTTGCCGACGAGGTCGGCGCCGGCGTCGTCTAGGTTCCCGGCATGGATCAGATCACCGCCCAGGCGGCCAAGGCCGCGCTCGACGCCGGCGAGGCCGTGTTGATCGATGTCCGCGAGCCCGATGAGGTGGCCCAGGCTTCGATCTCCGGGGCGATGCACATCCCCATGGGGGAGTTGCTGGAGCGCATCGCGGAGGTACCGCGCGACCGGCGCGTGGTCTTCATCTGCCACAGCGGCGCACGGTCGGACAGCGTGTGCCGCTACCTCGAGGAGAACGAGGGCTTCGGTGATCTCGCCAACCTCGAGGGCGGGATCGTCGCCTGGCACCAGGCGGGCCTGCCGCTCACGCGGTAGCGCCCCCGTGGACGCTCAGAAGCGGCGCACCACCCGGTAGAGGGTGTCGCGCTGCACGGCGCGGCGACCGGTTGCCTCGATGGCGGCCACCATGCGGGGCGTGTCCAGCTGGAAGGCGGTCCCGGCGGCGCGGACGACGTTCTCCTCGATCATGATCGAGCCCATGTCGTCGCACCCCGCCTCGAGGGCCAGCATCCCCACCCTCAGGCCCTGCGTCACCCACGACGACTGCATGTGCGCGATGTTGTCGAGGTACAGCCGCGACACCGCCGACATCATCAGGTAGTCCGCGGCGGTGGTGTTCAGGTGGTCGTCGCCACGCGCGGAGCACCCGCCCGACTGGTACGACCAGCACACGAATGCGCGGAAGCCCCCGGTCTCATCCTGCAGGTCGCGCAGCACGCGCAGGTGCTCGATGCGGTCGTCCACCGAATCGACGGTCCCGTACATCATGGTGGCGCTGGTGGAGAGCCCGCGCAGGTGGGCCTCGCGCATGACGCCCAGCCATTCCGCGGTGGTGGTCTTGCGTGGCGCGATCACATCGCGCACGCGGTCCACCAGGATCTCGGCGCCGCCGCCGGGGATGGAATCGAGCCCCGCGGCGATGAGCCGGTCGAGCACCTCGCCCAGGTCAAGTCGCGAGTACTGCGCGATGTGCAGCACCTCGCTGGGCGACAGCGCGTGCAGGTGGATGGGGTAGCGCCGCTTGATGTCGTGGAAGAGGTCCTCGTACCACTCGATGCGCAGGTTCGGGTGGTGGCCGCCCTGCAGCAGCAGCGCTGTGCCGCCGAGGTCGAGCGTCTCCTCGATCTTCCGGAAGATGACCGGCTTGCTCAGGATGTACCCGCCCGGGTCGCGCGGGTGCCGGTAGAAGGCGCAGAAGTCGCAGTCGGTGACGCAGAAGTTGGTGTAGTTGACGTTGCGGTCCACGATGAACGTGACCTCGCCCGGGTCGGTCACGCGGTCGCGGGCACGACGGGCCGCGGCGGCGACTGCCACGACGTCGCGCGAGGCGACGAGGGCACGCGCCCCGTCGTCGTCAAGCCGCTCGCCGGCATCCAGCCGCTCGATGACCTCCAGGTGGCGGGTGGGCGTGACGGTGCTCATGCGGCCAGCGCCTCCATGGCGCGGTCGTGATGGAGCTCGCCCGCCCGCCGTGCCATCCCGAGGAAGCGCTCGAGCCCCGCCCGCTCATCGGGACCGAACCCGTAGCGCAACCCCCGCAGGTAGCCCGCGATGAAGGCCTCGTCGAACGGGAAGCGCCGGGCGGCGGCGTGTACGACCCGCGCCGGGTCGGCGGCGAAGGCCGCGGGAGCGGCGGCGATGGCGTCGCCGAGGGCCGCCACCTCGTGCGGCCGGTCGCGCAGCGTGTCGTCGCGCACGGCCCACACCGCGAACACCATCGGCAGGCCCGTGCGTGCCCGCCACATCTCGCCGAGGTCGGTCGAATGGCGCGCCATTCCGCCGCGGTGAGCTTGGAGCGCGGCATCCGCGATGAGCAGCACCGCCTCGCCCGACGCGAGCGCCTGCCCGGCACTGGAGTCATCGTCGAGCACCCGGAACGGGACGTGTGGCCCCAGCAGCACCCGGAGGAGGGTGACGCTGCTGGCGCTGTGGGGCGTCACGGCCACGCGCCGGACCTGATCGATGGGGGCGTTTGAGAAAAGTCGGATGGAGTCGACCGCCCCGTCGCAGGCGATGCAGCCGACCGGCAGCAGGCGCAGGCGGTCTGCGGCACGGGCATAGGCGATGCTCGATACTGCGGATACGTCAAGGTGCCCCTCGACCAGCCCGGCGTTCAGCGCCGCGGGCAGCCCATCCGTGAATCGCACGCCGGGTAGCCCCGTCGCCTCGAGGTGGTGATAGACGGGGAACATGTTGAGGGCGCTGATCCGTCCCACGCGCAGGTCGCTCATCGGGCCACCGCCCGCGCGCCCACGGCCTCCGCGAGGTGGTCCGGATCGGACGGGTCGTCCGTCGGGATCACCCACTCGTCCGCGCCGAAGGCGACCGCCACCTGGCATGCGCCGGCCCCGAGGGCACGCCAGTCCGGCCGGATCGGCATGTCCGGGAGAACGCGCCGCGCCACGGCGGTCACGAGCAGGTCCTCGGTGCCCCAGGATCCCGGTCGATCGGGTGCATCGGCCCCGGGCACCAGGTGCACGGCATGCACCTCATCTGCGCGTTCCGCCACGGCGAGCAGTTGGTCGGCCACCTCGGCCGGCGTCGTCCCGGCGCCGTAGCGGATGGCCACCGCGCCATCCCCGGCATCATCCGCGCGCACCCAGCCGACCTCCCCGGGCCGCCGGATGCCATGTGCCACCGCGATGGGATCACGGGCCTCGAGCAGGGCGATGACCTCGGCGCGGGTCATGCGAAGCGCTCCACCACCCCGGCGGCGATCACGCTCAGCGCATCCGCATCGGCGCCGCCGATGTCGCCGTCCAGCGATGCCACCGCGAGATCCACCTGATTGATGGCCGCCCGCCGCGCGGCGGCGGTCCCGGGATGGGCCGCCAGCCGGTCGCAGAGGGCCTCGAGCCCGTTGCCACCGGCGGCCACGCGGCCGATCTCGTTGCCGATCGCGGCCTCATCGGCGATCGCCAGGATCTGCGGGAGGGTCACGGTGCCACTGAGGATGTCCGTGCCCCGTCGCTTGCCCATGGCATCGGGCGAACCCGCGAAGTCGAGGATGTCGTCGAGCACCTGGAAGGCCACGCCGACGTGCTCGCCGAACGCAGCCAGCCGGGCCTGGGCCTCGTCCGATCCGCCCGACATCAGCGCGCCCAGGCGGCCCGCCACGGCGAAGAGCGCCCCGGTCTTGCGCCGGCATCGCGCCATGTAGGCCTCGACGGTCAGGTTCAGGTCGCCCGCCGCGCGCTGCTGGTCCATCTCGCCGCGCGCCAGGTCGAGCGAGGCATCGGCGAGGGCGGCCACCGCCGCGGGCTCGCCGACGCGCGCGAGTTCCGCGAACGCCCGGGCGAACAGGAAGTCGCCCACGTTGATCGCGACATCCGTGCCGTGCGCCCGGGCCACGGTGGGCAGCCCGCGACGCGTGGGCGCGCCGTCGATCAGGTCGTCGTGCACCAGCGTGGCCATGTGCACCAGTTCCACGGCCGCGGCGGCGACCACCAGCGCCGCGCGGTCATCCTCGCTCCGCGATGAGCTGCAGAACACCATCATCGGCCGCACGCGCTTGCCGCCTGCGCCCAGCGTGTCGATGGCCGGACCGGTCACCTCGGCAGCGTGGCCACCGGCGAACATCGCGATCATCGACTCGCACTGGGCCATCCAGGGCCGCAGCGGGCGCGTGAACTGGTGGATGGGGGGAGCGGTCGTCATCCGGTCACCACCCCGGCGTGCAGCGTCGCCATGCCGCCCGCCAGGCGCTGCCAGCGGACGTCCCCGATCCCGACGTCGTCCATCAGGGCGGCGACGCGCTCCGGGGGCGGCACCTGCGCCACGGTCTCGGACAGGTGCCGAAACGCCCGGGCATCGCCGCCCAGGAGCCCCCCGACGGCGGGCGTCGCCATGCGCAGCACGCGCGCGTGGATGCCGCGCAACCGCTCGGGCGGCGTGATCTCCAGCAGCACCACCCGTCCACCGGGGCGCACCACCCGTGCCATCTCGGCGATCGCCGCCGCGGGGTCGTCCATTCCCCGCAGCCCGCCCGACGCCGTGGCGGCATCGAAGCGGTCGTCGGGGAATGCGAGGTCCGTGCAGTCACCCACCTCGAACCGGCAGTGGCGGCCCGTGGCCTGGGCCTTCATCCGCGCGCGCGTGATCATCTCGGGCGAGTGGTCCACCCCCACGACCTCCCCCAGGGGTGTCACGCGATCGGCGAGCATCAGCGCGAGGTCCCCCGTCCCGGTGCACGCGTCGAGGGCCGATGCGCCCGCGTGCAGGTCCGCCGCCCGGGCCGCGGCCTGCCGCCAGCGGTCGCCGCGTCCAAGGGTCATCACGCGGCTCACCACGTCATACCGCGGGGCGATGTGGTCGAACACCTCGCGGTCGCGCGCAGCGGTGGTCATCGCTGCGTCCCTGCGGCCGCGGCGTCCTGCTGTCCCCAGCGGGGGAACAGGGCATGATCGACGCCCAGGACATCGAGGGCCTTGCCCACCACGAAGTCCACCAGGTCGTCGATGGATTCCGGCATCGCGTACATGCCGGGTGAAGCCGGCAGCACGATGCCCCCGGCCTCGGTGATGGTGGTCATGTTCCGCAACTGGATGAGCGACACGGGGGTCTCGCGGGGGATCACCACCAGGCGCCCCCGCTCCTTCAGCATCACCTCGGCCACCCGGTGGATGAGGGTGGCGCCGGTCCCGGTGGCGATGTGCCCCAGCGTGCTCGTGGAGCATGGCGCGATCAGCGCTGCGCGCGCACCAGACGATCCCGAGGCGAATGCGCACGCGATGTCATCGGGATCCAGCAGCTCGACGGCGCCCGCGGGGTTGGCGTGGGCGGCCACGAACCGCTCGGCCACATCGCGGTACGAGGCGGGCCGCGGACCCTCGCCCAGCAGCTCGTGGCTGATCACCCGTGCCCCGGCATCGGACACGCACACGCCCACGTGATGACCGGCCGCGGTGAGCACGGCCAGGCATCGCGCGCCGTAGATGGCCCCGCTTGCCCCTGTCACTCCGAGGAAGATCCTCATCACTATCCGATGGTAGACCCGTACCGGCCCCAAACGGCCGGGGTCCCGCACATGCGGGACCCCGGAGAAGACCGTTCGACAGGCAGGGAGTGGCCTACTTGTACTTCGTCCCCAGCCCGTTGACGAACGTCGCGAGCGCCTCCAGGTCGGCCGGCGGCAGCGATGCGTACGACGGCATCGGAGGGTTGGGCGCCTTGAGCCATGCGATCTGCTTGGCCTCGTCCCATCCCTTCGACCCGAAGTTGGTCAGGTCCGGCCCGGGACCCGGTGCGCCGACGCCCGCCACCATGTGGCAGCTGCCGCATCCGTTGTCCATGAACACCTGCATGCCCGCCGTGCCGGCCTCGTCGAGCCCACCCACCGGCAGCCCCTGCGACGCCACGCCCGCGGGCGAGTTGGCCCCCAGGTAGGTGAGGTAGCAGAGCATGCCCGTGACGATCACGATCATCCCCATGGCGAACGGGCGCTTCCAGATGCGCCGCTCGGGCCCGCGGTCGATGAACGGCCACACCACCAGCAGGATGATGAGGATGTTCGGCACCATGAACGTCGCCATGATCACCGGCGTGAGCACGTCCTGGTTGGCGAAGATCTTCAGCAGCTCGAAGGCGAAGTAGAAGTACCACTCGGGCCGCGGCACGAAGTCGGTGGTGGCCGGGTTGACCGGCTCGCCGACCTCCACCTTCACGACGATCGCGAGCACGATGATGCCCACGATCGTGAGCCCCGCGATGATCGTGTCCTTGAAGATCGCGTAGGGGAAGAAGGGCTTCCCGGTCTTCTTCGCGAGGGCGTAGTCCCTGTCGTAGGCCTTCTTGTCGGCCGGCTTCATCGGACGCCCTCCTCGGCCTTGGCGGGCCAGGTCGCGGGGTACGTGACGGCGCCGGGCAGGGCCTTGGCGCGCTCGCGCGCGGCCTCGCGGCGGGCGTCCTCCTCATCGCGTTCGATGCGCAGCCGGCGCTTGGACCACGGCGGCTCGGAGATGCCCAGGCGCACGATGAAGTACAGGTGCAACCCGATGAATGTCGCGATTGCGCCGGGTATCACGAGCATATGTATCGAATAGAAGCGCGATAGCGTGGCGGGCCCGAATTCCGGGCCTGCGCGCAGGATGTCGCCGATGTAGGGGCCCACGATCGGGGCTGAGGCGAAGATGTTCACCGCCACCACCGTGGCCCAGTAGGCCTTCTGGTCCCACACCAGCAGGTATCCGGTGAGGCCCATGAACATCGTGAGCAGCAGCAGGAACGCGCCGGTCACCCATGTGAGCTCACGCGGGTACTTGTAGGCGCCCCAGATGAACACGCGGGCCATGTGCAGGAACACCACGATGATCATCACCGAGGCTCCCCACTTGTGCATGCCGCGCACGAGCCATCCCCACGTCACCTCCTCGGTGATGCGCTGGATGCTCTCGTAGGCACCGCCCCGGGTGTCGGGCACGTAGTACATCGCCAGGATGATCCCGGTGATGGCCTGCATGCCGAACACCACCATCGCGGTGAAGCCGAGCGTCTGGAACCAGCTGGTGCCGGCCGGGATGTTCCGGAACAGGAACCAGCGGGTACCCGTCTTGACCCCGGAGCGCTCATCGACGTAGTCGATCGTCGCGTCCGCGGACTTCTGCACGGGGTTCTTCGGCCCGATGTCCTTGGTCGTCAACTCAGGCTCCTAGGTGAACGGGTAGAGGTGGGACAGGGTTCCCGACACCGGCACGCCCGGGTCGGCCAGGGGGAAGGTCTCCTGCTGCTGGTCGATCGAGTACGGCTTGCCGACCAGCACCTGCAGGTTGGGGTTGCTGCTCTTCGCGGCCACTGCAAGCGGCACGCGGTCCTCGCCCTTGGCGATCTGCTCGGCGGTGTACGACTTGCTGCCGTCCACGATCTTGATGTCCACGCGATCGAGCGGCCGCGGCGGAGGACCGCCGGTGACCAGCCCACGGGAGTCGTAGGCGCCGCCGTGGCACGGGCACACGTAGCCCGATGATCCGGGCGAGTACGCCACCGGGCAGCCCAGGTGGGCGCAGCGGTTCCAGATGGCGAGGAGGTCGAAGTCCACGGCGGAAAGGCCCGAGGCCCACTTCGCGAACCGCGATTCGAAGACGGCCGAGTCCTCGCCGGGCTCCGGCTGCGGACGGCTGCCGGGGTCCTTCAGGCCGTACACGACGTAGATGCGCCGGTCGGCATCCGGATCCGGGCCCGAGACGGCCAGCGAGGTGACCTCGCCGATCTTCGTCGAAGGGGTCGGGTTCGCGTACGGCGGCGGGTTCTTGAGGAACTCGCTGGCGGGGCCGATGTACACCCACCGGTAGTCCTCGCCCTTGAGCGGCTGCGCCACGGCGAAGCCCACCACGGGGACGAGGATGGCGGCCGTGAGCACGCCGCCACCGGCGATGGCCACGTTGGAGAGGAACCGCGTGCGCGTGATGTATCCGGGGTCGTCCGAATGGTCCGGCTCCGGGGTGAAGTCGGTCGCACGGGGGCCCGTGTAGGGGCCATCCTGCGTTCCGGGCGCGCCGCCGTTCGGCTCGTCCTCAGCCACTCCAACCTCCGTAGACGATCATTGGACCCGCGACACTAACCGAGGGGAGCCGATCCGGCGCGAAATCTCAGCGCACGGGCGGGGAGTTCGGGCCGTATGTCCCCGTCGCGCGGGGACGCCCCGGCCGCGCCTCAGCGGTCGGGCGACGGGATGCCGAACTCCGCCCAGCGGGCATCCACCCGCGCGCGGACCTCGTCCGACATCCGGATCTCCTCCGGCCAGGGGCGCACCTGCCCCTCGCCCTCCCACTTCGCGGTGGCATCGAAGCCGATCTTGGAGCCGTACGCGGGCCACGGAGCGGCGTGGTCCAGGGCATCCACGGGTCCGTCCACCACCAGCACGTCGCGGCCCGGGTCGACGTTCGAGAAGGCCCGGAACGCCACCTGCGACACGTCCTGCACGTCGATGTCCTCGTCCACCACGATCACGCAGCGCGTGAGCGACAGCAGGCCCAGCCCCCACACGGCGTTGATGAGCTTCTTCGCGTGGCCCGGGTAGCGCTTGCGGACCGACACGATGGCGCAGTTGTGGAACACGCCCTCGAGGGGGAGGTTCATGTCCACCAGGTCCGGCACGGTCATGCGGATGAGCGGCAGGAAGAGCCGCTCGGTGGCCTTGCCCAGCCAGTAGTCCTCCATCGGCGGCATGCCCACGATGGTGGTGGAGTAGATGGCATCGCGCCGCATGGTAATGCCGGTCACGTGGAAGGCCGGGTACCGGTCCACCGGGGTGTAGAAGCCCGTGTGGTCGCCGAAGGGCCCCTCGTCGCGGATGTCGGTGGCATCCACGTAGCCCTCCAGCACCACCTCGGCCCGCGCCGGCACCTCGATGTCCTGGGTGACCGCCTTCACCATCTCCACGCGCTCGCCGCGCAGGAACCCCGCGAACATCATCTCGTCGAGCGCGGGGGGCAGGGGTGCGGTTGCCGCATAGGTGACCGCCGGGTCGGTTCCGATGGCCACGGCCACCGGTACGCGCCCCTCGGAATCCAGCAGGTGCTGGCGGCCGTCCTTGTGCACCTGCCAGTGCATCATGCAGGTGCGCCGGTCCACCTTCTGCACCCGGTACATGCCGCAGTTGCGGGCACCGGTCCGCGGGTCGTGGCTGAACACCAGCGGCAGCGTCACGAACGGGCCGCCGTCCCCCGGCCAGCAGGTGAGGATGGGGATGCGGTCGAGGTCCACGTCGTCGCCCCGCAGCACCACCTCCTGGCAGGGCGCCGACCGCACGGTGCGGGTGCCCAGCGACGCCAGGTCCTTCAGGGTGCCGAGGGCCTTCACCTTGTCCATCAGGCCCTGCGGCGGCTGCATCTGCGCGATCTGGGCGATGCGCCCCGCGATCTCGTCGAGGTCGGCGCCACCCAGGCCCATCGCCATGCGGCGTTCGCTGCCGAACTGGTTGATCAGCACTGGCAGGTCGGAGCCGATCACGTTCCGGAACAGCAGCGCCGGCCCGCCGGCCTTCATCACGCGATCGGCGATCTCGGTGATCTCGAGGTGAGGGTCAACGGGGGCGTCCACCTCGATCAGCTCGCCGATTCCGCGGAGCGCCTGCATCCACTCGCGCAGGTCCTTCATCCGGTGAGCGCCTCCTCCAGCCCGGCCACGGGCGGCAGCCCGGCGGCGATCTCGTGGATGGGCCCGGGCACGCCGTCGCGCAGTGCCGCGCGCGCGGCCCGCACCGCACCGGCCGTCCCGGGGCCCGACTCGCCGCCGATCGCCGCGGCCGACGCGCGCCAGAGCGGCAGGAGGTCGTCCTCGCGGCCGGACGCGACCGCCGCCGCTGAGAGCGCCACCAGATCGCCCAGCGCCTCGACCATGTCGAGGTCGCCGGTGGCCGCGATGCGCACGAGGCCCTGCGCGTAGCAGTAGTCGCCGGCCAGCACCGCGGCGCCCATGGGCACATGGTCCACGTGGCGGGGCCGGCCCCGGTGGAGCAGGAAGCCCTCAAGGATGAGCTCGAGGCCCAGTGCGTTCTCACGGGGCAGCGGCGGGCTCACCACCGGTACCAGTACCTCCGCGGCGTCCACCGTGCGCCCGGCCAGCGCGGGCTGCTCCGACAGCACGGCGCTCACGCGATCCGCGCCGACGCCGATCACGCCCCGGCCTCGTCAAGCGCCCCGGACAGCGCGGTGGCCAGCACGGAGAAGTCGTCATCGCGGTGCGCGGTGCTGACGAACCAGGCCTCGAACTGCGACGGCGGCGGGTACACGCCACGGGCCAGCAGGCCACGCGCGATGGCGGCGTAGAGGTCGGTGTCGCACGCCGTCGCGCCGGCGTAGTCGGTCACCGGGCGACTGGTGAGGAACGGCGTGAGCATCGATCCCACCCGGTTGATGGTGACCGGTGCCCCGCTGTCGCGGATGACCTGCTCAAGGCGCGCGCCGCCCTCCTCGAGCCGCTCGTACGTGCCGGGCTCCGCCAGCCGGCACATCACGGCCAGTCCGGCAGTGGTGGCGAGCGGGTTTCCCGACAGCGTTCCGGCCTGGTAGCAGGGTCCATCGGGCGCGAGCTCGGCCATGACCTCCGCGCGTCCGCCGAACGCCCCCACGGGAAGCCCGCCGCCGATGATCTTGCCCAGGCACGTCAGGTCGG
>Ga0181594_10000727_pt1 | contig 30714 bp, 30 predicted proteins | sample 071ome_18_FD_145603 | JGI IMG/M metagenome (GOLD analysis project Ga0181594, IMG submission 145603) | Coastal salt marsh microbial communities from the Groves Creek Marsh, Skidaway Island, Georgia - 071413BT metaG (spades assembly) | ecosystem: Environmental > Aquatic > Marine > Intertidal zone... | reverse complement strand
GGCTGGTCGGTGTCCCTACGCGTCCGGTGCGTGAGTTGCGCCTGATCGAACCCGCCTGAGCCCGTCAGGCCCCGTCACCGTCTCCGGATTTCATACTCAGGGTAAAGCCACGCTGTTGCGCGGGAACACCCGAGCCACCCGGTGGCGTATCGTCCGCAGCGGTTTGCGGCGCCGTTTTCCCGCCGAAGAACGACTGCAGTTTCCGGTAAACGGCTTTCAGGGCGCGCCAGATCTTCGGCAGCAGCCAGATCATCAGCAGGATAAAGGCGGCGAGCAGGCCCAGGAACACCCACGGGTGGTTCAGGGCCATCCACAAACCGCCGATCACCGCGAAATCCTCGACGAACGAAGCCGTCCAGTTGCTAACCGGTTCCGGCGATGTATTGATGGCGAGCCGCGTGCCAGCCTTGGTGAAATGGGTCGCGCCCGTCAGCGTGCCGCCGGCGATGGCCGCCGCGAGTTCCGCACCCGCGCCCAGTTCGCCGACCGCGCCCGCCGCGAGAATGGCCCCGGCCGGAATGCGGATGAAGGTGTGGATCGTGTCCCAGCCGGAATCGACGCCCGGCGTCTTGTCGGCGAAGAATTCGACAAAAAACATGAACCCGGCCGCTCCGATGACGAGCGGATCCATCAGAATCTCGAGGTCCGGGGGCAGTGCGATGTTCCCGGTCGCACCCAGCAGTCCAAGGGTGGCAATCGCGGCATAGAGGTTGAGCCCGCTTGCCCACGCCACGCCCATGGTCAGCGCGATAGTCTCGACGACGCCCATGTATATGCCTCCCAGTGCCTGTCCCGATGTGTTTGGGAAAACGTTGGGGGCCAGTTAGCCCGATTCAACGGGGCACGCCAATTGCCCCGAAATTGCCGTGAAGGTGGACAGAGCGTTTACGAGGCGGAAATCCGAGCTTTCCAGCGCTCCGGGAGCATCCAGACGAACAGCGGCGCATAGGAATTTCCGGTCCGCGTACGAATCGCTTCCGTGATGATCTGTTCCTCGATCATGGCCACCGGTCCGCGCGTAACTTTCCCGATTCCGCACAGGTGGGAAAACATGGCGATGGCCGCTTGCCAGAATGGATTCTCCGCCGGCGGCGCGCCGTTGCGGTGAGCCGTATCGACGAACAGCACCGCCGATGCGATTGCGACAAGTTCGTCGCTCCCACGTGCAAGCGCGCGCAACAGGTAACGGATATCGAACAACAGGCTCGAATCGACACCGGAACGTTTGCCAATTGCATTCAGTTCAGAGGACAATGCCTTGAAATCAATGGAATCATCGCGCGATACCGGGAGAGTCGGAAGCTTTGCCGCGACCCCGGTTTCGGACACCAGCCGCGCAAACACATCGTTGATGCAGGTGCGTGCGAGGAACCAGGCGCGCTCTCGCGAATGCCCGTCATTCGTCCCGAGGATATCGTGCGCCAGCGGCTTGAGCGCCTGCCGGGTGTCGCAGTCGATCGCGTCGTTGATCTTGATGACGAAGGCCGTGATGACCGGACAGGCTGTCGAAGGACGGTCCGTATGACGTTCGCCGGCGAGAAGGGCGACGAACGACATCACGCAGAGTTCCTGCTCCCGGCGTTCGCCGAGACGTGGCACCAGGGAAATTCCATCCGTGGCACTTGGCGCGTACGCTGTCTGGCTCATAATGGGAAAAGCGTAACGCAGGTTCGCGAAGCCGTCTATGACGGATCGATCACGAGCCGGTGTGCGGAAACCACTGATGTTTTCAAGGATATAACCGATGGATATCGAGCGGCAGGTCGTCAAGGCGAACGGAATCAACCTTCACTACCGCGAATGCGGCAACGGCCCGGCACTGGTGATGCTGCACGGATGGCCGCAAACCTCCTACGCCTGGCGCAAGGTAATGCCGTTGCTTGCGCCGCATTATCGCTGCATCGCGCCCGACCTGCGCGGCATGGGGGCGTCCGACAAACCGGTCGGTGGCTACGACATGCGCACGGTCGCCAACGACATCCGTGCCCTCGTGGCCGAGCTTGGCCTCGGCAAGGTTTATATGGTCGGCACAGACTGGGGTGGACTGGTCGCGCGGCGCTACGCGCTGGACCATCCCGGTGAGCTCGAACGGCTCTTCATCGTCGATATCGTGCCCCACGATCAGGTCTTCGCCCGTATGACCCCGCAGTCGGCGCGCGGGGCCTGGCACTATTTCTGGAACGCCGTGCCGGACATGCCTGAGAAGCTGGTGTCCTACGACGTCCGGCTGTTCCTGCAGGCGCTCTTCCGGCCGAAATATCATAACCCGGCCGTCATGGAAGAGGGGCTGGACGAATACGTCCGCGCCTATTCCGCCCCGGGCGCCCTGCGTGGCGGGTTTGCGTACTACAAGGCGATGTTTGACGAAAATCCGGCACTGGATGCGGAAAATCCCAGGGCGCGCATCGAGGAGCCCGTGCACATGCTGTGGGGTAACAGCGGCGGCATGGGCGTGTTCGACGTGCTCGAGATGTGGAAGTCCTGCGCGCCCCACGCGACCGGGCGGGGACTCGATGCCTGCGGGCATTATATCCACGAAGAGGAGCCCGAAATCCTGTGCGAGGAAATCCTCGCATTTGGGCGCGAATAATCCGCGTCGGGTAGGCGGCTCCTTCACCCGTTCAGGGGTGCGGGACCATGACCGATTTCGTGATCGATGACCTTACACCGCGCGAACTCGCGATGGTGGTGGAGCTGCAGCAGGTCGAACTTAGACGCCTGCTGGGAGAACACCGGCGTCTGAACGACCGCATCGACCAGCTTATGCAATTGCAGGAACGTGAACAGGTGTTGCGCCAGCAGATGCAGGCCGCGCTCGACAAGCTGGCCGACCAGCGTGTGTCGGAAGTGCCGGGAAGACACCCCGTGCCGCAGATCGAACATCGCATGCACAGGGCAGAAGCCCGGTTCAATGCGCTTCGCAATGCCGTCGGGCACCTGGTGATCGCAATCGAGCGGAATGAACGCGAGCGAAAGGCCCGCGCACGCCAGCAAAGCGAACATTCGGATCTGTTCGCACCGGACGCGCCGGATCTTATCTGACGGGCAAGGCGGCCCCCTAGTGGGCCATGAACACAGGAACTTCAGCGTTGGCGAGGATCGCCGCCGTCGCGCCGCCGAAAATCATCTGCTTCAGTCGGCTCTGGGTATAGCCGCCCTTGATGACCAGATCGGCGTTCAGTTCGGCCGCCACTTCCAGGATGACCTTGCCAGCTTCCGCTGCGGAGCGCCGCCCCGGAACCTCCTTCACATCGGCGACCACCGCATCACGCCGCAGGTTGTTCACCACATCCTCTGCGGAGGGCCCCGGCACCATGCCACCCTCGACGGCGAGCACGGTCACCTTGTCCGCCTCGCGCAGGATGAACTTGGCCAGCGCAATGGCGCGCGCCGTCTCGGTTCCGCCATTCCAGCCGATCACGACATTGCGCCCGACATGTTCCGGCGGTGTCGGAGGCGCAATCAGGATCGGGCGGCCGGACTCGAACAGAACAGTCTCGAGCGTGTTCATCGCAGGCGTCATGGAGCCCGGCATGGGGCGTCCCACAACGGTCAGGTCAAACACGCGCGCACGCTGGCCGAAAATGCCGATCCCGGACGCCTCGTCCTCAACCCAGCGGGCGCACAACTGAGGCACGCCATAGACAGCTTCCGGGATGTTGTGCTTTTCGACGAACTTCTGGAAATGCGCGTGCAGGCGCTCGGCGCGGGCGCGCTGTTCCTGCTCGAACTGCTCCTCGGTGCCGGACAACGCGGCTGCACCGCCCTCGAAACCGACCGCAACCGCACCGGCGAGAGTGGGGCGGATGCACAGGCCTTCGATATAACTTTCGTAGTGTTTTGCGAAGACCAGAGCAGTCTCAAGGACCGAGTCCAGGATCTCGCTTTCCTCAAGTGGGACGAGGATTGAACGAAACGGCATGGGCCTCCCTCCCGTGCTTGGTATTCGCACCATATTGCGCATACGCATGCTGCGGGAGCAAGCATACACACGAAGCGCATTCGCGCTGTTGCAAGCGCGGATATGTTCGGGTAATAGGACGCCCTTCCGAACCGGCGCGGCAGTGGCGGAATTGGTAGACGCGCAACGTTGAGGGCGTTGTGGGCGAAAGCCCGTGGAGGTTCAAGTCCTCTCTGCCGCACCAAAGTCGTTTCGGAGTTGCCGGGTAATGTGCGGCAGTGGCGGAATTGGTAGACGCGCTAGCTTCAGGTGCTAGTGATCGCAAGGTCGTGGAGGTTCAAGTCCTCTCTGCCGCACCACCCGGGCCAACGAATTCGCGAAATGTGTCGCGATTCCGCCACATTGCGTTGGCACCATTGTACCGTTGCCCTTATATGAAGCGGACAACGGCGAGCGTCCATGGCGAACAAAACATCCAGGAACGGAAAGCGTAGCGTCGGCCTTGGCGGCCGCCGGCCTTTCGGGCTGTTTGCACGCCTGCGCAGTTACTTCCTGGCGGGCCTTCTGGCCGTTGCGCCGATCGGTATCACGCTCTGGCTGTGCTGGGTCCTGCTGACTTTCGTGGATGCGCGCGTCACGCCGCTGATCCCGCATCACTACAATCCGAACACCTATCTGAATGAATATCTGCCCCATGGCATTCCCGGCCTGGGGCTGATTGTCCTCTTCATCGGACTGACGATCGTCGGTGCCCTGACGCGAATTTTCCTCGGCCGCTGGCTGATGCGCACCAGCGAGAAAATCCTGAACCGGATGCCGTTCGTGCGCAGTGTCTATAGCGCCACCAAGCAGATTGCTGAGACTGTCCTGAAGCGGCAGTCCGAGGCCTTCCGCCAAGTGGTCCTGTTCGAATATCCGCGGCGCGGAAGCTGGGCCATCGGTTTCGTGACGGGCACGACCCGGGGTGAGGTCCAGAACGTGACCGACGACGACGTGGTCAATGTCTTCCTGCCGACGACGCCGAACCCGACATCGGGTTACCTGCTGTTCCTGCCGCGCCGCGAACTCGTACCGCTGGCCATGAGCGTGGAAGAGGGAATCAAGATGATCATTTCCGGCGGCATCGTGACCCCGCCGGACAGCCGCTCCGCCGACCAGCAGAGCATCAAGCGTATCCGCCGTTCCGATGGGGACAAACCCACCATCGGCCCGGAAGCCGAACCGCTACCCGGCAACGATGAGAACCTGTCGAAGGCCGTCGCGGAAAGCGACTGACGCGATTGGCGTCAACCTGTCCGGGCGTAGCGGACCGCCGCATCCCGCTCGAACAGGTAGAGCAATGTCCGCAGGGCCTCCCCCCGCGCGGACTGCAGTTCCGGGTCACGCTCAATGATCAGCCGGGCGTCGTCACGCGCAATCGCCAGTAGTTCCGAGTGGGCGTCCAGGTCGGCCAGGCGAAATTCGGGCAGGCCCGACTGGCGCGTGCCGAGCACATCGCCCGCACCGCGCAGGCGCAGATCCTGCTCCGCAATCTCGAATCCGTCATCAGTTTCCCGCAGCACGCGCAGACGTTCGCGCGCTGTCTGGCCGATCTCGTGTCCGAACAGGAGGAGGCAGGTACCTTCGCGGCTCCCGCGCCCGATACGCCCACGAAGCTGGTGTAGCTGCGCCAGTCCGAACCGCTCGGCGTGTTCGATGACCATCACGGTGGCGTCGGGCACATCGACACCCACCTCGATCACCGTGGTGGCGACCAGAATGTCGAGGGGCGGACCGTCCTGCCCGGCGAAACGGGCCATGACCGCATCCTTGTCCTTGCCCGTCATCCGGCCATGGACCAGTCCGACCCGGTCGCCGAAGCGCTCCTGCAACGCCGCGTAGCGCGCGGTTGCTGCGGCGACGTCTGCGGTCTCGGATTCCTCGACCAGCGGGCAGACCCAGAATACCTTGCCGCCCCCCTCGATCTGGCGGCGGACACCGGCGATCACGTCTTCCAGACGATCGACGGATGCCGTGGTTGTCTTGACCGGTTTTCGGCCCGCGGGCTTGTCGCGGAGCTGGGATTCATCCAGATCGCCATAGGCCGCGAGCATCAGGGTGCGCGGGATCGGCGTCGCGGTCATCAGCAGCACATCGACCATGTGCCCCTTGTCGGCGAGCAGCATGCGCTGGTGCACGCCGAACCGGTGCTGCTCATCAACCACCGCGAGCGCGAGATTCTTGAACCGGATGTCATCCTGGAACAGAGCATGGGTGCCGACGACGAGGGGGATCGACCCGTCCGCCATGCGCGCAAGTATCGCGTCGCGTGCCTTGCCCTTGTCACGCCCGGTCAGGAGGACGCATTCGACGCCCGCGGCTTCGGCCAGCGGCGCGATGGTGGCGTAGTGCTGGTGCGCCAGAATCTCGGTCGGGGCCATCATCGCGGCCTGGCGTCCGGCCTCAACGGCCGTCAGCATGGCCATCAGCGCCACCACCGTCTTGCCGCTGCCCACATCGCCCTGCAGCAACCGCAGCATGCGGTGGTCACCGGCCATGTCCGCGTCGATATCCGAAATCGCCCATTCCTGGCTGCCCGTCAGGGCAAACGGAAGCGCCGCAAGGACTTTCGCGCGGAGCGAGCCGTTCCCGACCGTGGTGCGACCGGGCTGCCGCCGCACATCGGCGCGCACCAGAGAGATCGCGAGTTGACTGGCAAGAATTTCGTCATAGGCGAGCCGCGAACGCGCTGTGGTGCCCGGTGACAGGTCACGCGCGCCCTGTGGAGCATGCGCCGCGAGCAGCGACGCTTTCCAGCTGTCCCAGCCGCGTTCCTTCCGGAAAGCCGGATCCAGCCATTCCGGCAACTCGGGCGCGCGCTCCAGGGCGCCGGACACCGCCTTTCCGAGCACGTTCTGGGAAAGCCCTTCGGTCAACGGATAAACAGGCTGAACCCGCATGACGCTCTCACGTTCCTCGGGTTTGGCGACAATATCCGGATGGGTCATCTGCAAACGGCCGTCGTAGAGCTCGGCCGTCCCGCTCACCAGCCGTCGCTCGCCTTCCGGTAGCGCGTTTGACAGGTAGTCCTTTCGCCCGTGGAAATAGACAAGCGTGATTTCCCCGGCCTCGTCCGCGCAATCGATCCGGTAGGGGATGCGCCGATTGCTGACGGGCGGCGCATGATGCCGTCCGACTGTGACCTCCAGCGTTGCGACCCGCCCGGGCTCAAGGTCTTTCAGCACCGGTGAATACCGCCGGTCGATTACACCGTTGGGCAGGTGCCAGAGCAGATCCACGACATGCGGGCCGACCAGGCGTTCGATGTGCTTGCTGATTCGCGGGCCGACGCCTTTCAGCGACGTGGCGGGCGCGAAAATGGGAAACAAGACCTCTGGGCGGGCGCGGGGAGGCACGTGGGCACCGAATTCCTGGTTCGTGCGGCTGACAGCACTGGGCTGGGAGGCTATATCCTACGGCAGCGCCGAACCGCGAGTCAGCGCCGAAGTCAGCCTCAAGCAACCAGACCGCCGGAACATGAGCCGATGAGCGAGGAAACCCGCGAAACCCGCATCCGGCGGCTGGTCTATCGCAGCCGCTACACGGGTACGAAAGAGACCGACCTGATCTTCAGCGCCTTCGCGGAACGTTATCTGGACGAACTGGACGACGCGCTGCTCGATGAGTACGAAGCGCTGATCGAGAACAGCGACCCCGATCTGTATATGTGGATCAGTGGGCGCAAACCTGTCCCCGGGGAATGGGATGGCGAAATCATGCGGCGGCTCAAGCTAATCGAGATCGGCTGACACCTTGTCTGTTGTGAACTTCGAGTTGCGCGGGGAGCCCGGGCACACGCACATCACCGGCGTGCCCGACGGCTGCGACGCGCTCATTCTCGCCGAACTGCTCGAAACAACGGCGGAACATGTCCTGCACGTTTCCAGCGACGATGTGCGCATGAATCGCGTCGCCGACGCCGTGGCGTGGTTCGCGCCCGGCACGCGCATTCTCAAATTTCCGGCCTGGGATTGCCTGCCCTATGACCGGGTGCCGCCGCGCAGTGAACTCGTGGCGGAACGTCTCGCGACGCTGGCCGCACTGTCCAACCTCGAAGGCGACGGCAAGCCGGTGCTGGTCGTCACCACGGTGGCGGCGGTCCTGCAACGTGTGCCGCCCCGCGCATCGCTGTCCGAAGCGCAGCGGGTTCTGGTGCCCGGCGAGCGTGTGGATCTCGACGCCATCGTCGGATTCCTTTCCGCCAATGGCTATCACCGAACCGAGACTGTCCGGGAGCCCGGAGAATTCGCCGTGCGCGGCGATATCGTCGATGTGTTCGCGCCGGGCTTCGAGGAGCCGGTCCGTATCGACCTGTTCGGCGACGAGATCGAGAAGCTGCGCCGCTTCGACGCGCTAAGCCAGATGACCACACAACCCGTCGAACGTCTGACGCTTCTCCCTTCGAGTGAGATTCTTCTGGATGACGAAGCGGTAGCGCGGTTCCGCACGCGCTACCGGGAACTGTTCGGGGCCGTGCGGGGCGATGATCCGCTGTACGAGACCGTGAGTGAAGGCATCCGTCATCCAGGCATGGAGCACTGGCTGCCGCTGTTCTACGAGCGCACGGAGACCCTGTTCGACTACATCTCCGGGCCGGTCGTTCTCGGCACCCAGGCTGACGAGGCGCGCGAAGACCGGTTCGACCAGATCGTCGATTACCACGGTGCCCGCGCCAACGCGCCCAAGGCGGCGGAAGGAGAGACGCCCTACAATCCGCTTCCGCCCGATGCGCTCTATCTCGGTCCGGAAGAATGGACCGGCCTGCTGGCCGTGCGACCGCATGTGTCATTCGAAAGTTTCGAGAGCCCGGAAGAGGCGGGGACGTCTGTTTCGGCGTCGGGCCGCCGTACGGTCGATTTCGCGGAGGCCCGCAACCGGGCGGATTTGAACCTGTTCGACACGGTGCGGACCCGGATCGCCAACGAGCAGGGGGAGGGCCAGGCCATCGCGATCGCCTGCCATACTACCGGCTCGCGCGACCGGATGGTCCAGTTGCTGCGCGACCACGGGATCGAAGGCGCGATTCCCGCCGAAAGCTGGACGGACGTCAAGGCAGCCGCGCCGGGGCAGGTGCCGCTGTTCGTGCTGTCGCTCGACACCGGGTTCACAGTGCCCGGCCGCACGATCTACACCGAGCAGGACATCCTGGGGGACCGGCTCGTCCGCCGCCGCCGACCCGCGCGTGCGTCCGAGCATCTGATCTCGGAGATGTCGAGCCTGAGCCTCGGCGATATCGTGGTGCATTCCGATCACGGCATTGCGCGCTACGACGGGCTGGAGACGCTGGAAATCGGCGGCGCGCCCCATGACTGCCTGCGTCTGCTCTATGCGGGCGACGACAAGCTGTTCCTGCCGGTCGAAAACCTCGACCTGCTCTCGCGCTACGGCTCGGAGGACAGCGAGGCGCAACTCGACAAGCTGGGCAATGCGGGCTGGCAGGCGCGCCGGGCGCGGGTCAAGAACCGCATCACCGAAATGGCCGACAAGCTGATGGCCATCGCAGCCGAACGTGAGTTGCGAGAAGCGCCGCGCCTGCAGGTCCAGCCCGGCCTGTATGACGAATTCTGCGCGCGCTTCCCGTTCGCCGAAACGGAAGATCAGATCCGCGCGATCAACGACACGGTGGACAGCCTCGCGGCGGGCAAGCCGATGGACCGCCTGGTCTGCGGCGATGTCGGCTTCGGCAAGACCGAGGTCGCATTGCGCGCAGCCTTCGTTACCGCCATGGCCGGGCGGCAGGTGGCCGTGGTCGTCCCGACAACGCTCCTGGCGCGCCAGCACTTCGCGACCTTCCGGGACCGGTTCGCGGGCCTGCCGGTGGTGATACGCCAGTTGTCACGTCTGACGACGGCGGCCGAAGCGCAGGAGGTGCGTGACGGACTGACCAAGGGGCAGGTTGATATCGTCGTCGGCACCCATGCGCTGCTGTCGGATTCCGTGAAGTTCCGCGACCTGGGCCTGCTGGTCGTGGACGAGGAACAGCATTTCGGTGTGGGCCAGAAGGAGCGGCTGAAGCAGCTCAGTTCCGACGTGCATGTGCTGACGCTGACCGCCACCCCGATCCCGCGCACGCTGCAACTGGCGCTGACCGGCGTGCGTGAATTGAGCCTCATCACCACACCGCCGGTGGACCGGCTGGCAGTTCGGACCTTCGTGTTGCCCTATGACAGCGTGACGATCCGAGAGGCGATCATGCGCGAGCATTTCCGCGGCGGGCAGACCTTCTATGTGTGCCCGCGGGTCAGCGACCTTTCGATGCTGGAGGAACGCCTGCGCGAACTGGTCCCCGAGGTGAGCTTCGCGACTGCACATGGCCAGATGCCGGCCCGCGCACTGGAAGACGTGATGACGGCGTTTTACGACAAACAGTTCGACGTGCTGCTTTCGACGAATATCGTGGAATCCGGTCTCGACGTGCCAACTGCCAACACCATTATCGTGCACCGCGCCGACATGTTCGGCCTGTCGCAGCTTTACCAGCTTCGCGGGCGCGTCGGTCGCTCCAAGGTGCGCGCCTATGCCTACCTGACCCTGCCGGGCGACAAGATCCTGTCGGACACCGCACGGCGCCGTCTGGATGTCATGCAGACCCTCGACACGCTGGGGGCCGGGTTCAGTCTCGCCAGCCACGACCTCGACATTCGCGGGGCGGGCAATCTGCTGGGCGAGGAGCAGTCCGGCCACATTCGTGAAGTGGGCGTTGAGTTGTACCAGCAGATGCTGGAGGAGGCGGTGGCCGCCGCCCGCGAGGCAGGAACCGTGAAAGCGCCGGAAGAAGACTGGACACCGGCCATTTCACTGGGCGCGCCCGTGCTCATTCCGGACGCCTATGTGGCCGATCTTGGCGTACGCCTCGGTCTCTACCGCCGCGTGGCCGCGCTGGTCGATCCCGGCGATATCGAGGCGTTCGCCGCTGAGCTTATCGACAGGTTCGGCTCGATCCCGCAGGAGGTCGAAAACCTGCTGGAGGCGATTACCCTCAAGCGGCTGTGCCGGGATGCCGGTGTCGAGAAACTGGATGCAGGACCCAAGGGCGCGGTTGTGACCTTCCGCGACAATTCCTTCGCCAATCCGTCTGGTCTCGTCAGTTTCATCACCGAGCAATCGGGTACGGTGCAACTGCGCCCCGACCACAAGCTGGTCTATCGGCGTGACTGGTCGGATTCCCAGAAGCGGATGACGGGGGTGCGGCGTTTCATGCGGCAGTTGGCGGAGATCGCGAACCCGCAGGCCGAAGCCGGCAACGCCGCGCAGTAGCCTGGCTGGACTTACTCGGCCGCGATAGCGACCTCGGCCAGATCGAACAGCGGATAAAAGGCTTCCGGTTCCTGCGCGCCCGACAGGGCGTAGGCCCCGTTCACGATGTAGCAGGGCACGGCGTTGATCCCCATACGGCGGGCGCGCATGTCTTCGGACAGCACCGCATCGCGCTCCTCGTCACTCTCCAGGAACGCCATGGCCGCCACGCCGTCAAGGCCGCACACAGCAGCGGTGCGGGCCAGTGCCTCGTTGTCACCGATATCCTCGCCGTCAAGGAAATAGGCGCGGAACAACGCCTCGACCATCGCATCCTGCCGCCCGTAGCGTTCGGCAAAACGCACCAGACGGTGCGACTGTACGGTGTTCGGCATTTGTTTGATCGCCTCAAAATCGAATGAAATACGTTCCGAATGGCCCGCTCGGGAGATTGCCGCGTACACGCTCTCGGCCCGCTCCGGCGCGCCGAACTTTGCGGTGAGATAGTTCGCCCATGTCATGCCGGGAGTCGGCATGTCCGGATTGAGTTGGAATGCGCGCCAGGAGATCTCGACCCGCAACTCAGGGCGCGAGGCGATCGCCCGTTCGAGCCGACGTTTGCCGATGTAGCACCAGGGACAGATCGTGTCGGAATAGATGTCGATACGCAGCATTAGGTCAGCCTGCTCGGCCGCCCCGGTGCGGTCAAGCCGCAACACGCCGTGACAGTTCGCACGACCTCCCGTTTGGTTCATAGTGATGCCGGAGGAGAGCACGACAATGATTCTGGAACATCGCGCCTACACGACACAGCCGGGCCTGCTGGAACGCTTCTACGAGCTGCAGGTCGAACGGGGCTTTGATATCATCAGCCCGGTTCTCGACCGTCTTATCGGCTATTTCAGCACCGTCAGCGGGCCGATGGAGCAGATCGTCCATCTGTATGCGTTTTCCTCGCTGGAAGACTGGCGCGAACGCCTTCACGGCCTCTACCACGTGCCGGAACTGCAGCCTTACTTCGAGAAGGTCCGCCCGATCATGCTCGAGCAGACCAACAACTTCCTTCTGCCCGCGCCGGTCGATGGGCTCTCGCCGCATTTCCGCCCGGACCAGTACTGGCAACGCACCGATGGACCGCTGCCGGGGGCGGAGAAGATGCGGAACCTCATCATGGAGGAGCAGGTCATCAGCCTGCGCCCGGGAAGCCTCCCAAAATACTGGGACGAGATCGAGAAGAGGGGTCTTGGGGCCCTGACGCCGCTGGAAACCAACCGGCTCGGGTCATTTTTCATGATGGTGGGCCCGTTGCATCAGGTTCATCACTACTGGTACTTCGACGGTTTCGACGACCGGACCCGCCGTCACAATGCGGTGCGGATGAACCCGGACTGGATCGCTTTTCAGGAAGAGATACGCCCGCTGGTGGCGAAGCAGGAAAGCAAACTGATGCGACCGGCGCCCGTCGATGAAATGGTTCCGATCTTCCGTGCGTCCTGACTGTCACAACATCGTCACGTGCCTGTAACAAACACACGCCATACCGTCATGGCCTCGAAACACCAGGGATCTGATTCATGACCGGCGATATCAAGAACGTACTCTTTCTGTGCACGGGAAATTCCGCGCGGAGCATTATCGCCGAGGCCATCATGAACCGGGTGGGGGCAGGGCGCTTCCACGGGTACAGCGCGGGCAGTCACCCGACCGGCACCGTGAATCCCCATGCGATTGCCTTGCTCAAGGCCCTCAACCATCCGACCGGTGATCTTCGCTCCAAGGACTGGAATGAATTCTCGGGGCCGGACGCGCCGCAAATGGATTTCGTTTTTACCGTCTGCGACAACGCGGCCAACGAAGTCTGCCCTATCTGGCCGGGCCAGCCGATGTCGGCACATTGGGGGTTGCCGGACCCCGCCGCTGCTGAAGGCACCGATGCGGAGATCGCAGCTGCCTTCGCCGATACCTACCGGATGATGAACAACCGCATCGAGATTTTCGTGAACCTGCCGCACGCGTCGCTCGACCGTCTGAGCCTCCAGCGTCATCTCGACGAAGTGGGCCGCACGCTGCCCGAATCGGCCTAGATTTCGCGCATGTCGGATCACGGTTTGGCGCGCCGCCTGGCGGCGGAATTCATCGGCACGGCTTTTCTCCTCGCAACCGTGATCGGCTCCGGAATCATGGGTGACACGCTGTCGGACGGGAACGTCGCCGTGGCGTTGCTGGGCAACACCATTGCGACTGGCGCGATCCTCGCGGTCCTGATCCTGGTGTTCGGCCCTATCTCGGGCGCTCATTTCAATCCCGCCGTGACCCTGGCCTTCCTCATCCGTCGTGAGATCAAGGGCAGGGAGGCGCTCATCTATGTTGCCGTGCAGATCGTGGCGGCCCTGTTCGGCGTATTCATCGCCCATGTGATGTTCGGTGAGCCCAGCTTCTCGGCCTCGCTGAACGAACGCACGGGCATCGGCAAGTGGACGGGGGAGTTCGTTGCAACCTTCGGGCTCGTCGCGACCATCCTCGGCTGCCTGCGCGTCCGTCCCGAGGCCATACCTTATGCCGTGGGACTGTTCATCACCGCAGGCTACTGGTTCACCTCCTCGACGTCCTTCGCCAATCCGGCCGTGACCATTGCGCGTTCGTTTTCGAACACCTTTGCCGGTATCCGGCCTGAAGACGCGCCGATGTTCATTCTGATCCAGTTCGGAGCCGCGGTTATCGCGACGCTCGTCTTCCGCTGGTTCGCGGAAAATGGCCCCGCCAACTAAAGCGCGCCAGTGACGATGCGCCGCGCCGGCGTATCGAGCAGCTTCGCGGAATCGCACGTCGCCAGTTGATTGAACGCGATCAAACGGCGCAGCAGGCCCACATAGGCTTCGCCTTTCTCGGAATAGGACCGAAGTCCCGCCGCCAGCGGCGCGCCGCGCAGAGCGTCGCCCGATGCACGCGCCGAGGCGCGCATGTCCCGGAAGGTCTTGTAGGCCGGATTGGTGTTCAGGTTGCGCATATAGGCGCGAATCGAAGCCATCGGGGTGTCGAAATCCGCCACACGGTAATCCCCCAGGTGCTTGCGCTGCTGTTGTGGAACCAGTCCCTTGCCGATGCGCCACTGTCCGAAAAGGGCATTTCCCTCGACCGCGAAACGGGACGTTGCATAGGCGCTTTCGACCGCCGACTGGGCAAGTGCGAGCGAAGGCGGGATCACGTCCACCCTGCGCAGAAGGGTAGCGATTGCCATCGCATCTTCCCCGAAATCGTCCTTGAACCCATAGCTCTCGGCCAGTGCCCGCAGCCACGCGGAATCACGGGCTTTCAGACTGCGCCCTTCCGACAATTCCTTACGCATGGCGCGCAGGCGGGCGCGATCGTCCAGGATATCCTCGTTGACCATCAGGACCATCGGCAGCAACGCCCGGAAGAACAGGTTCTTCTTCTCGCTCACCGTCAGCTCGTCCGCCCAGTCCTCGGGCACGCTTGAGACCACGAAACGCGGCACCTCGGGATGCCCCGAGCGCAAAATGCGCGGCGTGTAGCCGATCTCGTGGAAATAGGCCTGCAGGTCGTGCGCCGATGTGATCCGCACACGACCAACATCCAGAAGCATGCGCGCGAACAGCACGCCGGCGACGGCCACCAGGACGGCGGCCAGAACAACCAGAGTGCGATGACGCGGCGCGAAATCCTGAATGCGGGACACGTATCTGTTCCTCGTGATCTGTTCCTGCGGGGATCGCGCGTTTGTCATCGTGGCCGGGTTGTCCGGCCCGCGTCCCATTGCCTACAGTCCGCGCTTGGGTATTCCGGCGGATTCGTTCCGTCAATTCAATAAGGGAGACATTTCCATGGCCGACGGCCCACCGACACGCACACAGATTCTCGAAGCCAGCGGCGACATGCTCAAATGGCAGGTCTATGTCGTCCACACATTCCCGACCAACGGCCTCGGCCCCGTGATGGAAAACATCGGCCCGCATCTGGCGCATCAGGCCAAGATGGAAGAGGAAGGCGTCTATATCGCCGCGGGACCGCACTGGGAGGACGATGAGGAGACCTGGGGCGGTGAAGGCATGTTCGTGGTTCGCGCCCGCGATCTCGCGCATGCGAAGGAAATCGCCGCATCGGACCCGATGCATTCCAGCGGTGCGCGCTCGTTCCGCGTGCGGCCCTGGCTCATTAACGAGGGGACCATCACAGTGAAGGTCAGCTTCGCCTCCGGAAAACGCGAGGTCATGTAGGCTTCGCACCGTCCCGTATTCGCGCGCGGCCACCTCCGGGTGGCCGTTCGTTTTCGGCCCTGCACAAAATCCAGCCAAAAACGGGAGTATTGGCAGGGTTTTTGCGTTTATGCTGACGACAAATACGTCACTTGCTCAAATTGAGACAAAGGCAGATCCACGATGAAGAAAATTCTGATCGGACTGGTGGTTCTGGTGGTGATTATCGCCGTCGGCGTGTTCGTGTTCCTCGGCAACCTCAACGATATCGTCCGCGCAGCCGTCGAGAAGGTCGGCTCGGAGATGACCCAGACGAATGTCACCCTGAACGAGGTCGATATCGAACTCACATCCGGACGTGGCGCGCTGCGCGGGTTCAGCGTCACCAACCCCAAGGGGTTCAGCGATGACGCGGCCTTCAAGTTCGACGAGGTTTCCGTCACGCTCGACATCGCGAGTGTCCAGAGCGATCCGGTGGTCATCAAGGAAGTCGTGATACAGGGGCCGGACGTCGTCTATGAGTTCGGCAAGGACGGCGGCAGCAACCTCGAAACCCTGAACAAGAACGTGCAGTCGAAGGCCGGTTCCGGCGGCGGCAGTAGCAGTTCGGGCGGCAAGAAGGGACCGAACATCGTTATCGAAAACCTTTACCTGCGTGACGGTCAGGTCTCGATCATTGCGCCGCTGCTCAATGAGAAAATGTCCGTGCCGCTGCCAACCGTCCACCTCAAGGACATCGGCAAGGACGGCAAGGGAGCCACCCCCGAGGAAGTCGCCGATCAGGTAATGGAAGCGATCCTCAACGGGGCGCAGAATGCGGTGGCCCAGGCCAAGATCGACGTCAACCAACTGACGGGTGCGGCCATGGAACAGGTGGACAAGGCGACCAAGGATGCCCAGAAGGCCCTCGAGGACGCCACATCCGGCGCTGGCAGCATTGGCGGTGATGTCGGCAAGGAAGCGGAAGATGCCATCAAGGGTATCTTCGGAAAGTAGCCTTCCCTAAATTCATAAGCTCGACACCGAGGGCGGCGCTTTGCGCCGCCCTTGTTCGTTTCAATATGTAGTTCCTGTGGGAAACTTCCGGCCGGAGTTCCGCGAATCGCCTCCCGAACTGCGACATTCCGGGCAGGCGCATCACTCTGATGCGCAAACCCGTACCTGCCTCAGAAACGTGACCGACAGTCCCGAACAGCTCCTTCAGTCCGTATTCGGTTTTCCAAAGTTCCGGCCCGGTCAGCGTGAAATCGTGGATCGGCTCCAGGCGGGCACCCACACCCTGTCCGTCATGCCGACGGGGGCCGGAAAGTCCATCTGCTACCAGGTGCCCGCCCTGATGGGGGAGCGGCTGACGGTCGTGGTCTCTCCGCTGGTTGCCCTGATGGACGATCAGGTGGCGGCGTTACGTGCCAACGGCGCGCCCGCTGTCGCCATTCATTCAAACCGCCCGCGTCCCGACAATGTCGCCGACTGGCGGAAGGTTCAGGACGGGTCCGTGCGCCTGCTGTACCTGTCGCCCGAACGATTGATGACACCGCGCATGCTGTCCGCACTGGACGCGCTGAACCCGGCGATGTTCGTGGTGGACGAAGCCCACTGCATCTCGAAATGGGGGTTCAGCTTCCGCCCGGAGTATGAAGCGCTTTCGGCACTGAAGGACAGATTCCCCAACGCCACGCTCGCCGCCTTCACGGCGACCGCCGACACGGCCACACGGCGCGATATCGCCGGCAAACTGTTCGGCGGGCGCGGAGACGTGGTGGTGCACGGTTTCGACCGCCCGAACCTACGTCTCGGGGTCACGCCGAAGACCGACTGGCGCGCGCAAATCATGGAATTCCTGGAACCGAGGCGGGGCGCATCGGGTATCGTCTATTGCCTGTCGCGTAAGCTGACCGAGGAGGTGGCCGGCCTTCTCATGGACGCCGGTTTCCGGGCGCTGCCGTATCACGCAGGGCTGGACCAGCAGGTCCGCCGCAACAACCAGGAAGCGTTCATGGCCGAGGACGGCGTGGTGATGGTCGCGACCATCGCCTTTGGTATGGGGATCGACAAGCCGGATATCCGGTATGTCTTCCACCTGAACCTGCCGGGGAGCATTGAATCCTACTACCAGGAGATTGGCCGGGCCGGACGCGACGGGCATCCCGCCGAGGTGCAGATGCTGTATGGCCTCGACGACATCCGCATGCGCCGCCAGTTCATCGCTCAGGATGACGGCAACGAGGAACACAAGCGGCGAGAACACAAACGTCTCGATGCGCTGCTCGCCTATGCCGAAGCCACCCAGTGCCGCCGGGTCTCCCTCCTGACCTATTTCGGCGAAGACACAGACGCCTGCGGCAATTGCGATATCTGCCTCGATCCCCCGGAACTGATCGACGGGACCGATGATGCCCGCGCCGTCCTGGAGACGGTCTCGGCCACGGGCCAGATGTTCGGCGTTTCCCACATTATCGACGTGCTGCGGGGTGCCGATTCCGCCAGGATCCGTGAGCGACGGCATGAACAACTCCCGACCTATGGGGCAGGTGCCGCGAAACCCAAACCCTTCTGGCAGGCTTTTGTCCGTCAGTTGGTCGCAGCCGGATACCTGTCCATCGATGTCGAGGGATACGGCGGTCTCAAGCTGGCCGCCCGTTCCGAAGGATTGCTGCGCGGGGAGGACCGGTTCGAATACCGAGCGATTCCAAAGGCGAAATCGTCCCAGACGTCACGCCGGCCCGCCGTCGGAATTGAAGATATCGATGGCGAACTGTTCGCCCAGCTCAAGGCGCTCCGCCGCGATCTCGCGATCGAGCGCAATGTGCCGGCCTATGTGGTGTTCTCCGACGCGACCTTGCGGGACATGTGCGCCCTGAAGCCGGAAAACCTTGAAACACTGGCCATGGTCAACGGCGTTGGCCCCAAAAAACTCAAGGATTTCGGCGACGTGTTCCTGGGTGCGGTGCGTTCCCATGTCGCGGCATCGGCCTAGACACCCTGTACGCGCAAGACGGCAGGACAGGTCGGATAGGGAATGGCGGATGGGGTGGGATTCGAACCCACGAGACGCGCAAACGCCTGCTGGTTTTCAAGACCAGTGCCTTCAACCACTCGGCCACCCATCCGTGTGACCGCTAGCTAGCACCGGCGCGCGCGGAAGGAAACCTGTTCAATTTCATGTGCGGATGCCTATACCGGCGTTCAGGCAACGCCTGCCAGCGGACATACTCCTGTGAAGGCGCAATGGTTGATAACTGCTCCCGCCTGATCTCACATGACGCCCTACACATGTGCGCGAACGACCAAACGGAGCGGCAGCCCATGACCGCAAAAACTGAACAAACTGCCCCCCTTCACGCCAAGGTGAAATACATCACCGACACCGGGGAGAAGCGCCTGATCTACATTCCGTCAGAGGCAGGAAGGGACAACTCAAAATGGGCGGGGATGTACGAGGATCACGAGGTGTCCATCCGCGACGGACGTGCGTCGGACGAGGCGTTCGACATTGATGTCCAGGGTTTCGCGCTGGTCGGCCAGACAAGTGCGGTCACGGATTTCTACGACGACGGCCAGGTGGCCGATATTTACGAACCCGAGATCAAGGCGCTGCTGCGCGGCGTCACCGGTGCGCAGCATGTGTATATTTTCGATCACACGCGGCGCGCGGATTCGAAATCGATGCGCGAGCAAAAGGTCGTGCGCGAGCCGGCCGGCGTGATCCACAACGACTACACGGCAGCATCCGCTGCCAAGCGCGTGCGCGACCTGTTCCCGCCGGACGAGGCTGAGGTATTGCTCAAGCATCGCTTTGCCATCGTGAATGTCTGGCGTTCCGCGAATGGCGGACCGGTCGAGACGGCACCGATGGCGCTATGCGACGCCCGAAGTCTCCGGGAGAGGGACCTGATCACCGTGGAGCGGCATTCGAAGGATCGTATCGGCGAGGTTCAGCAGGTCGTCCGTAATCCGGACCATGACTGGGTGTATTTCCCGCACATGGCTGCCGACGAGGCCTTGCTCATCAAGACTTACGATTCCGCGGATGACGGCCGCGCAAAATTCTCCGTCCACACGGCATTCGAAGACCCGACCGCGCCGGCTGATGCCCGCCCGCGCGAAAGCATTGAGACGCGCGCGTTCGTCTTCTTCGAGGACTAGTTCTGCCCAGGCGGCCAACCGGTAGCGGATGTAAGCGCGCACTTAGTTGATCCCAACGCACCCTGTGGTGGTGTATTTCCGGTTTGTGAGCGATCAACTGCCAGATACGGGACGTCTTCGTCTGCCCGCAAATGTCGTGGGTATTGCCTGGATGGTGCTTGCCAGCATGGTGGCCGTGTCCACCCACGGCATGATCCGCCATGTTGCGGGAACGGGAATGCACCCGTTCCAGATCACCTTCATCTACAACCTGTTCACGCTGGCCATCATCGTGCCGCTTATGGTGCAGGGCGGGGTAACGATCCTGCGCACACGCCGGCACGGACTGATGTTCGCCCGGGCGGTGATGCATCTGTCCTCGATGCTGCTCTTTTTCTACGGTCTGACCCTCACGCCGCTCGCAACGGCAAGCGCGCTGACCTTCCTCGCACCGCTATTCGCCGTGCTGCTCGCCGCCATCTTCCTGCGTGAGGGCTTCTCGCCCCGCCGCATCATCGCGCTGGTCGTGGGCTTCTCGGGCATGCTTGTGATCGTGCGGCCGAACCCGGCGGATTTACAGATTGACGCGCTGGTTCTTGTCGGCGCGGCATTGCTGTGGGGCGCGGTGCTGGTCCTCATCAAGGTCATGAGCCGGACCGAATCCAGTTCGACCCTGACGGCCTGGATGGCGCTGATGATGGCACCGCTGGCGCTGATCCCTGCGATCCCGGTCTGGAGCGAACCGGCGCTTTCTCAGATCGCGTGGCTGGCGCTGGCAGGTTTCCTGGGCGCGTTCGCACAATGGGCCATGACCCAGGCCCTTCGAATCGGCTCAACGAACGCAGTGATGCCGATCGATTTCCTGCGCCTCGTCTGGGGTGGGCTGATCGGCTTGGCAATATTTCACGAGATGCCGGACGCATACACCTGGCTGGGCGGCGCCGTGATCTTCGGGTCATCGATGTGGCTTGCCTGGCGTGAACGCAAGGCGGTGAGCGAGGAACGCAGAGAGCGCGTCAGCCCTTGACCAGGCGCAGGTCCCGGCGAAGCAGAAGATCCTGAATCGCATCGAAGGCCGCGCCGCTGACTTCGAGGAAATTCCCACCGAACCGGCCCGTTTCCGGGTCCACATTGGTGATTTCCACCAGCATCTCGATCCGGCGGCCCCGGAAATCCGTGTAGTCCAGTTCCGCCTTGCTGTCGGGAGTCGGCCAGACGGTCCGGTCGTGCTTCTCGAACGCACCTGATGCACCGAAGCCGGACAGGCCGATATCGAGAATCTGGATGTCCTTGCCATCCAGCAATGCATCGATCACGACCTCACGCCGACGGTCCCTGCGCCGGTCCTGGTCGGCAAACCCGACAACACGTGTAGCCATGCTTCACCGCTGAAAAGTTGGTTTCGCGGCCATCTTGCGTGTACCGGGGTTAATTGATCGTGAACACGCGCGGTATTGTGCGCACCAATGACTTTTCCGCCCGGGTGCCGCATAACCGTTCACTCCCGTGAACATGCAGGCAACACCGTGGTCAAAGTTATCGTCCAGATGTATCCGGTCATTCCGTCAGCCAGCGAGGCTGAGCGCATGGCATTGCGACCCATCGGGCGGAACGTGCAACGGTTCCAGGAAACCCTGCGCGGGTGGTGCGATATCGTGGAGGAGGCGGATCGTCTCGGCCTGTGGGGCGTAACCGCGATCGAACATCACTTCCATTCCGAAGGCTATGAGGTCAGCCCGAGCCCCGGCCTGATAAACGCCTTCTGGGGCGCGCGTACGGAAAACATCCGTGTCGGGCAGCTCGGTTACGTGATGACAACCCACAATCCGGTCCGGGTCGCGGAAGAAACGGCAATGCTCGACCACCTGACGGAGGGGCGCTGTTTCGTGGGTTTCTCGCGCGGTTTTCAATCACGATGGACCGATGTGTTCGGCCAGCATGTGGGGACCCGCGCGACCCGTTCGGACGGCGGGGCCGACGACAACCTTAACCGGGAAATCTTCGAGGAGGCCGTCGAAATCGTCCTGAAGGCCTGGACCGAGGAAAGCATCGAGCACAATTCGTCGCGCTGGCAGATCCCGTACCCTCATGACACCGGATTGCGGGACTGGTTCATGGCACCCTGGACCGAGAAGCTGGGCGCCCGTGGCGAGATCGGCCCGGAGGGGGAGGTGCGCCGTGTGTCGGTGGTGCCGGCGCCTTACACGAACCCGCACCCGCCGGTGTTCATTGCGTCCAACGCGAGCCGGGAGACAGTCGAATACGCCGGGCGGCACGGCTTCATCCCGGCCTACTTCTCGCACATGGACAAGGTGGCGGATTACGGCCCCGCCTATGTGGACGCCGCTGCCCGGTCCGGACACAGCTTCGCACTGGGCCAGAACCAGGCCATTGTCCGCATGCCCCGGATCGCCGGAACCATGGCGGACGCGCGCCAGGCCGTCGCGGACTATGACGGCATGATCTTCAAGCATTTCTACGAGAGCTTCCTGCCCGCAGCGTTCCGTGAACAGATTGACGTCACGCCGGATACACCGTTCGAAGAGCTTGTGGACCCGATGGTGGCAACCGGCCTGTTCGTCCCGGGCTCCGTCAGTGAGGTGCGCGACCAGTTCGTTGCCCAGTGGAAGCATCTGCCGGCGGAGTACGTGATCCTGATCTATCACTATGCCCAGCAACCCAAGGACAGCGTGATTGAAAATCTTCGCCTGTTCATGGAGGAGGTCAAACCGGCGCTGGACGAACTGACGGACTACGAAGATGCAGCGTCGGAATAGTCCGCGGCGTTACACCGGATCCCAGGCCGGTCCGAAGGATGGGTCGGACCCGCGCTGATTGTTGGGCAGGCCCTCGATGGCCGCGCGGTCATCGTCATCCAGTGTGAAATCGAAGACATCGAGATTTTCGACGATCCCGTCGCGCCGGGTCGATTTGGGCACCAACATCGTATCGGGTTTGTCTAGCTGCCAGCGGATCGCGACCTGTACCGCCGACTTGCCGTATTTGCGGCCGATCCCTTCGAGCACGGGATTGCCCGGAACCTTGCCGCGCCCCAAAGGGGAGTGGGCAGTCACGGTGATACCGAGGTCGTGCGCGGCCTGCTCGACACGTGGCTGGCGGAGCAGGGGATGGCTCTCGAACTGGTTAGTGAACAGGTCGGATTCATGAACCTCGACGGCTTCATGCATCAGGGGGATCGTGAAATTGCCGACGCCGAGCGACTTCGCGCGGCCGTCCGTGCGCGCACCGGCCATCGCGCCCAGGGTTTCGTCCATCGGGACCGTGCGGCTCGGCCAGTGGAACATCCACAGATCGACATAATCCGTGCGCAGCTTGGCAAGGCTGTCATCCAGTTCCGCCATCACCGCTTCGGGTGTGGCGTCGAACACGCCGCATTTGGTTGTCAGGAAAATTTCGCCGCGGGGCACGCCGCTGTCCGCAAGCGCATGGCCGACATCGGTTTCGTTTCCATAAAGCTGCGCGGTGTCGATATGCCGGTATCCGGCTTCCAGCGCCCAAAGCACGGCGCGGTAGCAATTCTCACCGACCATGGGGTAGGTGCCCAGGCCAATAGCCGGCGCGCGGATGCCGTTGCGCTCGACGAATTGCATGGACCTGGCTCCGCCTAGATGCGCTTGCCCGCGGCTTCGCCGGCACCGTGCAGCGCGGCCTTGGACAGCATGACATGACAGCCCTTGTTCACATTCACCAGCTGCGAGATGCGGACATCCGCCGCCAGGCTGCACAGCGAATACGCGTCTTCCCGCGACAGGTTGGTGCGCTCGCAGATAAGCTTGATCATCTCGCGCAGACCCTGACGCGCGGCATCGTCGAGGTCCTGATTGATGCCGACGGTGATGTAGTGGGTGTCGGTCTCCGCGCGCGGCATGTCAAAGGACAAATCCTTGCGCACATGGAACTCGAAGGTGCCGATGAGTGCGGTCTCCGCCGCCGAGAGGCAGCTCTCGCCATCGCCCTGTAGGGCGTGGCCGTCTCCGGTCTGGAAGTTCCCGCCGGGGACAAACACCGGCAGGTACAGCGTCGAGCCTGCGCCGAGTTCCTTGATGTCGAGGTTCCCGCCATGGGGCTGCGGGACAATGGATGTGATCGTGCCCCATTCGGGCGGCGGGGCGACGCCCATCACCCCGAAGAAGGGTTCGCAGGGCACATCGACACCCCATGGCAGCTTCGCGACCTTCGCGTCACGGTCAAGCGGGATGTTCAGCAACCGCTTGTTGGGAAAATCCTCGGGCAGGGCGCCGCGCAGCGGCATGATCAGGTTCCAGGCCCAGTCCTGCCGAAGCTGCACATCAATGATCCGAACCTCGAGCACGTCGCCCGGTTCCGCGTCCCTGACCGCGACGGGCCCCGTCATGATATGGCCGGGCAGGATCGGCTTGTTGTGTGCGATGAAGTCAGCATGATCCGGCAGCAGTTCGGCCAGAACCTCTTCCGGCACCTGATCGGGTCCGCCGGAAATCGTCTCAATGGTCACCCGGTCGCCGGACTCGACTTCGAGGACAGGCTCGAATTCGGCCGAGAAGGCGCCCCAGCGGAGATTTTCGGGCTTGGACGTTAGGAGATGTTCGGTCGGCATTTCGGAACCTCTGACTATTGTGGCGTCCGGCATGCGAGGAACTCATCCCGCGTGACCATGCCATCGCTGTCGGTGTCGAGACGCGCGAATGTCTCCGCGCTGATATCCCAGGCCAGTGCTTCCTCCCGGGAGACGTGGTTGTGCCGGTCTGCATTGCGGTTGAGGATGCTGAACTGATAGTCGCAAACCGACTGGTCGCTGACGGCGCGCGCCGGGACAGGCGTATCGCCAACGATCACGATCGTCCAGGTCTCATAATCATCCGTGTACGACACGCAGTTGGCGAACTCTTCGCGCGTGACGATCAGGTCATTGTCCTTGTCCAGCACCTCGAACAGACGGTCGGGCATGCCGGCCGAAATGGCTTCGCTCACATCGATATGGTTGTCGTTGTGGTTCGCCCCCGAAGCGTTGATGTAGTCGAACGACTTCACGCATCCGGCATCCTTTATGACAACCACGCGCTGTTGAGCCTGCGAAGGTGATACGAACACGATCACGGCTGCGACAAGCGAGGCGGCAGCAAGGACAATCCGGAAGTTCATTCTACGGCTCCAGGTTTACGAGCGGCCGACGGAACCGCGGTCCCTCGATTTCGCAAGATTATCAGTAATTTGATGCAGGTTGCGAGCATCGCAATCTCACATGGCCGAGACACCGCCATCCAGGATGACTTCAGATCCGGTCATTAACCGGGATTCATCAGACGCAAGATACACGACCGCGTGGGCCACATCGTCCGGTTCTCCCACGATCCCGAGCGGCACCTGACGCGCCAGCTTCTGCATGCCTTCGTCCCGCTCAATCCCTGTCAGGAGGTCATCAAGGATCGGCGTGTCGATGAAGGTCGGGTGCACCGAGTTGCAGCGGATGCCGTAGCCACGGCGCGCGCAATGGAGCGCCACGGACTTGGTGAGATGGCGCACCGCCGCCTTGGCCGAGTTGTAGGCCGCCACGTTGTGCCCGGCGACGATCCCGGAGATCGAGGAGATGTTGACGATGGACCCGCCGCCCGACGCCGCCATGTGCGGGATGGCCAGCTTGCAACCGAGAAACACGCTGTCGAGATCGAGGGTGTGGAGATCGCGCCAGTCTTCCAGCGAGGTGTCTTCCACCGAACCGACGATCACCTTGCCTGCGCAATTCACCAGGACATGCAGGCCGCCAAAGGTCTCGACCGTTTCCTGCAGCGCGGATGACCATGCGGCCTCGTCCGTGACATTGTGGGCAATGGCATGCGCGTTTTCGCCAATCGCGGCGGCGACGGCGCGCGCACCATCGAAGTTGATGTCCGTTACCGCGACGCGCGCGCCCTGTGACGCCAGCATCGCGGCACAGGCCCGTCCGATCCCCGATGCCGCCCCTGTGACCAGTGCGACCTTGCTCTCAACGCGATTCATGGCGCAAAACCCTTCTCATATTTCCCGCATGAAACCTTGCGAAGCCGCCCGGATGCAACCGATCCAGACCGCGCGATTGAGCCTGCGACCCTTCGAGGTTGCCGACGAGGAGGCAGCATTTGAATTCTTCGGCGATCCGGACGTGATGCGCTTCAGCCTGAACGGCGTGCACACATCGCGCAAGCCGACGGAAGAATTCATCCTCACCAACATGCACCGTCAGGAGCGCACAGGCTATTCGATCTGGGCCGTGATCGAGCAGGCAAGCGGCGATCTGATCGGCATGTGCGGCCTGGCCGAATTCCGGCACGGCGTTGAGGGGATCGAACTGGCATACCGCCTGCGGCGAGACCGGTGGGGGAAAGGCTATGCCAGCGAGGCCGGGCTGGGCGCGGTCGAACATGCGTTCACCGCACTTCGCCTCGACCGCCTGATCGGCCTGGTGGAACCGGCCAATGTTGCGTCGGCCCGAGTTCTCGAGAAATGCGGGCTGGAGCGGGTCAGCGGCCGGAAAATTTTCGGGCGCGAGGCCTTCGTCTATGAGGCGATGCGCAACGATTGGCTGCGGCAGCAGTTCTAGACATCAGGCCGTGGGGCCGCCTGCCGCCTTCCACGCATCCATGCCGCCAGCCAGATGGCAGATGTTGGTCAGACCAGCATCCAGCGCGGCCTCGACGGCCATGGCCGAGCGTTCCCCATAGGCGCAGTAGAATACGATCCGGCGCCCGGAGCTGCGCGCCAGCTCGTGCAACATGCCGCCCGCGTTCACATGCTCATCGATATCGGGGTAGGGCGCATGGACCGACCCTGGGATGATGCCGTTCTTGGCGCGCTCGGTATCGTCGCGCAGATCGACCAGTATCAGAGAGGGATCGTCCAGGCTGCCGGTGCCGTCACCACAGTTCAGGGAAAGCCCCATACTTTCCAGCTTGTCCTGTTTCAGTCCGATTTTCAGGTTTGCCGGAACCGCCACGTCCATCATCTTGGGGTTGGCGAGATTCAGGTTCTCCATGATCTCCACATACTCGGCCTCGGAATTCACCTGCAGGCGCGGGTTGTACGCGCGCTCCTCACCGATGGTGCTGACCATGTCGCCCTTGTAGTCATGGGCGGGGAAGACGAGTGTATCCTCCGGCAGCTTCAGCAGCTTGTTGAAGATGGAATCGTACTGCGCCCGCGGACTGCCGTTCTGGAAATCGGTGCGGCCCGTGCCGCGGATCAGCAGGGTGTCACCGGTGAACACCCTGTCCTCCATCAGGAAACTGTAGGAATCATCGGTGTGCCCCGGCGTGTAGAGCACATCCAGTGAGAGCCCTTCGATGTCGATGGTGTCACCCTCGGCTACACGCATGGAGACCACGTCCGCGCCGCTCTGTTCCCCCATCACGGTGATACAGCGTGTCCGGTCGCGTAACGCGCCCAGACCCGTGATGTGGTCAGCATGCACATGGGTATCGACCGCCTTGATCAGCTTCAGGTCCAGCTCATCCAGCAACTGGACGTACCGATCCACCTTGTCGAGGACAGGATCGACAATCAGGGCTTCGCCGCCGCGCCGGCTGGCGAGCAGGTAAGTGTAGGTGCTGGATTCGCTGTCGAAGAGCTGGCGGAAGATCATCCACACAATCCTGCTGTCGTTTAATTTACAGCAAGCTTATGTGGTATTTCTCCCGCCGTGAAGGATTCAATCCGGCATTCGGCTCACAGGCCGTAGAAGGCGACGGCCGTATCGTGGAAGAATTTCCGGTTTTCTTCGACCGAACGGCCGGCCAGAACTTTCTTTTGCATCGCGGTGTAGTCCTGGAAACTGCACCACATGGCCTCGACCGGGAAATTCGACCCGAAGAAGCACCGGTCCGCACCGAACATGTCGAGTGACGTGTTCGCGGCGATGTCCATCACAGCTTCATCGATCTTTCGGGTGAAGGTGTTAAGGCCAGAGACCTTGATGAATACATTCTCGCACGGCACCAGGGCCTGCAGGGATTCGCGCCATTCGCTGACCGTGGAGTCATCGGTCGCTGTCAGCATGCCTGCGTGGACGAGACAGATCTTCAGGTTCGAATTTTCGCGCGCGAGCATGGCAAGGTCGGAAAACTGCGGCGCGAACCCCTGGTAGTCGAAGGTCAGGTCCCGGTCAGACAGGATCGACAGGCCACGGCGGAAGCTGGTGGAGAGGCAGAAGTCCCGCCGGTCCACGAAGCGCCAGTTTTCGTTGGTCGGATGCCAATAGACCTGCTGGCGGATGCCACGGGTGTTGGCATAGCCCTGATGGGCGTCGAGGACCTTTTCGAGGTTGGGGTCTGTCAGATCCGCATAGCCGACAATCCCGGTCGGAAATCCATGTTCGTCCGCCGTCGCCTGCAGCCCGGCCGTCTCATCGACAGGGCGTGAGATATCAAAGTTCGCCTGGACGTGGACCGACTTGACCACATTGTGAGTCGCGAAGTCCGCCTTGAGGTCGTCGATCAGGTACTCACGCTTCAACGACGACCAGTCATCGCCAAAAATCATCGGCTTCATGGGCCGGTGCATCCACGGGTAGTTTTTCTCGATATCCCAGAACAGGTGATGATGGGAATCGACGACCGGTCCGTCGTAAAGCGGCATAAGCGAATTCTCCTCAGGCGCGGCCTCTTATTCGCCGAGGGCCGCGTTGACCTTGGGCATGACCTCGGTGGCCATGAGCTCCATAGAGCGACGGGCCAAGGGAATGTCGGCCCAGTCGTGGCCTGTATACATCAACGTACCGAACGGTCCCACCAGTTCGCGAAATTCGAGGATCTGGCTCACCACGTCATCGACATTGCCCGCGATTACCTGCGTATCGAGCGAATGACGCACCGAGACCTCCCCATCGGGCTGGTCGGGATGAGACTTGAACAGGGCCAGTCCCTGGGCGCCGCGCCCGCGCGAGACCTTCTTCATCAGGTTGGAGAAGTAGAACCCGTAGGGCCCGTCCTCACTGCGGGCATAGCGCTCGGCATCCTCCCGGCTGTCCGCGACCATGATTGATTTCGCGATCCGCCATTTCATCGGATCTTCGGGCAGACCGGCGTTGCGCTGGCCCTCCAGAAACTTCGGGATGTGTGTCGCGACCCAGTGCCCCTGGACATAGTTGGATGAGATGCCGGTCCAGCCGCGCTCGGCGGCCAGCGTGATGCCCTTGGAGTAGGGGGCCAGCGCCGTGAACACGATGGGAGGGTGCGGCTGTTGCAGCGGCGTCTTTACGATGCCCTGTCCGATTTCCGGATATAGCGTCCGCTCCGTCGAGGTGCGGTAGTGCTTCCCCTCCAGATTATAGGGGGCTTCTCCCGCCCATATCGCAAGCACCTGGTCGATTCCCTCGACCATCTTCTCGTTCTTGTCGAGATCGAGATTCCCGAAGACCTCGATATCCGATGGCAGACCACCGGGTCCGATCCCCATCAGAAAGCGCCCGTCGAGCAGGTGGTCCATCATCGCCACATGGGCGGCCACATGGACCGGGTGATAGCTCGGCATGTTGATCACACCGGCCCCCAGCTTGATCTGCTCGGTCTTGTCGATGAGTGTCGCAAGGAAGGTGAGGCAATGGGTAATCGGCTCGGCCAGGTCGGTCATGTGCTCACCGACGAAGGCTTCGCAGTATCCGAGCCGGTCGGCAAGAATCACTGCGTCCTGGTCTTCTTTCAGGACCTCGCGGTAGTCGCGGGTGATCGGGTGGACGGGCTGGGTGAAGAAACCGAGTTTCATGACGTTCGTTCCGTGGGGATTTGGTCCTAATCGCGGACTGACCGGCGATATGTCCCAGATTGCAGGCCTTACCCGGAAGTGCGAATAGGGAAAATCACTATTTCAAAAATGCGCGATATATTTCGGATATGCTTTCGCCTGCTTCTTTATTGAAAGGCTATGGAGTCAAACATTGGACAGGATCGATGCAATGGCACTGTTCGTCGCGACCGTCGATGCCGGAAGCCTGTCCGGCGCTGCGCGAAGTTCGGGCCTGTCCCTCTCGACGGTCAGCCGGCACCTGACGGCGCTGGAAGAACGCGTGGGCACGAAGCTTCTCGTACGCACGACGCGCGCACTTGCACTGACGGAAGCCGGGCGGAATTACTACGAACGCGCCCGGCAGCTCCTCACGGACATCGACGATCTGGAACTCAGCCTCACAAACGATGCCGCCTCGCCGACGGGGCAATTGACCATAAGCGGCCCGACCCTGTTCGGTCGGGTCTATCTGCTGCCCATCCTCGCGGACTTCATGAACCGGTATCCGGAGATCCGGCTGGATATCGTGCTGCTAGACCGCGCCGTGAACCTGGTCGAGGAGGGGATCGACCTGGCAGTCCGGATCTACGACCTCGACAACTCCAACCTGATGGTCCGGCGTCTGGGCAACCTCCGCTGGGTGTTCAGCGCCGCCCCGGGGTATCTCGAGGTGCACGGCACCCCGCAGACCCCGGACGATCTGATCAATCACGACTGCCTGCTGTACAGCGAGGAGAGCAAGACGCCGATCTGGCCCGTGCTCGTGAACGGCAAGGCTGGGCAGGCCAGAATTTCCGTCAAGGCGAGCTCCAACACCCTCGACGGCGTGATTGCCGGCGCCGTGGCCGGGGCCGGGATCACCTTCGCGCCCGCATGGTCCGTCGCGGACCATGTCGGCCATGGACGGCTCAAGGTGGTGCTGGAGGATTTTGAGCTTCCGCCGCGCCCGATCAACGCCGTGTTCACGCACAGCCGGTTATTGTCGGGGAAGGTCCGCGCGCTGCTCGATTGCCTTGTCGAGGAAATCTCAAGGCATGAACTGGATACATTGCCGGAGTTCGGTGCGTTTTCGCCGGGATAATGACGGCGGCCCGCATTTCGCCATGATTGCGGTCACAATTTCTGCCCGCGACCATCGAGGGCCCCCGGTTTGCACAAACGTCATTGCCCGACGCGGTGCGCATATGGCACGGGATGCTCGCAGACCTGCAACGATTAGAGGCACTTATGCGCCGACATGTCCTGACCGCCGCCCTGCTTGCCGCGACCGTTCTCACCCCGCTGCATGCCCAGGCGGAGCCCGATGCCAAGTTCCTCGAATGGCTCGACGGCGTACGTGTCGAAGCGCGCGGCAAAGGAATTAGCGAAACGATACTGTCGCGCGCGCTGGACGGGATCGAACCGATCGCGCGGGTGATCGAGCTGGACCGTAAGCAGCCGGAATCG
>Ga0181594_10000725_pt1 | contig 30762 bp, 34 predicted proteins | sample 071ome_18_FD_145603 | JGI IMG/M metagenome (GOLD analysis project Ga0181594, IMG submission 145603) | Coastal salt marsh microbial communities from the Groves Creek Marsh, Skidaway Island, Georgia - 071413BT metaG (spades assembly) | ecosystem: Environmental > Aquatic > Marine > Intertidal zone... | reverse complement strand
GATCGCCGCATGGTTCATCGACCCGACGGTTCAACGGTGGTCGCCGGAGTCGACTCGTCAACCCAGAGCACGAAGGTGGAGATCCGCCGGGTGGACGACGGGTCTCTGGTTGGATCCGGGCGCGCCCTGCACCCTGCTACCACTCCGCCGGTGAGTGAACAGGATCCAGAGAGTTGGTGGTCGGCGTTCGAGGCGGCATGGGCGGAGGCGACCGCATCCAGTGTTGAACCGTCGGCCGTGTCGATCGGCGGTCAGCAGCACGGGATGGTGGTCCTTGACTCCGAACGTCACGTGGTGCGCCCCGCGAAACTCTGGAACGACACCGAGAGCGCTCCCGACGCCGGCTGGCTGGTCAAGAACGTCCCCGGCGGCGCTTCCGCTCTCGCGGCGGCCACCGGCAGCGTCCCGGTGGCCGCGTTCACGGTGACGAAGCTGTCATGGCTGCACCGCAGCGAGCCCGAGGCTTGGAAGCGCCTCGCTCATGTGCTGTTGCCGCACGACTGGCTCACGATGAAGTTGACCGGCGCCCTGACGACCGATCGTGGGGACGCGTCGGGAACCGGCTATTTCGATCCGTCAGCGAATCGTTATGTCGACTCGGTGCTCACAACCGTCGATGCGGAGCGTGATTGGTCGACCGTGCTCCCTCGGGTGCTCGGTCCGACGGAGGTCGCCGGCGAGTGGCAGGGCCTCGTCGTTGGGCCCGGCACCGGCGACAACATGGCGGCGGCCCTCGGCATGGCGCTCGCTCCTGGCGACGTCGCGATGTCGATCGGCACCTCGGGCACCGTGTACGCGTGCACCGACCTGCCGGCTCGCGATGAGTCAGGCGCGGTGGCCGGCTTCGCCGACGCGACCGGGCGCTTCTTGCCGTTGGTGTGCACCTTGAACGGCGCGAAGGTGCTCGACGCAGCCCGACGCCTGCTCGGTGTCGATCACGAGACCTTCGATGAGATGGCGCTCTCGGTCGGGTCCGGCGGGCTCACTCTGCTGCCGTATCTGGATGGCGAGCGCACCCCGGACCGGCCGAACGCGACCGGGATGCTCGCGGGCCTTCGGAGCGACGTATCGCGCGAGCAGTTCGCTGCGGCCGTGGTCGACGGCGTCGTGTGCGGGATGATCGACGCCCTTGGGGCGCTCGTCGCCCAGGTCCCGGTCACCGGTCGACTCCTGCTCACCGGGGGTGCGGCGAGGTCGCGGGCGGTGAGGGAAGTCGTCGCGGCCATGGTCGGCTCGGCGCACGGCCTTGAGGTGGTCCATCACAAGGCCGATGAGGCGGTGGCGACCGGAGCGGCCGTGCAGGCCGCGGCGGTGCTGACCGGCGAGGAGCCGCTCGCGGTCGCCGAGCGGTGGGGGCTCGGTCGAGGCGCGGTGGTGCCACCGGCCGATGGCCATGACTCTTTGGGCGTAATCGAGCGCTACGCCGAACTCCGCGATCTCGGTCGTTGACCCCGCCCGCTGTGAGCGACACCTCCGACTGTTTTGAGATCCTCGGTCTCGACGCCGAACAAGCCGACGTAGGCGACGTCGTGCGCGCGCGCCGGCGACTCGCCGCGCAGTTCCATCCCGATCGGGGCGGAGATTCGTCGCGGATGGTCCAAATCAACGCGGCGACCGACCGGGCCCTTCAGCACATCGCGCTCCGAACGCGCGGTGGGTCTGGAACCGAGCAGTCGAGTGCTCCCTCACAAGTTCGCTACGAAGCCTCCGAGCGCGGACGGCCGCGAGGAGGGGAGCCCCCTCAGGTGGTCGACCGCCCGTCATTCACCGTCGACGTGCTCCCCGTCGATGCTTTCGAGGGCTTGCTCCTGGTCGTCGCAGAACTGGGGGAGATCGTCGATGAGGACCCCCCGTACCTACTCGAGACGCTCATCCGCGACCGGGGCGACGGTCATGGCACGTGGTGTCGGCTCGAACTCGTGCCCGATGCTGGATCGACCACGGTCTCGCTGTTCGTTGAATCCGATGGCCCCGGTGGGGCTTCCGTGACCGAGATCCGAGACGCCTGGATCGAGGGACTCAACCGGTTGGATTGGTCGTCTGGCGCTCCCGCGGTGCGGCCGCCTTCTTGAGACGGTCACGAACAGCGGAACCCAATCCGCCGTCATTCGGGGGTTGAACCACCACGATCGGCTCTGAGCGGTCCCGGTCGATCGATGTATCGGCACGACGCAGGTCGTCATACAGATGGCGTGCGGCCTCGACGGGGTCATCGGCGCGATCGATCACCAAAGCCTCGGGGTCGAGGATCTCGCGGTCCTCGCGCTCGACGAGGACGACCCCGCGCTCAGGGGCGTAGTGGGAGGGCAACATCCCGCTCGCCCGAGCCGGCCCGGTGGCCGCGACGATGCTCGAGCCGTCGACGGGTTCGAGGAGACGGTCGAGCAAGGGTGACGGCACGCCCCCTGGTCGGAGGATCTGCGGTGGATCACAGGTGAGGTCGACGATCGTGCTCTCCACACCAACCAGGCACGGACCGCCATCGAGAATCGCGTCGCGATCCGGATCGAGGATGTCCCCGAGGTCGTCGATCACATGCTGCGCCGTGGTCGGGCTCACCCGACCGAACCGGTTCGCCGATGGGGCCGCAACCGCCCCATCGAGCGTGCTCAGCACTTGGAGGGTGAGCTGGTGTTCCGGGACGCGAATCGCCACGGTGTCGCGTCCTCCGGTGACCTCACGGGGCACGGCGTCGGTGGCGGGAACGATCATCGTGAGCGGGCCCGGCCAGAGCATGGCGAGGGCCTCCGCGCGTGCATCGAGGACACCGAAGCGTCGCGCGGTCTCGACATCTGCGACGTGGAGGATGAGCGGATGACCGGTCGGTCGACCTTTCGCGGAGAAGATTCGCGCCACGGCGGCTAGATCGGTGATGTCGGCCGCAAGCCCGTAGACGGTCTCTGTTGGAATCGCGACCAAACCACCGGCCGAGAGCAGGGCCGCTGCCGTTGCCGGATCTTGGATCACCGGCACGCCCGGCAGCTCGGCCCCGTCTGCTGATTGGTTGCTCGACACGGGAGGACCTCAGGTCGGAACAGCGCCGATGAACTCGAGGGCCGCATCCACGAATCCGAAGTCGTCGGGAGTCGCGAAGTGGTCGACGTTGCGGAGCACGACCGAGCGACACTCGGGAATGGCCGCCACGAGTCGATCAGCCGGATGGACGAAGTCCCGGTCTCCAACGATGACGATCGTCGGGCATGCCACGGCGGCGAGTGCCGATTCGTCGAGGCGGATTCGCTGCGGTTGGCGGAGCACCGCGGCAAGGGCAATCGGGTCGTTGCCCGGTCGAGAGGCGTATTGAGCGAAGAGTCGCGACAGGTTGTCGTCCTCGTCGATCTCCCCGGAGACCGCTCGCGCGATCGCCGCGGTGCGGTCATCGTCGGTCTCGAAGACGTTGCGTCCGATCCCTGCCAGCACCAATCGCCGGAAGGCACCAGGGTGCTCGGTCGCCGTGCGTAGGAGGGTCAGCGCGCCCATGGAGAAGCCGACGGCGTCGACGGGTTCGTTCGGCAGGGCGTCGACCACCCGGCCACTCAGATCGGCGTAGGCCTCCGGGTCGTGGGGTTTCGGGGCTGAGCCGTGCCCGAGCAGGTCGACTCCGATCACCGAGCGGCCAGCATCGGCGAGCAGAGCGGTGAACCCGTTGCGCTCCCAAGTGTCGGTGAAGGATCCCCCCCAACCGTGGACGCACATCACGGGGGTGATCTCGTCGACTCCCCGCTCGTCGTCCCGGCTCGGATCCACCCGGCGAGCGTAGACCCTTGACTGCACCGGGCGGTCGGGTCGCGGTGAGGCGTTAGCCTCCCGAGATCGGTGGGCGGACAACCCCGTCGACCGAGGAGTACCGATGCGGATGCTGCACCCCGATCCGGGGCACGATCTCACTTACAACGATGTCTTTATGGTGCCGAGCCTGTCCTCGGTGGGTTCCCGACTCGGCGTCGACCTGACGACCCCCGACGGCATCGGTACGACGATCCCCATCGTCGTCGCGAACATGACGGCGGTCGCGGGCCGTCGCATGGCCGAGGTGGTCGCGCGGCGCGGTGGCTTGACCGTGCTCCCACAGGACATCCCGATCGATGTGATCGCCGACGTCGTTGCCTGGGTGAAGGCGCGGCATCCGGTCTTCGAGACGCCGATCACGCTCGGTGAGCACGACACGATCGGTGAGGCGCTCAATCTGATCCATAAGCGCGCGCATGGCGCGATCGTGGTGGTCGACGAGGGTGACCGTCCGGTCGGCGTCTTCACCGAGCATGACGCGCTCGGTTTCGATCGATTCACGCAGATGCGCCACGTGATGACGACCGACTTGGTCACGCTCTCAGCGGAGGTGACGCCTGAGGAGGCGTTCGACGTTCTGGGCGAGCACCGTCTCTCGGTCGCGCCGGTGATCGGCGATGACGGCCGCCTCCTGGGTGTGATGACACGTCGCGGTGCGCTGCGGTCGTCGATCTACCGCCCGGCGCTCGATGCCGAGGGGCGGCTGCTCAGCTCGGTGGCGATCGGAATGAACGCGGACCCGGTGGGCCGCGCGCGAGCGTTGGCCTCCCTTGGTGTCGACGTGATTGTGGTCGACACCGCTCACGGTCATCAGGCCCAGATGCTCTCCGTCGTCGAGGCGGTCCGTTCGGCGGTCCCCGGGGCTCGCATCGTCGCCGGCAACGTCGTCACCGATGAGGGCACCCGTCACCTCGTGGAAGCCGGCGCGGACATCGTGAAGGTGGGTGTCGGGCCGGGCGCGATGTGCACGACGCGGATGATGACCGGTGTGGGTCGCCCGCAGTTCTCGGCGGTGCTCGAATGCGCGGCCGAGGCCGATCGACTCGGCGCGCATATCTGGGCCGACGGAGGGGTCCGCTTCCCGCGCGATGTGGCGCTCGCCCTCGCCGGGGGAGCGGCGAACGTGATGTTCGGCTCGTGGTTCGCGGGCACCTACGAATCGGCGGCTGACACGCTCCGCGACACCGATGGGCGTCTCTACAAGGAGTCGTTCGGTATGGCCTCGAACCGCGCGGTGAAGCACCGCAGTCGCGACGAGGCCGATATGGAACGTGCGCGAAAAGAGCTCTTCGAGGAGGGCATCAGCACCTCAAGGATGTATCTCGACCCGACCCGACCCGGAGTCGAGGACATCATCGATCAGATCGTCGCCGGGGTTCGTTCCTCGTGCACCTACGCCGGCGCGTCTGACATCCCTGGTTTCCGCGAGCGCGCGGTGGTCGGGGTGCAGAGCCACGCCGGCTACGAGGAGGGTCGACCTCAGGGGACCAGCTGGTGAGCGGTCCGATCATCGCGATCGATGGTCCCGCGGGCGCCGGAAAATCCACGGTCGGTCGCGCGGTCGCTGAGCGGCTCGGTGTCGGCTATCTCGACACGGGCGCGATGTATCGAGCGGTGACCTTCGCGGTTCTGCGTCGCGGGGTTGATCCTCGCGATGAGGCCGCCGTCCTCGAGGTCGCGGGCTCCGTCGAGATGACCGTCGGCGAGGAGCGCGTCGTCGTGGACGGTGTCGACGCGACGAGCGATATCCGCGGTCGCGAGGTCACCTCCTCGGTGAGCTTCGTCGCAGCCAACCCCGGAGTCAGGTCATTGCTCGTCGAGGCCCAGCGGGGCTGGGTCGCCAAGCGCGGCGGCGGGGTGGTCGAGGGTCGCGATATCGGCACGGTCGTGTTCCCTGATGCCGATCTCAAATTGTTTGTCACCGCGTCGCCGAGGGTGAGGGCGGAGCGGCGCGTCGCCGAAGCCGGTGGCGACGTCGACGAGATGGAGGCCTCGATCATCGAGCGCGATCGTCTCGACTCCACTCGGGCCACGAGCCCGCTCTCGGTCGATGCCGCTGCGGTCACCCTCGACACCTCCGATCTCGGAATCGATGAGGTGGTCGCGGCTGTGGTGGCCGAGGTTGAGGCTCGGTCGGTCGGCGGTGGCCGGTGAGTCGACCCGATTCGTTCGTCGTCGGCTCCTCGCGTGCGTCGTTGGCGTTCTATCGAGTGGCCAGGTTCATCGTCGCGGTGATCACCCGCTCGTACACGCGAATGACGATCGTCGGCCGTGAGAACATCCCGGCGACCGGGGCCTTCGTGCTCGCCCCAGTTCACCGGTCCTATGTCGACACCCCGATCGCCGGCTGTCTGACCGCACGCCGCCTGCGTTTCATGGGCAAGGACTCCATGTGGAAGGTGCGCTGGGTCGGTTGGGTGCTGTCAGCCCTTGGGGCAATCCCGGTCACCCGCGGCACCGCGGACCGCGAGGCGCTCCGGCGCTCGGTCGAGCTGCTCGAGAGCGGTGAGCCGATGGTGCTCTTTCCCGAAGGCGAGCGAAAGCAGGGGCCGGTGGTGCAACCGCTGTTCGATGGCGCGGTCTACGTCGCGTTGAAGGCCCGGGTGCCGATCATCCCGGTCGGAATCGCCGGATCGGAGCGAGTCATGCCGAAGGGGGCCCGGTTCGTGTTCCCGCGCAAGGTCCACGTCGAGATCGGCCGACCGATCGTGCCCGAGGTCGGCGAGTTGCCGGAGGGCTCTCGCGTGCCGCGCCCGGTACTCGCGGAGCAGTCCGAGCGACTGCACGGCGAACTCCAACGGCTCTTCGATCTCGCGATGACCCGCGTCGGCTGGTCCTACGAGTCGGGCTGAGGTTCTACGCGCTCGGTTGTGCTGAGCGCAGGCGCGGTTCAGTGGTCCGACCAGAGAGCGCCAAAGGCGTTTCGCAGGAACACCGGATCGTGCACGCCGCAGAGTTCGCGCGCGGAGTGCATCGAGAGCTGCGGCACCCCGACGTCGACCGTGTCGACACCGAGGCGAGTCGCCGTGATCGGGCCGATCGTCGAACCGCAGGGCATGTCGTTCCGCGAGGTGAACACCTGCCAAGGAACGTCAGCCGAGTCGCATGCCGACGTGAAGCGCGTCGCTGATGTCGCCGAGGTGGCGTATCGCTGATTGACGTTCACCTTGACGGCCGGGCCTCGGTTCACGAGCGGAGCGTGCGAGCGCTCGTGACGCTCCAGGTAATTCGGGTGGATCGCGTGGGCGTTGTCGGCGGACACGCAGATCGAACGAGCCAGGGCGTCGGCCATCGTCGCGCTCACCGAACCCTCGTCGTCGAGGTGGGCCGCGGTGATCCGCGCGAGCACCCGCTCAAGAAGCGGGCCGGCCGCTCCGGTCGCGCTCGCCGATCCGACCTCCTCGTGATCGTTGAGCACCATGACCGCGATCGATCCGGGTCGGGGGGTGGCTGAGACAAGGGCGTCGGTCGCGGCCCAACACGAGACCAGATTGTCGAGCCGCCCGGAGGCGAGGAGCGAGCGATCGGCGCCGAGCACCACCGCCGGCTGCGTATCCAAGAGGCCGAGTTCCCACCACTGCGGCTCGAGGTCGATCCGCTCGGCGAGCCAGTTGGCGAAGCCGGTCGTCGAGCCACCCGTCGCCCACACGGGGCGTAGATGCCGTTCGCGATCAAGGACGAGACTGTCGTTCACTCCACGGTCGAGGTGCACGGCGAGCTGTGGCACGCGAGCGATCGGCTCTCGAATATCGACGAGGTGGGAACGTCCCTCGCGGTCGACGACTCGACCCGCGATGCCGAGGTCTCGGTCGAGCCATGAGTTATTGAGAATCCCTCCGTAGACCTCAACGCCAAGTAGGTGCCAACCCTCCACTTCAGCGTCGGGCCTCGGGCGCAGCCTGAGACCGGGCGAGTCGGTATGGGCGCCGACGATTTCGAACACCTCGGGCGCGCCTTCGGCGGCTGAAACCCAGGCCACCACGGCGCCGTCAATCACGACATGCCCGCGTCGAATCGCGTCACCTTCGGGTCGGGCATCCCCGGCGACGGCGATCGAGCCAACGGCCTCCAATCGTCGGGCCACCTCGGCGGCGGCGTGGAACGGCGACGGCGATGCGTCGAGGAACGCCCGAAGGTCGCCGCTCGGGTCGGTCGTGATATCTCGTTCGTTCAGGCCCATCAGCGGGTGAGTCTCGCCGCTTCCCGCCGGGATCGGACAGCCGGTCGGGGTCGACCCGTCTCGCGAATCGATCGGCTAGAACGCTGATGTGAGCCGTCGCACCAAGATCGTCGCCACCGTCGGACCGTCCTGTACCGAGCGTTCCGTGCTGGAGGAGATGTTCACCGCTGGCGTCGACGTGGTCCGACTCAACCTCTCGCACGGTCGACTCGACGAGCATCTCGAGCGTCTCGCGGTGGTCCGCGAGGCGGCCGACGCCACCGGTCGTCCGGTTGCCGTGCTTGCCGATCTGCCCGGCCCGAAGATCCGGTGCGGGCGATTCCCCGAAGGCGGTGTTGCGCTTTCCGCCGGCTCCTTCGTTCGCTTCGAGCAGGGGGCCGGACCGAGCGATGCCGGGGTGATTCGCGTCGACTACCCCGAATTGCTGGCCGACATGGTCGTAGGGGATCGGGTCGTGCTCGGCGACGGGGCGATCTCGCTCAGCATCGTCGAGGTGTCGGACGGCTCGATGCTCGCTCGAGTCGAGACGGGCGGGAGGGCTCAGGGCGCGCCGGGAGTGCATCTGTCTTCGGAGCGGCTTGGTCTGACGACGCCGACCGAGGAGGACCTCGTTCTCGCTGAGGCGATGGCCGCTGCGGGAGTCGAGTTCATCGCCGTGTCCTTCGTGCGCGCCGCCGTAGATCTCGAACCGGTGCGCGCTGTCGTCGCGGGGCGGGCGGCCCTCATCGCCAAGATCGAGACGAGCGCCGCACTGGCCGACCTGATCGCCATCGTCGAATCAGCGGACGCTGTCATGGTGGCCCGCGGCGACCTCGGGATCGACTGTCCCCTAGAGGACGTGCCCCATCTTCAGAAGGCGATCATCAGGGAGTGCGTCGAGCGCGGAGTGCCGGTGATCACCGCCACTCAGATGCTGGAGTCGATGGTGACGGCCCCGTCGCCGACCCGGGCTGAGGTCAGCGATGTCGCCAACGCCGTCTTCGACGGTACCGACGCCCTCATGCTCTCGGGGGAGACCGCGATCGGCCACGACCCGGTTGCCGTCGTGCGCCAGATGGCGGCGATCGCCGAGCGATCCGAGCGGGAGGCTGGGTACCGCGCCTGGGCTGATCGGCTCGGGAGGACCCAGCGAACACGGTGGGATTCGACCACCGATCGCATCACCGCGGCGCTCAGCCACGCGGCCTCCTTGGCGGCGCGAGACACCGAGGCGACCGCGATCCTGTGCTGCACGCGATCTGGGCGAACCGCGCGAGCGATGGCGCGTTTCCGGCCGACAGCCGCTCTGATCGGGCTCTCGCCGGAGCCGTCGACCGTCAGAGCGATGTCGTTGTCGTGGGGTGTCGACCCGATCCCTGTCGACACCTACTCGAGCACCGACGAGATGGTCTGGTACGCGGTCGAGACCGCTGTGCGATCGGGGAAGGTCTCCCACGGCGACACGGTCCTGGTGCTGGCGGGCGCCCCCGACCGGGCCAGCGAGGCCGCGGCCGATGTGCTGCGCATCGTCAGGGTCGACTGAGTCGATGCCGGCGTCAGACGGGCAGTCAGACACGCGGTCCGACGCGGACGCGCTGGCACCGTCGACATCCGTCGATGAGATCTGGTCGACGGTCTCCGGTCCGCCCGACGGCCCGGGCATCTGCATCGTCCACGGCTCCATGGACCGATCCACAGGAATGATGCGACTCGCCCGTCGAGTCGATCATGCGGCTCGGGTGGTTCGGTTCGACCGTCGCGGCTACGGCCGATCCCGCGCCCACCCCGGGCCGTTTACCCTCGCTGGCAACGTCGAGGACTTGCTTGCCGTGCTCGACCAGCATCTGCCTGATCGGCCCATTCACCTCTTCGGGCACAGTTACGGCGGCGATGTCGTCCTCGCGGCGAGCCGCTCGCTCGGCGATCGGGTCGCGAGCATCGTGGTGTTCGAACCCCCGCTCTCGTGGATGCCGTGGTGGCCCTCGGGAAGCGCGAAGCTCCTCACCGACGCCGACGGTCGGCCGACCGACGACACCGCGGAGGCGGCGGAGCGGTTCATGCGTCGTCTGATCGGCGACGACCGATGGGAGCGGCTGCCTTCACGCACCCGCACGGAGCGCCGCGCAGAGGGCCGGGCCCTCGTGGAAGAACTCGCAGATCTACGCAAGCATCCCGCCTTCAATTCCGGCGACATCGCAGTGCCGGTACTCGCCATGTGCGGCTCCCGCGGTGCTGATCACCATCGCCGAGCGGCCCGCGAACTCGAGGCGATGCTTCCCGGAGCGAAGGCGCTCGAGGTTGCCGGCGCTCGCCACTTCGGACCGAACACCCATCCCGACGAGGTCGCTGAGGCGTGGCTTGCCCACCTCGGTGTCGATGGTCTTAGCGTCGGGAGAGGATGAGGCAGCCGAGTCCGCCGACCATCGCGATGGTCGAGAACACGAGCGGGCCCGACACGCCGAACCACTCGAACAGCTGACCACTCGACGCGAGGGCGAGCGCTCGGGCGATGGTCCCGATCGCGTTACCGGCGGCGATCGCGCGTCCGCGAGCCTCGGGAGCGGCCTCGGTCATCAGCGAGAGGGAGGAGACGAAGCCGAACTCGAAGCCCATGATCAAGAGGAGCAAGCCGATCACGGCGACGGCGATCACCGACGCCGAGTCGCCGTCGGCGCGATCAGCGAACCACATCACTCCGGCGCCGGCTAGCAGCACGAGTCCGCCGGCGGCGACAGCGCGACGCTTCCCGAGCCGGTCGGCGGCCAGGGCGACTGAGCCGGAGGAGGCCAACTCGACCGCTCCGATCGCGGTGGCGACCGCCCCGAGCCCACCGGTGGCGAGGGCGAATCGCTCTTCGAGCCATGCCCCCGAGATCACGAACACGCTGAGACCCGAGGCCGAGATGAGCGCGGCTGAGGTGAGCGCTGCCCAGGCGGCACGGGGGAGAGGAGCGGCGCGTTCGCTCGCTGCGTCGCTGCGTCGCCGAAGTGAGCCGGCGTCCGGCGGGGTGGGCACCCACCGAGCAACGACGAGCATGCCGAGGGCGGTGGTGCCAGCGAGGGCCAGGTAAGCGGCGCGCCAGCCGAAACGATCGATGAGGATCGCGAGCAGAGGCGCGACAGCGAGGAGCGAGAGAGCCCACGAGGTCTCGTAGGTGCCGACCGCGCGGCCACGAGCCGAGAAGTCGACCCGGTCACCGATGAGAGCGAGGCCGGCGACGGTGAGGTTGGAGACACCGAGGATGAGGAGCACCACGGTGAGGGCGAAAGCCCAGACCGTGCCGACCAGCGCGACCAGCGATGAGACGGTGACGAGCCCGAGCGCGCCGAGGAAGACGGTGCGATGTCGACCTCGGTCGAGAGTGCCGCCCGTCAAGGTTGTGCTGAGGCCGGCGAGTTCGGCGGCGCCCATGATCCCGGTCAGGGTTCCGACGCTCGCGTCGAAGGCCCGACTGAGGGTCGGGAGGAACGGCGACATCCATCGCAGGGCGGCGTTCGACGTGGCCTTACCGAGGGTGAGGGCGGCGAGCGTCGGCCCGAAGGGCGGTCGGGTGGCCGGCGTCGAGATCGTGGTCATGAGGTGCTCAGGGAGCGAGCGTGACAGGCACGTCGATCTGCTGGCCGAAGAAGCCGCATTCGGCGACGGTGTCCGATGAGCCAACCGCTTCGCGCACCTGTTCGACGCAGTCGTCGAGCGCCGTGCGCTGTGTCCAAGCGGCGAGGGCGATCGCTGTCAACAAGAGACCGAGCACGATCTTCTTCACGACGGTGCGCACCGCTAGGACCACGATCGCGGCGATCACGAGCAATCCGATGGGTGCTGCGGTACCGAGGGCCCGCGCCTGATCGAGGTCAAGCGCCGTGAGAGCGCCGATGGCGAACATGGCGGTCACCCTAGGTGGGGAGATCGTCGTGTCGGCGGCATCCGTATCAGGGCCTCCTCGGGGTGATGCTTGGTCTCGATCCGCCAGAATGGGCCGGTGACCGACCCCTCGACCCAACCGATCGGCTTGTCTACTGGGCTGCCCTCGACCGTCATTCCGCCGCTCGAGCCTGGCGTTCGTCATCTGCTGTCGCAGGCCCTTTCTCAGGAACCGGGGTCGCGACGGCCGGCCGTCGCCGCGTTCGTCGCCGACCACCCGCGGATTCTCGACGGTTGGGCGGAACTCGGCGAACTTGGTCGCGATCCGATCGAGGCCTACGCGGCATTTCGGGTCGGCTACCACCGCGGTCTCGACGCTCTCCGTGCGAACGGTTGGCGCGGTTCGGGATATGTGCGGTGGGCGGCCGCATCCAACCACGGTTTCTTGCGGTGCCTCCTCGGGCTTCAGCGGCGAGCGGCTGAGATTGGTGAGCTCGATGAGGCGGAGCGCTGCGCGCTGTTCCTGCTCCAGCTCGATCCGACCGGCGTGCCGGAGGAGTTCGGGGAGATCGCCCCGGTCGGAGCCTGAGTTGGGGAGCGCCTATCCGACGCTGCGCACCCTTGACGCCGTGGTGCTCACCGGGGGCGCGGGGCGTCGCATCGGGGGACGTAAACCGTTCGTCGACATCGGTCATCGCCGCCTGATCGAGCCGGTTCTCTCCGCCGTCGCACCCTGTCGAAGCGTCCGCTTGGTTGGGGGTGACGCGATGGAACTCGCCGAGTTCTCCGGCGAGGTGATTCCAGATCGCTGGCCGGGGGAGGGTCCTCTCGGTGGCGTGGCGACCGCGCTCAGCGTGGTTGGTTCCGATGTCGTCGTGGTCGCCTGTGACCTGCCAGGGATTGATTCGTCGGTGCTCGAGGTCGTGGCCGCTGCGGGAGCCGGTCGTGCGGTCGACGTCGCTGTCGCTCGTACCGATCGTCGTCAGCCACTGGTCGCGAGGTGGAACCTGACCGCTCTCCCCGCAGTGGAGCGAGCGGTCACCGAGGGTCGGCGATCTGCGATGGACCTGCTCGGCTCACTCACCGTCGCCGAGGTCCCAGTTGATCCCGAATCTGTAGTGGATATCGATGACCACGACGACCTCGAATTGTGGCGACGGACACATGTAGGTGGGGAGGGTCCCGCTCCTAGGATCGAGCCCATGGCTGTCCGAGATGTGACTGTTGAAGACTTGGAGTCGGCGCTCGCGTCGGGCGCCCGACTCATCGATGTGCGTGAGCCCGCTGAATACGAGGAGATGCGGATCGACGGCGCCTCGCTCATCCCACTGTCGACCGTGCCCGACAACCTCGAGGCCTTCCGATCCGATGCGCCGGTCTACGTGATGTGCCGCTCGGGCGGTAGGTCGATCGCCGCCTGTGAGTTCGTCGCCTCGCAGGGATGTGAGGTGCTGAACGTGGAGGGCGGCATCATGGCCTGGGTCGCCTCTGGCCGACCGGTCGCCTTGGGCGAGTCGTGACCGCGGCGACCCACGAATGGGTCGACGACCAGGTCGCCTTCGAGGCCGTCCTTGACGAGCTGTCGAGCGTCGAGCGTTACGCGATCGACACCGAGTTTCATCGGGAGCGCACCTACTTCCCAGCGCTCGCGCTGATTCAGATCGCGTGGGCCGATCGCATCGTGCTGATCGACCCGCTCGCCGTCGACGTCGTCGCTATGGCGGACCTTTTCCGGAGCGATGTTGAAGCGGTGTTCCACGCCGCTCAGCAGGATCTTGATGTCTTGACACACGCCGTCGGAAGCGTTCCAACACGGTTCTTCGACACTCAGATCGCCGGCGGCTTCCTTGGCTATGGCACGCCATCCTTGGTGAGCCTGCTGAGTGCCGAACTTGGGGTCACCCCGGCGAAAGGGGATCGGCTCACGGACTGGCTTCGCCGACCCCTGACCGAAGCCCAACGCTCCTACGCGGCCTCCGATGTCGCCCATCTCCTCGAAGTGCGCGAACGGCTCGTCGGCCGGCTTGACGAGCGTGGACGTCTCGGCTGGGTCCACGAGGCTTGTGAGGAACTGGCCTCCCGAAACGCTGTGCGCTCCGAACCCGAGCAGGCCTGGCTCCGATTGAAGGATGTCCGCTCTTTGAAACCTCGGGGACGGGCGGTCGCGCAGGAGGTCGCTGCTTGGCGAGAGCGACGGGCGATGGCGCTCGACGTGCCGGTTCGTCAGGTGCTCCCTGATCTCGCGGTTCTCGGTGTGTCGCAGCGGCAGCCGCGCGATGAACGTGATCTCGCCCAAGCGCGAGGTGTCGACGGACGACACACCAAGGGCGTGGTGGCGACCGAACTGCTCGCTGCGGTCGAGCGTGGGCTCAACAACGAGCCGCCGCAGGCTCCCACCGGTGGCGATGAGCTCGGGCGCGACCTGCGACCAGCGGTCGCTCTCGTGTCGGCCTGGGTCAGTCAGATGGCGCGTGACGAGGCGATCGACACCGCGTTACTCGCCACTCGCGCCGATCTGGCCTCGCTACTTTCGGGCGATCCCGAGTCGAGGTTGGCTTCGGGATGGCGGGCCGAGTTGCTCGGAGACGGCATCCGGTCCCTTGTCGAGGGCCGTTCGGCGCTCACCTTCGATCGCTCCGGTGGTCTGCGTCTCGTGGCTATCGATGCGGTAGGGTGACTCCGCTGCGTCGGCATCCCCCGATGGCCGGCCAGTTCCAATCGCACCAACGTCACAACACCTGGGAGCCCGACTGTGAAGAAGGGTCGACACCGTCGCTTCGAAGAGGCGAGGAAACTGAAGCAGGCAGGGCCCGGAGCCTTCGATCTCGGATTCGGTGATCGTTCGCCGCGCTCCGACGACGGCCAGGATGCCGACGATGACGACGAGTACGCCGCGCTCGCCGAGAAGTACGGCGTCACCTTCGACGACGACGAAGACGGCGACGACTGACCGCCGCCGACCGTTCGGCGGCGAGTTGCTTAGACGCGGCCTGCGTCGCCCCGGCGGACCGTGGGGTGCTCGACCGGCACCCAGTTGTCGCGCTCAAGGTGGGTCAACATCCGGTCGTACACCTCCTGCCCGACCAGCTCGACGATTTCGTCTCGTGAGGCGACGTAGACGGGATCCGCTCCGCTGAAGGCCTCGGTGGCTTCGGTGCACCACCAGTGGAACTCCGAGCCGCCCTCGCCCCAGTCGCGTCGTTTCCACTCGCGAAGCCTCGAGATGACGTGTCCCTCGTCGTCGGTGGAATGCTCGAGGCGGATTGGGACCTGCCAGCAGACATTCGGTTTCCAGTCGAGCGGGCGCTCCCCGGCTCGCATGGCCGCGATGTGCAATGAGCATCCGGCTCCGGCCGGGAATCCTGGCCGATTCAAGAAGATGCAAGCGTCGTCGACGAGTCGCGTGGTGGTCACCGGTGTGCCGTCGTCGGCGTCCTCGCCGGCCGCGAGGAAACCCTTCTTGACGGCCTTGGCGTGGAATTGCATGACCTCAGCGTCGAGGCGGGTGAACGCTCGAACAACGGTCTGCACGTCCTCGTCGTCGACGAAGTGCGCGCCGTAACTGCAGCACCCTTGGGCGAGGTGCGTCGCGTCGTCGTCGAGTATCCCTTGGCAGCCCTCGCCGTAGATGCAGCGATGATTCGAGCGCATGTAGGTCGCGTCGATCATCCAGGTGCGGTCCTCGGTCGAGTCACCGAAGGAGATCCACTCGTGGACGTCGTCGATGTCGTCGACTGGTTCGGTGCCCGGGCGTGAGGGCTCGGCGCTCGCCACGGGGGCGAGGGTAGCGGCGTCGGTAGGATCGGCACTCCGATGTCCACCTCGAATACCTCCAGCGCGAACGGTCTCTCCACCTCGGTTACCGCCGATGGTTTGAGGTCCTCCTTCCTCGAGTTCTTCCGCGAGCGCGAGCACTCGGTGGTCGACTCCGCGAGCCTCATCCCGCATGACCCATCGATCATGTTCACGGTGGCCGGCATGGTGCCGTTCAAGCCGTACTTCGTCGGCGATGAGGTGCCTCCCTACTCGAGGGCGGTGAGTTCGCAGAAGTGCGCTCGGGCCGGCGGAAAGCACAACGACCTCGATGACGTCGGTCGTACGAAGCGTCACCTGGTGTTCTTTGAGATGCTTGGCAACTTCTCGTTCGGCGATTACTTCAAGTCGGAAGTCATCCCGTGGAGTTGGGAACTCGTCACCGAGGGGTGGGGTTTCGACGGGGATCGCCTCTGGATCACCGTCCACGAATCCGACGATGAGGCGGAGGCGATCTGGCACGAGCAGGTCGGCGTCCCTCTCGACCGCATCCAGCGTCTCGGCGATAAGGACAACTTCTGGCAGATGGGCGATACCGGCCCCTGTGGTCCGTGTAGCGAGATTCACATCGATCGTGGGCCCGCCTTCGGCCCTGAGGGTGGTCCCCTCACCGATCCGACCGGTGACCGCTACATGGAGTTCTGGAACCTCGTCTTCATGCAGTTCAACCAGGCGGAGGATGGATCGCGAACCCCGCTGCCGAAGCCTTCGGTCGACACCGGTGCTGGCCTCGAGCGCATCCTCGCGCTGCTGCAGGGGGTCGACTCGGTCTGGGAGACCGACCTCATGGCACCTCTGCTCGATCGGGCCTGCTCGCTCACCGGGCGCACCTATCGCCCGGGTGATTACGACGACCGCGACTCCTTCGCCATGCGCGTGCTCGCCGAGCATGCCCGCTCGGCGACCATGCTTGTCAATGACGGCGTGTTCCCGTCGAACGAGGGCCGCGGATATGTGCTGCGTCGCATCCTTCGTCGCGCGGTCCGCTACGCCTTCCTGCTCGGCACCGAGCGGCTCGTGATGCCGGAACTCTCCGCCGAGGCGATCAAGGTGATGGGCGGCGCCTATCCCGACGTCGCCCGCAACGCCGACTTCATCATCAGCGTCCTCGGTAAGGAGGAGGAGCGATTCCGTCACACGTTGAAGACGGGTCTCGGCATCCTCGACGGGGAGTTGAACGACGGTGGAACGCTCTCCGGGTCAACCGCCTTCCTGCTCCACGACACCTACGGGTTCCCGCTCGAGCTGACCGAGGAGATCGCGGGGGAGCGCTCGGTGTCGGTCGATCTCGAGGGTTTCACCGCCGAGATGGAGGCGCAGCGCGAGCGAGCGAAGGCAGCGCGGCGCGATGGTTCCGCGGGCGAGTCGATGATCGAGGCCTACCGCGACGTACTCGAGCGCTTCGGCACCACCGAGTTCACCGGATATGTCGAGGACGTCTCGGAAGCTCGTGTCCTCGAACTGCTCGAGGTCGACGGCCCCGACGGGGAGGCTCTCGTGGAGGTGTTCCTCGACCGCACCCCCTTCTACGCCGAGGCCGGAGGCCAGATCGGCGACACCGGCACGATCACCACACAGTCGGGCACTCTCGAGGTGCTCGACACCACCTACGCATTGCCGAACCTGCGGCGCCATCTGGCTCGCCAGACGGCGGGAACAGTCGCAGCAGGGGAAACAGCGACCGCGGCCATCGATGTCAGCCGGAGATCGGCGATCCGACGCAATCACACCGGCACCCATGTGTTGCATTGGGCGCTGCGTTCGGTGCTTGGTGAGCACGTCAAGCAGGCGGGTTCGCACGTCGGTCCCGATCGCCTTCGTTTCGACTTCTCGCACTACGCGGCGGTGACCGCCGAGGAGATCGCCGAGATCGAGCGGCTCGCCAACTCTCAGACGCTCTCGAACAGTTCGGTCCGAGCCTTCGAGACCACCAAGGATGAGGCAGAGTCGCTCGGTGCGATCGCGTTCTTTGGTGACAAGTACGGCGACGTCGTCAGGGTTCTCGAGGCGGGTTCCTCAGTGGAGCTCTGCGGCGGCACGCACGTGCGGGCGACCGGCGACATCGGCACCATCAAGATCGTCGCCGAGTCATCGATCGGTTCGAACCTTCGACGCATCGAAGCGGTCACCGGCGAGGCTTCGGTGGCCCTGCTGCAGCGCGACGAGGCGCTGCTCGCCGAAGTGGGAGTCATGGTCGGCGCCACCGGCGGCGATGTCATCGAAGGCGTCCGACGCAAACTCGACGAGGTGAAGGCTCTCAACGACGAGTTGAAAGCCCTGCGGTCGCGCTTGGCCGCCGGTCGGGCCGCCGAGATCGCCGCAGCGGCCGTCGACGGTGTGGTCGTCGACCGAGTCGACGTAGAGACCCCTGGCGACCTCCGCGAACTCGCCCTAGCTGTTCGCCAACAGGGATCGCTTCGGCGAGTGGTGCTGGTCGGCGCGACCGCGAGCGGTGGAGTAGCCCTCGTGTCAGCGGTCGGTCCCGATGCGGGAGTCGAAGCCGCCGCGCTCATCCGTGATGCGGCGAAGGCGGTCGGCGGTGGTGGCGGCGGCAAGGGTGACGTCGCGACCGCTGGAGGCAAGGACCCCTCGGGTATCGACGAGGCATTGAAGCTGGCGCGCGAGGCCGCCACGGCGTGAGCGAGCCGCGTCGTCCGGTGCTCCGGACGCTCGGCATCGACCCCGGCACGAAACGGATCGGACTCGCCCTCGGCGTTGGCGACGTCGCCAGTCCTCATCGAGTGGTTCGGCGTTCTCGCGACCTCGAAGGCGATCTCCGGTCGATCGTCGCCGATATCGACGAGTTCGAGGTCGCGGTGGTCGTCGTCGGGTTGCCACTCGGCCTCGATGGTCGCCCGGGAGCGGCCGCTCGCGCTGCCACCAGCCTCGCCGAGCACCTCGCTAGGTTGACCGATGTGCCGGTGGAGATGCACGACGAGCGTCTGACGACGGTCACCGCGGAGCGCTCACTCCTCGAGGCCGGCCTTGACGCTCGCCGCCGCCGCGAGGTCGTCGACAAGGTTGCGGCAGCGGTCATGTTGCAGTCGTGGCTCGACTCGCGGAGCGCTCGATGAGCGGTCGAGACCTGTTCACCGAGGGTCGCCGTTTCTCCGCCGATGATCAGGCCCGGGTGTCATGGCGGGTCGACCCGTGGGATGATCCCGACGAGGTGCCGGTGGTCGAGGTGCCGCCGCGTCGTGGATTGCTGCTGCGCTGGGTGGTCGGGGCGATCGCACTGACGCTGATCGCCTCGGTGCTCGCCGCGGGCTGGACCGGATGGTGGCTGCTGGAGCGTGTGTCTCCCTCGGGCGCGAGCGGCGAACTCGAGCGTTTCGACGTCTCCGAAGGGGATTCGATCTCAACGATCGCCGGGAGACTCGAGTCGCGGGGGTTGATCAGCGATTCGGGGGTGTTCGAGTGGTACGTCTCGCAGCGAGGTGGCCTCGAACCGACCCCTGGCTTCTATCGGATCGCGCCCGGATGGCACATGGGCGACGTGCTCGGGGTGCTGCGCACTCCACCGAGCGAGACCTATGTGCGCATCACCTTCCCGGAGGGGTTCACCGTCGAGCAGATGGCCGAGCGAGCCGGTGAGCGCATCGAGCAGATGGAGTCCGGCCGGTTCCTCGAGATCACTCTCGACCCGACGCGCACCGTGCCCTATCGCCCTGGCGATATCGCCTCGCTCGAGGGCTTGCTGTTCCCCGACACCTATCAGGTCTCCAACGCCGACAACGAGGGTCAGCTAGTTGAGCGGATGATCGAACTCTTGGAGCGGGTGGCGCTCCAAGAAGAACTCGACGCGGGGGCGGAACGGCTCGGATACACCCCCTACGAGGTGCTCACCATCGCCTCGATGATCGAACGCGAGGCGAAGGTGGATGCCGACCGCGCCCGGATCGCTCGGGTTATCTACAACCGCCTAGAGATGGGCATGAACCTCGAGATCGACGCGACGCTCCGCTACGGCCAAGAGCCCGACACCCCGTTCTCCGTGCTGCGGTTCACCGACTCGCCGTACAACACCTACCTCTACGGCGGCCTGCCGCCGACGCCGATCGCCAACCCGGGCCGCGATTCGATTCGCGCGGCGCTCAACCCGTCGCCCGATCCGGCCTCTGGTGATCCGCTCTGCCAAGTGCTGGACGACCCGACCACCGGATGTCGGTTGCTCTTCTATGTGCTCGCCGACTTCGACGGGGGCCACGCCTTCGCCGTGACCTTCGAACAGCACCAGGACAACATCGCTGCCGCGAGTCGCGCCGGGGTGCTCCCGTGACCGTCTCGCGTGAGCGGGTCGCCGTGGTCGGGCACCCGGTGTCGCACTCGCTGTCCCCGGCGATCCACAACGCCGCATTCGCCGCCGCGGGTCTTCCGTGGGAGATGATCGCTCAGGATGTCTCGCCGGAGGACGGGCCGGGTCTTGTGGCCGCGGCCCGCGAGCGAGGTCTCCGAGGTCTCGCCGTGACCATGCCGCACAAGGTCGTCGTCGCCGAGACGGTCGACTCCCTCGACCCGGCGGCATCCGCGTTGCGGTCCGTGAATACGGTGGTGTTCGCCGATGGGACGGCACACGGGCTCAGCACCGATGGCGACGGTTTCGTTGACTCGCTGAGAGCGGCCGGACACGATCCGGCCGGCACCACTGTCGTGTTGATCGGGGCCGGTGCCGCGGCTCGATCGATCGTCGACGGTCTCTCGCGCGCTGGGGCGGCGCGGGTGCTCATCTCAAACCGGACGCCCGCCGCCGCCGAGGAGGCCGCGGGGTTGGCATCGGTGGCTGAGGCGGTCGAGAGCGGCGGCGTCGCGGCGGCCGTCGCCGCTGCCGACATCGTGGTGAACACGACCTCGGTGGGGATGGGAGCCGACTCGGACTCGTGTCCGATCGAGCCGTCGTTGCTCACCGGCGCGCACGTCGTCGTCGACATCGTCTATCACCCGCTCGAGACGGCGCTGCTTCGAGCCGCGGCCGAACGGGGAGCCGCCACCGTCGACGGTCTCGGAATGCTCGTGCACCAAGCGTGTCGTCAACAGATCGCGTGGACCGGGATCGCGCCCGACCCGATCGCGCTCCGGGCCGCAGCCCTCGCCGAACTCGCCCACCGGTAGCCTCGGAACGATGTTGCGCCTGCTCACCGCCGGTGAATCCCACGGTCAGGCCCTGGTCGTGGTGCTCGAGGGCCTGCCCGCAGGCCTCGAGATCACCGTCGAGGACATCCAGGCCGAGATGGCTCGCCGTCGGCTGGGTTACGGACGTGGGCCGCGTCAGCGGTTCGAAGTCGATGAGCTCACCCTGCTCGGCGGTGTCCGGCACGGCCGCACCCTCGGATCTCCGCTCGCGATCGAGATCCGGAACACCGAATGGTTCCGGAGCGACCGCTGGCACGACGAGATGTCACCGGCTCCCGGTGAAACCAAGGAGCCCCTCACCCAGGTCCGTCCTGGCCACGCCGATCTCGCCGGTATGCAGAAGTACGGCTTCACCGACGCGCGCGACGTTCTCGAGCGCGCCTCCGCTCGCGAGACGGCGGCTCGGGTCGCCGCGGGGGCTGTTGCCAAGCGGCTGCTCAGTCACCTCGGGGTGGAGATCATCTCCCACGTCATCCAGATGGGCTCGGCCCGAGTGCCCGCTGAGGCCGCACGCCCAACGCCGGCGGACCTCGACGCGGTCGACGAGTCGCCGGTGCGCTGTTTCGACAATGTCGCGGCCGACGCGATGATCGCCGAGGTGAAGGCCGCTGCGAAGGACGGCGACTCCCTCGGCGGCGTGGTCGAGGTGCTGGCGTTCGGTGTCCCGATCGGCCTTGGCTCTCACGTCCATTGGGACCGCAAGCTCGACGGGTTGGTCGCTCAGGCGCTCATGTCGATCCAGGCCGTGAAGGGCGTCGAGATTGGTGATGGTTTCGAGGTGGCCGGCCGCCGGGGATCCGTCGCTCACGACCCGATTCGTTGGAACTCCGACGATGGTCGCTACGAGCGGCTCTCCACGCTGGCCGGAGGTCTCGAGGGCGGCATCACCAACGGGGAGTTGCTCGTTGCCCGGGCCGCGATGAAACCCCTCGCGACGCTCAACGTGCCGACGCTCGAGACGGTCGACACCGCCACGAAGGAGTCGGCGGTGTCGTTCAAGGAGCGCACCGATGTGACAGCGGTGCCGGCTATGGGGGTTGTCGCCGAGACCATGGTCGCGCTCGTCCTGGCCGATGAGGCACAGCGCAAGTTCGGTGGTGACTCCGTCGCTGAATTCGTGCGCAACGCCGAAGCGGCGGCCGCCGCGACCCGCGACCGGGACGCTTAAGCGATGGGCGAATCCACGCCGGCGCTCACCACGGTCACCGTGGACCTCGGCGACCGCTCCTACCCGGTGCACGTCGGTCATGGCGCGATCTCGCGCCTCGAGGGACTGCTCGGCGAGGCGCGCACGGTCGCAGTCGTGTCCCAAGATGGCATCCCGAATCTGGTGAATCCGGCGGTTCTCGGTGACCGACGGGTTGAACGTTTCACCATTGGTCGTGGTGAGGCGGCCAAGACCCTCTCGACCGTCGGCGACCTCTGCTCGGGGTTCGCGGCCGCGGGTATGAACCGGGCCGATGTGGTGATTGCTGTGGGTGGCGGGATGGTCACCGATGTGGCCGGGTTCGCGGCCTCGGCGTTCCATCGCGGTATCGACGTCGTGCACGTACCGACGACGCTGCTCGGCATGGTCGACGCCGCGATCGGCGGTAAGACCGGAGTCAACTTGCCCGAAGGAAAGAACCTCGTCGGCGCGTTCTGGCAGCCGCGCGGTGTGATCTGCGACGTCGACGCCCTCGCCACGCTCCCTGATCGGGAGGTGCGATGCGGCAATGGTGAGATGGCCAAATACCACTTCCTCACCGGAGACGACCTCGCCGCCCTCGACGAGGTCACTCGCATTGCGCGCTGCGTCGAGATCAAGGCTGAGGTGGTCGCTTCCGACGAGCGAGAGGGAGGTCGTCGTGCGATCCTCAACTACGGACACACCTTGGCCCATGCCCTAGAGACAGCCTCGGCGCACGATCTCGCCCACGGAGAGGCCGTCGGTATCGGCCTCGTGTTCGCGGCTGAGCTCGCTCGGGCGCTCGGGCGCATCGACTCCGATCGCGTGGACGCTCACCGTGAGGTGGTCGAAGGTCTCTACGGCCTTGGAGCCGACATCCCCGATGTGGCCCCGGTGTCGGAGTTGATGGCGCTCATGGGTCGGGACAAGAAGGCGATCGGTGGACTGACGTTCGTGCTCGATGGCCCGAACGGCGTCGAGCCGGTGGCTGGTGTCGATCCAGTGACCGTCGCAGATCTGCTCGGATCGCTCGTTCGGCGATGATCCCAACGGCCGGTCGGCCGAGGGTGGTGCTGCGGGCGTTCAGCGAGGACGATGTCGACGCGTTCGCGGAGATGAACGCCGATCCGGTCGTGATGGCGACGATCGGGCCAGTCGCGGATCGGGATGCCTCCGAACTGTTGTTAGGTCGAATCGCCTCCCACCACGAGGAGCACGGCTTCGGTCTCTGGTGCGTCGATCTTGATGGGGAGTGCGCGGGTTTCTGCGGGCTGACACGACCCTGGTTTCGGGAGGGCGTCGAGATCGGCTGGAGGCTTCGTTCGAAGTTCTGGGGCCGCGGGCTAGCGAGCGAGTCGGCTCGGATCGTGCTCGACCGGGCGTTCGGCCCGCTCGGGCTCGACGAGGTCATCTCGTTCACCGCGGAGTCGAACGAGCGGTCTCGGAGGGTGATGGAGGCGATCGGCCTGACCCGCGATCCCGATGGCGACTTTGATCATCCGGCGATCGCTGAGGGGGACGCTCTGCGGCCGCATGTGCTGTATCGGATCGATCGGGGGCGGTACCGTGCCATCCGTGAGTCGAATCGTCCTGCTCCTCCACGGGCCGAACCTGAACCTCCTCGGTGACCGCGAGCCCGAGGTGTACGGCACCGCGACCTTGGCCGACCACGTCGGGCGGGCTCGCGCGACCGCGGCCGAGTTCGGCATCGACATCGAGGACCTGCAGTCGAACGCTGAGCACGAACTCGTGGAAGCGGTCCATGCTGCCCGCGGGCGTTGCGCGGCGATCATCGTGAATCCGGGTGCCTTCACCCACTACTCCTGGGCTCTGCACGACGCTCTCGCAGCCTTCGATGGTCCGGTCGTCGAGTTGCACCTGTCGAACCCGGACGCTCGGGAGCCTTGGCGCCGCACGTCCGTGGTTGCCCCGGTGGCGACCGGGAGCATCATGGGCTTCGGTGGCGACGGCTACGAACTCGCGGTCCGCGCGGTGGCCGCGAGACTCGCGTGAGCGCGACACTTCCACCGCTCTCAGCCGCTGGACGGATCGCCCGACTCCGCGAGGCGCTCGCCGGCCATGGCATCGAGCGGGCGGTCGTCTCCGGGGCCAGTAGTCGACGCTGGCTGAGCGGCTTCTCCGGATCAAACGGCGATCTCGTGGTGACCGGCGACCGGGTGGTGCTCGTGACCGACGGGCGATACGTCGCGCAGGCCGAGCGACAGATCGCAGCGAGCGGCGCCGGTGTCGACGAGGTGGAGATGGCGACGACGGTCGTCGAACAACGACGCCGAGTCGATTCGCTCTGCTCAGGACCGGGTCGGGTTGGGTTCGAATCAATGGTGTGGACTCACGCCGAGTGGTCGGCCCACGGCTCCCTCGAAGAGTTAGTGCCGATCGACTCGGTACTGACGGGCCTTCGCCGCCGCAAGGACGCCGCCGAGGTGGCCCGTATGACCGAAGCGGCTCGTCTCGCCTCGCTGGCCCTCGCTTCGGCCTGCATCGAGGCTGGGGTCACCGAGCGCGAGATCCGCGACGAACTCGAGTCCACCATGCGAGCCCACGGTGCCGATGGTCCGAGTTACGAGACGATCGTCGCCTCAGGCCCTGAGAACGCGGCCATGGCCCACCACCGGCCAACCTCGCGCGCGCTCGTCGAGGGTGACACCGTGGTGATCGATGTCGGCGCCCTGCTCGACGGCTACCACTCCGACATGACTCGAACCTTCATCGTTGGGGAGCCCTCGCCCGAGCAGGAGCGCTGGTATCGGGTGCTCGCACGGGCGCAACAGGCTGGACTTGAAGCGGTCCGAGCCGGCGTGGGCACCCGCGACGTCGACGCTGCCTGCCGGGCTGTCCTCGCCGAGGAGGGGCTCGCTGACCTGTTCTCTCATGGGACTGGCCACGGGGTCGGCCTCGACATCCACGAGGAGCCCTTTCTCGGTCGCAGCACCGAGTCGGTTCTGGCCACTGGTGACGTGGTGACCGTCGAGCCCGGGCTCTATCGTGTCGGGGCCGGTGGCATGCGGATCGAGGACCTGGTTCTGGTCACCGAGTCGGGTCACCGATCGCTGACCGATTTCCCCAAGGACGATCCATGCCCGCCATCACCACCAACGACCTGAAGACCGGTATCACCCTCGAGCTCGACAACGGGCTCTTTCAGGTGATCGAGTTCCAGCACGTCAAGCCCGGCAAGGGCGGAGCATTCGTGCGAACCAAGCTCCGCAACGTTCGGACCGGCAACGTGTTCGAGAAGACCTTCAACGCCGGCATTCGGGTGGAGCAGGCGATCATCAACCGCGAGGAGATGCAGTTCCTCTATCGCGACGGCGACGACTACGTGTTCATGAACAACGAGTCGTACGAGCAGATGAACGTCGCGCCCGCCGCGCTCGGCGAGGCGGCGGACTTCATCATCGAGGGAATGACGGCGCAGGTCGCCTTCTTCTCGGGAGAGATCATCTCGGTGGAGATCCCGGCGTCGGTCGAGCTCGCCATCGCCGAAACCGAGCCGGGGGTCCAAGGAGACCGTGTCTCCGGTGCACGCAAACCGGCCACCCTCGAGACCGGCAAGGTGATCCAAGTGCCGCTCTTCGTCGAGATCGGTGACCGGGTCAAGGTCGACACCCGTTCGGCCGAGTACATCACCCGAGTCTGATCGTGACCGCCGCCGACGACCGCTCCGACTCCCGGGAGCGCGCCCTGAACCTCCTGTACGAGGCTCGTTCGAAGGGTGTGCCCGTGGCCGAGGTCATCGACGCACTCGTGGTGCGTCCCGACGACCTCGCGGAGCGTCTCGCACGGGGGAGTGACGACTGCGCGGGCCGCGCCGACGAACTGATCGCGGCCAAGGCCCGCGGATGGACTCTGGCTCGTATGCCGGTGATCGATCTCGCGGTGATGCGCATGGCGACGTTCGAGTTGCTCGAGCGTCCCGAGGTTCCGACGGCGGTGGTGCTCGACGAGGCCGTCGAGCTAGCGAAGCGCTACTCCACTGACGACAGCGGGCGCTTCGTGAACGGTGTGCTCGCTGCGATCGCCGCCGAGGTGCGAGCAGCCTGATGCCCCCGGCGAAGCGCCGCCTCAAAAGCCCCGACCTCCTGGTCGCCGGTGCTGTCGCTGCGTTCGCCCTGTACTTCTCGGTGCTCACCCTCGGGGTGCACCACGGACTCGGCACGTCGAGCTACGACTCGGCCCTCTACGACCAGGGCATGTGGCTGCTGTCGAGACTCGAGTCGCCTTTCATCACCTTGATGGGACGAAATCTCTTCGGAGACCACACCTCGTTCATCCTGCTCTTCTTGGTGCCGCTCTACTGGGTGGCGCCCGGCGCGTGGATCCTCTTCGTCTCCCAGGCGACGGTCGTGGCGCTCGGAGCGATTCCGGTCTACTGGCACGCCCGACGAAGGCTCGGTGTCGGGTGGCCCGCCGCGATGATGGCGCTCGTCTATCTCGGCCATCCCGCGCTCTCGTGGACGGTGATGGAGAACTTCCATCCGGACGCGTTCAGCGGCCTCTTCGTGGCCGGTGCGATCTGGGCGGCGACGGAGCGACGCTGGCGGCCGTACGCGGTGTGCGTGGTGCTCGCCCTCCTCGTAAAAGAGGATGTCTCGCTGGTCGTTGTGCCTCTCGGGATCTGGGTCGCTCTCGAGCGGCGCTGGCGTATCGGGGTGGTCACCGTTCTCGGCTCGATCGCGTTCATGCTCGTCGCCATGTTCGGGGTCATGCGCTCGCTCATCGGCGTGCCAACGAGGAACACGTGGCGTATCCCCTTCGACGGTCCGACCGGGTTCATCCGCACATCACTGACCGATCCGACCCGAGTGATCGACCATCTGAAGAGCGACGGCCGGCTCTGGTACCTCTGGCAGATGCTCGCCCCCGTCGGGTTTGTCTTTCTGCGGGCGCCTGGAGTCATGCTGATCAGCGCGCTGGTGCTGTTCACGAACATCTTGAGCACCTTCTGGTACCAGTACCAGATCGAGTACCACTACAGCCTGATCGCCGTTCCGGCCATCGTCATGGGAACCACGTGGGCGCTCTCTTACCTTGGTGCCAATGCGAGACGTCGGGCGCTGGTGCTCGTCCTCGCGGCGACGGCGGTGACCTCGGCGCTCTGGTCGCCGATGCCGTGGTCGCGGGTGCAGCCAGGCAGTTGGGGTCGTGATCATCCGGTCGCGGTCTCGGCTCGCGATGTGGTGGCCCGCGTCCCCGACGGCGTCTCGGTCGCCGCCCATCACCGACTCACCCCGCATCTTGCCTACCGGAGCGAGATCTACCAGTTCCCGAATCCATTCCGCGTTGTGCTCTACGGGGTCGATAACTCACTCGAGGGGACGCGCCTCACTGAGCGCGCCGACGGAGTCGATTACATCGTGGTGCAGCGGGTCCGCGAGGGTGCCGAGGCGTATGACTTCGAGAGCATCCAAGTGGCGTTCGATCTCGAGTACTCGAACGAGCACTGGGAGATCTGGCGACGCGATCGCGCGGTCGCGCTTCCTGAGCCCTGAGGCCCGCCCCCTTAGTCCGCAGCGGGATTCTCGGGAGCGTCCTGCTCGAGAGAGTCGAGCAGTGCGTCGACATCGTCGGGGGCACCGCCGATCAGCCAGACACCCTCGTCGTCGGGGTCGTCTCCCTGCCATGGGAACACGCCGTCGACCGGATAGCGGTCGACCGTCACGTTGTCGTCGTCGGTGAGGGGGGACACCACAGCGAGTTCAACCTCAGCGTCCGGAGGCTGGTCGCGGAGGATGTCGATCAGCTCGTTGACTTTCATGTTTCCCCCTGTGTTCGTTGTGGACTCGTGCAGATCACGGAACGTCGAGCCAGGCGTCAGCCCGCTCCAGCAGGTACAGGCTGACGAGTTTGCAGCGCTCAAGGCTCTTGGCAATGGCGTCATCGTTGGTGGTGTACACGTCAGCGAGATCGACGGTGAGGCGGGCCACCATGGAGAGGCTGCGCTCTGGGGCGTCGGTGACGCTCGGGAATGAGTCGATCGCCGACACCTCAACGGGAAGGTCGGGCCCGCCGACCCCGGCGATGTCGGTGGCGAGCACCAGGAGATCAGGTGGCCGGGGGAGCGGGGGCAGGGTCCACGTGAACAGGAGTGGGAAGGTGAAGCCGGTCGGTGGGTCGGCCTCCATGTCGTCCATCTTGAGGACCTCGTCCTCGAAACCGAGGAGCGCACGGGGGTCGACGTCGAGCGAGAGGTGAAGGTCGATGGGGCCAGAACAGGCCTCCTCCGGGTGCAGGTCGACCTCCCAGAGCTGGCGGAGCGAGTAGGTCTCCACGAAGTGCCGTTCGTCGTGAACGTGGAATCCGGTGTCGATGGCCTGACTCTTGATATCCGCGACGAAGCCCGCCACATCGATGACTGCCACAAGTCGGACACTACCGTTGTTGGTTGTGAGCCCTTCCAGTCAGCCTGTCGACGACGGTGCGCTTCATATCTCGAAGGGTCGCCACGAGGTGCTCGATCTCTTCGATACGGCCGCCGATGCTGTGGCCGAGGTGCTGGCTGTCACCACCGACTGGGGTCCGTCGGGTCATCGTCATAGTCAGTACGCCTTCGATGTCGCCGCCGACGACGCCTGTCTTGAGGTGCTCGGCGCAGCCGGGGTCGCGGTGCTCTCCGAGGAGAGCGGTGTCACCGGTGATGCCGATGCGCCCGTGGTGATCGTGGACCCCGTTGATGGTTCGACCAACGCTTCCCGTGGTGTGCCCTGGTTCGCGACAGCGCTCTGTCTCATGGTCGGTGGTCGCGCCGAGGTGGCCCTTGTGGCGAACCACGCGACCGGTCAGCGATGGCGGGCGGTTGCCGGTGAGGGGGCGAGCCTCGATGGGCGTCGGATCTCAACATCCGGTCAGACGGAACTCTCCAAGTCGGTGGTGGCCATGTCGGGTCTGCCGGGGCATCACTATGGCTGGGCGCAGTTCCGCTGTCTTGGTGCCTCCGCGCCGGATCTCTGTCTCGTGGCAACGGGTGTGACCGATGCTTGGTGCGATATGAACGACGGTGGTCATGGGGTGTGGGACTACGCGGCCTCGATGCTGGTCTGTCTGGAGGCGGGCGCTGCGATCGCCGAGGTGCACGGCCGAGAACTGTTCACTCTCGATCACCGTGCCCGTCGGACTCCGGTGGCGGCTGCGACACCGCAGTTGCTCGAGGCCATCTTGGAACATCGCCGCGCCGATGCCTGAGGGGCATACCCTCCATCGGGCGGCGCGTCTGCAAGGACGTCGGTTCGCAGGCCATCGCCTCCGGGTCGATTCGCCGCAGGGTCGTTTCGAGGCGGGAGCCGCCCTCATCGACGGCCGGACGCTCGAGGGAGTCGAGGCGGTCGGCAAGCACCTCTTTCATCGTTGGGAGGGTGGGCTGACCGTGCACGTCCACCTTGGCCTCTTCGGACGCTTCCGGACGTTCACGAAGGAGGTGCCCAAGCCGACCGACGGCACGAGGATGCGCTGGCGAGGCGAGCCGGGCACCTTGCATCTTTCGGGGCCGACGGCGTGCGAGATGATCGATGCCGATGACGAGGAGCGTCTGCTCTCGCGAATCGGACCTGATCCGCTGGCGGTGCGACCGGGTGACGAGGAGCGGATGCGGGCATCGTTCGCGAGGCGACGGGTTTCGGTGGCGCAGTTACTTCTCGATCAGGCGGTCGTGTCGGGAATCGGCAACGTCTACCGAGCGGAGTTCTGTTTCATCCTTGGTCTCGACCCGTTCACACCGGCGAACGAGGTCTCGGCGGAGATGATCGGTGACATCTGGCGTCTGGCGATTGATCAGATGAAGGTCGGGGAAAGGATCGGCCGGATCGTCACCGTTGAGCCATCGGAGGCCGGCGTGGAGCGGCATCGCGACGTGCCGGCGAGGGAACGGCTCTACGTCTACAAGCGCGATGGTCACCGATGCCGTCGGTGCCGATCGACGATTCGGGTCGGGGAACTCGCGGGTCGGAAGGTGTGGTGGTGTCCGACGTGCCAGCGTTGAGCGCCTAGAGGGGCCGCGCGAAACTCAGGTCGTGGCCGCTCGGGTCGGCGATAGCGAACATCCGCTCTCCCCAGTCGGCGTCGCGGGGTGCGTGACGCGGACTCAGTCCAGCAGCGACCGCCCGCGCGTGCAGAGCGTCGACATCGTCGACGTGGAAGATGACCCGCCCCCACGGGCCCGGGCTGCCGGTGAGCGTCAGGTTCACGTGACAGACACCGGCGCTCATCGTCGTGAATGACGATCCGTGTCCACCGAAGGAAACCTCGAAGCCGAGGGCCTCGTAGAAGGTGATCGAGGCCGACATGTCAACCGTGGCGAGGGTGACGGCGTCGATACGCATCGGCGGGGGAGTGGGACGCCGGTCAGACATCGATCACCCCAGGGGGACCATCTTCACGGCGTGCAGCATCGCGGCGGCGTCGAGCTCGGCGCCCGAGCACGCGGAGGATCACGTTGAGTCCGACGACCGCGACCACGGCCTGCACCCACCAGGGCGAGCTGCCGGGGAAGACGGCGTCGAGGACAAGACCGACCGCCCAGACGAATCCGAAGAGCGTGAGCAGAGGGATCAGTGCGACGAGGCAGCCCGCTGAGGCGCATCCGCGGTTAACCATCACGACAGGAGCCTGCACGTCTCCACCCTAGGGTCGCGTTCCCGCGTCCACTGGCGCGCCGGTAGCCTGCGGGCTCCCGGGCGCATAGCTCAGTTGGCTAGAGCGCTTCCCTTACAAGGAAGATGTCGGGGGTTCGAGTCCCTCTGCGCCCACCGTTTGCCGTTACCGACTTCGCGAGGGTGGCAGGTCACGAGCCGAACGAGGCGATCGTGGCGCCGTCGAGATATTCGTC
>Ga0181594_10000724_pt1 | contig 30784 bp, 27 predicted proteins | sample 071ome_18_FD_145603 | JGI IMG/M metagenome (GOLD analysis project Ga0181594, IMG submission 145603) | Coastal salt marsh microbial communities from the Groves Creek Marsh, Skidaway Island, Georgia - 071413BT metaG (spades assembly) | ecosystem: Environmental > Aquatic > Marine > Intertidal zone... | reverse complement strand
GCCTTGGGTGGCGAATCAGAAACTTATTGGCGCCTTAAGAGCGGCCGGCCTGTACCCGGAATCGAGGTGCGGGTGGTGGACGAGTCTGGTGCCTGCTTGCCTGAAGATGGTAAGACGGTCGGCGAATTGCAGTTGCGTGGTGCTTGGGTTACTGGCAGCTATTTGAACACTGACAGCGATGCCTTCGCCGATGACGGGTGGTTGCGCACGGGCGATGTCGGCATGATCGACGCCAAGGGTTACGTGCAACTGACTGATCGCACCAAGGACGTCATTAAATCCGGTGGGGAATGGATCTCGTCAGTCGATCTCGAAGATGTGTTGCTCAAATCCGCAGATGTTGCTGAAGTCGCCGTGATTGCAATCCCCGACGCGCGTTGGCAGGAGCGTCCATTGGCCGTGATCGTTCTGGCGTCCGGGGATGACGAAATCGCTGCGATGGAGCGGCTGCGGCACTTTTTGGGTGATAAGGTCGCGAAGTTTTGGGTGCCCGAGTACTGGTGCTTCACCAGCGAGATACCCAAAACCAGTGTGGGTAAGATGGATAAAAAAGTATTGCGGGCCATGCTTGAGAATAACCAGCTCACGATCACGCATTACGACAACAAGGGAGGGGGAAATGGATGACGTGACAGAGCAAGTGTCTGTGATGCCGCCGCCCGCGCAGGTGACGACACAGGCGGAACGCAGTGCCTTGTCGGACCAGAGGATGTTCGAGGTGGCGATCGAGCTGGTCAACGAGCGGGGCACTGCCAAAACAACTTTGAAGGATATCGGCGAGCGCGCCGGTTACAGTCGGGGTTTGGCCAGCTATCGCTTTGGTTCGAAAGATGGGCTCTGGATGGAGCTTTTTGCCCGGTTCGACGACATCTGGAAGGCGCATTTATCGCAGTACCTAGCGGGTCAGTCCGGCCTTGCGGCCTTGCGCGCGGCGATGCAGGCGCAGCGTGACATCTTCACCCGGGAGTCGGGTTATCTTCGGGCGATGTATATCCTGTGGTACGAATCTCTCGGGAGAGAGTCCGATATTCGTGCCAGCCTGGCCCGACATCATGTGATCTATCGAAGAGACGTTCGCCAGTGGATAGAGCAGGCGCAAGCGTCTGGTGAGGTAAAACCAGAGGTCGATGCTGAGCACTTTGCGGTGGGTTACTGCTCGACGATGTTTGGCACGATTTATCAATGGGTGGTGGCCCCCGATGCCATCGATATCAACACGTTTTTTGATTCTTTTGCTGCCACCACTTTGGCGGCGATTACCCAACCGGAGGGTTGATCATGGCTAGATTAGAAGTCGATGGCAGTAAGAGTATTTATTTCGAGGATTTGGGGGGCTCAGGGCGGGCCATGATCCTGATTCATGGCTGGGGCATGGATAACCGGTGTTGGGATGGCGTCATTCTGCCGCTCCAGGCAGCAGGACATCGCGTGATCACGCTGGATCATCGGGGCTGCGGGCGCTCTGATCACGATTTCGCCGATTTGGGTATCGCCGCTATCGCAGGCGACGTCGCCAAGCTCGTGGCCCATTTGGGTCTGACCGACGTTGTGGTGAACGGGTGGTCTTTGGGTGGAGCGGTTGCGACACACGCGGCGAGCTTGCTTGGAGATCGCTGCAGCGCCTTAGTACTGACGGCAGGTGCGAGCCCGATTTACACGCAAAAGCCCGATCTTTCTATCGGCGGTATGCCGGAGGACGTCATGGGTAACGTGGCTGCCATGAACGATGACCGGGTGAATTTCTTGACGATGCTGGCCACCGCCATCTGCGCAAAACCGCCGACAGATGCCGTTTTGGCATGGATGGCCGGTGCCTTTATCAACTCGAGTGCTCGTGCTTCAGCGACCTTGGCAGAGCTGGCCCATCTCGATCAGCGCGAGATGATGATGGCGTTGGATATCCCGGTCCTGTCATTTATTTGTGGTCAGGACGGATTTGTGGCGCCGGATATTTCACGTTGGGTGGCAGAGAACCACCCGCGTGCAACAGGCGTAGAGTTCCCAGAGAGTGGTCATGCTCCGTTCATCGAAGAACGAGAAGGGTATCTCGAGGCCCTCAATCAATTTGTCAGCGGGCTCTGAAAAGGAGAGAAGTATGGCGTCTAATGTGGACTTTGGCCTCTGGTACGACTTTCGTAATCCGGAGCCGTGGCAGATCGACTTTGAGCAATTCTATGCGGAGCGTCTTGATCAAATTGTCCGCGCCGAGGGCATGGGATTCGATTCGGTCTGGCTGACGGAACACCACTTTTGTGATGACGGCTATACGCCCTCGCCCATGGTGATTCACGCCGCGATTGCAGCTCGCACGCAACGGATGAGACTCGGTACCAACCTGATGCTTCTACCGCTCGCGGACCCGGTTCGCATGGCAGAAGACGCCGCCACGCTGTCGCTGATATCGGGCGGTCGATTCGATCTCGGCGTAGGCATCGGTTATCGGGCGCTGGAATTCGACCAGTTCGATAGAAAAATTTCCCATCGTCCGAGCTTGGTTGAGGAAGGCATAGAAATTTTGCGGCGCGCTTGGTCGGGAGAAGCCGTTAACTTTGAAGGTAAGCGTTTTACCGTGGGTGATCTCAAGATTACGCCCAAGCCCAATCGAGCACCCAAAGTGCTGTTGGGCGGCATGGCGCCGCCGGCGATTGATCGCGCCGCGCGCATTGCCGATGGCTTTCTCTGCACCGGCGGTATCGGCATGGATACCTACGTGGAGTGTCTCAAGGCAAACGGCAAGTCGCCGGAGGAGGGCAATATCATTCTGGGCTGCTGGGCGATCATTGCCGAGGATCCCGAGGCGGAGGCCGAGCGTGTGGGTGAGCACGTGCTTTATCAATCAAACGAATACATTCGCTGGGGCGCCTTTGGCCCCCCTGATCAAACGCCATTGTTCCCCGATGCGCGCACAGCAATAGAAAATGGCCTCTATGAGCTTTGGGATGCGGATCAGGCGGTGGCCAACCTCAGTGCCCTGATCGAGCAGTATCCCCAGATCTCGGATATCCATTTCTGGGCCCAGTTCCCTGGCGAAAGCGTCGCCGCGGGGGATCGCAGAATGGCTTACATTGCCGAAAAGGTGCTACCGCGACTGCGCTAACGCGGAGTTTGTGAGTGATCTAGGCGGGGTGACGGCTCAGTTTGGCAACCGATTGAGCCGTCGCGACGACTGCCCCCGTCGCGTCTTGGATTTCCGCCTCTAGAAATGCAGTGCGAAACGTGGCTTTTTTGACTCTACCTATTGCGGTCAGGGGCTGGTTCCCGCGACAAGCACTGATGAACTGGGTGGTGATATCCAGCGAGGCAACATTGCTGACGCTATCTTCAGTGCCAAACAGCGCGTGGGACATGGCAGCGTCCAGCATGGCTGTGACGAAACCCCCTTGTACCACATCGACCGAGTGGCAAAAGTCCAGGGGCACGGTGAACTCGAATACCGCTTGCTGGGCCTCAACATCGAGCGCAGTGATCTTGCCGCCCAGTAATTTGATGAAGCCGGGTGCTCTGGCGTTTAAAGATTCGATCCGTGCTGCAGTGTCTGTCATCCGTGGCTTACCTCTGCGGTCAGGGGCGAGCAGTCTAGCGACAAACTGACATGATAAATAGCGATCTCAATGACTGTGCCGAGAGGTCGAGGTGCCTGTTAGCGTGAAATTATTAAAAACCGCCGAGGACAGCATTTGCCAATGAGCGCTGATACCTTAATCGAGATTGCCGACGTCGAGTGCGACGGCCTAGAAATTGCCTCGTGGCGCGTCGGGGCGGGTGAGGCCTGGTGCGTTTTTGGTCGAAATGGCTCAGGAAAACAGCTGCTAGATCGACTGCTCACCGGCGATTTGACGCCGCGGAAAGGTCAGCTCTCTCTCGCTATTGCGTCCTCCAAGATCAGGTTGGTGTCGTTCGAGACCCAGCAGGCGATTTATGAAGAGGAGCGTCGGTTAGCAGTCGGCGACTGGATACCAGACGATGAGCAAGGTACCCGGGTAGAGGATTTTCTACCCCGGAATAAGCTCGAAGATCCGCTGATCGATACCCTCAGAATGCGGCATCGCTTGAGGGCTTTTTACCGAGAACTCAGCACTGGCGAGAGTCGAAAGCTGTTGGTGTTGAAGGCGATTCTGGAGGATGCGCAACTGCTGTTGTGTGACAACCCCTTTGACAGCCTTGACCAGCAATCCGTGGCTGCGCTCAGCGATACCCTGGCCCAGGCCGTCACCCGCGGTATCAGCGTGGTGTTGTTGCTCAGTAATCGCTCGGATATTCCCGCTTGGGTCCAGTATTTTGCGCTGGTTGAGTGCGGGCGGATGACGCTGATGAATGCCGATGCGGGTCCTCTGCAGCGGGAGCTTCTGGACAAACAGATCGCCGGATTGACATCCGGACAGCCCAGTCTCCCGGAGGACGCGATCGCGCTGGAATCTTATGAGGCTGACTACATTGCCGAGTTGAATGCGTGCACGGTGAGATACGGCGGGCGTCCGGTACTCGATGAGCTGACGTTAAACATAGCGCCGCTGCAGCATACCTTGGTCACCGGCGAAAATGGCGCGGGAAAGTCGACCCTGCTGGGCTTGATCACGGGAGATTGCCTGCAGTGTTTTAGTAACGATGTAACAGTCTTCGGGCACCGTCGTGGCACAGGCGAATCGGTTTGGGATATTAAGCGGCATCTGGGTTTGGTCGGCAGTGACCTGCATCGCCGCTACTCCGTGCGGTGTGACGTATTGTCAGCGGTGTGTTCCGGATTTTTTGATTCTATCGGCCTTTATGACACGCCGTCGGAATTTCAGGTGCGCATCGCGCGGGAATGGTTGGCTGCCATCGAGATGTCAGACAAGGCATCTGTCGGCTTTCAGTCGTTGAGTTACGGTGAGCAGCGTTTGGTGCTCATTGCCAGGGCCATGGTGAAGTCGCCGTTGCTGCTGGTGCTCGACGAACCCACTCAGGGGCTCGACGAGGTTAATCGGCAGCGTATTTTGGGCTTCATGTCGTCGCTAGAGGCGCGCCGTCACAGCACGCTGTTATTCGTGAGTCACCGAGAGGACGAGTTTCTGCCGCTGTTTCGGCAGCACCTACACCTCAAATTTAATCCCTAAAAAGCAGATAGGCCGGTTTGGCTTCGCCCGAGGATGAGCGCGTGGACGTCGTGGGTTCCCTCGTAGGTATTGACCACTTCTAGGTTCACCATGTGCCGCATGATGGGGTAGTCGTCGGAAATACCATTGCCGCCGAGCATGTCCCGAGCGCTACGGGCAATGCCGAGTGCTTTGCCACAAGAGTTCCGTTTGATCAGGCTGATCAGATCGGGTGAGATCGCGCCCGCAGATAAGAGTCGACCGGCCTGAAGGCACCCCTGTAGCGCTAACGCTATCTCGGTCTGCATATCGGCCAGCTTAAGCTGGATGATTTGTTTGGAGGCGAGGGGGACGCCAAATTGAGTGCGATCCAGCGTGTACTGGCGAGCGGTGTGCCAGCATTCTTCGGCCGCGCCCATGACGCCCCAGGCAATGCCATAGCGTGCATTATTCAGGCAGCCAAAGGGACCTTTGAGCCCCTCGACGTTGGGGAGATGGTTCTCGGCGGGGACGAACACGTTGTCCATCACAATCTCTCCCGTAATCGAGGCGCGCAACGCAAGCTTGCCCTCGATTTTTGGCGCGGAGAGGCCTTCCATTCCCTTTTCGAGAATGAATCCTCGAATCACGTCGTCCTCGGTTTTTGCCCAGACGATAAAAACGTCTGCCAGTGGGCTGTTACTGATCCACATCTTTGAGCCGTTGAGACGATACCCGCCGTCCACCGCTTTTGCGCGGGTGACCATGCCACCAGGGTCGGAGCCATGGTCTGGCTCGGTCAATCCAAAGCAGCCAATCCACTCACCGGTTGCGAGTTTGGGGAGGTACTTCTCTCGTTGCTCCTCGGTGCCGTAGGCATAGATGGGGTACATCACCAGCGATGACTGCACACTCATCATGGAGCGATAGCCGGAATCCACGCGCTCGATCTCGCGGGCAATCAAGCCATAGCACACGTAGTCCACGCCGGGGCAGCCATAACCATCGATGGTGGCGCCGAGCAGTCCCATCTCACCCATTTCGCGAAAAATATTCGGATCGGTGCTCTCCTCGCGGAAGGCCTGCTTAACCCGGGGGGCGAGACTGCTTTGCGCATACTGCTTGGCGCTGTCTCGTACCATGCGCTGCTCCTCGGAGAGCTGCGAGTCGAGTTCAAACGGGTCTTGCCAGTTGAGTGGTGTCCAGCGGGTTTTTGCTGCCATGCCGAAGGGCTCCGTAGGGCGGTATTAATATTTTAAGTTTAAAATATTCGAAGACGTTCGAAAAGTCATCTTCGCTTGCGCTTCATCTTTATACATCCATGAGCGAACCGCCATCTTTTGACAGCCGCTCAAGTAGCGGTGCGAGCTCCCAATTTTCCGGCTCCAGCGTTTGCTGGAATTCCTGAATACGACCTACCACTGACTGTAATCCTCGTGCCTCAACGGCATGCATTGGCCCCCCTCGAAATCGCGGGAACCCATAGCCATGGCAGTATACGACGTCGATATCACTGGCGCGTTGGGCAATGCCTTCGTCCAGAATGCGGGCTCCCTCGTTGGCCAGCGCAAGCGTCAGGCGGTCGACGATCTCCTCAGCGCCAATATCTCTAGGCGTTATGCCCAACTCGGCCCGGGTTGCTTCAACGATGTCAGCGACAACAGGGTCCTCCTGTCTGGCTCGGGTCTCCGGGTCATAGCGGTAGTAGCCCGCGCCTGACTTCTGTCCTAGCCGGCCAGCTTCGACGAGGCGATCAGCGAGCAGGTAGTTTATGCGTGGTCCCTTCTCTTCATCAGACAGCTGTTCTCGGGCGCGATAACCAATGTCGAGGCCGGCGAGATCACCGACCGCCATAGGCCCCATGGCCATGCCCCATTGCTCCATCGCCTGGTCGACTTGAGCGGGAGAGGCGCCCTCCATGACGCAGAGCGCCGCTTCACGACCGTAGTGCCGCAGCATCCGGTTGCCGATAAACCCGTAGCACATCCCGGACAGTACGCAGACCTTGCCGATTTGCTTCCCCACTGCCATGGCGGTTTTGAGGGTAGCGTCGTCGCTGGCGTCCCCACGAACCACCTCGAGCAGACGCATGACATTTGCAGGACTGAAAAAGTGCATACCGACAACACGTTCTGGCCTGTCGGTAACGGCCGCCAGTGCGTCAATGCTCTGATAGGAGGTATTGCTTGCCAGAATGGTGTGAGCGTCGCAGATGTCATCCAACTGCCTAAACACCTGTTGCTTCAGTTCGAGATTCTCAAAGACTGCCTCGATGATCAGATCTGCTCCTTTTAGGGCCTGCCAGTCAGTGGTCGCCTCTAGGTTGGAAAGGAATGTAGTGACCTGATCTGCGGACAGCCGGCCGCGTTGCACGCTGATGTCATAGTTTTTGCGGATAGTGCTCAAGCCGCGATCGATACCCTCTTGGTCTTGATCGACTAAGGTGACCCGAAAACCCGCCTGCGCGAAACACATGGCAATGCCGCCACCCATCGTTCCTGCGCCAATAATGCCCACGTGCTTGACTGGCAGCGCTTCAGTATCTTTCGCCAAGCCCTGAATTTTGGCTGCCGCCCGCTCCGCAAAGAACTGGTATCGCAGGGCGCTCGACTGCGGGTCGGCCATGCAGGCTTCGAACGCCTGTCTCTCGCATTTCAAGCCCTCCTCGAAGGGCACTGTGCCAGCCGCAAGAAGACAATCCAGAATTCGCTGGGGCGCCGTTTGTCCCTTGAGGCGTTTGGCGATAGTGCCGCGAGCGCTCGAGAGGAGGGCAGAGTCCTCGTCGCTAAATGCCAAAGGAATGTCTTTGGTCAGGCGCTTACCGGCTCCCCGCTTGAGCAATTCCTCGGCGAAGTTGTTGGCGTCCTGCGCGAGATCGTCAACGCTGACCTCATCGACGATGCCCGCGGCATGGGCGTCATTGGCGCTGAGGGGGCGGCCACTGGTGATCATGTCGATCGCAGTCTTGAGGCCCGTCAATCGCGGTAGTCGCTGGGTCCCACCCGCTCCCGGGAGCAGGCCTAAATTGACCTCGGGTAATCCGACTTTGGCTGTTCCCGCCGCGAGACGGTAGTCACAGCACAGCGACAGCTCTAACCCGCCTCCCAGTGCGGTCCCGTGGATCGCAGCGATAACCGGTTTGGGATGCGACTCGAGTGCTTCAAGCACAGTCGCGAGCGCGGGCGCTTGGGGCGGCTTGCCGAACTCTGTAATGTCTGCGCCTGCGATAAAGGTTCTGCCAGCGCAGCGTAAGATAGTGATGTCTGTGTTATCGGTTGCCGCGGCGTTTAGAGCGTCTACCAGACCTTGGCGGACGCTATGGGAAAGCGCATTGACCGGCGGTGAATCCACCAGGATGGTGCCGATACGGTCAGTCGTGGAATAGCTCACCGATGCTGTCATGCGGGCCTCGCTTGGAATAGTTTTGGGTGTAAGCGCTGGAGCTTAGATCAAGACGAGTTGGGCGTCATGATTTGCCGAGCAGATGATCCGCTTGCCGAGAAGCCAATGCCGTCAACGTGAACGTTGGGTTAACCGCGCCGCTACTGGGGAAGAGGGCGGTGCCTGCGATGTAGAGGTTGTCGGTGTCGTGCACGCGGCCAAAAGCATCGGTCACGGATTGGGCAGGGTCGTCGCCCATTACCGCGCCGCCCAAGATGTGCATACCAATGCGAGGGCCAGACCACACTTCTGAGGCTCCTGCAGCTCGCATAATATCGGCGCCTTCCGACATACGCTGTGTCCACCTTGCAGCGGCAGCGGGGTCAAGATCATGGTGTGTATGGGCATAGGGAATGCCGTCATCGTCCAATCGGTCGCTCAATGTAATGCGGTTCTCATGCGCCGCAATATCCTCACAAACCAGGGTCATGTTCCCTAAATGTCGCGCGGCACGCTTAAGCCAGGGCTCCAATTCCGCACCGGAAATATCGGGTCTGCCTGTGCCGTAACCGAGTAGGTCATGGGGCTTGATGGCGTGACCAATCATCCACTGGCTTGCACCAAATCCCCCGGAAGCGTTTTTATTGTCGTAGTCATCGTGACAGAGGAGTTGCCCTGCCGAGACTCCCTGGTGGGGATAAGTTTCTTCCTCAAAGAGCCCAAAAACCGTTGCGGCGGGATGCGTCATTAAATAGCGACCCAGTTTGTCAGAGTGGTTGCCTGGCGCGGCATGTTGCTCCGATGCAGAGCTCAGCAAAATACGCACCGACTGCACGGCAAATGCCGCAATGATGATGCGGTCTGCTCGCAGGGTCTTCCGCTCGCCATCTTGCAGATACTCTACCGACTTTATGTGCTGCGCATTGCTGGCACTGCGAATGACTCGCGACACTCTTGCGCCATGCTCTAACCGCACTCCTGCAGCGCGCGCGCGGGGCAGCCAGACCACCAGTGGATTACCCAGCGCTCCGATGGGGCAACCCGCGTCGCACCAACCGTCGTATTGGCAGCTCCGTCGCCCCTGATACGGCTGGCTATTGATAGCCAGTGGCAGCGGTGAGGTATGACGGCCCGTTTTTTCAAAGCCCCGCGCCAGCACGCGTGACTGAGCAAATAGCGGCAGAGGCGGCATTGGGTAGGGGGCTCCCTTTGGGCGCCAGCGCTCCTGGTCGGCGTCTCCACTCAGCCCAACCTCGCTCTGCACGCGATCGTAGTGTGGCGCGAGATCGGCGTAGCTGAGCGGCCAATCGAGGCCTAAGCCGTGGTCACGTTTCAGAGAGAAATCGCCCTCGTGCATCCGCAGCCATACACCGTAGTGGTGGATCGCGGAACCACCAGTGCCACTGCCCGCATTAAACGCATGCCCAATTTTGTGATCACCGGATTCCGATACCGCGGGTTCCGACCACTTGAGTTTGCGGGCCCAGATTTGCGAACTGGTCAGCTCGCTGAGCTTTCGTTCCGGTCCCGCCTCCAACACAGTGACCGATTGCCCGCCCTCGGCTAATCGCGCAGCTAACATGAGCCCCGCGGCGCCTGCGCCGACAATAACGACGTCTGGGTTCTCACTCACCACGGTTGCTCCGGCATGATGTGAGCCATGTACGGGATCCCCAGATTCTCAAAGCCCTCTGGCGTGCCGTAGGTAACGTCGAGGGCATCGGCTCGCAAGACAAATAAGACGTAGCTTGCTGGAGGGCCAGCCCACTCCGGGAGCGTATCAGCGGCCATGCCGGCGATGACTGTTTGCATCGAGGTGTGCTCATCAATCATTGCAATCACGTTGTCCGCTGCGGCGCGATAGAAACTGGTTTGAGCAGACGTATCTACGCCCAGATACTTACCGATCAAGAGCGACTGATCGCCCGCTTGCAACTGAAGATCAATGTAGGCCGCGAGACCCGCGATGGCGGCGCCAGGCACCAGCGCGTCTCCCAACGTCGATAATGCTTTGCACTGTTCAGAAGAGAGAATCTGTGGCTCAAATGTTCGCGCCTCGGCCTCATGCGGAGTGAGCCATAACCATTGTCCGGCAACCATAAAAAAGCCCGCAGCACTGCTGCGGGCTAGTAGGTGTCGCCGACTCAGCGATGCAGGCATCAGAAGTCCTTGCGCACGCTCAGGGAATAGTAACGCGGTGCTCGGTAGGCCACCTCGTTACAACCGCAAAGGGTCGCGAGGTCGAAGCCTTGAACGCCCGGTCGCTCGTCGCCCAGGTTGCGCGCGGCCAGTGTTGCCGTCCAGCCGTTTGTCTCGTAACTGATTAGCGCATTGGCCACGGTGTAGCTGTCAAACTTGTCTGCATCAAAGTTTCTCAGATTGTAGTAGTACTCATCTGAATAGCTGACATCAGCCTGAATGGCGATTTCTCCGCCCAGCGCATCGAAGGCGTAACGGATCAAGCCGGTCGCCTGAAATTCCGGCGCATAGGTGGGGTCCACGTCAACCGATGGCAGGGGTGAGCCATTTCGCAGGCTGACATCCTTCACCGTGGCATCAAAGTAGGCGGCATTGAAGAGGAGGTCGAGTCCGGGCATCGGGGAGCTCTGAATCTCGATTTCCGCGCCGTAGTTATCCGCGTCTCGGTTAATTACGACACCGCCAACGCCGACAAAGAGGAAGGCCTGATAATCGGCATAGTCGTAGTAGAAGACGGAGCCGTTAATGCGTGTCAGCCCGCCGCCAAGCGTGGCTTTGAAGCCCCCTTCATAAGAGGTGAGAACCTCTTCGTCATAGGGGAGAGAGCCCGGACCTCCAGCGCCGTAGAACGCGCCCAATAGCGGCGCGTTGTAGCTACCGGCTTTAACACCGCGGTTAATACCACCGTAGAGCATCAGGTCGTCCGACATGTCATAGGTCAGCTGGAGCTTTCCGGTCCAGTAGCTCTCGGATACATCGTCACTGTACTCGACCCCCGTTCCCGGGAAGCATTGACTCGCGTCACGGAAGCAAGGGTGGGTGTTGACGACGAAGGAGGACTCTGAGGGTGCAACACCAATGTTCAATTTAAAGTCCTTTTCCTCGCGCATGGCTCGCAGTCCGGCGATTACTGTCAGTCGGTCAGACAGGTCATATTCCATCTGGCCGAACACACTGTAGGAGTCGGTCTCGAGTGCGGCGACGGTACCAACATCAATAGGAATGCCGCCAAAGACATCTGCAAACGACCCTTGTGGACCTTTGAGTCCATTATCCGATTCGGAGTCGATGTTGAGATAGTAAACGCCCGCAACCCACCGCGAACGATCGGTTTCTCCGCTCAGACGGAATTCCTGCGTGAAGCTGGTGGCGTCAACGGCGGCATAGTTCGCCAGCTGGTTGACTGGAGCAGAGTCAACATCGATGAAGAGCAGCTTCTCGTAATCTTTGCTGTCGGTAATTGAAACGAAGTCCATGCCATTGGCGAGTTCGTAGCTTATTTTGAGGTTAATACCAGAGTTCTCGGTGCTACCTTGATCGGCAAACGCAAAGTCACCAGAGAAGGTGAAGTCATCGCCATCAGGATCGAGATAGCCGAAAAAGTCCGCCCCCGCGCCAAATCTGCCGGGCAAGCCGGCACCGCCGCCGGGAAGAAATGAATCGCCATCTTCGATATCCGCACCCGCGTCGAGGCCGGTGTCATTTCCGTTGGCATCGTACAGTGCAGAAAGGCGGGTTTCGCCAGCCGGCGTGTTGATGACGTTGATCAATTCCGGCGGCGTATCGGGATTGCCGTCGTGATCCTGCGCAATAGCAAAGGTCGATTTGCTTTGGTATGGCCCAGTGGCGACTTCACTATCAGAGTAATTGAAGCTCAAGTCGAATCTCAGTCGATCACTCGGCTCGAAAGCCAAGCGGATGCGTGCCGCCAGTGTGTCGTCGTCACCTAGGTCGGCGCCAGCACCCGGGCCGGGATCGCCCAGGAAAGGCAACTGATCAGCGTTGCTGTAGAGGTTCTCCAGATAGGGGTCCTGATCGCTGTATCGGATAGCAGCGCGCGCAGCGAAGGTCTCTGACAATGGGCCGCCTATGGCTGCTTCTACGACGGTTCGGTTGGCATTGTTGGGAACATCGAATTGTCCAAACTCAACGTCAACATACCCCTCAACGCCGTCAAAGGAGGGCGCGTTGGAGATAAAGTGCACCAATCCGCCGGTTGCGTTACGACCAAATAGAGTGCCCTGCGGGCCTTTCAGGATTTCCACCCGCTCGATGTCGAATACGGCGAAGGTCTGTGCCTGCGCTACCGCAATGTAACCCTCGTCGAGATAAACCGCGTTGGGTGCCTCGATAATGTCGTTGAAGTCATTTTGGGTGACGCCCCGAATAGAGAATTGGGTATTTTGGCCAGCCAAATTTCCCGATATGTGCACACCAGGGGAGAATGCTGCGATATCAAAACTCTCGGATACGCCCAAGGCATTCATTTGCCTGCCCGTGAAGGCATTGATCGCGATGGGAACTTCCTGCAGGTTCTGTTCGCGCTTTTGCGCGACAACAACAACTTCCTCGAGGACGTTCTGCGCAAACCCTGAGCTGCATAGGGTAGCGCCGGCCACGGCACTGACTAGGGTTTTGGGAAAGATGCGGTGTTTCATAGGTATGCTCCGTTATAGATCGGTAGACACAAAGGTCAAGACAGCTGCAAACCGCGCGCTAGCCGCAAGATATTTTAACCTTAAAATGTTTGTTTGCTAATTTCAAGCTCAGGGCCGTCGTGGGACGCGCGAATTGTCAGAGCCGCAGTACCACTTTGCCCTGAGTATGCCCCCTTTCCGATTCGAGGTGCGCGTCCATCGCGTCCTCAAGCGGGCGCACCTGAATCCTGGGCAGGATGATCTCGCCCGACTGATACAAGCCCACCAGCTCTTTTAGCATGTCGCCATCCGGTCGGTGATGGAGAAACTCTGCGGTAATGCCGCGCTGCTCAATCTCATCCATCTCCGGAGGTTCATTGTTCATGTAGGCGACGCGTCCCCCGTCTTTTGTGAGTCGAATGGCCGCTTCCGCAATGCCGTTGCCCAGCAAGGCCTCAAGCACCAGGTCAACGCCAGCAGGCTCTTGGCGCCGTAACGCGGATTCATACTCCTCGGCGTTGTAGTCGATGATCACATCGGCGCCGAGCGATTTGACGTAATCGTGGTTTTTGGCGCTGGTGGTCGTGTAGACCTTTGCCCCAAGGTGCTTGGCCATCGGGATTGCCACGCTACCGACGCCGCCGGCGCCGGCCTGAATAAAAACAGATTGCCCCGCTTGCAGTTGGCCGAATTCGCTCAGTGCCTGCCAAGCAGTCAAACTGACTAAAGGCAGGGCGGCAGCCTGCTCAAAGGAGATTGACGAAGGCTTTCGAGTGATGGAAGCGGCATCAATGGGGCAGTATTCCGCATAACTTCCGTGTTGTATGGACCAAGTAAAAGCCAGGCCAAGTACCTCGTCTCCAACCTGCCAGTCAGTGACTTTTGCACCGACCTTAACAATGCTGCCGGCCACATCCCAGCCGGGAACCACTGGAAAAGTGCGCGTGATGTACTCCTGCAGCTCGCCGCTCCGCAATCGGCGATCAATGGGATTGACCGATGTAGCCGCTACCTCAACCAGCACCTCATGATCTTGAGGCTCCGGGGTGGGCAGATCGCCCAATTGCAGAACTTCAGCAGTACCGTGCTGTTCGTAAAATATCGCTCTCATAAGGGCTGACGCAGACCTTTGGCCTCGAGGCGCGGCATTACCTCCTGGCGAAAGTAAGGAAACTCCTTGGCGTAATCAACGAACGAGAGAGTGGTGCCTGCTACACCTGTCTGACTGAGCTGTTCCAGCTGGTCAGCAATATGATCCGGGGTGCCGACGAGCGGAAACCCGCCGTGGCCTGCGGCGAATCGGTCACGAAACATCGCCAGTGCCTCCTTGGTGAAGGATTGTGCGTGCATGCCCTGCAATGTCATCAGATTGTCTACCGCTTCCCAATCGGCGTTCTCATTGGCATACCAATCGAGGTAATCCTCTGCCTCCTTCTGAGTCGGTCGACAGACAACGGTGCAAAAGGTGAGCACCTCGACATTCCGCCCCACTGACTGCGCTTTACTTTTTGTATCGGTAACGGTGTCCCGTGCTTGATCAAAATCGAATACTGGAGTGAACAAGAAATCGGCGTTGCGCATGGCAAATGCGCGGCCCTCCTCGGAGGCCGCCGCATTGATTATCGGGACGTGTTCTTGTATCGGGTGAGGCCTGCCATAGACCCCCTTGCCCCTGAAGAACGCGCCGTTCCAGTCAAAGGCGCTGTCCTCTCTCCAAAGTCGCGACACGTAGTCGAACCACTCTTGTGCCATCGCATATCGGTCACTGTGATCGCTCGGTAAATCCACACCAAAGGCGTCGTATTCAGGTTTGTTCCATCCTGCAACAACGTTCAGACCAATCCTGCCGTTGGAGAGTTGATCCAATGTAGCTAGCTGCTTCGCTGCAACGATAGGATGGTTAAAGGCAGTGTGAACAGTAGCAAATACCTGAATATTCTTGGAGTGGGCGGCGAGGCCAGCCGCCCAAGTCACCGTCTCCAGAACATTCCCGTGAAAATCGGTATCGCCACCGTAGCCAATCCATCGTGCTATCGGCAGCATGAACTCGATGCCGGCCTCATCGCATTGCGCGACGAGATCAAGGTTGTTTGCCCAGTCGTTATTCCAGCGCTCGTCCACCTTGGTCACTGCCATGCCCCCTGAGCAATTGGCAGAAAACGTTCCTAGCTTGAGCTTATTTTTGTTAAACATGGGTGCCGGGTTTGTGTTCATGAGAGCTCCTTTTTGGCCAGCGGCTGCTGAGCGACTCGAGAATAAACAGTTTAAGCTTAAATTTTGTCGGCGGGATAGGGCGGAGCGATTCAGTTATGGCCTATCGTTGATGACGGTGCCGACATCATGAGTGGCATGCGGGTCAGCGCTTGAAAATCACAAATGATGGGGTGGCAACGATGTATTACTTTGAGGATTTTTCGGTCAATCAACGCATTGCTTTTGGCCATTACACGGTTACGCAGACCGAGATCATCGAGTTCGCGGAGCGTTTCGATCCTCAACTCTTTCACATTGATGAGGGTCATCCGCTCACCGCGGAGTTGGGAGGCCTTATGGCCAGTGGCTGGCACACCACCGCGATCTTTATGCGTCTTGCAGTCGATGCGTATCTTGGAAATGCAGCGGTTCTGACGTCCCCCGGCGTCGACGAGCTGCGATGGTTGACGCCCGTTAGAGTGGGAGATGTGATCAGCGGCGAGGCAACTGTTGAGCAGGCGAGATTGTCAGTTTCAAAGCCCGACCGTGGGATACTGACAACAAGTGTCCGCTTGTGGAACCAGCAAGCAGTTGATGTGCTTAAGATGACGACCCACGCTTTTGTGCGCGTGCGTCAGTATGACGAGTAGACGTTTCGACTCAAAGTTGAGCGAATGATTAGGCTACGCGCTACTTGACCGCAGTCGCTTCGATTTCCACCAGTGCCGCGTCTTCTATCAGGGCTGAAACTTCCACCACAGACATTGCGGGGAAGTTTTTGCCCATGACTTCCCGATAAGTGCGGCCCACCGCGCCAAGGTCTGCCAGGTAATGTTGCCGGTCTGTAACATACCAAGTCATTCGGGTGACGTGCTCGGGTCCAGCCCCGGCACTTTCTAGAACGGCAACGACATTTTCCAGGGCCTGTCGGAATTGGCCGAGGAAGTCATGGTGCTCAAAGATCTCGTCTTTATTCCAGCCAATCTGGCCTCCGCAAAAGATCATAGAACCGCCCTCGGCGATGACACCATTGGCGTAACCCTTTGGGCGTTTCCAGCCTTCAGGCAGCAGGGTATTGTGCATTCCGAGTTCCCGGTTTGTAATGACGGTTAGCGCATTATATTTTATACTTAAAATATTAACTAGATGGCGAAAACATGGCGTAACAGGGGCCCAACCGCTACAAAGGGGTTTGAGGCTGGCCAACAATCAGGAGAAGATAGATGACAAATGCGGTGTTGATGGATTTGGCCGTGGGGCTGGCCAGCGGTGCGGTCAAGGTGGTGGACCTGAGTGTGACTCTATCACCCCATACGCCCATTCTGGAGTTGCCTGAAGAATTCGGTTGGGGCAAGTCCTGGCCGTTTTCGAAAGAGGAGATCTCTCGTTACGACGACCGTGGACCTGCCTGGTATTGGAACAATATCAAGTGTGGTGAGCACACCGGCACACATTTCGACGCGCCAGTGCATTGGGTAACGGGTCAGGATCTGCCCGACAACGCGACCGATACGCTACCGCCAGAGCGGTTTATCGGCCCGGCAGTGGTTATCGATGCGGTCGCCGAGGCGGAGAGCGACCCCGATTTTCTTATGTCGCTCGATTTTTTGAAGTCTTGGGAGTCGGAAAACGGAAAAATTCCTGACGGCGCCTGGGTGCTATACCGCACAGATTGGTCTAAAAAAACCTCTAAAGAGGCCTACCTCAATAAAAATGAGACCGGCGGTCATACACCAGGCTGGGACCCAGAAACGGTCGCTTTCTTGGCCCAAGAGCGGAACATCATTGGAGTGGGGGTCGAGACTGTGGGTACCGACGCAGGGCAGGCGGCGGGGCAGGATCCCATGTTCCCCTGTCATAATCTGATGCACGGAGCCAACAAGTGTGGCCTTGCAAGCCTGCGCAATCTCGATCAGCTCCCCACTACCGGTGCCATTCTCATCGCCGCACCGTTAAAAATTGAGCAGGGGTCGGGTAGTCCGTGCCGCGTGATCGCGCTGGTTCCGCAGGACTAATGCAGGACTCATCCGTTGGCTGAACGATCCTTCACTGAGGAAGTCAAAAAGCTCCGCGCCAGGGAGGGGGAGGTGTTCAAGGGTGAGGGTATTCTCGCGATCACCAAGGCACTGCTCCAATCCGGCGTTTCCTATGTGGGCGGGTATCAGGGTTCTCCGATCTCGCACTTGATGGACGTGCTCAACGATGCCCAGGACATCCTCGGTGATTTAGGGGTCCACTTCGAGGCCAGCGGCTCTGAAGCCACTGCGGCTGCGATGTTGTCTGCCTCCATCAACTATCCGCTCCGTGGCGCCGTGACCTGGAAGTCGACGGTGGGTACCAACGTTGCCTCTGATGCGTTATCGAATCTTGCCTCTTCCGGAGTGACCGGCGGTGCCATGGTGATCGTTGGAGAGGATTACGGCGAGGGATCGAGCATTATGCAGGAGCGGAGTTATGCGTTTGCGATGAAAGCGCAGATGTGGCTGCTGGACCCGCGACCGAATCTGCCCAGCATCGTTGACATGGTGGAAAAAGGCTTTGAGCTCTCGGAGGCATCCAACACGCCAATTTTCTTCATGATGCGCATCCGCGGTTGTCACGTAACGGGCGAGTTTGTCGCCCGGGATAACGTGGCCCCCGATTATCATAGTAAGGCGCCGGTAACGCCGAACCGCGAGCCTGAGAAGATTATCTTGCCGCCGTTTGTGTACGCGCAGGAGCGTGAAAAGATCGCTCAGAGGCTACCCGCAGCACTTCGCTTCATCGAGGACAATGCGCTCAATGAAGTTTTTCCTGGACGATACGATTCAGTCGGCATTATCACCTGTGGCGGCTCATACAACACGGTGATCCGCGCCCTGCAGCGGCAGGGGCTGGCCAATGTGTATGGCGAAACCGATATCCCCATTTACTGCCTTAATGTCGCTTACCCATTGATTCCCAATGAGCTGGTGCAGTTTTGTGCCAATAAAGAGCAGGTGCTTGTGCTCGAAGAAGGGCAACCCGAGTACATAGAGCAGGGAATCCAGACCATACTTCGACGGCAGGACGTGCAAACCCGTGTTTTTGGCAAGGACATCATGCCCATGGCGGGGGAGTACACGGGGCAAGTGATGCTGGAGGGTATCACCCGATTTATTCTGGCGGCATCACGACAAGACATACCCTTGAAGCTCTCGCTCGATGCAGTGTTGGGCACAGAGACGCCGTTGTCAGAAGAGGACATCAGTCGACTCATGGCTGAATTGCCGCCTCGACCCGCGGGGTTGTGTACCGGATGCCCTGAGCGCCCGCTGTTTTCTGCCATCAAGCAGTTGCAGGAAGAAATGGGTCAGTTTCACATTTCGTCTGATATTGGCTGTCATTCTTTTGCCACAGCTGCACCCTTTAATCTGGGCAACACCATCATGGGTTATGGCCTCTCTCTGGCCAGTTCGTCCGGCATGCGCCACGCGCTGCCACACAAGGCTATTAGCATTATGGGGGACGGCGGTTTTTGGCATAACGGTCTGACCAGCGGCGTTACCAGTGCGGTATTCAACGAGCATGACGGCCTGTTGATTGTGATCGACAACGGCTACTCCGCTGCAACCGGTGGCCAGGACATCCCCTCCCTGGTGGAGCCCAATCTGATTGCGACTACTCTGGATGCGACGCAACCCAAACGTGAAAGCTGGCAGACGATTGAGGATGCGTGTCGTGGTGCCGGCGTAAAATGGATCCGTACAGTCAGCACCTACAACATTGCTGCGATGAAGGAGACGTTGCGCTCAGCCCTGACGAGCGATGCTCCCGGGCTCAAGGTCGTGGTCGCAGAAGGCGAATGCATGCTGAATCGTCAGCGCCGGGTCAAGCCGATGATCCGGCAGGCGGTCTCCGAAGGTCGTCGCGTGAAGCGCGCCCGTTTTTATATCGATCCGGAGACCTGCACCGGCGATCATGGCTGCATCCGCCTGTCCGGGTGCCCCTCGCTGACTATCCGCGAAAACCCTGACCCGTTGCGTAGGGATCCCGTATCCTACGTTGACAATAGCTGCGTCGGTTGCGGCGTCTGCGGCACCAACGCGCATTCTGCGGTGCTCTGTCCCTCGTTTTCCCGCGTGGAGTTGATCGACAATCCCAGTGCTTGGGATCGACTGCTCAATACGACTCGGGTTCGCGTTCGCGAGTGGTGGCGAGTTCTTGATCGGAAGCGTATGGCGCAACGGCAATTCTAATGTCACGACAGGACGCCACCATCAATATGGTGATCGCTGCGCTCGGGGGAGAGGGCGGCGGCGTTTTGACGAACTGGCTGATTGCGGCGGCGGAGCAAAGCGGGTGGTGGTGTCAGAGTACTTCCCTTGCGGGGGTGGCGCAGCGAACAGGCGCCACGATTTATTACCTCGAGTTTATACCTCGACAAAACGATAAACCTCCTCCGGTCATGTCGTTGTTTCCTGCGCAAGGGGACATCGACATCGCGGTCGCATCGGAAATCGCCGAGGCGGGCCGCATGATTAGCCGGGGTTTTATCTCTCCGGATAAAAGTATGCTGATCGCGTCTGATCATCGGGTTTTCGGCATTACGGAAAAAAGTGCGACGGGTGACGGATCGATAGACAGAGACCTGATCCTCGAGATGGGTGAGCGCTATGCCAGAACCTTCATTCATTTCGATATGTCAGAAATTGTTCAGCGCCACGGCACCGTGATTTCGGCGGCTCTGCTGGGCGCGATCGCGGGCAGCGGCGCGCTGCCGTTTGAGCAGAGTTGCTTCCGAGATCTACTCTCATCCGGGGGCAGTGCAGGGGCCAATCTCGCAGCCTTTGACGAGAGTGTTCGCCGGGCCCAGTCCGGTGGTGTCGGAGAGTATGTGCCTCCTGAGGTAACGGCCTTCTCGCTGCCTGCAGCGAGTAACGCCGTCGGGGAGCGCTGGTTGCCGCGCATAGCGAGTTTGCCCGAGGCACTGCAGGAAACGGCCTACCACAGCGTGAATCGACTGATCGATTATCAGGATGAGGCCTACGCGGAAGAGTGGTTGACCCGTTTATGGGCATTGATCGATCGAGATTCAGATAGGGAAAGCTATTCCCTTTCGCATGAGGCCGGGCGGCACCTGGCACTTTGGATGGCGTTCGAGGACATCCCGCGCGTTGCCCAGCTGAAGGTTCGACCAGATCGAGAAGCCATGATTCGATCAGAGGTCAAGGCGGCCCCTGATCAGCCTGTGACCGTTGCGGAGTTTTTTCATCCGAGGATTGAAGAGGTCGCCGCTTTGCTACCGGAGAGATTGGGTAAGGCTCTGCTAGGCTCGGCGACTGCGAGGCGTGGCTTGGGCCGACTTCTCGGGCCCAGAACGTTGAGAACTGATCGCGTTGGCATGCAGATATTGCTCCGTGCACTTGCGGGTCTCCGGCGCTTTCGGCGCTCCACTCTAGGTTACGCCTATGAGCGGCGCATGCGCGATCGATGGTATGAGGCCGTGTTGTCTGCCAAGACGCACGATGCAGCGCTGGCGATTGCAGCGCTGGGCGGCTTGGTCAAGGGTTATGGGGAGACACGGCACCGAACCACATCACGGCTGATGCAGATTCTGGATTATCTTGAGCAATCTCCAGAGAGCGATGCGAACACGATTGCGTCTCTCCATCTGGCGGCGATGGCACCTGATTCAAGGTTTGAGATTGGCGATATAACGTCGCCAGCTCCGGAGCCCGCTTGATATCGGTCAACGGCTTCAGGCCGCGGGAAATCGCGGCCGGTGCGACGCTCAGTGTTGTGCTTGCGTTGGCGGCCTACGCCATCGCTTATCGGTATGGTGCGCCGGCGATGTTGATGGGGTTATTGCTCGGTCTGTCGTGCCATTTTCTCAGTGAATCGGACCGCTTTGTGCGCGGATTGGTATGGGCGTCGGGACCTTGCCTTCGATTTGGCGTGGCCTTACTGGGGCTCAGATTAAGTGTTGGTGATGTTGCTGCCCTCGGTTGGACGGCGGTCTTGGCCGTTTGCGCGGCAGTGTTTATGACCCTTTTTTTTGGTGTGATCTGGTCGCGAGCCCTGGGTTGTGATCGGGATTTGGGCTTGCTTACGGGCGGTGCCGTGGGCATTTGTGGCGCCTCAGCAGCGATGGCGATTAGCGCGGCGCTCCCAGAGTCGGAACTGAAGCAGCGGCACACCCTGTTTACAGTCATCGGGGTGACTACTTTTAGCACTGCCGCGATGGTGTTCTATCCCATCTTCGGTGATTTGCTCCAATTCACGCCGACAGATATGGGCTTTTTCATTGGAGCGACGATTCATGATGTTGCCCAAGTGGTGGGTGCGGGATACAGCGTGTCATCCGAGACGGGAGATCTGGCCACCTTTGTGAAGTTATTGCGCGTGGCTATGCTTGTGCCGGTCGTCATCGGGATCGCGTTTCTCTGCCGCAATTCTACTCAATCGAAGGATTTCAATCAGTCGGCGAGGCCTGTGTTCCCAGTATTTTTGCTCGGGTTTATCGCGTTATTTCTGCTGAATAATACGGTATCGCTGCCCGAAGCGCTGACGCATTCGATGTCGCAGCTCGCCACCGGACTCCTGTTATTGGCCGTGACGGCTTTGGGCGTGAGGACCTCACTGCGCGAGGTGGCATCGATCGGCTGGCGACCGATTGCTTTGCTGGGAGGGGAGACGCTCTTTCTGGCTGTGACGATTGCCAGCCTGCTAATGCTGGACATCGTTTAAAGCTTAGGGGCGCCGCTCAGCGAGTATGTCAATTTCGAACTGCATGACCTTGTTGCCGTACTGATTAAAAGCCTCGTTACGTGATCGAATCAGACCCCATTTTTGCCGGATCACCCGGTCTGGTTTGGCAATAATCTCGTAGGTATAGGTCAAGGTATGCCCGGGACGGACCGGGTCCAGCCATTGCAGGTCATTAATGGCTACCCCCGCGCCGTTCCGGCGACCGTCGTTCACGCCTTGGGCGTACACCTCCATGTAATCGACCATCTTGCGCATCCACATAGCCGTTATTAACCACGGACTGGCGACGAGGCCTTGCCGGTGATTGAGGCGCGCTTGGACAGGATCGGTCGATTGGGGTCTGGGGTCGAAGGCCTCCGCGAACTCCACAATTTCAAGTTCGCTGAACGTGTGCGAACCAAAGACATGGAATTCGCCTATCGGCAGATCTTCAAACCATCGATCTCTGAGGTAAAGGGCACTCACTGCGGTGCTCCCGGGTTGGGTTCAGCCGCGATCGCCGCGGTGACGGACATGGTTGCAACTACCGCTCCGTCACCATTGCAAACATCGACCTGCAGGTTCTGAGCATGCGTGTCCGGGATAGGACTCTCTGAGAATGACGCGTCGAGTGCGATGCGCACGCTGATTTGCTCGTCCACAAAGGTGGGTCGACTCCAATTCAGCTGGCTGACCGAGATCATTTCCACGAACGGGTGTCCATTCTGAAGCAAAGTCTCGCTGACCAGTCGGGTTGCCAAGGCGGCGATGTGCCATCCACTGGCGCATAGGCCGCCAAATATGGATTGCTCTGCTGCGTCAGCATCCAAATGATAGGGCTGCGGATCAAAGCGCGAAGCGAAGTCCACAATCGCGCTTTTATCCAGGGTTATCGGCTCGCTGTTCAAGTGGCCGTCGGCGGTGGGGGAGGTCGTCAAAATGCTGCTCTGCTATACCGAAAGGCGCACATTCTAACCCGAAGTCGCGCCTCATTTTTTTAACACCTTGCGACCCAGTCGGCGCGTTAGGCGTGGTTGGCGACCGTCTGCCTTGCAATGATCGTGGTTTGAACTTCGCTAGCGCCTTCATAAATTCGCAGGGCGCGAATGTCCCGATAAAGTGCCTCGACGATGTATCCCTTCGTGACACCTTTACCGCCATGCAGCTGGACCGCCGCATCGATGACCTGTTGTGCCGTTTCGGTGGCGTGGTATTTGGCCATTGCCGCCTCGCGGGTAACCCTCTCCGCGGCGCAATCTTTGGTCCAAGCTGCGCGGTAAACCAGCAGCGCGCTGCTATCCACGCCCAGCGCCATCTCGCCAATTTTGGCCTGAACAAGCTGTAGATCTCCCAGCTTGCCACCGAAGATGTTGCGCTCCGCGGTGTAGTTGAGCGTCTCATCCAGCGCCCGCCGCGCCATGCCAAGTGCGGCGGCAGCTACGGTCGACCGGAACACGTCCAGTGTCGCCATGGCGATACCGAACCCTTTGCCCTCCTGACCTACCAGCTGTGACTTAGCGACTCGGCACTCATTAAAATTCAGTGTGCCGAGTGGATGCGGGGCGACCAAGTCGATGCGTTCCGTTACCTCGAACCCGGGCGAATTCGCCTCGACGATGAAACAGCTAATACCTTTAGCGCCGCCCGTGTCGTCGGTGCGCGCAAAGACAGTATAGAAGTCAGCGATACCGGCGTTAGATATCCATGTTTTGGTGCCATTCAGAACCCACTCGTCTCCGTCCTGCCGCGCGGTGCAAGTCATTGCCGCGACATCGGAGCCGGCCTCAGGTTCAGACAGCGAGAAAGCGGCTATTTTATCGCCAGTCGCCACGGCATTCAGGTAGGCCGACTGCTGTGCTTCGTTGCCAAAGAGCGAAATAGGCCCACTGCCCAATCCTTGCATCGCGAAAGCGAAGTCAGCCAGCGCGTTGTGACGGGCCAACGTTTCCCGGATGAGGCAGAGACTCCTGACATCAAGCTTTTCATGATGTCCGCCTGCGCTGGCGGGGACGGCATAGGTTGCGAAGCCGGCCTCACCTAATGCTTTGACAATGGCTTTGCAGGTGCCGTCTAAATCATGATGCTCGTCTGCCGTAATCGCGGGCAGGTGGCTGCTCGCCCAGTCATCCAGGCGCGCGGCTAAGGCTTGGTGCTCGTCGTTAAAAAAAGGCCACTGTAGGAAGCTTTTGTCGCTCATTCTGCTGTCTCCCGACGAATTACTATCGCGTCAGTCACCCTCAAACACGGGCTGCTGTTTTTCTACAAACGCGTTATAGGCGCGACGGAAATCTTCAGTCTGCATGCAAATTGCCTGTGCCTGGGCTTCGCACTCAATCGCTTGATCTACAGACATGTTCCACTGCTGATGCAGCTGGGTCTTGGTGATGCCGTTGGCGAAGGTCGGGCCGTTGGCGATGCGCGCAGCGGCTGCCATTGCGTCTTCTACCGGTGTTGCGCTCAAGCCGTTAAAAAATCCCCAGCGTTCCCCCTCTTCACCGCTCATTGAACGGCCAAAGTAAAGCAGCTCGCTCGCGCGCCCTTGGCCGATAATGCGCGGGAGGATGGAGCAGGCGCCCATATCACAGCCCGCGAGGCCAACGCGGTTAAAAAGAAATGCCACCTTCGCGGTGTCACTCGCGTAGCGCAGATCACTGGCCATCGCGATGATCGCGCCCGCGCCGGCACAAATACCCTCGACGGCGCTGATTACCGGTTGGCGACAGGCGCGCATCGCTTTCACAAGATCCCCCGTCATGCGGGTAAAGGCCATCAGCTCTTTCATGTTCATTTCAGTTAGAGGCCCAATGATTTCATGCACGTCGCCGCCGGAACAGAAGTTACCGCCTGCGCCGGTGATCACCACGACGTCGACGTCAGAGGCGTAAACGAGATCACGAAACAAATCTCGTAACTCCGCGTAGGAGTCGAAGGTCAGCGGATTTTTCCGCTCGGGTCGATTGAGCGTAATGGTCGCAACGCGGTTATCACACTCCCATAAGAAGTGTTGTGCGTCGTAGTGGGCGAGTGATGTTGTCTGCATGTTCGTATCCCTTGTGTCAGGCGGTACCGCCGCCATCAATCGCGACCGCTTGTCCTGTGACGCTGGCTGCTCCATCACTGCACAGCCAGCTGACTGCGCTGGCGACTTCTGATGCCTCCACAAGTCGCCCTTGAGGGTTGCTCTCGGTAAAGTGCCGCATGGCGTCCTCTTCGGTCCGACCTGTCTTGGCCACAATCTCTGAAATCGCTGTCCGTACGATATCAGTATCGACATATCCAGGGCAGATTGCGTTCACGGTAACGCCTTGCGTCGCAACCTCCAGCGCCACCGCCCTCGTCATGCCCAAAACGGCGTGTTTGGACGCGCAGTAGCCGCTCACATAGGGAAATCCCCGCAGTGAAGCGACACTAGCGATATTAATGATGCGGCCCCAACCGGCGCCCAGCATATCCCCTAGCGCGATCTGGGAGCAGTGAAACACGCCGTTGACGTTAACATCCATCGTGCGCTGCCAGTCTGCGAAATCTACACGATGAAAGGGTGCCGTTGGCGCCATGCCGGCGGAGTTCACCAGTATTTCGATACTGCCGAAGCGCTCTCTGGCGGAGGCAAAAGCGGAGCTTATGCTGCTCCTATCAGCGACGTCGCCAGTGACTGCGTAGGCATTTTCGCCGAGAGAAGCCGATAGTGCCGCCAGAGGCTCAGGACGCCGCCCGACCAGCGAAACCCGATACCCGTCGGCGTGCAACTGGCGGCTCACAGCCTCACCGATGCCCGTACCGGCGCCCGTGACCAATACGTGCCGACTCATGAGGCTGCCTCGCGTTCCCGTTCTGCCAGCGTGTAGGCCTGCCGATAGCCTAAAAAGTACTGATGCTGCTCTGCTGCGCCCGGACCCCGATAACCCAACTCTGCTGCAGCGTGCAGCGTCCAATTCGGATCGGCAAGATGTGGGCGCGCCAGACAAACCAGATCTGCTCTCCCCGCAGCAATAATGCTGTTCACATGATCAGTTTCGTAGATGTTTCCCACGGCAATGGTCGGTATGTTGCCATCGTTACGAATAATGTCTGATAGCGGCGTCTGAAACATGCGCCCCGGCTGAGGTTGAGCGGCATGGCTGGTTTGTCCCGTTGACACGTTGATGATGTCAGCTCCGGCTTCGACAAATGCCTGCGCGATCAGCAGCGCTTCACGCTCAGTGATGCCGGCGTCGCCCATCCAATCGTGAGCAGAGATACGCACCGACATCGGTTTTTCAATGGGCCAGGCAGATCGCATGGCGCGGCAGACCTCCAGCGGGTAACGCAGCCGATTCTCGAGAGACCCGCCATATTCATCGTCGCGGTGATTCAGCACCGGCGTAATGAAGGACGAGAGCAGATAGCCATGCGCTGCATGCATCTCGATCATGTCGAATCCAGCCGCTTGCGCGCGGTGCACTGCAGCCACGTGCTGCTCCAAAACGCTATCCATATCATCGCGGGTCATCGCCCGGGGCAGGGGACTGTAGCTGTCGAATGGCACAGCGCTAGCAGAGAGCAGCGGCCACTGCTCGTTTTCGGGGAGGGGTTCGTCAAGAATTTTCGGATCCCATTTCCACGGCTCCAGAGTCGCTCCCTTGGGACCCGCATGACCGATTTGAATCGCCATTTTGGCTTGGGTATGTTGATGGACAAAATCGGTGATGCGCCGCCAGGCGTCAGTGTGTGCATCGCTCCAGATGCCGGTGCACCCGGGAGTAATTCGGCCATCAGCACTGACGTTGGTCATCTCCGTATACACCAGCGCAGCGCCACCCTTCGCCAGGCTACCGTAGTGCACGAGGTGCCAGTCATTAGGCAGCCCGTCGGTAGCGCTGTACATGCACATCGGCGACACGCAAACGCGATTTTGCAAAGTCATTTCTCGCACAGAGAAAGGCAGAAACATGGGGGGTAGGGGGTCATTCGCAGCCGGGCCAAGATGTCGCTGCGCCAGGTGCGTTTCCATCGAATCGAGCCAGTTTTTGTCCCGCAGACGGAGATTTTCGTGGCTGACCCGCTGGCTGCGCGTCAGCATCGAGTAGTTGAACTGTTTTAGGTCAAATGCGTCAATGTATCTCGGCACATTCTCAAACCAAATCATTGCGTTACGGGCGCTATTTTGAAGTCGTAGCACATCAATTTTGCGTTCTTCCTGATAGTTTTTTAGCGCAACGCTGATGGGTTTTCCGCTGTCGAGGTGGTGTGCCAGAGAGATAGCGTCCTCCAGCCCCAATTTTGTTCCAGAGCCGATGGAGAAATGCGCGGTGTGGGCGGCGTCGCCGATCAATACAATACGATCGTCTTTGATCCAGTTGTCACAATAGACGGCGGGAAAGTTGATCCAGGCTGAGCCTCTAATGTGCGCAGAGTTCGTCAGCAAAGAGTGACCATCGAGGTATTTTTCAAAAATTTTGCGACAGGTCTCGGCACTTTCCTCATGTGACATCGTGTCGAAGCCCAATGCGTCATATACCTCTGGCGTTGTCTCGACAATAAATGTCGAGGTGCTGTCGTCAAACTGATAGGCATGAGCCCAAATCCAACCCTGCTCGGTCCGTTCAAAAATAAAGGTGAACGCATCCCGGAAGGTTTGGTGGGTTCCCAGCCAAACGAATTTGTTGGGTCGCGTTTCAATCGTGCAGCCAAACTCTTCCCGATAGGTGTTACGGATTTTGGAGTTAAGCCCGTCGCTGGCCACGATGAGGTCCGCATCGGCGAAGCGAGTGTTCATGTCTTCCAGCTCGACCTCTTGCTCAAAGTGCAGTCCTACCCCCAGCTCCCGCGCCCGCTCATGGAGCAGCTGCAGGAACCGCTTTCGACCGAGACCAATGAAGCCGTGCCCGCCCGAGCGCTCCACCTCTCCCGATACGTGGCAGTCGATGAGATCCCAGTGAATGAATTCGTCGACGATGCGTTGGGCACTCACAGGGTCGTTCGCCGTGATGTTGTCTACGGTTTGATCCGAAAAGACAATTCCCCAGCCAAAGGTGTCGTCGGGTTTGTTGCGCTCGTAGACCTCAACGTCATGCTGAGGATTTCTGAGCTTTAGACTGATTCCCAGATATAAACCGGCGGGTCCACCGCCTAGACAGATGACTTTCAACTCATTCTCTCCAATGTGACCTGAGGCTTCGGACGTTTTATATCTAAAACATTCCGCTAGTATAGAGTAAACATTTTATGTTTAAAATATTAGAATGGCCCGTTGCCAAGTGAGTAATAGTCTATGGATGCGACAGCTGCTCAAGTGAGTCTGGACCATGAGTCTCGGATTGAACAGGACGACCATCATGCCGTCAGGCTGTGGTTGCGGTTGCTCACCTGTACCAATTTGATCGAGCGGCATTTGCGTAACCGGCTACGCAAGCAATTCGAAATTACTCTGCCCAGATTCGACCTGATGGCCCAGTTAGCGCGCGAACCGAAAGGGCTGACAATGGGAGACCTGTCTCAGCGGATGATGGTTTCTGGGGGGAATGTGTCGGGCATCGCTTCTCAATTGGAGGGAGAGGGCTTGATTGCCCGGGAGCCGGTCCCTGGGAATCGTCGGGCGTTTTGCGTCACCCTCACACCCACAGGGCGGCAACGCTTTTCTGAGATGGCCGAAGCGCATGAATCTTGGGTGACTGAATGTTTGGGAAATCTTTCCGGCGCTGACTTTGAGCAGATGATGTCCCTGTTAAAGGAAATCAAGACCGACGTGGCCCGCATCGAAAGCTAGCCCCATGTGGAAACCGCCTGAGCGCATTAAATATGAGACCGCGGTAGCGCAATGGCCTACTGCAGAGGCGGCGAAGCGCAGTCAGCTGTATTCATCGCTATCTGCGCCCAATCTTGATCTGGCGCAACGCACCTGGGTACCAGCCATGGTGCCCTGGCGGGCAAGTGATAACGGGGATGTCACGCAGGACGTGATCGACTGGTACGCCCGATTTGCTGCGGGCAAACCGGGCGCGATTGTGGTTGAAGCAACGGGCATCAGGGACATTCCCAGCGGGCCGCTATTACGCATCTCCGACGATCGGTACGTCGCGGGTCTGCGACGATTGGTCAACGCGGTTCGTGAGGCCAGCGCTGGTCAGACCCGATTGCTGATCCAGCTGATTGATTTCTTGGCAATCCGCCGACGCCCCCAGCCGGATGCTTTTTTCAACCGTTTCTTGGAGATAACGGCGTTCCATCGGCGGCAGCTTGGTATGGAACGAGAGAGCGAGCTAGCGATAAGGGCGCACCTTCTCACCCTGACTGACGCGGAGCTGGAGCACGTATTGTCGCCACGGGAGCTCGATGCCCTGCGTCAAGGCTATCGGGAGCGCGTTACCGATATGCATTTGCCGGCGATCGCTGAGTTGCCGGTGACTTTGCCGGCGCTGTTCAGTCAGGCGGCGACAAGAGCGCAAGCGGCGGGGTTCGATGGCATCGAGCTACACTACGCTCACGCTTACACGATGGCGTCTTTCTTGTCTGCAACCAATACCCGAGCCGATGGATATGGTGGAAGCCGGGAACAGCGTGTGCGGTTGCCCCTCGAGGTATATGCGGCAGTGAGGGCGGCGGTCGGTGCTGATTACACTGTCGGCTGTCGCTTCCTCAGTGATGAAATTATTGCAACTGGGAGCGATGCCGAAGACGCCTGTTTTTTTGCCACCGAATTCGCTCGGGCGGGGATGGATTTTTTGAGTCTGTCCCGAGGTGGAAAGTTTGATGATGCCAAGCAGCCGAAGGTCGGTTGGGCCGCTTATCCCTACACAGGTCAGAGTGGTTATGAATGTATGCCTTCCTATCTGTCTGACGCGCAGGGGCCCTGGGGCCGGAACAGCGAACCCGTAGGGCGGATTAGAGCCGTGGTAAGAGCGGCTGGGTACGAAACCCCGATTATTTCCACAGGCGGTATCCACAGTTTCTATCAGGCAGAAGCACTTCTTGAGGAGGGGAAGGCGGATGTGGTCGGACTTGCACGTCAGGCGCTCGCTGACCCCGACTGGTTTGAAAAGGTAAGACTGGGTAGAGGTGATGAAGTATTGCTCTGTCGTTACAGTAACTATTGCGAGGGATTAGATCAAAAACACAAGCAGGTGACGTGTGAGCTGTGGGATCGCACGGCATTAGACGAGCCGGGAGTGGTGCTAGCTTCAGACCGGAAGCGGCGCCTTATCGCGCCTGCCTGGGTCTCCGGTGAGACCGCTATTCGAGATCAGCAATAGAGACGTAAACGGAATTTCCCTACCTTTTCCGTGACACCTCATGAGGGCACGCCTCGGCTTTTTATCACTCATATGGATCTGGCGCGGTGCACGTGATTGATGCAGGATGCGTGCGTTGTTACATCGCCGGTGATGACCCATAGCGAACGGTCCTTATGCCATCGCGCGGATTTTATTGATGTTACGGTGGGCCGACGTCTTGGCCCCGAGTGAAAACCATGGCAATGAAGCTTTCAGACCCGACTTTATTGAGAACCGCTTGTTACATCGACGGGCAATGGCACGCGGCTGGGACAGGCACGCTCGCAGTGACCAATCCAGCGAACGGTCAGACCATCGCAGAGGTAAACACAGTGGGGCGTGCTGGCGCTGAGGCCGCGATCGCCGCGGCACATCAGGCCATGTCATCCTGGCGCAATTTGTCCGCTAAGTCCCGCGCTCAGGTGTTGCGCCGCTGGTTTGACTTGATGATGGCGCATCAGGAGGACCTCGCGGTCATTATGACCACAGAGCAAGGCAAGCCGCTTGCCGAAAGCCGCGGTGAAGTCGCCTACGGCGCCGCGTTCATGGAATGGTTCGGTGAGCAGGCAAAGCGGATCGATGG
>Ga0181594_10000715_pt1 | contig 30974 bp, 16 predicted proteins | sample 071ome_18_FD_145603 | JGI IMG/M metagenome (GOLD analysis project Ga0181594, IMG submission 145603) | Coastal salt marsh microbial communities from the Groves Creek Marsh, Skidaway Island, Georgia - 071413BT metaG (spades assembly) | ecosystem: Environmental > Aquatic > Marine > Intertidal zone... | reverse complement strand
ATCTAAGAATCCTGCGGGCCAATACTTGGTAAGCAGTGTTTGATTTTGCGCAACTTCAATGTCGGTTGCAGACTCAATTGCACCAATCGTTACAATATTGTTCCATCTCTTTTCACCATCTTTAGCGGCGTCGGTTTGTGTTGCCGTGTGGCCGTTACACGTTAATGTGCCAGAGGTTGAATCAAAATTATTTCCGGCCGCATTACTATCCGGTCGAATCCACAGATAGGTTCCATAATCAGTATCTTCAAAATCAAGAAGAGTACCCGAATCACCATCTCCGTGAGTAATAGTGTTGCCAACATCACCGATTACAATATCTACGTTTGTGATGGGTACAGCAACAATACCAGTAGCAGTACCTACGGTTCGAGTCCAGCCAATGGTTTGTATTGAACCACCGGTTAAATGTTGGATGGTCGTCTGATCGATGAACCAAGGATCGTCATCTCTTTCAATTAAACCAAAGTCATATACTCGTGGAGTAACAGCCTTCATTGGAATACCAAAATCATACGCGATATAATCACCAGTTCCGGCAGTGTTATTATCAAAAAGATCTTGGAGTGCTGTATATAACTCGTTTACGGTACGAGTGGCGGTAAACGCAGTAGATCCCGTCCATTTAATTTGCTTATCACCAGCCGCATCACCGGGGAAATAGACTGTGATGTCACCGCTTAAAAGTACTTCAGTCGTCATCTATTATAACTCCACCAGCTCGTCAACGGTAAGTGTCGCACTAAGTGATAAGTTAGCTGTACCAAGTGATGCAGTTGTTTCAAGAGGAATATATCTCGTGCTTCCTGTCGTACTTTTTCTAACTCGAATTACTAGGTTTTGGTTTGCAGCTGTAAATACTTGAGTTGTTAATACACCGCCTGTCGTGGTTAATTGATTAGTAATTGTTGCATTAGTATCCGCATTAAAAACAGCAACCTGTGCACCAACAATTGCAGTACCATCTACATCGCTAACTGTTAAGGCAAATTCAACGTTTTGTTCTATATTGACTGTTCCTGTGCCACCAGCATTTACTATTTCTACAGTAGGAATTGTTCCGCTATTAACAACCGAAATAGTAATGGTAGGAGTACCTGAAGTAAATCTTAAACGTAATGCACCGCCTGACGTACTTGTAATGCCTGTTCCAACTGTTTGCGTACCATATCCAGTTAAGGTATTTCCGTCCCAGGTTAGTGTCCCAGTCGTTGTAATATTATCAATGAATACTGCATTAATTGTGCCAGCAGCTCTTGTAAAACTACAATTAGTAATATTTGCAATAGTAGCAGTAGTTGAAATAATAGATTCAGTTGATACCTGAGTGTTTACAAAATTCACATCATCTAATGATGCGCCACCTTGAGTAACCACTTGGCATCTTCTGAAAGTTGTACCTTGATCTACAGTTGCATTACTTTGTAAAATAAACGTTCCTAAATCAACAAACGTGCATCCTCTTAAAATAAGAGTTGCGTTATCAACCATTTCAAAATTACCCCAAGATCGAGGAAAGTTTGTAAATGTTGTTTCGACTGTGGTTTCTGCGCCGTTAATAGTAACTGTATTCCATGTTACAGAAGAAGAGGCATTAATAATTTCTATCTTATCGAATCCTGCATATGTTCTTGGTGTATCTAACTTGGTAATAATTGCATTACTATCACTAAAGGTTATTGTGCTACCCGAGGCTCCAAATTGTAAAAGACCTTGCCAAACGTAACCACCGCCTCTTTCTGAAAATATACCAAGTTTATGTCGACCGGAATCTACAGATGTTGAACTTGTTCCTGGCGGAGTATTGGCTGCATCATCATAATCGTTATATGCTGCTAATTCTGAAAACGATCCACCAGTTCCAGTAATTTCAATAAAGCCTCTGCCAAAACGTATTGCATCTACAACGTGTGGAGAACCTTTTGTAATTGCGTTTCTTAAATTTGGTACACTGATAAAATAATTCCAAGCGCCGGCTGCACTTCCGCCGGCTCCGGATTGATCTGCTGTACCTAATGGATAAAATACAGCACACTGCCAACCCCCGTATGGATATGTACCAAAGTCACTACCCAAACAACGCCATGCATCCCAACGACTGTTATTGTTCTGTCTGTTATCTTGAAATCCACATACCCATCCACCAGCGCCTGTTGCACCAGTATCGCTTGCATCCCAATCATAAATGTTAGCAGGTGCAGCAAAGTCTAACCATACAAATACCACATCACCGGTTGTCCATCCTGTACTGGTCAGCGTACCTACGGCAACCTGACTTAAATCTAAATTAACACCTGCGCTTTGATCTGTAGCCTGAGCAGTTGGCTGTGAAAGAGAACCAGTTCCTTGAATATAGTTTTCGTTATCAAGAGCAGGAGCACCACCAGAGCCGTTTGGAGCAACCATTTCGCCCCATCCTGTGGCCGCGTCATTTGTACTAATTGTTGTCCAACTGGTAGTATAAGTGGCCATTAGTTATACTCGTATGTAGCTCTATCGTCCCAAACCTTATCAAACTCTGCAGAATTATCGGCCCATATAATTTCCAAATCATCGCCTAATTCATAGACGCGCTTGATTCGCCAAACTGGGTTTGATCTAACTGAGCCTGGTTCTGCTTCACCTATATAAGTAAAATCTCCATCTTGATCTATAATTTTATCGTATTGCACTTCTAATGCCGCCCCAATTGTTAGCTCTAATCTATCTATAATATCTGTAAAGGATTCAGAAATAAATTTTTGTTTTTCTGAATCAAAAATAAGGACAGAATTACCTTCAACTAAATGACGCTTTTTAAATTCAACATCGTCCATCTGCAATATATTTACAGAACCGCCACCGCCGATAGCGCCTAAAGACTTATTAACTGTTTTTACAAAATTATTAAATTTTACAGAAATATCTTTTATCTTTGCGTCGTTATCTTTTTCTGTTGTGTAAAAAGTGGCTGACAGCTTATCTTCAAAAAGTTTCATTTCTTTTTTTGTTTCAGAAATGAACTTATTGATTTTTTGTTCGTTAGCTTGAGTTGTTTCTGTGAGAGTTTTGTCAAAAAGAGCAATTTCTGGGGTAAAGTCTCGGCCGTCTTTGCCAGGATAACCACGAACTCCTCTTAATCCTTGTTTGCCCTGTGGACCTGGTGGGCCTTGTTCGCCAATTAATCCTTGTTCTCCTTTTTCGCCTTTTTGCCCTTCGGGTCCACGAATAACGGTTGTAGAATCAAGATTACCTATTTTTCGATAAACATCATCGACGCTTTCATTAATTTCATTTTTGAATTTTTTAAACAGACTAACCAAAAAGCCAGTGTTTAATATTTCGTTCATATTCATAATGTATTATTCCGAATCAATAAATTTTGCCATACTTTTAAGTAGCTGCAGCTGGCTGTTTGCGACTTCCTCCTCAGATGTTAATAATTTTTTGGCTTTTGGGTCATCTTTATCTTCTTCTCCATCGTACCCACCGCCTGGTACTACAACGCCAGTGTTTGCAGGCGTGTTAGGTGCTCCAGAATCAAAATCATTACCTTCTTCATCATCAGGTTCTGATTCTTTTTCTAACGCAATCTGATCGTCCATTTCCTTGATTTCTTCTTCTGACATTTGAAGAATATTTTTGCGAATCCATTCTTTTGAAAAATATTCGCCTTTGTATTCTTCAATTTCTCGCAGTGTGCCCATCCGCTCCTTCATAATTTCCATTTCTTTCAATTCTTCAAAATAATTTTCTTTTATGAAGTCAAAGCGAATCTCGTTGCGAATCCTTGCAAAATCCTCAGGAGTTAACACGCCTTTTAGTACCAATTGTTTTTCCAAAACAATAGTAAAAAGCCACGAAAATCTTGAACGTAACCGACGAATGAATTTACCAAATTTCATTTCATCTCGTGTAATCTCTGATACTCGTCCAAACGAATACATATTTTCTGGTTCTAATCTAGAAATAGGTACTTTCAATGCCTTGAATAATTTGCGTTGAAAATATTGTAAATTTTCATCACTAGATAATGCTTGAGAAGAACCGCCTGCAAGAGTATCAACTTCCGTAGATCTTTCACCGCCTCGACGCGGAAACCAAAAATCTTCGGTCATTGTCATCATTTTACGACCGTCGGTAATTTCACCAGTTGATGAATTATATTGAAGCTTATTCTTATGACGGGCCATCATATCTCTGATGTATTGTTCTGCTTTTGATTTAGGCAAGTTACCAACATCGATATAAAAGATACGACGCTCTGGAGCTCGTGTTAGTGTATAGATAACTGTTGCATCTTCTAACATTCGCAATTGATTTAAGGATTTCATTGCAGGATGAAGGTGACCTAAGACTAATGAATTACTTTCATTCATTAATCCTGAAGTAACTCTTGCAATAGAATCCTTTGCAATTTTTATTGTTTGTTGCGTTGTAGTAGAAAATTGTCTAGACGAAGCGCCGAAACCGCTTTCTGAATATAAAAAGTATTCATTCTTTAATGTTTTTAATGGTACGCCTGATTCGTCATTCTTTTTGTCTAATTCTCTAACAAGCTTTATTTTTCTTGGATCGATATATCTTAATTCGACGATACCTTTCTTTAAATTCTTTTCGTCGATGATTATGTGATAGTTGATACGTCCATCGACATAATACCTATTGAACATATCGTAGGCATTATTACTCATATCAAAAAGAGAAAGAATGTTGTCAAACTCTTCTGAAATCTTATCTTTAATTTTTGGTGGTAAATCGACATCGTCTAATACAATGTCAACAACCTGATCGTCGGTGTCGACATTAATTGCCTCATTAACAATTTCATCGATAGCTTGAGTAATTTCTGGCTGAAGTGCCATGTTTCGATAGCGAGTGATTAATTCGGCTTCGGTCTTTGCCGTGCCTTCCATGTCTAACGTGGTTGAATAAAAACTTCCTAAAGAATTTCCAACTGTTAGAGCGCCATCATCGTTGCGAGGTTCAACGAATGAAGCCGGTAAGACCTCATCCGCTGATCTCGTAATAGAAAAGCCAAAAAGTTTCATAATTTAATTCCTTCTATTAAGTAGTAGGAATGCCTGTAACGCCTTCAACTCTCCAAAAATCATATGTAAATGTTACCTGAAACTCTTCGATCGCATCATTTTGATCCCATCCAAGATCAATACTATTAATCGTTGAAGGATACATTCCTTCAAAAATATATGAACGAAGTGGATTACCATCTTTTCCGTAATGCGTTACAATACCATTTGATTTATAGTTTTGTGGCAAAGATCTGATGTTAGTATCATGAGTGTTAATTGCGTTTGACCAGGCTTCCAATGAATTTCTAATACCGAAATCTTCATCATTAATAACGGTTACGCTCCAATCTTCAAAAGTTCTATCACCTGCATATTTCAATTTTCGACCGAAATAAGGTACCTCAATACCACCAACGGTTGAAGACGGAATTTGTGCCGACTTAACCATAAATGGGACCTTAAAATCTGCATTTGCTAATACAGGATTTAAAATCTGAACTTGGAAGAGAGATGGACGAGCACCACCGCCAATCAGCTGTGATTTAAACTCGTTGATATTAAAAGCCATTTCCTAGTTCTCCTTGTTATACTCTAATATTTATATTAAGTAAGTGAGCCGACGATTTCGTCAAATTCAACACCTGTTCTTGTAGCAACAAACGTCAATTCAATTACGTTAATTGAACGCGCCGGTTTGATAAAGATACTAGCTTTGAATTTATTAGCGTCGATAACTTCAGGAGTATTAACAGTGGAATCCGAAATAACGCGGAAATCTGTAATACCTCGTCTGCCTTGAATCTCTCTTAAAAATGGTTCAACAATATTCTTAAATTGAGTTTGCGTAAATTCATCATTAAGTTCAAACAAGAATGACTGTGCAGCAGATGCAATTGCCTTTTCAACCGCAATGAACAAGCGGCGAACGTTTAAACGATCAAATGCACTCGTTACGCCATAACCAGTTTTATCACCAAAAAGAACAATTCCTTGGCCTACTTGAGACATTACAGGATTAATATCGCTGCTATAAAGAACGTCTCTTTGGGCTTTATTAGGATTAAAAGCTAGCTTAACAATATTCTTTACAACTCCTTTACGGAAACCAGCCGGTGATTCAAAAACTTCAACTCTTGACGCAAGACCGGCCATATCACCGTTCATTGGTACCCAACGATATACATCGTTATACTTGTCATAACGATACTTATAACCGCTATCCATAAACCAATAAGAAGAGTTTTGAATCTTATTGCGATGAGCAAGTATTTTTGTTAATTGAGTATTTGGATTTGTGTCAGATGCTGCAGCTTCTTTAGAAGGCGAAAGGAAAGCAACACAATCTTTTCTATATTCAGCAATATTTCCAACAATATAATTTGCAGTTGTACCAGCATCATCGCCTTTACCTTGCAAAAGAAAAGAAACATCAATTTCATTTGAATTCTTAAATACATCCCAAGCTTGTCCAATACCAGCAAGACCTACAGTTGTTTCTGACGACCCGTCCGTGGCACCATCTAATCTTTCGTACTTAGTTTTACCACTTAAGCTAGTCGTCCATGCACTTGTATTTGCTACTGCAACCCATTCAGAATTTCCAACGAGGTCATTGAAATAATTTGACGTCCCATCTTGTAATTGAGCACCTGCCTGTGTGGAAGCATTTTGATATATTTCTAATATTGTTCCAGCTTGTCCAGTAATTCCGCCGTCGGCATCAGATACAACAGCGTGTATATGATTTGCTGATGGGGCGCTTTGGAAACTTGTGTAATACTTAAACTTTTGAGAAAAAGATAATTTATTTACATCAAATTCTGTTAACAAATATTTTGTATCTGTCGTAATAGTGTATTGATAACCAATAGTTACCAAATTATCAATAACTGGCGTTTCAACAACGCTTATAACTCCAAAATCTTGATAACCAGCAGAATCATTTCCAATAGTTAAAATATCACCGGCTCCAATAGAACCTGCTGCCAATTGATCAGTGTTTGCAACTTCAAACGTAAAAACGCTAGCATTAAAAGCAGTCGGTTGACCAATTGCATTGTCTGATACTTTATTCGCTGGAATATCGCCAACACCATACAATTCTGAAGAAAACCCGCTAGCCGTTGTCCAAGAAACTGAAACAGAATCTCCTAACGAACCAGTATAAGCGGCTTCAAACGTTGTATTTGCGGCGGTGGTTGCACCGTTATCTGCTCGTGAAACGTACAACGCATTTGCATAAGACAAATAATCGGCTGCAACAAAAAATGTTTCAAAATTGTTTGCTGTTGGTCTACCAAATCTTTGTGCTAATACGTCTTCTGATGAAACAAGAACAGCTTCATTTACCGGACCCCAATTAAAAACGCCAGCGATTGCCGCGGGCGGTGTTGCGATGGCCGGGACAGCTGCCGATGCGTCAACTTCTCGAACAATTACGGAAGGACTTACGGAAAAAGCCATTTTATTCTCCTTTATTAATCTCAGATTAAAATTTTAATCAGTTCAAACTTACCGTTGTTTTTATTTATAAAAAGATCATTCTTTAGTAAATCACTCAAAAATCCAAGCATCAGGATTTTTTACTTCTTGCCATCCTGCCTCGTCTCTTAAATCCGGAGTTCCATCATTTATAAATCCAAACGGTAAAAGTTCCTCTTCGATTTGTTCATCGCTTTTTTCACGCAATTTCATCAATGTGTTAATATCGGTCAAATCTTTAAAATAATTTTGATCCGTTAACCAAGAAAAAATAACCAAATTCATAACAAGATCATCGTGATAGCCGCTTTCAGCTTCGAAAGAGGATCCTTTTTTTGAAAATCTTGATAACTCTTGTATTGTATTATAGTCTTTTAAAACTAATTGTTGTTGCTCAACTAATAATTTGAGCAGAGAACAACCTACAGACTTTACTGTTTTCGTTGTTCTTATACCATTATCTACATTACGGCCAAATCCACCTGTGATTCTCTTTCCGCTTCTTCCGTGATTTTCGGTAAAAAGTAAATTTTCGTAACCGTAATCCATTAATAAAACGTCTGAAATTTGCTCTCCTATATCATTAATTTCAACGAGCACAGCCGCTTCATTATATGCCGTAGCGATTCTATATATAACCGAAGAATAGTCGACAGGAGTTATAAAATTATCTCGATATACGCAAACTTGGCGATACGGCATTTCTGTTACATCCAAGATTGTAAAGGTCGAATAATCAAGGCCTTTGCCCCTTGAAACGTCAACAGTCATTACGTAAACATGATTTTCAGCCGGCCGTTCGTATTGAAATAAGTTGTCTCTTTCTAAAAGTGGACGTTCGTAGACTAATGTTTTTAATACATCGCCAGCAATTAAAGTTCCTGAACTACCTAAAAATTCCCCGCAATATTCTTGTCTAAATTTTTGTTCATCGTAATCGAGCGCGGCTAATGTTTCATTCTTCCATTTTTCATCTCGTCCTGGAACATCGCTCCACATAACTTTAACAAATTCATATCCGTTTGTTCCTTCTTCGGCGCCCTTACAGGTTTTCCAAAAATGATTTAATCCGTTTGGAGTTGATGTCATCAGAAGTTTTGTACTTTGGCCCGATGAAATAGTAGGATATACAGAAGCAAAAAATTCATCGTAACCTTCAATAAATGCAACCTCATCAAGATATAGAAATGAGATTGATTTACCACGAATTGCCGAGCTTGTTGTTGTTCCAGCGTATATTTTGCAACCGTTCTCTAATGTAATATTACCTTTATTCCACTCATCAACACCTTGCTGCATCCACCTTGGAAGCGCCTCGTATGCAAGCTGTATTCTCCCTAATACCTCTCTTGCGGCATCTCCTTTGTTTGCAAGTATGGCTACTGTCTTATGTTCATTAAAGAGAATATAATGAAGGATAACCGCAGCTGCGGTTGTTGTTTTACCTGCCTGTCTTGCTGTAAGTACAGCAACTCGACGGTTATCAGTTATTTTTTCAATAATTTCTTGTTGATAAGAATACAAATCTAAAGGAACAAGACCTTTATCAACGTGAACAATCTTAATATAATTTTCAGCAAAATAAACCGGGTCTTTAGAACATTTAACAAATTCTTTTAGAATTTCTGGTGTCCATTCGATATCCTGCCCGCTCTTTTTAAGATATTCATTACCTAAATATCCACCAGCGCTCATTCTTCACCCTTGAGCATTTTTAATAAGTCTGCTGTTGATACAATAAGATTATTATTGGTAACATTAGTAGAAGCCTTTTCACCAGTTTCTTCTTTTGCGTATTTTTTCTTTGTTGAGATTTCAACGTAATCTTTGTTTGCGTCAAGAAGAGTTTTCATTAATGTTGATACAACTTCAAAGGCACGCGGAGATTCTGATTGCTTGGCGATTTCAACCATTTCTTTAACGGCTTCGTCGCCAAGCTCAATGATATTTTTAACGTTTTCACGAGCAAGCTCAATGTCCGCAATATTTTCAACCGATTCTTTAGAAGGAGTTGCAGGAAGGTAATCCTGTTTTTCAACTGGAAGCTGCGCAACATCTTCTTGTTCGATTGAAGAAATTTCTTCCATTGTCCTTATACCTAATTTTTCTGCAATTAAATCTTTACTCATAATATAAATTCTTTACTGCTGTTAACATTATTTATTAACTGGAATTAGATATAAGGATTAACCGGTGGAGTAGTGTTTAAACCAGGTCCTTCAATAAATTCAACTGGAGTGAAATCAATACCTGCCACATATCTGTGACCTTTAGTTATTCTCACAGAATGTACAAGATCTCCAGCCTGAAATTCCTCGCTTGCCCCAGTTGGACCTGTATATTGATTTATGGGAGTCATATAATTACCAAACATACCTATTCCACCATAAAACTTTATAGTATTACTACTGAGTCTAGTTCCAACGAAAGTTCCGTCAATCCATACAGATAAACTTCTACCATCAAATTGTACAGCAATATTAAACCATTGATTAACTGGAAACAGGACATTGCTGAAAATGCTACCACTGCCATTGGATTCGAAAAGTACTCCACCAGACGATGCCCAAGTGCTCACGTCCCACCCAGCATATGAAAAAGGCGCTGAAATACCTGGGAATTCGTAAACTCTAGTGTTGAACATATCTCTTGAAGGGCTGTATGCGGTTATTTTCACCCATGCTTCAGCCGTTATAGCACCAGGTATGTTTTCAATTCTTTTCCACAATGCTCCTAATGGTGCAAAGGTCGCATCTCCAAAGAAGGTATCAGCTTCTACGGTTGGTGCCGGGTCTGCATGATTAACAAAAGAATTACCGTTAGGTGCCAAATCATGAACGTTGTTATTGTATACCTTAATAAGAGATATTACATTATCCCAATGTGGATCTGTACCTGGAGCATGAGTTAATGGAACAGTTCCTACAGTACCCCATACTGGTCTGCTATTAGGTAATACCCAAGAAGTCGCATTCGAATCAAAAGTACTAGGCGTCGATGGTATTAAACTAACATTCCAACCACTCAAATCTTGATTGAATAAACTGGCGCCATTGAACATATTAGTCATATCAGTAACGCTACTTACATCCCAAGAACTAATGTTTTGATTAAATGCTAGAGTACCACTAAACATGCCTGCCATATCCTTAACATTACTTACATCCCAATTACCTATAGGCTGATTGAATACTATAGCATTGTTGAACATATAATGCATATTAATAACACCAGATACATCCCAAGAACTAATGTTTGCATTGAATGCATCACTATTAGAAAACATATATTTCATATTAGTAACGTTACTTACATTCCAAGAACTAATGTCTTGGTCAAATACATCTGCGCTATAAAACATATATTCCATATCAGTAACGCTACTTACATCCCAAGAACTGATATTTTGGTTGAATGCAGGCGCACCGCGGAACATTTCACTCATATTAGTAACACGCGATACATTCCAAGAACTGATATCTGCGTTAAATGCTGTAGCGCCGTAGAACATACCTGACAGGCTAAGTTGGTCATTAAGATTTGTCAAGAATGTCCAGGTTAACGGCGCGCCACCATTATTAAATGCATCTGCACCGTAGAACATTCTATACATGTCGCCAACATTACTCATATTCCAAGAACTAATGTCTTGGTTGAATGCATTAGCGTCGTAGAACATTTGGGACATATTAGTAACGCTACCTGTATTCCAAGTTCCAATGGGTTGATTGAATGCATATGCCATTCTAAACATTTCAGACATATCAGTAACATTACTTACATTCCAAGTTAGAGGACGCGCAGGTTCATCAATTATATTAATAGTTCCTAGCATATCAGGGTGGAGTGTACATTGATAATATAATGTATTAGGAGCACCTAAAGGTACAGTAAATGTAACATCTCCGATAGTGTTATTGTTAGTGACGCCATCATTGTATGCTGTTCCAATAGTATCTGTTTGAATTTGGAACGGATGCGCCCCACTAGAATTACTGAATACATACGTATGACCTCTCGTCAAAGTTAGAGTAGGATCATTGACGTTTGTACCACCTTGGGCATCATCGGCAAATATGTAATTTAAATTATCTGTGGCGGTTATGCTGAATGTGTATGGATCTGGAATATTACCATATCCATTGTTAAATGAATAAGCACCGTAGAACATACCATACATAGTAGTAACATTACTCACATCCCAAGAACTGATGTCCTGATTGAAAGCGGTTGCGGTATAAAACATATAATACATAGTAGTAACACTAGATGTATCCCAAGAACTAATGTCTTGATTAAAAGAGGCAGCACCACGGAACATCCAACTCATATTAGTAACATTACTTGTATTCCAAGAACTAATGTCTTGATTGAATGCATTAGCGTTGCGGAACATTTGATACATATTAGTAACATTAGCAGTACCAGTACCAGCAGTCCAAGTTAATGGTACACCGCCATTGTTAAATACATTAGCATTGTAGAACATTTGGGTCATATTAGTAACGTTACTTACATTCCAAGAACTAATGTCTTGGTCAAATACATCTGCGCTATAAAACATATTATTCATAGCAATAACATTACTTACATCCCAAGAACTGATATTTTGGTTGAATGCATCTGCGCTATAAAACATATAACTCATATCAGTAACGTTACTTACATTCCAAGAACTAATGTCTTGATTAAAAGAGGCAGCACCACGGAACATACCACCCATGTCAGTAACATTAGCAGTACCAGTACCAGCAGTCCAAGTTAATGGTACACCACCATTGTTAAATACATTAGCGAAGAAGAACATTTGGTACATATTAGTAACACTACTTACATTCCAAGAACTAATGTCTTGATTAAATGCATATGCCTGATAGAACATATTGGTCATATTAGTAACATTAGATACATCCCAAGATCCAATAGGTTGATTGAACGCGTATGCTTGATAAAACATCTTACTCATAGTAGTAACACTAGTTGTATCCCAAGAACTGATATCGTCATTAAATGTAGTAACGCCCTTGAACATGTTATCCATATTGGTAATAGGTTGATCCGCGCCTATACCTTCTCCTGGATAATAAGTATAACCAGCAGGTTTCTGGGCGGACGTCCACTCAACGCTCGTAGGATCTGTCAAAGAAGTCATTGCATAAGTATGATTTCTCCATATAAAAGGTGTCGGTGCACCCCATATTGGCCTACTATTAGGTAGTGTCCAATTAGTTGCATTAAGATCAAAATTAGCTGGCGGTGTTGGATCACTTAAAGCAACACTAGCATTTTCTACTGGCCAATTGCTCAAATCTTGATTAAAAGTAGATGCGCCATTGAACATATTGCTCATATCAGTAACATTAGATGTATTCCAAGAACTAATGTCTTGGTCAAACGTGGCCGCATTTTGGAACATATTAGCCATGTCAGTAACATTGCTTACATTCCAAGTTCCAATAGGTTGATTAAAGGATGCATTTTGGAATATGCCAGCCATATTAGTAACGCTACCTGTATTCCAAGTTCCAATGGGTTGATTGAATGCAGTTGTGCCACTAGACGTAGGACTAGAAATAGTATATTTGTATGCTATACCTGAAGTAGTAGAGCCATCACTATGATCTTCATACGGAGTACCTACAACAACAGTTGTACCAGAGATTGCTACTGAAAATCCAAAGCTATCGTATTGATAAGTATCATAAGCATTAGGATTATCTAATCTGTCTAACAACTCTCCAGTGACAGTATCATAGATATAAACTTTACCTGAACCTGTTCCGTCATTAGGTTCTCCTTCATATTGTGCACCTACAATAGTATATGTGTCTGTCATTGCTACCGAATAGCCAAATCGATCGTCATTAACAGTAGAAAAAGGATTAGGATTATTTAATGTATGAAGCAATGCGCCAGTCACAATATCATAGATATAAACTTTACCAGAATTAATGAATCCGTCTTCGTCTTCATTCCAACAGCCCACAGCAGCATAAGTGTCAGACATTGCCACTGACCACCCAAAGTCATCATCTGTCCCATTCCCATCTGGATTAGGATTATCTAATGTATGAATTAACGCGCCGGTATCGATATTAAAAATATAAGCTTTACCTGAATTCGTACCAGTAGGGTCATCTTCATTAAAAGCACTTGCAATAAGATACGTATCATTTATTGCCACTGACCGCCCAAAGCTATCACCATTAATAGTACTATAAGCATTAGGATTTACTATCGTACGAACTAAACTACCAGTAGCAGCATTATAAACATATACTTTACCTGAAACTGAGTCATTTCTGTCATCCCAAGCGCCAACAATGGCATAGGTATCATTTACTGCTAATGCCCAGCTACCAAATTGTTCATTAAAAGATGGTGTAGGATTGTCTTTACTCCATAACATTGTCCCGGTCACTGTATTGAAAGCCCACACTCTACCCGCAATTTGAGCGCTACCTATATTTGCCCGCGGTGCGGCCACTAAAGTATAGTTATCAGATACTGCAACTGTGTAACCAAACTGATCGTCTGTATTAGTGTCAGTGCTAGGATTACCTATAGTATGAAGTAATTGCCCGGTAGCTGTATTAAAAATAAATGCAGTACCTATATCTGAGTTATCTCTATGAGCACCAGTAACAGTATAAGTGTTAGACATTGCCACTGACCGCCCAAAATTATCGCCACTCCGGAGGTTATTAGCATTAGGATTATCTATTGTTTGAACTAATGTTCCTATTGCGGCGTTAGCTGGTAAAGCGCCGCTAAACATATATTGCATATCAGTAACATTACTCACATCCCAAGAACTAATGTCTTGATTAAATGCGTCCGCAGTATTGAACATATAACTCATATCAGTAACAGTACTAACATTCCAAGAACTGATGTCTTCGTTGAATGTAGTATTATAAAACATATAACTCATATCAGTAATAGGTTGATCAGCACCTATACCTTCTCCAGGATAATAATAATACCCGGCTGGTTGACCTGTCCATCTATCACTGGTAGGATCTGTTAATGAAGTCAACGCATAAGTATATGCGCGAGTATTAAAGGCTTGAGGTTGTCCCCACGGCGGCTTAGGTAATACCCAAGCAGGCGTATTATCATCAAAGTATAAAGGAGGAGTTGTATTATCTAAACCTCGACTAGCATTAAGCACATTCCAACTACTCAAATCTTGATTGAATAAACTAGCGTTAATGAACATATTATTCATAGCAGTAACATTACTTACATCCCAAGAACTGATGTCCTGATTGAAAGCGGTTGCGCCACTGAACATAAAATCCATACGAGTAACATTACTTACATCCCAATTACCAATAGGCTGATTGAAAGCGGTTGTGCCATCAAACATACCACCCATGTCAGTAACATTGCTTACATTCCAAATCCCAATAGGTTGATTAAACGCCGTTTCTTCGAACAGTCTGTCCATGCTAGTAATATTGCTTACGTCCCAAGAAGTAATATCTGCATTGAATGCATAGGCTCTATAGAACATTACAGTTATATTAGTAGCGCTGGATATATTCCAAGTTAAAGGTTGTCCACCGTTATTAAATGCTTCTGCACTGGAGAACATACCTTGAAAGTTAACAACATTACTTACGTCCCAAGAACTAAGATCTTGATTGAATACAGTAGCCTGGCCAAACATATATTGCATATCAGTAACAGTGCTAACATCCCAAGAACTGATGTCATCATTGAATGTAGCTGCCTGATAAAACATTCTATTCATATCAGTAATAGGCGCTTCGGCACCTATACCTTCTCCAGGATAATACTGATATCCATCAGGCTTGCCGGTCCAGTCACCGCTGGTAGGATCTGTCGAGGAAGTCATTGCATAGGTGTAAGGACGTTCAGCAAAAGTTAATGGTGCCGCCCCTACATCTATATTAACATCTAATGAACCTGTCGTAGCTCCATATTGAGCTAATGAAAAAGTAAAAATTGACTCCGTATTATAAAATTCAGGAGATCTGAGATAAGTTCTATTACCTGGATTTTGCCCACTGCCTGATGTTTCTACATACAAATAAAACGATCCATCTGCTGCGTCTGATCTTCCCGTGCCACTTGAAGCAGTACCACTCGCATCCCGACTCCATCGGCCGGTAGAAGTACCGGTCGTGACCGGACTAAAAGCAGCGCTAGCATATGCTACACCGGCGCCATTTAAAGATGTATTACTTTCAAATCCTTCGCCGTCCGTTTCAAAAGAATATGTCGTTGAGCCTATCTGAATATTATCGATTTGAATGTCACCAGTGAAACCGCTAGTAACTTTAGTATATTCAAACACCAATCTTATATTACAATACCTATAGCCACTAATATCAACTTGATAATTTGTCCAAGCATTAGAATCTTGAGCAGGAATATTTAATAAATTTTCATAATAACCTTGGTTTGGAGGAACGTATTCTATGAAAGTCGGTTTTGATGCTTCTAACCAAAGAGGATTTGTATTAAGATCAAAATCTGTTGCAAATAGCGTAATAACACTTAGGTTAGCATTCCATCCAGATATGTCTTGATTAAATGTGACGTTATCTTTAAACATTCTGTTCATAGAGGTGACACTGCTAATGTCCCAAGCTGATATGTCTGTATTAAATGTTGTTCCAGCAAACATATCGTCCATATTTGTTATATTGGATTCGGCCTGCCATGCTATTCCTTCTCTACCGGGTTCGGTATAATACGTATAATTTCCTGCATTAGCGCTTTGCCAAGTAGCGCTCGTAGGATCTGTTGCTATACCAACAATTGGATACGCCGCGGTGACTCCTATTAGTCCCCAGTATGGTAAATAATTGTCTGGTATAATACCTCCGGAATTGAAGTTTGTCGGAGCAGTTCCAATCGGTGTTGTCAATCCTGTCGTATTCCAAGTAGAAATGTTTTGATTGAATGCTGCGTTTCCACTGAACATTTTATTCATTTTTGTTACACTGCTAACATCCCATTGATCCAATGGAATATTAATATTAGATTGTGCAAACATTTCTGTCATGTCGGTAACGCTAGAAACATCCCAGCCATTTAATGCTTGGGCCTCTCCATTTGCTGATGTTTGACCATAAAACATTTTTTTAGTAGAAGTTACACCACTAATATCCCATCCAGCAACATCAGAATTTATATGGTCGTAAACAATAGCGTCTTGTCCTGCAGGATTTGAACTCCCAGCGCCTCCGCCACCGCCGGTTCCTGTTCCTCCACCACCCCCGGCAGGAGTTCCAGTCCCAGACGGATCAATAGAAAACATATAGGTAAAATCATCAAATGGTTGGTTGGCAGAAAGGCCGAGTCCGGGGAAATATTCATAGTCAGCAGGCGCGTGATAATCGCGCCACAAAGTAGAAGTTGGATCTTCAGTAGGTCCTGACAAATATAATAGTTTATATAACTTTGATGAAAATTCTAATGGCCAAGGAGGTTCTCCCCATCTTGGCTTATTACTTTCTGAAAGCGGAGAGTTTGTACTAAAGTTGAGAGGTTCACTGATTAGAGACACATTCCAACCAGCTAACTGTTGGTCAAACGAAGATGCGTTATAGAACATTTCAGCCAAACCATTATACGATGACGTTGCTTTTAATACATTCCAATTACCAAGAGGCTGATTGAATGCATAAGCGTTGCGGAACATACCTCGAAAGTTAACAACATTACTTACATCCCAATTACCAATAGGCTGATTGAATACAGCAGCGCCGTAGAACATTTCGCCCATACTAGTAACATTACTTACATCCCAATTACCAATAGGCTGATTGAATACAGCAGCGCCGTAGAACATTTGATACATGTTTGTAACATTAGATGTATCCCAAGAACTAATGTCCTGATTAAACGCAATTGCATTTAGAAACGTACCTCTCATATTAGTAACATTAGATGTATTCCAATTACCAATAGGCTGATTAAATAGTTCTGAATAACTAAACAGATTATACATAGTAGTAACACTAGACGTATCCCAAGAACTAATGTCTTGGTTAAATGCATCAGCGTCGTAGAACATCCACGACATGTCCGTAACACTTGATGTATTCCAAGTTAAAGGCCTATCTGATACGCCGGGAGCCGATCCATTATTAAAACTGTCGGTATAAATAAACATATTTGACATATTAGTAACACTAGACGTATCCCAAGAATTAAGATCTTGATTGAATGCGACAGAGCTGCGAAACATATATGACATATTAGTAACACTGCTTACATCCCAATTACCAATAGGCTGATTAAATCCAGACGCGCCTGTATTAGCGAACATATATTGCATATTTGTAACACTAGACGTATCCCAAGATGCAATACCACCCTTATTAAAATAATCCGCATTATAAAACATATATCTCATATTAGTAACACTAGACGTATCCCAAGTAGAGATATCTTCGTCCAATATATTGGTTAGTTCAGACGAGGTCGAAGGAACGTCCCTGAACATATAATAAGTTGAAGTAGGTGGAGAATCAAACAAATATCCAATCCCAGGTATAATTTTATACTTAGGTGCGTAAGTTCTCCATATCGTATTTGTTCTATCATAAGTGCTTATATTCCTCCATCTCCATAATACTTTACCATTTGGACTTAGGAAACCAGGAAGTTTTTCTGGAGTTATACCAGAATTCAATTCAAAATCCGCAGGCTTGCTGTCTATAAAATGGAGGGACCAAGAACTAAGATCTTGATCAAATGCAGTTGCGTTTTTAAACATATCGTCTGCAGCTATAATATGTCTACCTAAAGTATTCGGTTGGTATTCATACCAAGTAGCCACATCAGGATCGTTAAATGTTGAATTTCCTTCGAACATAGAAGTAAAATCAGTAAATTGAGCGTCTGCCCTTATACCAACATTTGGCGTAAACGTATAACCGGCTGGCGCATGATTATCTCTCCAAGTTTGAGAAGTTGGATCGGTTTCCGAATTTGATAAAGGTAAGAAATATCCGTTTCTTTGCCCCCATATAGGCTTGTTTGATTCTAACAACGGTGAAGTCTGATCGTTAACAAATAAAGACGGCGCTTGATATAGTCCTATTGTATCCCAAGAAGTAAGATCTTGATTAAATGCATCTGCGCCATAGAACATACCACCCATATCAATAACACTAGTTACATCCCAAGACCCAATAGGCTGGTTAAATGCGAGAGCTCCGTTAAACATACCATTCATATCAGTAACACTAGACGTATCCCAAGAACTAATGTCTTGGTTAAATGCATCAGCTTCTCTGAATAAATAATACATATTAGTAACACTAGACGTATCCCAAGAACTGATGTCTTGATTAAACGCGGCTGCTAGATAGAACAATTGTGACATGTTAGTAACAGTACTAACATTCCAAGAACTGATGTCTTGATTAAATGTTGTTCCAGTGAAAGCCAAACTCATATCATTCAAAGAAGAAAATTGCCAATTTTCTATGATTGGCAACATATCGCTGCTATAAAATATTCTAGAAATATTTTTTACTGAAGATAAATTCCAGTTATTAAAATAATTATGATTAGTAAATTCAGTTGATATCGATGGATGTAAACTAACATTTTCAAACATGCTAGAGATATCTGTAACATCTGACATATCCCAAGTGCCCATATCAATAATCAATTGACTGTCGTCAATTATTTTATTTACAAATAAATTTGAAAAACTAGTAATACTTCCTCCATTAGGAATATATCCTACATTTGGTAAGAAAAACGTGCCAGGTGAAATTGTAGGTTTATTTAATTCAGTTGCAGAGTAAAGCTCGTCTTGATTAACAGATGCATCAACACTCTTTGACCATATCAAACTGGTTGGATCAGAAGAAGCTGTGATCTGATAAACACTTGTATTTGCAATCTTATTCCATTCTGGATAATTAATCAAATTTGATCCAGTAGCAAATTCAGTAGGAGTAGACTCAATTACGTAAAATGCCCAGTTTCTTAAATCTTGATTAAAACTAGAGCATCCTTTAAACATTCTATCAGCCGCAGTTACATATCTTAAAGCGGTTTTTTTCCACAATTTAATATCTGGATCATTAAAGGATGTATTTCCTTCAAACATTCCAGTAAAGTTTGTAATCGGCTTTTCAAATGTATATATGCCTTTATTTGGAACAAATTCATAAGTATCTGGCGCTAGACTTGTTCTCCAAGTTTCGTTAGTTGGATCTGTCGCAGAATTAGATAAAGGATAAAAATATGGTTTAGCAAGAAAATTAGGATTATGGTCAAATGATGAATAGTTAAGGGCAGCCGTGGACCAGCCGCTTCCAAGATAACCACTATGATGCCCAATATGTGAATGATATTGAATAAATATACTTGGATTTGTGCTGTCTCCACTCGTTGGGGTAGTGTTTGAAAATATAGGTTTAAATAGAAGTTTTGAAAGATCCATATATTTAGACGTAAAGCCATCCGCATATACTGATGCATCTGTAATATCACCATCTAAACTCGGCGTGCTGCTGAATCCGAAGTTTTGGGGGTGTGTAGCCTCATAACTAACTATAAGGTTGGATAAGTCCCATTGATCTATAGCACGATTCATTCGAGTGAAGGCCTTAGAAATGTTTAAAACATTTGACATATCCCAATGATTAATTTGTGGACCAACTTTAGGAGGTAAGCCATCAGAACCATAATTAACACCGTTATAATAGCCGGCCGGATCAGTTCCACTATCCCCAGGATAAGCCCCTACACCGGCACCGGCATTCCACTGGCTGCTTAAGCCCCCATCAAAAATAAACCTGGAAAAATTTACGGCGTTAGAAGTAACGTTCCATTCACTCCCGCCGACCGATAGTTCATCCTCATAAGTTTGAAATCGCGTATTCAGAAACATTTTAGAAAAGGTGACGCCGCTACTAACATCCCAATTCCCTATATTCCATTTCCAACCTGGGCCGCCGCCGAGTCGATAATTTTGCATTCCTGAAAACATACGCTCGAAATTTTGTACTTTTGATGTATCCCAGCCAGAAAGATCTGTATCAGTGTATCTTGAATAAGAAAACATTTCAGACATAACTCTAGCTGAGCTTGTATCCCAATTGCCATAATCATTTGTTGGGTCGGCCACTGGGTTTGATACAGTCAAGGTTGGCCAACCAAATTGCCAAAAACACCCGGAAAAATTTATTACATTAGAGGTATTAAGGCTTCCTATATTGGTAAAAACGCCATCCTCCAAGGTGTTGAAAAAGCTAGACATGTCCCTACAGCCTGACGTATCTATTATATTTGTAATATCTAATGGTTGCGCTGATAAAGCATTAAATGCGTAAAAAGCCCTACTCATTGAAGTTATGTGAGAAGTGTCTGGGAGGGCAAGCTCAGCCTCTGTCCAAGTTGTGTTATTACCAGACCAAAACATAAATCTATTCAAAGTTTTTAAGTTTGATATATCAAACGTTTGCCATAGACCTGGAAGAGGCGTACCCTCGGAGGCGGAATGGCCCCAGTTTCCATGTAGCCTAGGAGTGTCATTTGCGAAATTATATACGTTTGTTAAATCGTTCCATACAAAAAGATTATGTATGTTTCCATCACCCCATTGAATACATTTAATAACATCCGGCCCGGTAGTAACTCCTTGGCCGCCGGCCCAATCCCAAGGATTGAATGTGGCATTTTTAAAATAAAATTTAGCTTGCCATGGACCAGTTCCAACGAATTCGTGTTTAACAGCCCCAACATTTAAATTGCCGGCGTTATCAATAAACGTTGGTGCATAAGTTTCAATAGGACTCCCATCGCCCCAATCAATATATGCTTCAAAATCACTAAGATCGGTAGAAAGATTGTTCCAAGGAATAAATTGAGCTGCAAAAACTGAATGGGTCGCCGCAAACTCTAATATCATTGGTCTTTGCGACATCAAATCTGGTGCTGGGCCCGAATCTAAAGTTACTTGATCGGTAATGTCTTCATATATGTATGTTAGACCATTTCCGCCGCCGCCGTTTTGGTATCCATGCCAATAAAGAAATCTAAACTTATATACCTTTCCAGAAAAAAGTGATCTTGCTAAAATCCATTCTTTTTCAAATCCTATATGTCCTTCACTGCATCCATGCGCTGCACCTGGATTATAACCATTTCCAGGAACGTACTTATTACTCCAAAATGTAGGAAACCAAGTATCCCAAGATCTTTCGTTATAAGGCAGATCTGCTTCATCAGAGCACCATTTACTCCATACAAGTCCTAATGCGGGAGTTCTAGTATCATATTGATATTCGTCATCCCAGTTATACCCGTAGCCTTCATATGAATTAGGATTGCCGTAATAATTTTTTGCAACATTAATAAGTGCGCCATATTCATCATTAGATCTTGCTAATATAATGTCAGGTTCAATTTCATGCTCGACGAGAGGACCTTCTTGACGTTGTCTAACTAGAATTCCGTTTGGCCATTCTTCTAAAGCCGCTTTAATATCAGGGGCTATAAAGGTTTCATGATAATTATAATCATGAAAACTGGTGTATGGTTTACCCGCGCCTAAACACTGTTCCCAATAAGGTTCGTTATTTGATTCTAATGCTACGGTATCGTTTATATCAAAAGTATTTGGATCATAATCACCAAATCTGCTTCCATCACCAGAGCCTTCAACATAACCATAATCAAATCGATTGAGCAAGGTTGGCACGTCGGTATATTCACTTTTTGTAAAACTATTAGGATAAGGCGCATACCAATCGTCCCTACCGTCTAGGTATCGAGCATTAATATTTGATCGATAATGGGCAGTAACATCCCATTTTGTTAAATTTTGGTTAAATACGGTTGCACCAAAAAACATAAAATTAAAACAAACACAATTAGAAACATCCCAATTACCAATATCTTGATTGAATGTTCTATTATTTCTAAACATAGAATGCATACTAATAACAGTAGATGTATCCCAAAGACCTATATCTGAGTCATTAATAGAAGGCGGGGTGCCGTATGTGTTCGAAGTTAAATTATCAGAAAACATATAATCCATACGAGTTATAGGTAATTTTGTATAGATACCATCGTTAGGAATAAACTCATAACCGCCGGCAGGAGCAAACCGTTCACCCCAAAAAGGACTTACAGGATCTTGAGAAGTGTTTCTTAAAGGGTAATAAAATGTAGAGTTTGGAACGTATTGTGATTTTTCTTCCAAGTCTAATGAACTGAGCGCGGTTTTATTGATAAACTGAATTGGGGTTTTTTCTTTAATAGCCGTATTTAAATTAAATCTTGATATGTCACCAGCAAAAGATGTTGCGTTGTTAAACATTCTATCCATACTAACTACATTTGCTACATCCCAATTCAAAGACTGGTTAAACTCTACGGCTTCTTCAAACATTTCATTCATTTTAGTTACATTAGACACATTCCAAGAACCAATATTGCTATTAAATGTGGAATTGTTTTTGAACATTCTTTCCATATTAGTACAGCTGGAAGTATCCCAGGCACTAATATCTTCGTTCATAGTACAATTTTCAAACATTCCAGACATGTCTGTAACATTTGACATATCCCATTTAGAAATATCTACTAAAACAGCCATTTAATTTTTACCCCGTGTTCTTAAACATATCTGTTGTATTAGTTACATTTGAAAGATCCCAATCACCTAGATTAGAACCCGCTCCGGTAAAGTTACTACAATCTTCAAACATTGAAGCAGTAGAAGAAGCTGGCAAGAAGTTTGGTACATCGGGCGCAGTAAAAGTAACAAGGTTTTCGTTACCTTTAAACATTGCTTCACCACTTCTGATAGTATTACCGCCCCACCATTTGATATCAATTAAACTATCATCAAATTGTATCCAGCTGTCAACAAAATTAAGTTTAACATCATAAGTTCCAGAATTAATATATGTATGTGTTAATACTGTATTTGCTGTGCCGTCTGCAAGTTCAGTAAGTTCGTTTGTTCCATCGCCCCAATCAATTGTAAAATATTGCCCTGAATAAGGAACAGTAATTGTTGCGGTGTTTGCTGTCATTAAGCTTTGGTCAAGTGTTACAAGCATTTCTTGCCCCGAAGGCTGTACTTGATTTTCAATATATCCATAATCGTCATCGTAATTAATTAATTGATAGTTAATGCTTTCCGCCAATTGAGTAGTTGGATTTCCTTCTGCTGTAAGACCCGGCTGCAATGAATAGTTTTCTTCGAAGTTTGTATTGAGCGCAGTATCTGCTGCAAGATCTGCGTCGATAAACTTGATAACTTTCTTTTCGCGCTCTGGGCCAAAAAACCAACCTTTCATTGTAAAGGTAAGCGTCCATAAAATAGTTTTTGCTGTATTGAAATCCCCTTCATATACTTCTTCAGATGTTACTGAATCTAATATTAAAGGAATATCCATAGGATCAACACCATTAACTATAGTAACAGTGTTTGTTAAATCTGGTCTGAAGAATGGCAATATTTGTTCTACAATTTGAATTGCGTCTTCACTGTATTTTGCCATAACATATAAGCTAAAATTAAAATTATATGGAGATGGCGCATACATAAAATTCCTAACGCCGGTGTCGGCATCAGGAACTGTTTTTCTAAGTTTCCTTGTCGGAGATATCTTTCTTGTAGGATCGTGAGTAATATTTGTAATTTCAAAAGACATTCGCGGCAAAACAATTTGAGCCTTTTTTACAAACTCAGGATCGCCTGTTACTCTTGCAAGAATCTTTTCCCAAGGAGCATAAGAAATAGGAACAATAAAGTCATGAACTGCGTTGCCTGACGAATCATATCGACAAACTTTTAATTGATTAAAATACGTACCGAATAATGCAACGTATTTTCTTGTTGTCTTGTTGTAAAAATAATTCGCTAACATCTTTAACCTTAATCAGTGTCAGGTATTGAAATAGATTCACTGAAAGGATCAATTTCAGTAAAGTCAATAATTGAGTCTGCTTCTTGTTCATATTCAAGGTTTCTTGCATAAGGATCAATTAATTGCAAATCTTCAAGTGAATTGATATTATTGTTAGCGGTTGCAACATCGCCCCAATATGTATCAACATTGTCACGGCCAGTAATAAATCTTTCGTTTGAGTATTCCATCAATTCGCATTGCATTTCATAAGTTTGCAAATCTCCGGTTTGATAAAAGACTGCTTCATGCTCAACAAAATTAATTCTGTACATTTTGTTGTTAAGAGGGAAATAAACAAGATCACCTTCAAAAGGACGAGGATGACCGCCTTTTTCTTTTGTCACGTATCTTTCAAAAGATCTTTTAGCAACAACGAATGTTGCTTGGTCTTGTATTTGTAATCCGAACTTACTTAAGAAATCACCTTGACCTTCCCACCCATCAACATTCTTAACATATACTTCAAATTCAAACGTTTGGTCAAAAATTGGAGTATCATCCTCGTTCATAATCGTATCAATGTTTGCATATGAACGCGTAATGTAAATGATGTCAATACCATACATTCTTATTGATTCAATGACTAAATCATCAATAAGATTTTGCTGATAAAAGCTATCGTAATTTCTAAAATAAGGATTAGTAGGCATTAACTTATCCTATAAAATTATATGTAAGAGGCTGAAGATTTCCAATTGCTTCTTCTTCCATTGCCTTTCTTTCTTCGCGTGCCTCTGATAAGATTTGTTCTCCGTTAAAGGATACACCGCCTATTAATTGCATATTAGTAAACTTAGTTAAATTTGCGCCCCATTGTTCTTTAACTAATGCAGCTGCATAATTTTGTAACCAACGATCGCCCCAAATATCCGGGTATTCGCTTTCATCAACAACGTCATATGCTTCTATAATCATCCACATACCTTCAACTAAAGTTCCTGGACTAATATCAAAATATAACTTGTTAATGTGTTTGTTGTAACGAATGAATTGCTTACCTACAAGAATCTCTTGCATCATTGAAATGTGCTGTTGTGCCATATAATAATGTTGCATATTATAGCCAGTCATATCTTCAATGTTATTTAAGACAAACTGATAATTTACGTTGAACATACCTTGCCCAGCATGCACAGAAGAATTAAGATTGAACATTCCTGAAATGCCAAGAATATTTTGTGGAAGAGTGATATATCCGTTTGTTATATCGTCTGCAGTAAGTTGGTGTTTAAGATAAATCAATTGACTGCCGTTATAATGATAGTCCCTCCAAAAGGACAAGGCCTCATCTACGCGGTCTTCTACTTGCTCTTCAGCAACGTTGATTTCAATAACCGGAGCACCAAGCTTTTGTAAAATATAATTTATAAAGGTTTCACGGGTAGTAGGTACAGCCATTCTACCTTACTCCTAATTTTATTGTTGTTTGGTATATTTATACCTTACTTATTCTGGCCGAGGAAGATCTATATTATGTATAGAGCCTCTAGTGATTATTCCATTTGCTATAAAACTAGTTTCTTCTACGCCGGTTCCTGGGATTAACCCCGAATTTTCTGGATGAGTTTGTACAGGAGATAAAACCATAAATCTTTGAATATCGGTAGAAACATCTCGAGTTATTTGAGAAATCCTATAACGATTTTGATTATCATCCATGAAAAAATCGCCTTTTTCCAAATTGTATTTACAAACAACACCGGAGGGATAAGTATTTCTTAATCGCGCATAAACCGAATCAATGCATTTCCATCCTTCCGTGGTCCAAAACAATTGATGTCTATTTGTCGTAAGTAAGTGCCCATGAACATCAGTATGAATATGAAATACTTCAGCAGGTAAGAGATCTTTACCATCTAAAGTTACCGTTTTTACTTTTTTTACAATACTATTTCTACCGCCCTGGCCATAAATTTCATCGCCTGGAACAATATCTTCAATATTTTTTGAAGTAGTTTTATCAGATAATAAAATAGATGTTCCGGTTTCAAACGAAGACAAATAATAATGAATCGATTCTAACACGTGAAATATCCTTTAATTAAAGACGCTGTAATAATTTTTCTTTATATTCGCCACTAACAAGTATAAATTCGTTTCTAGTAGGATTGAATACTTTATATTTTTCGCCTTTAGTTTCAATGTATACTGTATCAACAGCTATTTGTTTATATTCTTTATTTCCGGTGTAATCTTCTGGATTTATCCATTTATTTTCTAGCCAAATAGGATGATCATTAGTAATTTCTAGCCAACCATCTAATATCCAATAGCCTTCTCTTGGATGGTCTTTAACCACATCTAACACTTCAATATATCCGTCGTTTCCAAGAATTAAATCACCAATTTCAATATCGTAGACTCTAATAAATCCTCTGTTACATTCTTTCACGATCATATCATTAGTCAAACAAGTAAACCCGCCATAATCCTGGAAATCTGACGACATGTTTGCAAAACAACTATCATTTTTTGTATTGTCTGACACTTTTCGTATTTCTATAGTGTCTTGAACCGAATAGGTTTGTCCTTGGCAGCTTGTAGTTGAAAGATTAAGAGTCACTTGTCTATTAGAACCCAAATTGTACCAAGTTCCTGCTGAGAGTCCACCGCGAGTAGCCGACACAGCTGGAGTTCCAGTGGTTGTAGGTGTTCCAAAAGTAAATTTTATTTCATAATCTCCACCGACCTCTCCCATTGTTGCGTTTGGAAGCCAACTGCCCATTTGGACCACGCCTTGGAGATTAGTTTCATATTCATAATTTAAATTAGACCTGAACGTATATCTTAAAAAGACTCCTGATGGGCCCGCGTCAAAATTCCCAGTTGTGTCGAACATGCTCAAATTAGAAAGTACCGGAATATCTCCACTATATCCAGTAGAGGTATCATTAATAAAAATACGATGAGAAGCTAAATTATCGCTTGCTGTATTTTTCCTTACCTCAATTAAAAAGGTTTCCAAACCTTCGGTTGCTGCATCAGCAGCTATGGTATTTTGCCAAGTATGGACTTTGTTTGACGTATTAAAATTACTACCAGAATCTCCAAAACCGGTATTATCAAACCCGGCCGACGTGTCTCCAACAGACGCTGCAGCGGCCGCCGGTGAGGTGGATGCGCTATAATTATACCTTTTATAAAAAGTTAGAGAATCAATATAAGAGGCAGGTGGGCCTCCTGTTATAGTAAAAGTATAATCAATAGTATCACCTTCATTAACACTTGCGCCTCTATTATCAGTTAAACTGTACGTTGGTTCTTCATATATTGTAAGAGTGTCAGATAATCCACCCGTCGAAAAACCATTACTATCAGTAGCTCCTAATGTAACAATGAACGTTTCCCCGCCTTCGCTATTCCTTGCGCCTGGTTTTGGTAAAGTTCGAACAATTAATGAAGCAAAACTGCCAAACTGATTAGTCACAATTGTTAAGTTTCCACTTGTAGCAGAACTCCAAGGCTCAGAACTAGAAGATGTTGTATATTGACCAGGAAATCCTCCATGACCATTAGTACCATATTGATCATGCCATTCCCAATCTGAAGTTGAGCTAGTACCAGTAATTGTAAAAGGAACTGTACTAGCGTTTGGTATATTTGTCCCTTGAATTTGAAAGGCGGCCATATTGTCGTAATGCCAATCGTCTCCACCGAGATCTGTATAATTTCGAGTTTCTTCAATAAGTACTGTCGAAGTAAAAGCGGCCGAATCATAAGTACCTACTAAAGTACTCGAATCTATAATACCTACAGCTCTTTGAGTAAGAGGAAGTCCAGTTGTAACACCATTACTATCAGAACTCGCAGTATCAATTAATAAAGTTTCAGTACCTTCGTTTGTAAGATCTGCTTGCGCTCTAATAAAAAGCTGGCCGCTATTACCAGTGATTGGAACAGCTATTGTAAGACTTGCGGGTTGCGCATAACTAACCCCATTGGTAGAAGTAAGTAAATCTCCAACTGTAATGTTTGTGCCTGAAAGAGTAACGTCGAGTGTACCATTTGTCAAAGCAGAACCTGTAATTGTGTATACACACGTATCACTTTCGTTTTCTGTAATAGATGTAGTACTAACTACGCCGCTAGTATATTGAGCTGTGCCAGAAGTATCGTAAATAATAATTGATTTACTTCTATTAGCTAAATTTCCTGTGCTGTTTCCTAAACTGTCTGCCCCTGCAAGAGTTATTGTTAGTGTTTCGTCTCCTTCTGAATTACCGTCTGCATTAGCGGTAAACGGACCAACGGCAGCAGTACCGCCGCTAATTGTAAGAGTTCCAGTTAAAGAAGTTAGACTAATATCACCAACAGTAACACCAACACCACTGATTGTATAGTCAACCGTTGTATTATTTGGAACGCCTTGTGTCGTTACAGTAAATGTTGCAGCGTCTGAATTATTTTCCCGAATACCTGCGTCGTTATTATATGTCGTTGTGAATACTGTTTGATATGTTGGGATGCTAGAATCTACAATGTCAACGGTGTCAGTTGTCAAGCCTGCATCGACAGCGTTACCTTCGCTATCTGTAGAATCAAGAACTATTTGGACAGTTTCGGTATTTTCTAAGGTAAAATCTGGATTTGCTGTAAAAGAAATTGAAGCAGCTTGAGACGAAACAGTAAATGTGCCAGTTAATGCTATGCTTATGTCGCCGGCGGTAACATTAGTACCAGAAAGAGTATAACCAACTGTCGTATTATCTGGAACACCTGTTGCAACTAGGTTGTATGTTGCGGTGTCTGACCCATTTTCTGTAATACTTGCGACGTCAAAAGATCCAGAATATCCAGGTTTACTTGTATCATTTAGGATAAGAATATCACTTAGCGATTCTGTTGGATAACCGTTGCTGTCGGCGCTGTATAATGTTGCAACTATACTTTCTTGCCCTTCTAATGTAAGATCCGCGTTTGCAGTAATAGTAAAACTTCCAACCCCTGAAGCATTAATTGTAACCGTTGGAGTTAAGTTTGCAACACCAGAAATATCACTAAGAGTAATATTTGTTCCTGTTAAAGCAACTCCTACAGTTGTATTAACAGGAACAAATGTTGGATCTGCCGTTATAGTAAAGGTTGCAGTTTGGGATCCGTCTTCATCAATTGAAGCAACGTCCCACGAAGCATCGGTATAATATGTAGGACCTTCACCTGCGGCTGCTAACGGAAACGCATGCGGTAATATGCTCATTAGGTTGTAAATCCTGCTGCTATACCTCTTATTGCCGCAGGAGAAGCATAATAGGTAAATACTAATTGCCAATAATTGAATGCTGACCAAACTGGTTCTATACCGTTCGCCCAAGACGTTACAGGGATTGCTCCTGGCGCAATTGTGGCGCCGTTTCTATCTAAAAGATAATAGGTAACTCGCCCGTCTCTGAGCTGCGCACCATCAAAAGAAAAGCTTGAAGCATTGTAAAATGCGCCGTTTGTAAGTTGTTTGTACGCAACCGGTTTTGAAAATTCAATCACCAAATCGGTTGGCGAATCTAACAATGGATGAAAATTATTATGCGTGCCGTTTACTACACCTACTGGGTCTGCTCCTGCTGGATCGTCAGTAATTACTGTAGTTGTTGAAATTTTAAAAGCCATTATGTTGAATACCCTACTGCAACCGCTCTTATTGCACTTGGCCAATAAGTAAATGTTATTTCCCAATAAGGAAACGCATTCCAAGTTGGAGTTATTCCATTAGCCCAACCTGTAATCCCGCTAAACCCATTAGATGGTATTGAATAGCCATTTCTAGTTAACAACAAAGTACATACCTTTCCACTGGCGCCGTTAACTAAAGTAAAAACATTTGGGGGTATACCTGTTACGATACCAGTTAAAGTTTTTGTAGTAATAGGATTATTAAAATTAATTTGCAAATCCGTTGGGGCAGCAACGGCTGGATGCAAATTATTATAATCTGCGTTTTGTACTTGTGGGCTATCACTAATTATTTCAGTAGTGCTAATTTTGAAGGCCATGAAACAGATTCCATCGTTGTTTGTTTTCTATATTTATTACAAATCTATGTCTCAGAATATATTCTTTCAATATCGCGTTCTTCGCATTCTTCGCCATGCTGTATTTCTAAAACTTTAACAACATAATTTGTAAAATTAGATAATTGGTGCCAATGACCAACAGGAATAGTTATCTTATCATGTTTTTTTAAAATGTGCGTTTCTAATAATTCTCGATGAGATCCAAGTCTAATGGTTGGATCCCCCATAATAACAAACCATTCTTCAGATCTAAATCTATGTCGCTGTAAGCTTAAAGATTGGTGCGGCCATACAACTAATTCTTTTACTTTTAAAGAAGGATAATTTTCATAAAGAATTTTATAATGGCCCCAAGGTTTTTCAGTTATCATAAAAATAATTCCAAACAAAAACTCTATCTAAATTTGATTTCATTTGCTTTAATATCCTATCTGTTAAATAACTTTTATGAACCCACCAATCTTCAACTTCTCCATCTCGAAACCACATTGACATATTAGGTACAACTAATACATAATCTTGAGATTGAAATATTTCTC
>Ga0181594_10000710_pt1 | contig 31053 bp, 27 predicted proteins | sample 071ome_18_FD_145603 | JGI IMG/M metagenome (GOLD analysis project Ga0181594, IMG submission 145603) | Coastal salt marsh microbial communities from the Groves Creek Marsh, Skidaway Island, Georgia - 071413BT metaG (spades assembly) | ecosystem: Environmental > Aquatic > Marine > Intertidal zone... | reverse complement strand
CCCTTGCGTCGAAAGCATCACTGCTCCCCTTCCTCGGCCCCAGACCGGAGCTCATGGTCGGGCGCGAACCGCGCGTAGAAGCACTCAAGGCCCAGGTTGAGCACGCCAAGGCGCTCGTCCCGACAACGGAGTTCCTCGATGGCGACCAGGCCCGGGAGATCCTGCCGATCCTGCGGCCCGAGATCGCCGGGGCGTTGTGGGAACCCGACTCCAAGGACATCGACGTCGCCGGCTACCACCAGAGCTATGTCCAGCGCGTTCGCGCCGCGGAGGGAACGATCCACACCTCGGCGCCGGTGCGTTCACTTGAACGCACCAGGGGCTCGTGGCGGGTCGAGGCCGGCGACCACACGCTCGCAGCACCGGTGGTGGTCAACGCCGCGGGGGCTTGGGGCGACCGAATCGGCGAACTTGCCGGCGCTCAGCCTCTCGGCCTGCATCCGCTGCGGCGCACCATTGCGATCGCGGCGATCCCCGAACACTTCGACGCCGACGAAGTCCGGCGCTGGCCGATCACTGCGTTCCATCCCGACGACCGCAGCGGCATGATCGGCTACTGCAAACCGGAACCAGGCGGCCTACTCGTCTCACCGGCTGACGAGACGCCCTCGGAACCGTGCGATGCAAAGCCCGAAGAACACGATGTCGCCCTCGGCCTCCACAACCTCGCAGCGTTCACGACCCTCGACGTGCGTCACGTCCGCTCGACCTGGGCTGGCCTGCGCACCTTCACCTCGGATCGCACGCCCGTCAGTGGCTTCGACCCGGCCGTCGACGGCTTCTACTGGCTGGTCGGCCAAGGCGGTTACGGCATTCACACCGCCGATGCCCTCGCCCAAGCCAGTGCGGCGAACATCGGCGATTCAGCCTGGCCTGATCGACTGGTCGAGCTGGGGCTGGCACCATCACATCTGGCGGCAGACCGCCCTGGCCTCGACGGACCACTTACCGACGGGTACTGAACTGCGCCTGCGGTGCGGCTACTCGAGACGGGTGTGCTCGTCCATCAGGTCAAGCAACTGATCGAGATGTCGTCGTTCGGTCGACTCCACGCCGATCGACACCCTCGCCATCCATCCACCGTCGAGCATCGATGGGGACAAAAAGGCGGCACCCGACACGTTGACATCACGAACCCAACGCTGGTTGTGATCACTGATCGCTGCCGCATCACCCTCGAGCCCAGCGGGGGTATGACGCACACACACGGTCTGGAGCCGCACCGGGGCCACGACCTCCCAGCCCGGCTTCTCCGCAATGCGGTCGGCGAACCATTGAGCGTTGTCGAGGTCGCGCCGGAGTCGCTGACGGATCGCCTCCGGGCCATCGAGTCGGAGTTGGTACCAGAGCTTGAGCGCCCGGAAGCGGCGCCCGAGCGGGATGCCCCAGTTGCGATACTGGGTGGCCTCTCCACCGGCGGTCGACTGGAGATAACTCGGGTTGGTCGACATCACCCGGATCAGGTGCTCGGGATCTCGCAGGTACAGCAGCGACGTGTCGAGGATGGTGCCCATCCACTTGTGGGGGTTCCACGAGATCGAGTCGGCGTCCTCGATCCCCGCGAAGAGGTGGCGGTACTCGGGCAGGAGCATCGCCGAACCAGCCATCGCTGCATCGGCGTGGACCCATGCGCCATGGCGACGAGCGATGTCGATGATCTCCGGCAACGGATCGAATGCCGTCACGCTGGTCGAGCCAAGCGACGCGACCAAGATCGTCGGCACGCCCCCGGCAGCGACATCAGCGGCCATAGCCTCAGCCAACGCATCGGCCCGCATGTCTCGGCTGACCGGATCGACCTCAATCACCCGGATGTCGTCGGCGGCGAAGCCGGCGAGCAGCGCGCCCTTCCGCACCGACGAATGGGCTTCGCCGGTGGTGTAGACGTGGAGTCGTTTGCCAAAGCCGAGCACCCCACCCCCGGCCTGGGCATGCTCAGTGGCTTGCTCGCGGGCCGCCAGCATGGCGACGAGACAGGCAGTCGACGCCGTGTCCTGAATGACACCAGACCACGCATCGCTGAGTCCGGTCAGCTCACGGAGCCAGTCGACCACGACTTCCTCAACCTCGGTGAGGCTCGGCGATGATTCCCAGGAGATACCGAGCGAGGCGAGGCCCGACGAGGCGAAGTCGCCCAGGATCGACGAAAGGCTGGCGTTCGAGGGAAACCAGCCGAAGTGCATCGGATGCTGCACCTCGGTGATGCCCGGGGCGATGATCGATTCGAGATCGGCGATCAGATCACTCGCCGAATCTCCGCCCTGCGGCGGTTGGGTGGGCAACGCTCGCCGAATGTCGCCCGGCTCGACGGGCGGCCGCACGGGACGATCTTCGATCGCGACACGACGGTCGACCAGCCAGTCGATCAGTTCGTGAGCGGCGGCGCGGAACTCCTCGGGGGTCATGGCGAGGAGCCTAGGGCCCGCGCTGATTTCCGAGGACCCGAGCGATCAGGTCGGTGGAGGGATCGCGGCCGGCCACGATCCGCGTCGCTCCGCCTCGTGAGGCACTGCGGTCGTCATCATGGGCAAATCAGGGGTCACCGGTGAGCTCAGGGACGATGTCACCACACCACACGACATCGAACTCTTCGGTACCGCCACAGGTAGCTGCGACGTCAAAGTACGCAGCGTCTTCGAACCCGACTGTTGCCATCCACAACGTGTCGCAGGCGTCGCCATCGGCGCCAAGACACGCATCATGGAGATCGTCGAGAAACGGATCGTCCCCATACTGCAGCGGATTCATCGTTCCGAACTCCTCGACGCAGTAGCGGTCAGTCTCGACGCGATCCATCGTCGTCGGAGCCTCGGTGGCCTCGTCATCGGAGCCTCCACACGCCGAGACCAGGAAGGCAAGGGCGGTGATTGAGACGAGCAGTCGTGTTGTTCCGTTCGTCGGTATTCTCCCATCAGGTGGTGTCGATGCCGTCCAGGTCATCGACCGCGCCGCCGTGGACAGTTTTTTCGGAAACCAACCACGCCGGTGGCGCCACCTTCGGGAAGCCCTCGATCAACCCATCCCAAAACGGCGAGAATCCCTGCTGAAGCAGGGATTCTCAGGGGTCGGGCTGAGAGGATTTGAACCTCCGACCTTCGGTCCCCCAGACCGACGCGCTAACCAAGCTGCGCCACAGCCCGTGTGAGGGGTGGATCGTACCGGACGGTCGGCGTCGCTCCCACCTGCGAGCCTCACGCCGGAAACCGACCTCGCCGGGCTCGTGCCGCCAGCCTTCAACACCTTGACCCGGGGGCTAGAGCCCCTTCACTCGCGAGCGGTCTAGAAGAGCAGGAAGACACCCTCGAACGCCCGCCAGATCAGATAGCCACCCGCAGCGACCACCCCAACCCAAAAGTGCCATGGTGTCTTCGGTGGGGTGTGGTCGGCGTCCGGCGCTATCTCGAGCCGGACGCCACAGGTTGGGCACGCACCATCACCATCGACCGACGTCGGGGTGAAGTAGCGATCGCACGACTCGCACCAGGGCACGACTCTGAGGCTAGAGCTCGTGCAGTCGACAGCGGCCAACTCCTGCGGCATGGGCGCCGGATTTAGTCCCGGCGAATCGCCATGATGGCGGTGTCATCGTCGATAATGCCGCCGGCGTGGTCCTTGGCCGCGTCGAGCAGGGCCTTGCAGAGCACATCGGGCGGTGCCGCCAGCTCCCGTTCGGCTGCCTTGATGATGCGGTCCTCGCCGAAAAGCGAGCCGCCGGCGCGGGCCTCGGCCAAACCATCGGTGTACATCACGACGAGATCACCGGACTCCATCGGGATCTCCCGGGAGAAGTAGGAGGCCTTCGGATCGAGCATCAGCAGCGGGCCGGTGGAGCGCAAGGGCAACACGCCATCCTCCTGGAACAAGAAGAACGGCGGATGACCGGCCGATGCGTACCGCAGCGTGCCGGCCTCGGTATCAAACACGACGACAGCAGCCGAGATGAACTCCTCGTGGCGGTCACCGGCGGCGAGCTGCTCGTTGAGCTCCTCAAAAGCCTGGGCCGGATCGCGGAATTGGCGCAGGAACACCCGGAGCAGGTACTTGGCCTGGAAGGCGGTGATCGAGGACTCAATGCCGTGACCGGCGACATCGCCGATGACAGCGGCAACGCGGGTCGGGCCGACACGGTGCACGTCGAAGAAGTCGCCCGCCATCAGGCCCGAGCCGGCCTGGTACACGCGGCCGATTTCGAAGCCGGAGAAATCCGGCACCTCCTCAGGGGCCAGGCGCGCCGCCCACGCCTTCGGCGCGAGCTGCTCCTGCTCAAGGGCCTCGCCGGCACGCCGCTCAATATCCCAGCGGTTGCGGGCCATACGGGCCTCGGGCACAGACAGGCGGGCCCACCACAACGACACGACGGCGGGTGCTGCGAGCACCGCAAACCCGACGATCACATCGGGGTTATCGATAGCAGCAGACGAACCCAGCACGGCGGTGAGGAGGCCATACACGATCGCCGAGTGGGCTTCCTTGCGATAGGCCGAGAACGCCAGCGAGTGGGCCTCCACATCGCGGTTGAGGTCGTCGTCGATGAGCCGCACCACCCGGAAACGGAGACGAGCGGATCGAATGTAGACAAGCGTCGCGAGCAGCGTCAGAAGCGCTGCTGAGGCGAGAACATACGTGATCACGGGAGTCACCTCCGTGGACAAGGGTCCACCAATGGTAGCTGGACGAACTCAGTCGTTGCGCTTCCGCACCCGCAGCTTGATCGGCGTAGAGCCCAAGCCGAAGTCCTCGCGCAACGAACGTTCGAGGTAACGCAGATACGTCTTGGGAAGTTCGCGGTTGACGAAAAGGGTAAACGTCGGCGGGTCGGTGGCGCCCTGGGTGGCGTAGAGCACGCGAGCGCCACCCGGTGCGGGTTGCGCCGACTGGGCCGAGCGAATCGACTTGTTGACGTCGCGGGTCGGAATGCGGGTGCGGTAGTCGCCTACCGCCTGCTGCAACTCGGGCCAAAGCCGGTTGACCCCCTTGCCGGACAGCGCCGAGATCCGAAGGACCGGCGGACTGCCGAGGAAGCCGAGTTTACGTTCGACGTCGTCACCAATTTTCTCACGCTGTTCGGTGTTGAGCAGCTCCCACTTGTTCAGCAGGATCACGATCGGGCAGCCGGCTGCATCGACGCGCTCCGCGAGCCGCTGATCCTGATGGGTGACACCGATCGTGGCGTCGATGACGAGGAGCGAAACATCGGACTCGTCGACGGCCTTCAGGGCCCGCACGAGCGAGTAGTACTCCGTGTCTTCGTCGATTTTTGCCTTGCGACGCATCCCGGCGGTATCCACAAACCGGATGGGACCTGTCTGCGTCTCGACGATCGTGTCAATTGCGTCGCGAGTCGTGCCGGGGCGGTCGTGCACCACCGCCCGTTCCTCACCGATCAGGCGGTTGAAGAGGGTGGACTTGCCGACATTTGGCCGCCCGACGAGCGAGACGGAGAACAACTCCGGATCATCGCTGACGGGATCCTCGGGCTCGCGATCGCTCCCCTCGGGAAGGTGAGTGATCAGTGCGTCGAGGAGGTCGCCGGTGCCTTTGCCGTGCAGTGCGCTCACCGGGAACGGCTCGCCGAGACCAAGCCCCATGAACTCCCAGATGGCGGCCTCATGCGAGGCATCGTCGACCTTGTTAGCGATCACGAGCACCGGCGTCTCGAGTCGACGAAGCAGCAACGCCACCCGTTCATCTTCGGGTGTGACCCCAACGGTCGAGTCGACGACGAACAGGATGACTTCGGCCTCCCGCATTGCCTGTTCGGACTGCTGAGACACCTTCTCGTCGAGCGCATCGCCATCGGCCATCCAGCCGCCCGTGTCGAGCAGGGTGAAGTGGTGGCCAAGCCATTCGGCGTCGACCGCCTTGCGGTCGCGGGTGACGCCGGGGCGCTCCTCCACGATCGCCTCGCGGCGCCCGATGATGCGGTTCACCATGGTGGACTTGCCCACGTTGGGGCGGCCGACGATGGCGACGACAGGCAGGCTCATGAGGACGACTCCAGGGCGAGGCGGAGGGCAGCGCCGTCGGTGGAGATGACCTCGACCGGGCGGGGCAAATCGGACACGCTCATACCGTCGAGGAAGACCCCACGGCTCAAGCAGACGTCCGGCAGAAGATAGCGGTGTCCCTCGGGTTCTCCTTCGAGTACCCGAGCGACGTCCTCGCCGACCATGAGACCGGTAACGCCGATATTGCCGCCGAAATAGTCGTTGGGCACCGGAACGATGCGGACATCACCGCGACCGCTCGCCTCGACCAGCGGGGCAATGACGGGAGCACCGAGGGTGCCGGTAAGGACGGCGATCGGTGCGGTCTTGCGCGGCGACAGGTTCACGGGTGTGGGGGTAGCGCCGCCCTCCCCGACCGACACAACCTCAGCAGGCGAACCTTGGCGCGGCGCCCGGTAGCCGTCGGCGGGGGCACCGTCGACCCATGCGAAGAAGCCAGCACGGGGGCCAGTGGGCTCGGTGATCGAGTCGTCGTGGAATTCACGCTCGAGGGTGCGGGCCATGCCGATGCCGTCCTCGTGCATCTCGAAGCCCCCGTAGGTCTCCGCTGACGGGAACGGCCGCTGGGCCATCAGGTAGTACTCGTCGGCTGCGAAAACCATCCGGCGGCCCAGGCATTCGAGGAAGATCTGCTGCCACTGCTCGATCAGGTCGACAACCCGTTGCGCCTCAGCGAGCGTGTGTTCGCGCATGCGCTCCTGGGTTGAGAACTTGGAAATGCCAAGCGGCACGACGGCAACGCTTGCGAGCTCGGGGAAACGCTCGAGCACCCCGGCGAGGGTGTCGTCGAGCACATCGGCGTCGTTGACGCCCGGGCACACGACGATCTGCCCGTGTACCTCGATGCCATGGTCGAGCAGGGCCCGCAGCCAGCGCAACGACACGGCGCCGCGACGGTTCTTCAAGATGTCGGCGCGGATATCGGGATCGGTGGCATGAATCGAGACATTGATCGGCGACAGCCGCTCCGTGATGACCCGTTCGAGGTCGAGTTCGGTGAAGCGGGTGAGGGTGGTGAAATTCCCGTAGAGGAACGAGAGCCGATAGTCGTCGTCCTTCAGATACAGCGAGCGCCGCATGCCCTTGGGCAATTGGTGGATAAAGCAAAACTCGCAGTGGTTGTCGCAGGTCTGCACCTTGTCGAACAGCGCCGCATGGACCTCAGCCCCAAGTGGTTCGCCAACGTGCTTCGAGACGACAACGTCGAAGCGCCGATCGTCGCGCTGCACCGCCAGCTCGACCTCAGCGTCGTCGGTCAAGATCTGCCAGCGGATGACATCGCGCGGGACTTCCCCTGCGATGGCGAGGATTTCGTCACCGGGCAAAAGCCCCGCTCGAGCGGCGGGTGAGTCGGGCTCGATTGCCACCACCTGCGGAGTGCTCACCTGGTCAGGCTATCCGTTCGTGCCCATGCCGACGCGCACCGGTTGCTTTCTATTCCTTTTTATGTAGTTTCATATTTCATGGTGTTGATTGCAGCGATCTCATGACGGACATCACGGTCGGCTATCACGACGATCAACTCGTCGCCGCCAAAGAGACCGACGACCCCTCACGCATCGCCCGTCTCTGCCACGAAGCGGGTCTCCTATCCCGCCTTGATCACCCAGGCGTCGTCTGCATCGTCGACTTCACCGAGGGTCCGCCTGCCATCCTCCGCACGGTGTTCGTCGGTCCCGACACCTGGATGCGCCACGCTCACGTCGGCGAGTTGCGGGCTCCGGCCCTCGCGGCGCTCATCGCCACGGTTGCCGATCTTCACGAGACCGGTATCGCCCACGGTGCGCTCGAGCCAGCACACATTCTCGTTGGCGAGAAGCACCGACCCATCCTGTGTGGCTTTGGCGACGCGACCACGTCCTCCGACGCCGGCCTCGCCGGTGATCGCCGCGCACTCGCCGCCCTGATCGGTCACCTCGGAACCGACGAGATACCGCTCGCCCAAGCACGAGCCGACCTTGAGGATCCGTCCGTCTCGCTACGGGCCGTCGTCCGCCGACTCGACTCACAGTCCCGCGCCCCGGCTTCGAGCACAGGCCGCTTCCTACGGTTGGCGCTGCCCACCTCCGAACTCCGACGCCTCGCTGCACTGGCGATTGTCATCGCAGCTGCGCTCCTCCTCGGCATGGGCGCCACCCAGCTCGCCAGCGACGACGACTCCGTCACCGCAACGATTCCCCCGACGACGACACCGACGACGACCGCAGCCCTGTCCCCGCTGCCATCGGTTCCGCCACCGGCCCCCGACGCGCCGACCATCGATCATGCGGGCCGTCATTATGCCGTCGGCGAGGCCGGTGATGTCGTCGTTCTCGGCGACTGGACCTGCGACGGTGTGCCGACCCCTGCTGTGCTTCGACCAGAAACCGGTGAGGTTGCCATCTTCGGTGCGTGGCCCGCGCCCGGTGCTCATATCGAGCCCGCAGTCGTCACGACCGTCAACGGCGCCGAGAGCTTCGTGCCCTACAGCCGCCCTTGTCCGGAGATCCGGGTGCGCACCACCGGAGGCTCCCGACTCATCGACTTCCCGGAGGGCTGAACCTTGCACAATCTCCGCCTCGCCGTCCTCGCCGCCGCCAGTGCGATCGGGGTTGCTGCGATCCCGCCCGCCGCTGGTGGACTCCTGTCGGATCCGATTTCCTTCCTGGCATGGTGGAACTCGGTCGGCACAGCTTCAGCTGCAATCACCATCGTCCAACTGTTCGCGATCGCCGGTTTCACCTACGTGGCGACCGTGGTTGGCCTTGTGACACTGGCCGACACCTTCCGGCTGGGAGGTCTCCGACACGCGGTGCTGCGGGCGGCGACACCAAGACTTCGACGCACACTCGCGGCAGGTGCCGTCGTTGCGGTCTCGGCGGCCGTACCCGCGATCGCAGACGAGTCGACGATCGTCGTCTCCGACATCGGGGCGGCCCCGCCCTCGGTTGCAGAGATCGTGCTCCACGACCTGGGTCCCGTCCCCCCGACTACGGCTGCACTCGAGTCTCTCGCCACCACTCCGGCCACACCGCCCGGAGATGTCACGGCGTCGTCGACCGCCTCCACCTGGCTGGTGCAGCCAGGCGACAACCTCTGGGCGATCGCTGAGACGGTCGTCGCCCAACGCAGCACCCAGGCGACAACCCGCGGCTCGGTTGCCGCCTACTGGGGCGCGCTCCTCGCGGCGAATGCCGAACACCTCGCTGATCCAGATCTGATCGTGCCGGGCCAGATCCTGACCCTGCCACCGACTACGGCCGGTAGTTGAGCCCGAGTGCCTCAAGCCGGGTCGCAACGCCGTCGAGACCCGTGCCGAGGATGGCGGCGAGCGCCAACCGGTCCTGCTCCCGCACGGTGAGCACTCGACCGTTGAAGTCCTGACGCTGAACCTGGATCATCGTGAGGTACTGCGTAAGCATCTCGGCCTCGGGGCCGGAGAGCGATGCAAGCTCGGTGAGGTCGATCGTGATCGGATCGGCGGCGGGCCGACCGGCGCGGTCGTCGAGACCGACCGCGCCCTCATCGCCTGTGATTACACCGAAACTCGGGCCTGCATCGGCGGGGAGCAACTGATCGGCGGGCACGTTGTAGAAGCGGCTCAGACGCTGCAGACGAGGTACCGAGATCGCCCGCTCGCCGCGCTCGTAGGCACCAAGCACCGACGCCTTGAACTCTTGGCTGGACGCTGCCTCGACCTCTTGCAAGGACAGTCGCTTTTGCCGCCGGATTGCGCGGATTCGCTCGCCGACACGCTTGCTGTAGTCCTGTGTCCCGTTGAGTTCTGACACGCCGCCCTCCCCCTCCAATGCGCCGGCACGACCCAAATCTCACGTTTCGAGAGAAAATGAATACGTACCGTGGTGGGACCCTAGGTCAGCTGTCTCGGAGCAAGCAAAGAACGACGGGCACGCCGGGATCAGGGTTCAAGATCGCGTAGAGCAGCCAAGAGGGCCCCCGCCGTGATGGCGGCCGTCTCGGCCCGCAGCACCGCTCCAGAGAGCGCCACAACAGGCAAATCGACCGCCTGTTCGGCGTCTGTCCAGCCACCCTCGGGGCCCACCAGCACGACCGGGTGGTCAAGCGAGACGGGGGCCCCACCGAGATCAGCGCGTGCCGCTCCCGTCAGGCGCGCGACATCGTCGAACGCGACGACTGGATGCACGACAGGAACCCAGGCCCGCCGACACTGCATGACTGCCTCGCGGGCCACCCGTTCGAGCCGCTGCTGATTCTTCATTGCCTTGGCATCGTCCCACCGCACCACCGACCGCTCGGCCGCAAACGGGCGGATGTCATCAACACCGAGTTCGACGAGCTTCTGCACGACCAGCTCGGGACGACCCCCCTTGATCAACGCGAACGCAACACCGAGCCGCGGAGACGGCGCCGGGACCTCGACGATGTCGCCGATTAGCTCGACCGTTGGCCCCCAACGACACGGTCGCCAGCGGCCGGCCCCATCACCGACGGTCATCGGGTCACCGTCGCGCAGACGCAACACCCGGCCAAGGTGATGGCGATCATCGTCAGCCACGACAGGAACCTCGACCGACGCAACCAAGACGTGCGGGCCGTGTTGACCGTTCGGAGAAACGCCCGTCATACGCGGCTCAGGAGAACGCGGACTTGATGCGCCCGAGAAGGCCCTGTCCGGGATCGGCGACGTCCTCTTGCCGCAGGGCCGCAAACTCACGTAACAAATGCTCTTGCGCCTCGGGAAGCTCGTCGGGCACGTCGACGAACACCCGCACCCGCAGATCGCCACGGCCACGACCGCGCACATGGGGGACACCTCGGCCTCTCATGCGGAACTCGGTGCCTGATTCAGTCGCCCGGGGAACGACGAAGTTCTCGCTACCGTCGAGTGTTTCGTACTCGAGTTCGGCACCGAGCACCGCTTGGGTGAACGGGATGTAGAAGTCGTGGACGAGGTCGTTGCCTTCGCGACGGAACGTCGGGTGCGGCCGGACTCGGACGTGGACGTACAGATCGCCATGGGCGCCGCCGCGAGGGCCGGCTGCGCCGCGGCCCGAGAGGCGCAGCGTGGTGCCGTCGTCGACGCCCGGCGGGATCTCCACGGCGTACGTGCGTTGCTCGATGGTGCGGCCGGACGCGTCGCATGTCGGGCACGGGTCGAGGATCACCTGACCGAGCCCGCCGCACGAGCCGCATGCGCTGGCGGTGACCATCTGCCCGAGTACCGAGTTACGGACCCGCCGAACCTGACCGGCGCCGCCGCACTCCTCGCAGATCGTCGGCGAAGTTCCGTTGCGGGCACCCGAACCGTCGCAGTCTTCACACCGCACGGCTGTTCGGACCGTGACTTCCTGGTCGGCGCCGAACACCACCTCTTCGAGATCGAGATCGACATGAGCTTCGAGGTCCTCGCCGCGCGGGGGCCCGCTCCGGGCTTGACCGCCACCGCCGAACACGGAGCCACCCCCGAAGAAGGCCTCGAAAATATCGCCGAGGCCGCCCCCGAACGGGTCGGCGGGCGGGCCGTCTTCGCCATAACGGTCGTAGGCGGCACGGCGCTGGGGGTCGCGCAGCGTCTCGTATGCGGCACCGACTTCCTTGAAGCGAGCCTCGGCTTCCGGATCGCCGGGGTTGAGGTCGGGGTGGTAGGTGCGAGCGAGCTTCTTGTAGGCCCGCTTGATCTCATCGTCGGTAGCGCCGCGAGACACCCCCAACGTTTCGTAGTGATCGGCCATCAGCCCTCGTTCAGTTCACGCTCGAGGCGCTTGCTCACGACCGCCACGGCGGACAATGCCTGCGAATAATCCATCCGGGTCGGACCCAAGACGCCAATCGTGCCAGCCGAGATGCCATCGACCGCGAATGGCGCGACGACCAAGGAACACTCGGCGAGCGGCTCCACGCCGGTTTCGTTGCCGATCGCAACCCGCATGCCCCGATCGAGAACGTCGCGCACCAACGACACGACCACGATCTGCTCCTCGAGCAGGGCAAGGACTTCCTGCAGCTGAGCAGCCACATCAAACGCGCCGGCGAGACGCGAGGCCCCACCGACGTAGAGCTCCGCCTGGCGACCCGCAGCGCTGAGGGCGGCGATTGCGGCATCGAGCAGGGGGTCGGGGCGGTCGCCCGGCGCGGCCTGCTCGAGTTCGGCGAGCGTCCTGCCCTCCACTGCCTGCACCAAGCGCCGAGACGCATCCTCGACAATCTCGGGGGTGAGCTCGGTGGCGACCTCGACGGTGCGCTTCTCGATGACACCATTGCTGAGCACGGCGACAACCATGGCGATGTGGCTGGCAAGATCGACGATCTGCACACTGCGGATCGTCGCCTGATCGATCGAGGGGCCGACAACCACGGCGGTCCAGTCGGTCAACGACGTGAGCATGTCGGACGTGCGCTGCATCATCGATTCGAGTTGGCCGTGGGTCCCGGCGAAGAAATCCCGTAGGGTCGACGGGTCGGCGGTGGCCAACTCGGTTTGGCTCTCGCGCAGCGCATCAACGAAGAATCGGTAGCCCCGATCGGTGGGGATGCGTCCGGCACTCGTGTGCGGCTGGATCAAATACCCGGCCTCTTCCAAGGCAGCCAGCTCGTTGCGCACGGTGGCCGGGGAGACATCGATCCCGGGCGCAGAGGCGACACGACCGGAACCCACCGGCTGGGCGGTCTCGATGTACTCCCGGACGACCGCCGAGAGGATGGCGGCCTTTCGCTCGTCGAGCATCTGCCGACTCTACCGAGTGCTAATCGTCGAGCTGAAGCGCAGAGATGAAGGCTTCCTGGGGAATGTCCACCCGCCCGATGGATTTCATCCGCTTCTTGCCTTCCTTCTGCTTGTTCAGCAGCTTGTTCTTCCGTGTGATGTCGCCGCCGTAGAGCTTGGCGGTGACGTCCTTTCGGTACGCCTTGACGTTCGTGCGGGCGATGATCTTGCCGCCGATCGCCGCCTGGATCGGCACCTCGAAGTTCTGGCGCGGGATGAGTTCCTTGAGTTTGTCGGCCATCTTCTTGCCGTAGTCGTAGGCCTTGTCCTTGTGGACGATCGTGCTGAAGGCGTCGACCGGATCACCGTGCAGAAGGATGTCGACACGGACCAGCGCATCCTCGGTGTAGCCGTCCTGCTCATAATCGAGCGAGGCGTAGCCCTGCGTGCGGCTCTTCAGCTGGTCGAAGAAGTCGATGACGACTTCGGCGAGCGGTAGCCGGTAGTGCAGCTCGACGCGTTCGGGCGAGAGGTACTCCATCTTCACCATCTCACCGCGACGGGTCTGGCAGAGATCCATGACCGTGCCGGTGTAGTCGGTGGGCGTGAGGATGCTCGCCTTGAGGTACGGCTCAGCGATGGCCGTGATCTCGGCGGCCGACGGCATCTCCGACGGGTTCGACACTTCGATCACCGAACCGTCGCCCTTGGTGATGTGGTACTCCACGGACGGCGCCGTCGAAATCAGCGACAGGCCAAACTCGCGCTCGAGGCGCTCGCGCACGATCTCCATGTGGAGCAGGCCGAGAAAGCCGCACCGGAAACCGAAACCCAGCGCGCCCGACGTCTCCGGCTCGAAGGTGAACGAGCTGTCATTGAGTCGCAACTTCTCCAACGCCTCGCGCAGATCGGTGAACTGATCGCCGTCGATCGGGTACAGACCCGAGAACACCATCGGCTTGGGTTCCTTGTAGCCATCGAGCGGTTCGGTGGCACCCCGCTTCTCGGTGGTCACCGTCTCGCCGGACTTCGCCTCGCCGACATCCTTGATGCCGGCGATGAGGTAGCCCGTCTCGCCGGGGCCGAGTTGGTCGACGGGGAGGTTGTCGGGTGTGCGCACACCGATCTCGTCGGGATCATGGCTGGCCCCGGCCTGCATGAAGCGAAGCTTGTCCTTGCTGCGCATCACGCCGTTGACGACCCGGATCGAGGAGATCACGCCGCGGTACTGGTCGAAATGCGAATCGAAGATGAGCGCCTGCAGTGGGGCATCCACATCACCCTCGGGCGGCGGGGTGAGACCGATGACAGCGTCGAGAAGTTCGGGCACACCCTCGCCGGTCTTTGCCGAGATGCGGAGAATGTCGTCGGCGGGGATGCCAAGCACATTCTCGATCTCCGATGCGTAACGATCAGGTTCAGCCGCCGGCAAGTCGATCTTGTTGAGACAGGCGACGATCTCGAGGTCGTTCTCCATTGCCAGGTAGCAGTTGGCAAGGGTCTGAGCCTCGATCCCCTGGGCGGCGTCGACCACGAGGATCACGCTTTCGCAGGCGGCGAGCGAACGGCTGACCTCATAGCCGAAATCGACGTGGCCGGGCGTGTCGATCAGGTTGATCACATAGCCGTCCCAGTCGAGACGCACCGACTGGAGCTTGATCGTGATGCCGCGTTCTCGTTCGAGATCCATCGAGTCGAGGTACTGGGCGCGCATGTCCCGAGCCTCGACGGCCCCGGTCAGCTCCAGCATGCGATCGGCGAGCGTGGACTTCCCGTGATCGATGTGGGCGATGATCGACGTATTGCGGATTCGCTCGAGTTCCATGCGTGGATCCGCGCCTCCGGCGCGATGGCCCCTCGGCGCACCGTTCGGGGCGAGAGGGGTGCCTCAACGCTACCGACGGGTTGTGGACTTCGGGTGCGATCTGGGGTCGCATCCCGCTACCCTTTGTGGTCGGTCTCCGAGCCTTCGAGGCTCACACCAGTTCTTCTTCCAAGTAGGTAGCCGTGGCCAACATCAAGTCGCAGATCAAGCGCAACCGTCAGACGGTCAAGCGCAACCTCGCCAACCGCAAGGTCCGGAGCGAGATCCACACCCGCACCAAGAACGCCGACGCGGCAATCGCTGCGGGTGCCGACGACGCCGACGTGCTCGTTCGCGAAGCCATCGCCAAGATCGACAAGGCTGCGGCGAACGGCGTCATGCACAAGAACAAGGCAGCCCGTAAGAAGAGCCAGCTCGCCAAGCGTCTCAACGCCGGCGCACAGGGCTGAGCATTCCCGGCTCGCTGAAACGGCGAGCCGCTACCGCCGACCGCTGAGGTTGGCCAACCGAGCGACAAGCACTTCGACCACCAACTCTGGTGGCCAATCTTTGGTGCCGCGCAGCGACAGGTCGGCATCGGCCAAAAGGGCGATCGCTCGGCCGAGCTTTTCGGTTCCGAGGCGACGACTCTGCTGCATCGCCTTCTTCGCCGGGAACGTGCTGCCCTTCATCCCGAGCAGCGCAGCGGCGGCCTTGTCGTCGCCAACATCGGCACCGTCGAGGCGCAACATGTTGCTGTAGCGCTTGTGGAGCACGGCGAGCAGTCGGAAAGCTGCGCCATTGCGATCCGACGGCGAACCGGTGTACGGGATCAGCCGCGGCAACAGGGCGAGCGCAGCTGCGACATCACCCTTGTCGATTGCGTCGTCGAGCGCCCACGGCACCGTCGAGCCCTGATCGCCCCCGAAGGTCGTGATGTCGTCGGCCGTTACGGCCGCACCCTGGCCAAGCGCACCTTCCAGCGTTCGCATGAGGCCCACGACTCGACTGCGGTCCTCACCGAGGAGATCCTCGACCGCTGCTCTCGCGCCTCGATCGAACTTCAGCGAGCTCGACTCGAGCTGATCGCGCAACCAGTCACCGCCACCCTTGCCCTTCGGCGCCGAGGTCTGGACGACTTCGGCCCCTGCGAGCTCGGCCGCCTCCTTGAGTGCTTTGGGTAGCGCCGGCATGCGATCGACCTTCGGCTCGACGCCTCGCTCCCATACAAGGACAAGGTCGGTGGTCTCGAGCGGCTCACCGAGCAGCTCGATGATCGGGCCGTAGTCGTCCTTGCGGGAGAACCGGCTGAGATGACGGCCGACGACAACACGTCGTTCCGTGAGGAATGGCGGGGTTCGGGCCGCGTCGAGAACCTTCGCTGACTCCCAGTCGCCGTCGTCGTTGCGATAGTCGGTCTCGGTGAGCAGTTCCAGCATGAGGCTGCGGTCGCCGTCGCCGACAAGCTCGTCAACCGAAGCGCTGATCGCCTCACCGACAAGAATCGGGTCGTCGCCGACGATCAGACGCAGGACCATCCTCAGCCGACCTTGGGCAGTGCGCACCGATCATCGCGGCGCGCTTGCAGCACAGCCGACATCGTGTCGGCGAGTCGTCGGTTGCCTCGGACGTCGTGCGCCCGCAGGATCCGACAGCCGAGGGCGATCCCCAGCGCATGAGCGCCGAAGGTGGCTTCACGCCGATCGTCGACCTCTGTGCCGACGAGCTCGCCGAGGAAGCCCTTGTTGGAGGCCGAGAGAAAGACCGGAAACCCCATGCCGACGAGATCGTCGCTGTGGTGGAGCAGTTCGGCCGACATCTGGGGGTTCTTTCCGAGATCGAGACCCGCATCGATCATGATCCGTTCGCGAGCGATGCCGGCCGCGAGCGCCAGGTCGGAGCGACGCTCAAGAAACCGCACGACATCGGCACGCACACCGTCGGGGTAGATGGGCTCAGGGTCAGGCATACGCGGGCCGATGCGCACGTGCGTGGCCACAACCGAGGCGTCGTAACGAGCCGCGACAGGGAGAAACTCCGGATCGGAGAAACCGCTGATGTCATTGCCGATGTTGGCGCCGACCTTGCACGACTCCTCGAACACCGACGCTCGGAAGGTATCGACGGAGATCGGCAGGTCGAAACGCTGCCGGAGGGCCTCGACGGCAGGCACAACGCGGTCGATCTCCTCTTGCACGGTGACCTCGGGGCCAGGGCCGGCCTTGGAGCCGCCAACATCGAGGAAGTCGGCCCCCTCGAGCACAAGCTGTTCGGCCTTGCGGAGGAACTCATCGAACGCCCAGTACTGGCCACCGTCGTAGAACGAATCTGGCGTGCGATTGAGGATGCCCATCACGAGCGCACGCGTGGTGATATCGAAACGAGTGGTGCCGAGCTCGACGAACATCGCTTCCGACCCTAGTCCGCCACTCGGACGGCAAGGCCAACGCTGCTCGCTTCCTCGACGAGTTCGACAACGACCCCACCGACGCCGATGCCGATCCCCTCAGGTACGGATCGTCCACCTGGGACTCGGTGCATCGGCGGCGCGAGCACGGCGACACCGATGAAGCGTTCACGAAGCGCGACGACAGCGTCGGCGTCAGCCCGATCGCCGTCGGTGGCGACGACCGCCGAGGCAGTTCGGACACCGTTCGTCCGGAGGACTTCCAAAACGTCACGCGGCCGACCGGGGTCGTCGAGCACCATGACGGTGCCCGTGTCGGACCGGTGCGTCGACACACCGTGCCCGAGCGCAGACCATCCGGCGGGAGGGATCGCCACGGTCGACAGGCTCAGCGTGACGCCGGCCGCCGCGCCACCCACGGCAAGGAGGTGCGTAATGCGGCCCCGACCGGCGACGAACGCCGCGAGCGCAGCACAGAACATCGCCCAGGTCGCCCAGCCGACGCCGTAGCCCGGTGCCCGGGCCGAGCCGGCCGCCACCGCCCGGATCCAACCGACCAGCCAGTCGGTCGGCGCGTGCATCACCGCTGCGACCGAGCCACCGATCAATCCGGCAACGACGCCACCGGTGCAACCCCACATCATGATCGGCCCAGAGACCGGACCAGCAAGCACGTTCGCCGGCAGGCCGGCGAGCGGAATCGGACCGAAGGTCGCAATCAGGAGTGGCGCAACGGCGAGCTGCGCAGCGATGGTCGTGGCCACGGCTACCCGCACGACCGCCGGGCCCGGAAGACGGGCGGCGAGCGGCCCACTCCCCCACACAATGCCGGCGGTCGCAGCGACGGACAGCTGAAAGGCGAGCACCCGCACGAGGAACGGATCGATCAGGACAAGCAGCAGGACCGACAACGACAGGGCACGACGGCCATCGACTGGATCTCCCAGCACGGCCGCCCCGACGCCGGCCCCGGCCATGACCGCCGCTCGCAGCACCGACGCCTCAAAGCGAATGAGGGTCACGAACGCGAGAAGCGTCAGGATGACCAGCACCAGCCGGGTTGCGGGACGGGTTCGGCGGGTGAGCGGATCGAGGAGCGCCAGCACGAAGGCAACGTTTTGTCCCGACACGACGAGCAGGTGACCCAAACCTGCGGCGCGGAAGTCATCGGCGACAACGGCCGACTGCTCCCGATCGTCGCCGACAACCATCCCGAAGAAAACGGCTCGATCGTCTCGATCGAGCGATGCGGCACCGTCCTGCAACAGCCGGCGCACGGCATTCGCGCCGTTGGTGAGCGGCGACCCAGCGACGTGACCCCGCACCTCGGTGACGACGATCGTGCCGACCTCGTGACGCCATCGGATCCATGAATCGGCACGGGCGGGACGGAATGCGCCGACGACATGGAGCTGCTCCCCTGCCAGCGCATCGTCGAGTCGGCCGGCGACTGGTCCGTGCGCACTCAACGAGACCCGGCGTGACCCCCAGCGCGCCGACGCCCGAACACCTCCTGGCCCAGAGGGGCGGGGGTCACCGGTGAGCACCACCCACGCCTCAACATTGGTAGCGGGCGGCGGATCGAGTCCAGCCTCGGCGCGATCGCCGAGCCAGCCTGCAAGCACGAAAATCGCGAGAAGTGCAGCAACCCGTGACCGACGACCAGCCGCGACAACAACGAGCAGCAGAGGAGGCCACCATCCGACCGACCAACGCAACCACGCACCGGCCGCGCCAAACGCCGCAGCGGTGTGCCAGATCATGGGATCACCAGATCGCGCAGTGCGTCGAGTTTCGCAGGCCCGATACCCGATACCGCGAGCAATCCGTCGACCGTGTCAAAACCACCCTTGCGTTCTCGATGGTCGACGATGGCCGCAGCGAGGGACGGACCGATCCCCGGGAGGCCCTCCAACATCGCGGGAGTCGCCGTGGAGAGCGAGACGGGCCCACCGGCGGTGTTTCCGACCGCGTCGCCAGTGCCGCCGGTGACAACGGCAGTGCGGATCTCCTCGCCAATCCGAGGCACCCAGACCCGTTGGTCATCGCCCAGCACCTGCGCGAGGTTGAGCGCATGGCGGTCGGCATCGAAGGTCAGGCCGCCTGCGGCATCGATCGCGTCGGCAACCCGCGCACCAGCACGAAGCTCGTGAATGCCCGGATGAAAGACCGCGCCGTCGACGTGCACGATGACGACCGCCGGAATGGTGGCGGACCGCGCGTCGTCTGACGCTGCAGGAATGGGTGCGACGGCCTGCACGAATGGCAGCACCTCTTCGGCTGGCGGTGGCGGAGGACGCAGCGCCCACCAAGCACCGCACGCTGCGGCCGCCACGGCGACGAGTCCGCCCAGCAGGCTGACGGGCCGGACCCCCAGCCGATCAGCCAGCAGTGTGGGCGCGCGCCGCCAGGAGAACTCGGGTTGAAAGGTTTCGTCGACGTCCACGGACGCTCCCGTTCATCGGGGGTCACGGGGAAGTGGATTCCGACGGACGCAAGCGGCATCCGACGACGGCCCGGCGAGCCGGGCGGGGCGATTCAGAAGAGTGCCGTACTGAGCTTTCGACGCCAATCAGCCGTGCGGGGATCGTCGGGACCGAGCACCTCGAGCAGGTCGACGAACCTCTGGCGGTCGTCGTCGTTGAACTTCACCGTGGGCAACAACGCAGCCAGCGTTCCTTCGACATCATCCATCGACTCACCACCGGTGCGGGCGAGCGCCCGGAGATGCCGGGTGGTCGGGCTCTCGGGGATCTTGTCGAGTAACGCAAGACCCTGATCAACCTGCCCCTCCTCGATGAGCTTGCCAGCAAGGGCGGTGAGGACATCAGGGTTGTCGGGCTCGAGGGCATAGGCCTGATTGAGCGACGGCACGTCGCCGATCTCAAGCAGCCGCTCGACCTCGTTCTGCTCCTCGGTGGGCACCAACTTCTCGACGAACTCGCGTACTTGCGCCTCGCCCTGGGCACCCATGAACCCGTCGACGATCTCGCCGTTGACCATGGCGTATACGGCCGGGATCGACTGGACCCGGAAGGCTTGAGCGACGACCGGGTTGGCGTCGACGTCGACCTTGGCGAGTTCAACGCCACCGTTGGTCTCACCGATCACCTTGTCGAGGATCGGGCCAAGCGTCTTGCACGGACCGCACCACTCGGCCCAGAGGTCGACGACCACCGGCACCTGGTGGGACCGCTGCACGACATCGGTCTCGAACGTTGCATCAGTTACATCAGCCATCGTGACGACCAACGTAGCGGCGGGTTCAGCAATTCCGGGACGGCGGTCTACGGTGTGTTCGAGGAGGAACCTGTGGCTCGACCGGCACGACCCGAAGATCTCTACACCCTGCACGGTTCTCCGACCCTGCAGGATCCGGTGTTGTTGATCCACCTCACCGGCTGGATCGACGCCGGCCTGTGCGCCCACGAGGCGACCGAGACCATCCTCGATCAGATCGCCCCCGTGACCGTCGCCGAGTTCGAGACCGAGTGGCTGCTCGATCACCGTGCTCGCCGGCCGACGATGCACATCGTCGAAGGGGTGAATGCGGGCCTCGACTGGCCGGAGATCACGCTCGTTTCCGGCCGCGACGCAACCGGTACTGATGTTCTTGTGCTCCACGGCGCGGAGCCCGATCACAACTGGCGTTCGTTCTGCGACGCCGTCGTCTCGTTGTCGCAGCGGTTCGGAGTTCGGCGAGTGATCGGCCTCGGCAGTTACCCGGCGTCGTCACCACACACTCGCCCCTCCCGACTCTCGGTCACCGCTGCCACACCCGACCTGGCGTCACTCGGTTTCACACCGGCCACCCTCGACGTGCCGGCGGGAATGCAGGCCGCACTTGAGATGGCCCATCACGCCGCCGGCATCGAGTCGGTCGGCCTGTGGGCGCAAGTCCCGCACTACATCTCCGGCGCCCACTATCCCGCTGCGTCCTTGGCTCTCGTTGACGGGCTCGTCGGTGCCGCCGGGGTTGTGCTCGACTCGAGTCAGCTGGCGGCCGACGCCTTGGCGACCCGAAACCGACTCGACGACTTGGTCGACGACGACTCCTCGCATCGCGACATGCTCGCTGCCCTCGAGAAGCAATACGACGACCTGGTTGAGGCCGAGGCCGAAATGGCGACGAGCGACGACCTCACCAACGAGCTCGAAGCGTTCCTGCGCAGCCAGAACGACCCCGACGACTGATCAGCCTGCGAGTCGCCAGAGCGATCCCTGGGAAAACTGGGCGACCAGCTCGGCGCCTGCAGGCGGCTCAGCATCGGGCGGGATCAACCAATGGGTTGTGCCTTCGTTGATCACCAATGTCGTCTCGCCGAAACCGACACGCCATGCCAGCGCGTTGGTGAGGTTCGGCGAGACCGTCGATGTGTCGACCCACAGTTCACCGATCGTCTCGTCGACAGGGAGGCCGGCGTCGACTTCGCCGATCGCCGTGCTGGGAAAAAGCGTGTCGAGCACTCGGTCGCCGGAGTGGGCGCCCCACAGCGACAGCACCACGAAGACACCCGCGGCGACTTCGGTGCCACGCCACCGAGCGAGCCCCCAAACCGCAAGCCCGGCAAGGATCGCAACGAAGGCTGCCGCACCCGGTTCGAAGATCGGACTCCCGTACGGTGCACCGGAGACCTCCGCACCGAGCATCATCACGGGCGAACGAGGCGTGAGCCACGTGTTCCCGGGCCCGTTCCAGGCGGCGTAGACACCAGCGAGCATGGGGACGCCGAAGAGGACGGCCGCCGCCACCCGCCACCGAAGTCGGTGGAGGTTGGCGAGGCCGACCGCAAGCACCACCGGCGCCATCACCTCGATGTAGCGGCCGTGGAACCACTTGTCGGCCCGGGGAATGCCGGTGATGAACCAGCTCGTGATCGCGAGTACGGCCAAGCCGAGCAACAACACCGACCAGCCAACCGGTCGTCGCTCACCGAGCCGAACGACACCCCAGACAGCGATGCCGGTTCCGGCGATCACGAGATAGCTCAACGCGCCGACCCCGAGTTGCGCCATCTCAGGGACAAGGCCGAGACCACGACGAGAGGCCAGGTCGGCGGCGTCGTAAGTCCCATCACTTGCGAACGCCGCCTCGGCCACAGCGGCGCGAACCCACTCAACCGACCACAGCGCCGCCGCCCCCGCACCCAGCACCCCAACGACACGTGCCCAGCCGAGCCGACGTACGGCAACGGCGACGACAACGATGAGCACCAACGCAGGCGGACCGAGCCGAGGGTGGGCCGCGAACATCGCAGCTGCAGTGATGACCGCGAGAAATCCGTCGAGGCCGCTGCGCTCATCCCACGAACGGGCGATGACGAGCGCTGCACAGGCCACCAGCAGCACGCCGAACCGCTCGCTCCACGCAATCGACGCGGTCAAGAGAAAGGCCGGCATCATTGCCCCGGCCGTTGCGGCGGCAATCGCCGGCGCGGGACGCACACCATCAAAGCGCCGTAGAAAGGCGGTGAGCACCGGGACCATCAAGGCTCCGCACAAGGCGTTCACCGTGCGGGCCCAAAGCAGCATCCCATTGTCGTCGAGTCCGAATAGCCAGCCCGGGACCAACGTCAACGGATAGAGCAAGCCGTACGGCGCCTGCGGCGGCATCGGCGCAGCGCCCTCGCCCGCCATGGTCCAGGCAAGACCAAAAGAAGCGAGGTCATCGGCGGCGAGAAGCGGTCCGGGTGTCGCCGTCGCCACGATCAGACCGGCTGAGAAAACCGCAACGGTCGACGTCGCCATCCACAGGCTCGGGGATGTCAGCCGCGCACGCATCACGACGACGGTATGCCCTAGGAGAAACCCGCCGAGGGAGGGCACCGGCAAGGTGGGGCCCGACGATCAGCCTGCTACCATCTTCATCCGCAACTCGGGGCTATAGCTCAGTTGGTAGAGCGCTTCCATGGCATGGAAGAGGTCAGGGGTTCAATTCCCCTTAGCTCCACTCCGACCTGCGAGGCGCCTCTGAGCGCCTCGCTCTCCTTTTTGGCGTCAGTCACCTACGGTGCAGGGATGGACGAGCTCGACCTTCGCCGCCACGTCTACCGGACACTCGCCGACACCGGCCTTGCCCCTACCGCCGCCGAGATCGCCGAGTTGGTCGGCGGGCCGGAAGCGGCGGCCGAGCACCTGCAACGCCTCGAAGACCGTCACTTCGTCGTGCTGGGTTCCGACGGCGAGATCAGCATGGCGCTTCCGTTTGCCGCCCGGCCCGCCGGGCACCGCGTCCTCAACGGCTCACGAAGTTGGTGGGCCAACTGCGCATGGGACTCCCTCGCCATCCCCGCTGCGCTCGGCGCCGACGCCGAGATCGATGCTCGCTGGCTCGACGACGACACCCCCGTCGACCTCCGGATCGAGAACGGACGTCCGACCGGCGAGGCGTGTGATGGATTCATCCACTTCACGATCCCGGCCCGGCATTGGTGGGATGACATCGTCGAGACATGAGCGAACATCCGCTTCCTCCGGTCGGAGGAAAAAGTCGACAGCGGGATGGCCGCTCCAGTTCCGGTCATGTGGGAACTCACCCTGGGTTGGTATGGCGACCGACTCGACCCGGCCTGGTCGCCGCCCACAGCCGATCATCTCCAAGGCTTGCTTGATGCGGTCGGACTCATCGATCCGTTCTGGCAGCTGACCTGAGCCCTCGATGTCGGGAAGAAAACCGACTAGAGGAACGTGCGGATCAGCTTTTCCTTCAATCCGGTGTAAGGCGGATACAGGATCGACGGGTCGGGTTTGGTCGGTTTCCGCATGACCGACTTCAGGTTGGAGAAGGTGTCGAAGCCCGACTGGCCGTGGTAGCGCCCGATCCCAGCCTCGCCGACGCCACCAAAGGGAAGGTCGGGCGGTGTGATGTGCAGCACCACATGGTTGACGCATGCACCGCCGGAACTCGTGGCGCCGAGCACCGCATCAGCGGCACCGCGATCTTCGGCGAAGACGTAGAGCGCGAGCGGCTTCGGGCGACGGTTGACCAGAGCGACGGCCTCGTCCATGGAACCGACTGTGATGACCGGCAGGATCGGCCCGAAGATCTCCTCGGACATGATCGGTGCGTCGAGATCAGGGTCGACGATCACCGTGGGCTCGACGTGCCGACCCTCGACGTCGACAGCACCTCCGAAGGCAATGGTGCCGCCATGGCCGTCGAGCAGCCCAGCGAGCCGGGCTGCGTGATGTTCGGAAACGATCGAGGAGAAGTCGTCGCTCTCGCCTGCTGCTGCACCCTTGCTGAAGTCGGCGAACGCCGCCTGCATCTTGTCGATGAGGTCGTCGCGTTGGCCTTCAGTCACGAGCACATAATCCGGCGCGACACAGGTCTGGCCGGCGTTGAGCCACTTGCCCCAGGCAAGACGGCGGGCGGTCACGTCGAGGTTGGCCGATGAATCGACAAACACCGGGCTCTTTCCGCCGAGCTCGAGCGTGACCGGGGTCAGGTGACGAGCAGCGGCCTGATAGACGATGCGGCCGACCGCCGTGGAGCCCGTATAGAAGATGTGGTCGAACCGCTGCTCGAGGAGCTCGGTGGCGACTGGAACATCCCCCTCGACCACAACAATCGCCTCGTCGTCGACATAGCGGGGCAAGGTCTCGGCAAGCAGAGCGGACGTGGCGGGCGCGATCTCCGACGGCTTGGCGACGACAGCATTGCCCGCCGATATGGCGGCGGCGATCGGAAGCAGCACCAACTGCACCGGATAGTTCCAGGGCGCAACGACGAGCGCGACGCCGAGCGGCTCGGGAACGATGTGACCCGACCCGGGGCGTGCGTTGAGCGGCAGCCGGACCTTGCGGGGCTTGGCCCACGTGCCGACGTGCTTGCGGATGTGCGCGATCTCGGTCGCGGTTGCGCCGATGTCGGCCGCGAAGGCCTCCAACGGCGAGCGCCCGAGGTCTGCAGCGAGCGCTGCTTCGAACCGAGGCGCCTCCTCCTTGAGTAACCGCAGTAGACCGTCGAGCTGCGCGTGGCGCCATGCCAACGGACGGGTACGGCCGCTGTCGAAGACGGCGCGGACACCGGCGACGATCCCGGCGACATCGGGTGTGTCGACCGAGAGATTGTCGTGAAGTGCAGGGCGATCGGTAATGGCCATGCTTGACAGCATGCCAGAGGTGCTGCCCCTACAGGCAGCCGCAGCAAAGCGATCAGGCCGACTCGTGCCTCGGATTCATCGGCTCCCACTCGACCCGGGGCCGGTCACCCCACAACCGCTCAAGTTGGTAGAAGTCGCGCTGCTCGCGGTGGAAGACATGCACGACGAAGGCGCCGTAGTCCATCAGGACCCACTCACGCTGGTCGAGCCCTTCAACCCGCACGGGGCCAGGTCCGCCTGCGTTTTTGACCTCCTCCTCCACGGCATCAGCGATGGCGTGGACCTGACGAGGGTTCGAACCGCTCGTGATCACGAAGTAGTCCGAGACGGCGAACACGTCGCCCACGTCGACAATCAATGTCTCGTCGGCCTTCTTGTCGTCGGCTGCGGCGGCAGCGACACGCACGAGACGGAGGAGCTCATCAGCTTCGGTCACGAGATCTCCCAGTCGTTGCCGATCGTCACGGTGAGATCGACGGGTTCGTCGAGTCGCAGGTCGGCCGCGACCTCGGCGTTGAGCTGAGCCGCGAGTGCTTCGGCGAGGGAGGCACTGGCCTCGTCATGGTACGCAACCGTGGTTGTGGCCAGACCAAATTCGGTGGCATTGCCGACAATCACGAGTTCGCTCAGACGGGCGACGACCGCTCGGGCTTCGCGCGCAACAGCATGGTCCCCGATGCCATCGAGTAGACGGACGGTGGCGACATCGACACCGGGGGCCGGAATCGGAAGTGGCACCATGCGATCGGCGATCTCAGCGAGCCAGGTGGTCGCGTTGTCGTCGAGGACATAGGTCGGCGCCGACCCGCCATCGATGGGCACGGCCGGGAGCAGCTGGATATCGGACTGACCGGAGGCGAGCGCACGAAGATAGGGGGAAAGCCCGTCGTCGAATGGAAGTGTCGCCGCGACCAGATCATCGGCGGCGGCGACCGACGCAAGCCAGCTCTCCCACAGGTCGACCTGGCGTTCGTTGCGGTTGGCGTCGACCTCGCCTGGATTGCGCCATCGGTAGACGTCGGCGGCGACATCACCATCGAGGAGCGTTCCGCCTCGTTCCATCCATACCTCGGTGCCGTCGGCGTCGATCGAGATCAAGTCGTCAAGCAGATTGAAGGCGAGCGGCTCGGCGAGCTCGAGGAGCCGACCGAGGCTGACGGTGTCGATCTCAAGAACCTCCAGAAACCCGAAGCCAAACAGCGCCCCGACCGAGCGCTCGACCCCCGGAGCGCCCTCGGCGACATAGACCTCGGCGAGGGTGGGGTCGCCCTCGCCATCGGCTGCCAGATCGGCTGAGACGAGCACGAGCTGCCCACCGCTATCGAGCAAGGTTCGGGCAAGAACCGTTACACCGACGAGCTCGCCATCATCGATGTGCAAGGTGAGCATCGTGGGGGTGGGAACGGCAAAGGCCTGGTAGCCCGGCGCGTCGGGATCGCTCACGACCTCGACGACGGTGCCGTCGGTGCTGTCGAGCACCGCCTTGGTGCCGGTGCGCCACAACTGGAAAGAAGCGACCGCCAAACCGACCAACACGATGGGGAAGATAAAGCGCCAGAACGGGTTCGCCTTCGGGGCGGGCACTCGTCGCTTGCGCCAACGTCGTCTCGACGTCGTGGAGCGTTCGTCGACAGTGTCGAGCTGGATCTCGCCCTCGTCATGGGCTTCGGTATCGGCGGGGCTCACGACGGCTCCCCGTAGAGCCCGTAGGACTCGATCAGGTCCGCTACACCGGCGGCGACGAGCCCCCGGATCGGTGCGCCCTCGGTGACCCGGCCACGCAGGTCTGACGACGACACGTCAAGCACGGGGACATCGACGAGAGCGAAGGGCCATCCCGCTGGGGGCCGGCCGCCTTCTCGGCCACCGCGGTCGACAACAACCATCTGAGCGAGTTCGGCGACGATGTCGGGCCGATGCCACGTGTCGAGACCGATGGCTGCGTCGGACCCCACGATCAGATGAAAGGTGTAGTCGGGGTGGGCCGCTGTGAGCCCAGTGAGGGTGTCGGCCATGTACGACGGACCGTCACGATCGATCTCAAGCGTCGAGACCTGCACCCCGTCGGCGCCGGCTATGGCCGCCTCCACCATCGCGAGACGGATCGAGGCGGGCGTGATCGACCGCTCGCCGGACTTCTGCCACGGGTCGCCGGCAACGACGAACCAGACCTCGTCGAGCGCAAGTGCGTGGCGGACCTCGAGAGCGATGGCGAGGTGGCCCACGTGCGGCGGGTCAAACGTGCCTCCGAAGACACCGATTTGTCGACTGGGCCCGCTGGACATCGAAGCGAGCATACGCGTCGGACCTCCGGGCACGGCGTCGAGTGGGCCACAGCGTGGGTGCGAGGTGCGCCTCGGGTAGCACTTGGCCAGCGGCTTGCAGCACCGAGGTGACATATGTCACGCGTTCGGTTCTTTACTGACGCGTAACTTTGTGCGCACAATACTCCGGTTGGACCGCAGGAATGCGCGCGTCACTCCAGAGTGCGCTCACGGTACCAGCTTCCCCCGCCAAACCCCACCGCCTTGGGAACTTCCCTGGGCGGGCTTCCGTTGAATGAGTATGTCATGAGCGATTCTGTTGGACAGTATCTGAACGAAATCGGCGCCGTCGCCCTCCTGAACGCCCAGGAAGAGCGTGAGTTGAGCCAGATCATCGAGAAGGGCTTCGAGGCCCGTGCTCGCAAGGATGCCGGCGAAAAGGGCCGAGAGCTCGACCGAGCGATCCGTGACGCTGCCGCTGCAAAGGACCGGTTCATCCGGGCCAACCTGCGCCTCGTGGTGAGCGTCGCCCGCCGCTACCCCCTGCCCCCCGGCATGGAGCTGCTCGACCTCATCCAGGAAGGCAACCTCGGCCTCGAGCACGCCGTCGACAAGTTCGATTGGCGCAAGGGGTTCAAGTTCTCGACCTATGCCACCTTCTGGATCCGCCAGGCCATCGGCCGTGCCCTCGATCAGAAGGCCTCGCTCGTTCGTCTCCCCGGCGACCGTTCCGCCAGCCTCCGCGCTGCCCTGCGCGCCGTGTCGGGCGACGGCGATGAACTCGACGACGAGCACGCACGTCTGCACCGGCTGACCACCCCCACCAGCCTCGACCGCACCATCGGCGACGACGACTCCAACGAGCTTGTCGATCTCCTCCCCGACGCCAACCCCGGCCCGGAGGTCGAGGTCATGGCAAACGCCGAGATGGAGATGGTCACTGGGCTGCTCGACATCCTTGATCCCCGCGCCAAGTACGCCGTTGAGCAGCGCTTTGGCCTTGGCGATGGCCGCAAACGCTCGTACCGCGAGGTCGGCGAAGATCTCGGCGTCACCGCCGAGGCCGCCCGACGCCTCGTGAAGCGTGCGATCCACTCGGTCCGCGAACACGCCGCTGACATGGCCGACACCGTCGGTGTCGCCTGATCACACCGCACCACCACACCATCGCTCACCGGAGCCCCCGCCTCGGCGGGGGCTCCGGCCGTTTTCGACGGCGAATAACGAGTTGGCACCGGGCTCACGGCGCACCACACTTATGGAGTGACTTCCACCTGGACACCCAGCACGTGGCGAGATCTGCCCATCAAGCATCAGCCGACGTGGCCCGACGCGGGCGAACTCGATCAGGCACTCAAGATGCTCGGCCAGATGCCGCCACTCGTGTTCGCCGGCGAGGCTCGCGACCTCACCGGTCAATTGGCCCGTGTCGCTCGAGGTGAAGCGTTCCTGCTCCAAGCGGGCGACTGCGCCGAATCGTTCGACAGCTCCGCCGACTCGATCCGCGACAAGCTCCGCGTCATCCTCCAGATGGCGGTCGTCCTCACCTATTCGGGTGGCCTGCCGGTCGTCAAGGTCGGACGTATCGCCGGTCAGTTCGCCAAACCCCGCTCCTCCCCCGTCGAGACGAAGGGCGATATCGAACTGCCGTCCTTCCTCGGCCAGATCGTCAACGACATCGGCTTCACCGAGACCGAGCGTCGCCCCGATGCCCAACGCCTGCTCACCGCCTACCACCGGGCGGCCTCGACACTGAACCTGCTGCGGGCCTTTACCCGAGGCGGGTACGCCGACCTCAGCCAGATCTCGACCTGGAACCGCGAGTTCGTTGCCTCCTCCCCTGCTGGCGAACGCTACGGAAAGATGGCCGACGAGATCGACCGCGCGCTCACCTTCATGGATGCGTGCGGCGTCAACAGCAGCACCGTGCCGGCACTGCACGAAGTCGACTTCTTCACCAGCCACGAAGCACTCCTGCTCAACTACGAAGAGGCGCTCACCCGTGAAGATTCCCTCACGGGCGACTGGTACGACTGCTCGGCCCACATGCTCTGGATCGGCGAGCGCACTCGTCAACTCGACGGGGCCCACGTCGAGTTCCTCCGTGGCGTAAAGAACCCCCTCGGCTGCAAGGTCGGCCCGACGGCCACAGCGGATGAGGTGCTTGCGTTGTGCGAGGCACTCAACCCCGAGAAGATCCCCGGTCGTCTGACGCTGATCACCCGACAAGGCGCTGACAACGTGCGCGACAACCTGCCGCCGCTCCTCGCTGCGGTCCGCGACTCCGGCCACCCGGTGGTCTGGGCCTGCGACCCGATGCACGGCAACACCTACACCGCCGAGGGCGGACACAAGACCCGACATTTCGATCGCATCCTTGACGAGATCGCCGGCTTCTTCGCCGCCCACCGCCAGGAGGGCACCTGGGCGGGAGGCATCCACGTTGAACTCACCGGCGACTCCGTCACCGAGTGCGTCGGCGGCGGTGATGACCTCCAAGAAACAGCGCTCGACCAGGCCTACGAGACGATGTGTGATCCACGGCTCAACGGCCGACAGTCGGTCGATCTGGCGTTCATGGTTGCCGAGTTGCTGCAGAAGAACTGAAGCAGAACACGGCCGGAATCACATCGACGCACGTTGCGTCAACATCGCAGTCCGGAGTGCATCCGCGGGGGCGCCAACCTTCGTTAAGGGCAAGTACACGAGTGAAACCAACTCGTGCGCTTCAAATCTCCCTTTCCCCCTGCAAAAGGAAGTCCCCCATGCGCTCACTGTTTCGCGTTCTCGCGTTGCTCTTTTCGATCTCGCTCCTTGCCGCAGCCTGCGGTGGCGACGACGCCGTCGAAGAAGCCGCCAACGTCGTCGAGTCGACTGACACTGCCGACTCGAGCGACGAGGAGACCGCCGAAGACGACCTGCCTGAAGAGGAAGGCCCCGGCACCATTGTTGACGTCGCCATCGGCGCTGGCTCCTTCGAGACCCTCGTCGCTGCTGTCACAGAAGCCGGACTCGTCGCGACGCTGAGCGGTGAAGGCCCGTTCACCGTGTTCGCCCCGACCGACGACGCCTTCGCCGCCGCCCTCGACGCCCTGGGTCTCACCGCCGACGAACTCCTCGCCAACCCGGCCCTGGCTGACATCCTGACGTACCACGTGGTCGCTGGAGCAGTCGATGCCGCTACCGCCATCTCCCTCGACGGCCAGTCCGCTGCCACTGTCCAAGGCGAAGAGATCGATATCGCCGTCGTCGACGGCAGCGTCATGATCAACAACGCCACGGTCATCACGGCTGACGTCGAGGCCAGCAACGGCATCATTCACGTCATCGACGCAGTCATTCTCCCGCCGACCATCGCCGAGGCGCTCCTCGGTGCCGGCGACGAAGACCCCGCAGCCGACATGGCTGAAGAAGAGGCCACTCCCGAGCTTGGCACCATCGTCGGTGTCGCTCAGGAAGCCGGCACCTTCACGACACTGCTTGCTGCCGGTGACGCCACGGGCCTCTCCGTGCCGCTCGACGCCGATGGTGACTTCACCATCTTCGCTCCGACCGACGACGCCTTCGCCGCCGCCCTCGATGCACTCGGCCTCACCGCTGAGGAGTTGCTCGCCGACACCGCAACCCTCACCTCGATCCTCACCTACCACGGGCTGCTCGGTTCGGTCAGCGCCGAGCAGGCGATTGCCCTCGACGGTCAGTCGGTCGCCACCATCAACGGGGCCGAGATTGCCATCAGCGTGGTTGACGGTGCTGTCGTGATCAACGGCAGCGCCACCGTGATCGAGGCTGATGTTCTCG
>Ga0181594_10000709_pt1 | contig 31059 bp, 26 predicted proteins | sample 071ome_18_FD_145603 | JGI IMG/M metagenome (GOLD analysis project Ga0181594, IMG submission 145603) | Coastal salt marsh microbial communities from the Groves Creek Marsh, Skidaway Island, Georgia - 071413BT metaG (spades assembly) | ecosystem: Environmental > Aquatic > Marine > Intertidal zone... | reverse complement strand
CCGCCGGTCGCGATCTTTCTCCCGAAGAGCGCGACGCGCACAGAGCTACATTCGTGCGTCGCGTTCTGGCCACCGAGGGGGATGTCTCGGCCGACGTTGACGGGGACGCCGATGACCGCTCTTCCGACCAGCCCTGACGGGTTATGAACTACAATTTCACCGACCGAGTCCGGAAGGTTCTGGCGATGGCCCGTGAGGAGGCTATCCGCCTTCAGCACGACTACGTGGGTACCGAGCACATCCTGCTCGGCCTCATCCGGGAGGGTGAGGGGGTCGCCGCCGCGGTTCTACAGCACCTGAGCGTGGATCTCGATCAGATTCACGAGCGTGTGGAGGAATCCGTTCGCAAGGGCAAGGCGACGATCGCGCTCGGCGAACTCCCGTATACGTCCAGGGCGAAGAAGGTCCTCGAGTTCGCGATGGCTGAGGCCCGCGAGTTCAATCACTCGTACGTCGGCACGGAGCATCTCCTGCTCGGGCTCCTTCGAGAAGAAAAGGGCATTGCCGCCCAAGTGCTGAACTCACTCGGCGTCACGCTCGACGAGGCGCGCGCCGAGACGCTGAAGGTGCTCGGGACCGATGTCGCCCCCTCCGAGCCTGCGGGTATCGGTGTGGGGGAGGAGGTCACCGGCGGTGCCTCGACGTCAGGCAAGGGAGACAAGAAGTCGAAGACGCCGGCCCTCGATCACTTTTGCCGGGATCTGACCGAACTCGCTCGGCAGGACAAGCTCGATCCAACCATCGGGCGGTCTGAAGAGATCGAACGCATGGTCGAGATCCTCTGCCGTCGCAAGAAGAACAATCCGGTGCTCATTGGAGAGCCGGGGGTCGGCAAGACGGCGATCGTGGAGGGGCTGGCCCAGATCATCTCCGGCGGAGAGGTCACCGAGGCGCTCAGGGACTACCGCGTCCTCGCGCTCGACATGGCGGCCGTCATCGCCGGAACCAAGTACCGGGGCCAGTTCGAAGAGCGCCTGAAGGCGGTCATGAACGAGATCCAGCAGAGCAAGACGGTCATCCTCTTCATCGATGAGCTGCACACGCTCGTCGGGGCGGGCGCAGCCGAGGGCGCGATCGACGCGTCGAACATGCTCAAGCCGGCTCTCGCTCGCGGCGAGCTGCAGTGCATCGGCGCGTCCACGCTCAACGAGTATCGCAAATACATCGAGAAGGACGGGGCTCTGGAGCGACGTTTCCAGCCTGTGATCGTCGATCCGCCCGCCGTCGACGAGACGGTCGAAATCCTCAAGGGTCTTCGCGGACACTACGAGGATCATCACAAGGTGGTGATCCCCGACGATGCGCTCGAGCACGCCGCAAAGCTCTCCGATCGCTACATCACCGACCGCTTCCTTCCCGACAAGGCGATCGACGTGATCGACGAGGCGGGTGCGCGGGCCCGCATTGCGAGTCAGGTCCCGCCGGCCGATGTCGAAGAGCTCAAGGAGCAGCTTTCGGAGATCGCCCAGCGTAAGGAATCTGCGATCGGCGACCAGGACTTCGAGCGCGCGGCCGAGCTGCGTGATGAAGAGCGCGAGTTCAGCCAGCAGATCCGTGAGCGCCAGGAGATTTGGGAGGAGGAGCGCAAGCAGCACCGCCCGGAGATCTCAACCGACGAGATCGCGTTCATCGTGGGTCGTTGGACGGGCATTCCGGTTCAGCGCATCCGACAGACCGAGTCGGAGCGCCTCGTGAACATGGAAGACGAGCTGCACAAGCGGATCGTCGGCCAGCACGATGCGATCGTCGCGATCAGTCGAGCCATCCGCCGTAGCCGCGCCGGACTCAAGGATCCGAACCGCCCGATCGGTTCGTTCATCTTCTCCGGGCCGACCGGCGTCGGAAAGACCGAGCTGGCCCGGGCGCTCGCCGAGTTCCTCTTCGATGACCGCGAGGCCCTGATCCGGGTCGATATGAGCGAGTACATGGAGAAGTTCTCCGTGTCCCGCCTGATCGGTGCTCCTCCCGGATACGTCGGATACGAGGACTCCGGTGCGCTCACGAAGGCCGTGCGCCGCCGTCCGTACTCGGTGGTTCTCCTCGATGAGGTCGAGAAGGCTCACCCGGACGTCTTCAACATCCTCCTGCAGGTGCTCGACGAAGGGCACCTCACCGACAATTACGGCCGTGTGATCGACTTCAAGAACACAGTGCTGATCATGACCTCGAACCTCGGGGCGCGTGACATCAGCAAGGGCGGGGGCCTGGGCTTCCAGACCGCCGATCCGGAGTCGAGCTACCAGATCATGAAGGACAAGGTCGCTCAGGAAATCGAGCGCGCCTTCAACCCCGAATTCCTGAACCGCGTGGACGACACGATCGTCTTCCACCCGCTCAGCAAGCAGGACATCAGCGAGATCATCCATATCCTGATGCAGGACGTGCACGCACGTCTGGCCGAGGAGGAGATCACGCTGCGGTTCACCGACGCCGCAATCGACTACCTGGTCGAACAGGGCTACGACGAGAAGTTCGGTGCACGACCGCTCAAGCGTGCGATTCAGCGATACCTCGAGGACCCGCTGTCGGAGAAGATCCTCCAGACTGAATTCAGTGCGGGCGACGAGATCGAGGTCGACGTGAACCCGGATGATGAAGGCCTCATCCTGCGCGCGGAGTCGGCGACCAAGACGTGACTTCTTCGTACCGCACATCCTTTCGGTTCTCCGGGAAGGCCTCCGCGATCGCGGCGGCCTTCTTCGGCGTAGTGGCGTTTGGGTCCCCAGGAACAGTCGAGGGACAGGCGGGCGCGGTGGCCGCGAGCTCGACCGTACAGGTCGACTCGATCGAGGTTGCCGGAAATGCTCGCGTCCAATCGCAGCTGATCACTCAGCTCTTCGCGGTCCAGGCCGGGCAGGAGATCACGTACCGGGCAGTACAGCGCGGCATGAAGGAACTGCTCGCGACCGGTCAGTTCGATGATGTGGTCGTCCGGGCTCGTGAGCCGAACGGCGCTGGACTGAGCCCCTACATCCTGACGATCGAGGTGCGCGAGGCGCCGCTGATCAGCCGTGTGGTGATCGAAGGGCTCCAGAACGTGTCCTCTCGAGAGGTCCGGGACACGACGGGACTCAACAGCGGTTTCCCGCTCAGTCAGCAGAAGATCATGGATGCGAAGGCGTACATCCGATCGGAGCTGGCGTCCGAGGGGATTCCGTTCGCAGAGATCATCGAGACGGTGGTCCCCACGGCTCGCCCGAATGAGATCGAGCTCGTCCTCAACGTATCCGAGGGCCAGCGCGTGACCGTGACGGAGGTGCGCTTCAGCGGGAACGAAGGCCTGTCCGACGAGGATCTGGCCGGAGCGATGTCGACGCGTAAAGAGGGATTCTGGTGGTTCCGATCCGGTACGTACGACCAGATCACCTTCGCGCAGGACCTCGAGGGCAACCTGCCTCGTCTGTATCGCTCGCGAGGCTTCCTCGACATGGCGGTGGTTCGGGATACCCTGATCGTCGATCCGTCATCAGGTAAGGCGATCGTCGAGGTCACGGTCGAGGAAGGGGAGCAGTACCGCCTCGGCGAGTTCGAGATCGACGGCAACACGGTGTTCGAGGACGGGGAACTCGAGGAGCTCTTCCTCTCCGCGCGGGGTGGAGGGCTCCTGGGCACGCTCGGTCTTTCGGGTGGCGGCGGCCCGGCCAACGAGCAGGGGGACGTCTTCAACGCGGAGTCGTTCAATGAGGCCATCTCGGCCGTCGAGGAGCGGTACCGGAACGAGGGGTATCTCTACATCCGGGTGAATCCGGTCGTGGACGTCAACGAGGGCGTGGATGGGCAGCCGCCGACCGTCGATGCCAGCTGGCAGATCGTCGAGGGTACGCCCGCGATCATCAATCGTGTCTCGATCTCGGGGAACGAGTACACGTACGAGTGGGTGATCCGGAACCAGCTCTTCGTGCTTCCGGGCGACGTGTACAGTCAGGACCGACTGCTTCAGAGCTACCAGAACATCTCGGCCTTGGGCTTCTTCGAGACGCCTCTCCCGTTCCCCGACATCACACCACTCGACAACGGTGACGTGGACGTCACGTTCAATGTGGTGGAGCAACAGACGGGTTCGATCAACTTCGGGACGTCCGTGGGCGGTGGCGTCGGCGTCTCCGGCTTCATCGGGTACGATCAGCCGAACCTGTTCGGACAGGCGAAGTCCGGCTCACTTCGCTGGGACTTCGGCCGTTACCTCAACAGCTTCGAGCTCTCCTTCACCGATCCGGCTCTATTCCAGAGCCAAACCTCCGGGACGGTCTCGCTGTTCAACAGTCGGGACCGCTTCTTCCAGTTTTCGTCGGGTCGGCGCCGCCGAATCGGTGGTAATCTGCGCTTCGGCTTCCCGTGGATGGGTTCGCAGCGGACGCGGGTCTTCGTCGGTTACGGGTTGTCGCGTACGAAGTACGAGCTCTTCGACAACGTCGACGATACCTCGCTCTTCGGCCGGCCCCCAGGGGTTCAGAGTCAGCTTTCGCTCGGCGTGACACGGAGCACGCTCAACCACCCGCTCTTCCCGACGCTCGGCTCCCGGCAGAACCTGACGATCGAGCAGAACGGGGGCTTCCTGGGCGGTGATGGAGACTTCACCCGCTTCCTCGGCGACGGGTCCTTCTGGGTTCCGGTCGGGCAGATCGGAGGCGACGGAAACCCCAGCGGTGGGATTCGCCTCGCCCTGGGACTGACGCTCCGGGCCGGGGCGGTGTTCGGCGACGCGGGTGCATTCCCCTTCGACCGCTTCTGGATGGGTGGCGTGCAGTTCGGCCAGCAGCTGCGTGGATATGACGAAACCACGATCACGCCGCTCGGACTCTTCCCCCGCCGTTCCAACGACATCAACGACATCGAGCGCCTGGGTGACGCCTTCTTCAGCCTCACGGCGGAGTATGCGATCCGGCTGAGCGACCAGCTCGGCCTGGGTGTGTTCTACGACGCGGGGGCGGTCTGGCGGGATCCGTCGGAGTTCAATCCGCAGAGCCTCTTCCGGGGTGCGGGTGTCGGAATGCAGATCGTGACACCGTTCGGCCCGCTGGGTCTGGACTACGCGTACGGCTTCGACAAGGCTGTGCCCGGATGGAAGCTCCACTTCCGGATGGGACCGGGCATGTAGGGACCCCTGTACCTGTACAGGCCTTCCCTAGAGATTCGTAGGCTGTGGCCGGTGCGTGATCGCGCCGGTGGAACTCGGGAACCTGTCGCCTGAAAGGCGACTAGGACTGTTCGACGGTACGAACATGAACTGGAGTACGACCATGCGACGCACCTCATTCGCGCTCGGCGCGCTGGCCCTCATGCTCACGGCGGGGACGGCTGAGGCGCAGACGCTCAAGATCGGCTACATCAATTCTCAGGAGATTCTGGTGAACGCGCCCGGCGCGGAAGCTGCTCAGGCTGCGTTCGACGCCGAGATGGCGGGTTACCAGAACGAGATCACGCAGCTCGAGGTTGAGCTCCAGAATCTCGAGACGGCTCTGCAGCAGCAGCAGCTCACGCTGTCGCCGGAAGCCCGGCAGAACCGTGAGCAGCAGCTTCAGCAGAAATTCCAGGAGTACCAGCAGCGCACCGCGCAGCTTCAGGACGTCGCAAACCAGCGCCGCGCCGCGCTGATTCAACCCGTGATGGACAACATCACGTCCGTGATCGAGCAGATCCGGGAGGAAGGCGCCTACTCGCTCATCCTCGACGCCGCTGCGGGTTCGATCGTGTCAGCGGATCCGGCTCTGGACCTGACGCAGGACGTGATCGCGCGCCTGCAGGCCGCTGGCGCGGCGGGAGCCGGCTCGGGCAACTAGCTCGCGCCCGGCTTAGGCCACGCGCCGTACGGCTCTTGGTGGAGACCCTCCGCCTCGGTGAGGTCGCGGACCTCGTCGGGGGCCGGTGCGTCGGTGATCCTGAGCATGAGGTCACGGGGATCGCGCCCGTAGACGAGTCGGAGCCCGGTCACATCGCCTACCTCGCGGCCGAGCGCTACGTGCAGTATGCGGCGGAGTGCTCGGCCGGGGCCTTCCTGGTTTCGGAGGAGCTCCTTCACGCCGTTCCTTCTGGCGTCCACGCCGTCGTGGTCGCCGATCCCTATCCCGCGTTGCAGCGCCTTCTGGTGCATCTGCACCCGGACGAGCGGGAACCCGCAAAGATCCATCCCACGGCCGTGATCGAGGAGGGCGTGGTCCTCGGGACCGGTGTGACGATCGGCCCGTATGCGGTCCTGGAGCGGGGAGTGACCGTGGGGAACGGCACGCGAATCGGGGCGCATGCTGTGCTCGGTGCCGGGACGACGGTGGGATCGAACAGCAACCTGCACCCGCACGTGGTGACCTATCATGACACGGTCATCGGGGACGACGTTCAGATCCAGTCCGGAGCACGTCTGGGTGCGGATGGGTTTGGTTATACCCTGATTGACGGGGAGCACCGAAAGATTCCGCACGTCGGACGTCTCGTCATCGGGGATGGCGTCGAGATCGGCGCGAACACCGCGATCGATCGGGGCTCATTGGGCAACACCCGCATCGGGCAGGGCGTGAAGATCGACAACCTCGTCCACATCGCCCACAACGTTCGCATCGGCGCTCGCTCGCTGGTCGCGGCCCTGGTCGGCATCGCTGGTTCGACGCGGGTCGGAACGGGGGTGTGGTTCGGCGGTCAGTCCGGGGCCGTCAACCAGCTCGAGATCGGCGATGGTGCGCGGATCACGGTGAAAGCCGGCGTGACGAGCAACGTTCCGGCCGGCGAGACGATGTTCGGATTCCCGGCGCGTCCCCACTGGGAGGGCCTGCAACGGGAGGCCTCGATCGGTCGCGTGCCCAAGCTGAAAACGCAGGTGGCCGACCTCGAGATGAAGGTGAGACGGTTGTCGCAGGGCCTCGACCCTGAGGGTAGCGACGGCGAGTAGGCCCTGCGCCGCCGCCCCATTACCTTTTTCCGACGCCCATTCAATGGGCGGAGACCCTGTCCGTCATGACTTTCGAGGCTCGATGAGCGGTCCTGCACAGCGCTCCATTTCGTCGGACGCGTCGCTTGATGGCATCGGCGTCCATTCCGGGGAGTCGGCACGCCTGACCTTCCGACCCGGGGAGCCCGATTCCGGCGTAGTCTTTGTTCGGACGGATCTGGAGGGGCGCCCATCCGTCACGGCGGACGTGGAGTTTGTGGTCGGCACGGACCTCGGGACCAGTCTGGGGGACGGCGATGCCCGGGTGCTGACCGTGGAGCACGTGATGGCGGCCGTAGCCGCGCACCGGATCGACAATTTGGTCGTCGAGCTCGACGGACCCGAGGTGCCGATCCGGGATGGATCGTTTGCGGACTACTACGAGGCCCTCTCCGGCGCAGGGCCGGTCGACCAGGATGCCGAAGCGACGGTGCTCACGCTGGTGGGTCCCGTGCAGGCGTCGGGAAGTGCCGGTTCGTCCTACGTGGCAACGCCGGATTCCGGGCTTCGTGTCTCGGCCACAATCGATTTTGAGCACCCGACGATCGGCCGCCGGTATGGATCGTTCGACATGGATGCGTCGTTCTCGAAGGAGATCGCGCCGGCACGCACCTTCGGCTTCAGGGCGGATGCGGATGAGCTTCATGCCCGGGGGCTGGCGATGGGTGCGTCGCTCGAGAACGCGGTCGTGCTCGATGACGATGGGGTGATGAACGACGAGCTTCGCTTCGACGACGAGTTTCTTCGGCACAAGGTCGGGGATGTGATGGGTGACCTCGCGCTGCTCGGGGCTCGCCTCGACGCGCATATCGTCGCACATCGCCCCAGTCACGAAGGGAATGTGGCGCTGGCTCGCGCCATTCGGACGCACATCCGTCGAAGCGGTCCGCCCATCGCGGACGCGGCGCGGGTGATGGAGTTCCTGCCTCACCGGTATCCGATGCTTCTCATCGACCGGATCGTCGATTTCGACTCGGGAAAGAGTATCGTCGGGATCAAGAACGTCACGATCAACGAGCCGTTCTTTCAGGGCCATTTCCCGGGTCACCCGATCATGCCGGGGGTGCTGATTCTCGAGGCAATGGCCCAATGCGGCGGCCTGCTGCTGATGGACCATGTCGAGAACCCGGAAGACAAGGTCGTGTACTTCATGACGATGGATAAAGTGAAGTTCCGGAAGCCGGTCATACCCGGAGACACACTGGTCTTCGAGCTTCACGTGATCTCCATCAAGAGGCAGATGTGCAAGATTGCTGGCCGAGGCCTCGTCGATGGTCAGGTCGTCACTGAGGCCGAGTTCATGGCCCGAATCATGGATCGTTGAAATGGGTGAAGGGGTGTCGGTGACAACACGGGGCGAAACGGCGATTCATCCCACCGCGATCGTCGATTCCGATGCGAAGATCGGTGCGGGGGTCTCGATCGGGCCGTGGGCGCTCATCGGTCCGGGTGTGACAATCGGGGACGGCACGACAGTCGGTCCACGCGTTCTGATCGAGCGGGACACCATCCTGGGCGAAGACTGCATGATCGCGAACGGAGCCGTTCTCGGTACGGACCCTCAGGATCTCAAGTACCAGGGTGAGCACGCGACGCTGCAAATCGGGGACCGTACGGTCATCCGAGAGTTCGCCACCCTCAACCGCGGGACGGCGGCGTCGGGTCGCACGCTGGTGGGAAGTGACTGCCTGCTGATGGCGTACACGCACGTCGCGCACGACTGCGAAGTGGGCAACCACGTGATTCTGGCCAACTCGGTGAACATGGCGGGCCATGTTCTGGTCGAGGACTGGGTGATCGTGGGTGGTGTGACACCGGTCCACCAGTTCGTTCGGATCGGCGCTCACGCGTTCGTCGGGGGTGGCTCCCGTGTCCCGCAGGACGTGCCTCCGTACTGCCGCGCCGCCGGGAACCCACCGAGGCTCTTTGGGCTCAATACGGTGGGACTGGAGCGTCGGGGCCTGTCCGATGACGTCCGCAAGGCGCTGAAGGCCGCCTACCGGATCCTCTTCAAGAGCGACGTGAACCTGTCGAAAGCGCTCGACCGGGCCGAAGACGAGATCCAGGGCGTGCCCGAGGTTCGCCACCTGATCGAATTCATCCGCGCGAGCGAGCGCGGTATCACGACGTAACGCAGGACACCCCGGCCCGCGCAGGTCGGAAGCGAGGTTGACGCCATGTCTCTCATACGCACACGCAAGCGTCGGAAGTCCAACTGGATGGACACGCGGAAGGGGATGCCCCAAACGAGGCTGCTCGCCTACCTGTTCATCGTAATCGTGGCGATCTGGTATCTCGGCTGGGCCTTCTGACCGACTCGGACCCGACCGTCCTCGTCCTCGCGGGGGAAGTCTCCGGGGACCAACATGCGGCTGCCTTCGTGAGCGCCCTGAAAGAACGCGCGCCGGGGGCCCGCATGCTCGGGATGGGCGGGTCTCATCTCAAGGGGCAGGGAGTCGAGCTCGTGGCCGAACTCGACGCGCTCGCCGTCATGGGCTTCGCCGAGGTCGTATCCCGTCTCCCGTACTTCTGGCGGCTCGAGCGAGACGTTGTACGCTTGATCGAGGACGAGCGTCCGGATCTGGTCGTGCTTGTCGACTACCCGGGCTTCAATCTGCGCATCGCCCGGGCGGCCCACACGCGGGGCTGCAAGGTGCTCTACTACATCCCTCCGAAAGTATGGGCGTGGAAGCGTGGTCGGGCGCGCACGCTGGCTGAGACGACGGACGGGGTCGCGACAATCCTTCCATTCGAGACCGAACTGCTGCGTGAATACGGAGCGGACGCCCATTACGTCGGGAATCCCCTCCTCGATCGGACGGACGACGTGCCGGAGCGTGTTGACTGCTTTCGTGCCTGGGGTCTTGATCCAGAGCGTCCGCTACTCGGTGTACTGCCGGGCTCCCGCAGCCAGGAACTCGACGAGCACCTCGGGCCGTTTCTGCAGATCGCTCGTGCGGTTGTGGAGCGGCGCCCGGACGTACAGGTCGCGTTCTCTCGCGCCGAGACCATGGATGCGGCCAGATTCGAGGCTGTCGAGTTCCCGGTCGTTACGGAGACGCGAGCGCTTCAGCGCTGGGCCGATGCGGCCCTGGTCAAGTCCGGTACCTCGACACTCGAGACCGCGCTCGAACGCACTCCCTTCGTGATCGCATACCGCACGAGCCCGCTCACGTCCTGGCTCGTGCGGCGCGTGCTCCGGATCGGACACATCGGATTGCCGAATCTGATCGCCGAGCGACGAATCGTACCCGAGATGCTTCAGGACGAGGTGACGCCTTCAGTGGTCGCACCGATCCTGCTGGACCTCCTCGACCCGGACGGTCACGCCCGTGCCGAGCAGCTGGCAGATCTGGATACGGTGATCGACCGTCTTGGTTCGCCCGGGGCGTCTGCACGCGTGGCGGCGATGGCGATGACGATTATGGAGGGCGGGGCGTGAGCGAGCTTCGCTTCGAGAGCGCAGGCGTCCTGGGCACGGGGCTCGTCGCCGGATTGTTCATGACGACGCGCGTGGAGCGCGTCGGCGTTGAGCACTACCTCCAGTTCCGTGAGGCCGGTCAGCCGATCATGTTCGTCTTCTGGCATGGGCAACTGCTCCCCCTCGTGCATTACCATCGGCACGAAGGAATCGTGGTGCTGGTCAGCGAGCACGACGACGGAGAGTATGTGACGCGCGTCATCCACCGACACGGCTTCGGCACGGTGCGCGGCTCCAGCACGCGAGGGGGCCGCAAGGGACTCAAGGGACTGGTTCGGGCGGCGAAGGAGGGCAGAGATCTTGCGGTAACCCCCGACGGGCCCAAAGGCCCTCCCGGGGTGTTCAAGCCCGGCGCGCTCGCCGCCGCGCAGATGGCCGGCCTGCCCGTGGTACCGATCGCGCTCAGTGCGTCTTCCGGATATCGATTTGCAAGCTGGGACGGGTTTCTCCTGCCGCGGCCCTTCTCGAAGATTCGAATCGATTACCTCGAGCCGAGGACGGTCCCGCGCGATGCTTCACGAGAGGATCTGGAACGGATCGCGGAGGAGATCGGGGCCGCACTCAACGAGCGTGCACGATGGTGACGGTGGAGAGCGAACGTCCCATGGAGGGCGTGCGTGCCGAGGTGCGGCGGCCCGTATGATGTCGATCATCCAGCGGTTCGCTCGCCGCCTCTGGTGTGGCGACGCAGGCGTCTTGGGCGCCGTAGCGAGTGCACTTCTCCTCCCGCTCGAGTGGGCGTGGAGGTTCGCCGTGATGCGTCGTAATCAGCACTTTGAGCGCACGGCCATCGTGTCCGTCAGCGGCCTGCGCGTGATCTCGGTCGGTAACCTCGCGGTGGGCGGTACGGGGAAGACGCCGATCGCGTCCTGGGTCGTCCGTGAGCTTGCGGGTGTCGGAAAGCATCCGGCTCTCCTGCACGGTGGATACGGGATGGACGAGCCGGAACTACATCGCCGCTGGACGCCGGACGTTCCCGTGATCGTCGAGCGTGATCGGGTTGCCGCGGCGCACGAGGCCATGCTGCAGAAGGCAGACGTCGTGGTCCTTGATGACGCCTTCCAGCACCGACGCCTGGCCCGGGACGTGGACCTGGTCGTCCTGGCCGTCGAAGATCGGTTTCCCGGACCCGTGTTGCCTCGGGGTCCATACCGGGAGCCGCCCGGATCTCTGGAGCGAGCGAGTGCCATCGTGCTCTCGCGACGTACGGCGAGCGAGTCGGAAGCGCGTTCGCTGGCGGAGCGCCTTCAGGGGCTCGTGCCCGAGGTCCCCGTGATCGCATGCGCGCACCTCCATCCGGGGCAGTGGAAGCCGCTTGCCGCTCCCTCCGCAGCGCCGGTGGATGGACGCTCCGTAGGGCCGGCGCTCGTGCTTACCGCAGTCGGGCGTCCGGATGCGGTGCGTGGGGGTGTTGCCGAGATCGTAGGCTCGGAGGTCACGCTTCTTGCGTACGCCGATCATCATGAATTTTCGGAGTCGGAGGTGCTGGATGCTCGTCGTCGGGCTGGACGCCGTCCGATTGTGGTCACGGAAAAGGACGCGGTGAAGCTGGAGCCGTTCGCCGATGAACTCGGGGTCTGCTATGTGATGGAGCAGTCTCTGCGCTGGGATTGGGGTGAAGATGCGGTCCGGATGCTGATCGGCGTTGGGGGAAGGGCCGCGTGAGGGTGATGGTCGTCGTGGTCGGGAAGATGCGTGGCGACCTCGCAGACGCTGTGCGCGAGTACGAGAAGCGCGCGGGTCGGTACTGGAAGCTCGAGGTCGTCGAGGTCGCGCAGGAGTCGGCGCGCTCGGCCGCCCCTGCTCAGGTGAAGGACGCCGAGGCACAGCGGATCATGGCTCGGATTCCAGCTCAGCTCGAAGTGGTGGCGCTGACCCGTGACGGCAAAGGAATGGACTCCCCAGCACTCGCGCGTTGGATGGAACGGAAGACCGTGGATGCCTCGCCGGGTGTCGCCTTTGTGATTGGAGGTGCGTTCGGGCTGGGGGCGCCCGTGCTCGAGCGTGCTCGTACGCGTCTGTCCCTGTCGGAGATGACGTTACCGCACGAAATGGCGAGACTGTTTCTGGCTGAGCAGCTTTACCGGGCGGGCACGATCCTGCGCGGGGAACCTTACCACAAAGGCTGAGATGGAACTGATCGTATCGCGCCCGTCCGGGTCGGCGGTCGTGCGGGACTACCTCGAGGGAAAGCCCGAGGCGGTGTCCTTCTATCGACGTCACTACGCCCAGCCTGGGGCCTTTGAAGAGAAGGCTGGCGAGGTCGATGGTCGTTTCGACGCCGAGGCGCGCCGCCGTGCGGCAGAAGCGCTGATCGTCCCGCCGGGAGCCGATGGGGCGCGGCTCGATGCTTTTGTGGAGCGGGGTGGCTACATGGTCACGACCGGTCAGCAGCCCGGGTTGTACGGTGGCCCGCTGTACAGCATCTACAAGGGCCTCACTGCAGTTCGCCTGGCCGAGGCGCTGGAAGAGCGACTGGGCAAGCCCGTGATTCCCGTGTTCTGGGTAGCCTCGGACGATCATGATTGGGACGAGGCGAATCATACCTACCTGATCGGTACCGACAACGAACTGCGGCGATACGAGCTGTCCTCGCCGGTGGAGGATTCACGACCCTCGCTCCATCGAGTCGAGCTGGGCCCCGAGGCGGACGACGTTTTGGATGAATTCGTCTCGGCGTTGCCTCCCTCCGATTTCGCCGCGGAGTTCGTCGCTCTTCTGCGCGACGGCTTCGGAGCCGGGGGGACGATGCCCGACGGTTTTCACGGTCTAATGCAGCATCTCTTGGGGAGATTCGGCCTCTTCTTCACGGATGCTGCGCATCCCGGCGTGAAGGCCGCCTCGAAGGAGATTCTGCTGGAGGAATTGCCGCGGGCCGAGGAGTTGGAAGGGATCCTGGCGGAGACTGCCTCCGCGCTTCAGGACTCCGGGTACGATCTCCAGGTCCCGATCATGTCGGAGGGTGTGAATCTCTTTCTTGAGGGGCCGGCGGGGCGCGAGCGCCTGTACCGCGATGCCGCGGGGTTCCGCCTCCGCACCTCGGCCGAGGTGCGTACCGAGTCGGACGTCCACGGAGCCTTCAATGCGGACCCGGCTTCGCTCAGCCCGAACGTCCTCTTCCGCCCGGTCGTGGAGAGCTGCGTGTTCCCGACGCTCTCCTACGTGGGAGGCCCCGGCGAGATGGCGTACTTCGCGCAACTTGGCGCCTATTTCGAGGCGCACGGGATCGAGATGCCGATCGTCTGGCCCCGTTTCGCGGTCACGGCCATCGAAACGAAGATCGCAAAGGTCCTGAAGAAGTTCGATGTCGAACTCCAGCTGCTCCAGCGTCCCTTCCACGAGGTCGCGAGCGACTTTGCACGTGACGAAGTGCCCGAGGACGTGAAGGTCGCGATCGGCCAGCTGCGTGGCGCGATCGGTTCGGGGGTAAGTGAGCTTCAGAAGGCAGCCACGGCGGTAGATCCCACCTTGAAGGGGCCTGTTCAGACCCTTCGGAGCCAGGCATTCGCTGCGCTTGGTGAGGTGGAAAAGAAGGTCACTCAGGCGGTGAAGCGGGAGAGCGAGATCGCTCTGTCACAGATCGAAAAGGCGCAGATTCATCTGATGCCCAACGGCAAGCCTGCGGAACGGGTACAGAGCCCGTTGTACTACCTGGCGCGGTACGGTGGCGCGTTTCTTGATGACCTGTATGGTCGATTCTCAGTGAACCTGGACGACCCGAGGCGCGTAGGTGAATAAGGTGAGTCTGTCAGTCGCCGTGGGCGCTCTCTAACTTCACGCCATGTTTCTCCAGCTTATCCTCGTTCTCGTCGTTTTGATTCCGCTGCTCGCGGTCGTTCTCGACTCGCGCTTCGGACAGGCGCTCGCGTCCCGTATGGAGCGCCGTGGGCTCGGGGCTCCGGAGGACATGACAGCGGAGCGCCTCGCCTACCTGGAAGGTGAAATCGAGCGTCTCACGTCCGAGGTCCTGCGGCTGGACGAAGAAAGCCAGTTCGTGCACCGCCTGCTCACCGAGCGATCGAGCGCCGACGGCGGCTCGCTCCCCCCGAGTGACAGCGCCGACTGATCAGTCGGGTCCAGGCGTGAGCCCGGACGAGTCACGTCCGGGGAGTGGCGCTGGTGCCGCCTCGGGTGGCCGCAGCGCCGCGCAGGTCGGCGCAGGGATCTTCATCAGCAAGATCTTCGGTTTCGTCCGCGAACGCGTGTTCGCCCACTACTTCGGATCGAGCGGCTTCGCCGACGCCTGGTGGGCGGCGCTGCGGATGCCGAACGTCATTCGAAATCTGTTGGGGGAGGGGACGCTGTCCGCGTCCCTGATCCCGGTCTACGCGGAGTTCCTCGAAGAGGGACGCGACGAGGAGGCCGCACGCTTTGCCGGGGCGGCGCTGGGGATTCTCACGGTGCTGGCCGGTTCGCTCGCGCTGGGTGGCATGGCGCTCGCACCGATCCTTGTTTCGCTCTTCTTCCCCGCCTGGGCGTCGGAGACACGGGACCTCACCGTGGTCCTGGTCCGGATCCTCTTCCCTATGACGGGGCTGTTCGTGATTTCGGCGTGGGCCCTCGGGATCCTGAACAGCCATCGCACGTTCTTCATCACCTTCGTGGCTCCTGTGTTCTGGAACCTCGCCATGATCTCGACGATGGTCGGGGGTGCGATCTACTGGGGGTTGGACGGTCGCCCGTTGGTGGTTGCACTCGCGTGGGGAGCGCTGGTGGGCGGTGCCCTGACGCTTCTGGTCCAGCTTCCGTTTCTGCTCCGGCACACGAGAGGGATGCGCGTCTCGCTGGGACGCGGAGTGCCCGGTGTCGCCGAGGCGGTGCGCAACTTCGTCCCGGTCGTGAGTGCCCGCGGCGTGGTGAACATCAGCAGCTGGATCGACATGATCCTGGCCGGGCGGCTCCTGCCCGGTGCCGTGGCCGTGATGGGCTACGCGCAGACGTTCAGCAACCTGCCGATTTCACTGTTCGGGACGGGTGTGGCGGCTGCCGAGCTCCCCGAGCTCTCGCGCTTGCGACGACAGGATCGGGAGGTGCTGGCCCGACGGGTGGCCGAGTCTCTCGAGCGCGCCCTCTTCTTCCTGATCCCGTCGGCGATCGGGTATCTGGCGATGGGAGACCTGGTCGTGGGCGCGCTGTACCAGACGGGTGCCTTCGGCGAGACCCAGACGCTGGTCACGTGGGGCGTCCTGTCCATGTACGCACTGGGCCTGCCGGCGTCCGCCTCCTCCCGAGTTCTCTCGTCAGCGTTCTACGCGCTGCGCGACACCCGGACCCCGGCCAACATGGCCTACCTTCGCGTCTTCATTTCGGTGAGCGTCGGTATCGTGGCCATGTTTCCGGCCGATCAGTTCGGATTCTCCACGTTGCGCCTCGGTGCGGCCGGTCTGGCCCTGGGGTCGAGTTGCGGCGCGTGGATCGAGTATGTGCTGCTGCGCCGCTCTTTGAATCGCCACATCGGCCCGCACAGCGCCCCCGGCGCGCGGGTCGTCCGCATGACGCTCGCTGCGGCGCTTGCCGCCTTCGCCGGGGTACTGTTCCAGCTCGGGCTCCCCGACTGGCATCCGGCCCTCGTCGCGGTGGTTTCGTTCCTGCCGTTCGGCGCGGTGTACTTCGGCGTGGGCGCGCTGCTCGGGGTTGAATCGCCGGTTCGGTTCGCGAGGCCCTGACGTGGGCGTCGAGAAGGAGCGCCTCGCGAGGCTCTCGACCCGTCCGGGTGTCTACCTCTTTCGGGACGACCGGAATCAGGTGCTCTACGTCGGCAAGGCGAAGTCGCTGAGGCCACGTGTTCGGAGCTACTTCCAGCGGGAGGCGGACCTCTCTGCCAAGAACCGCGAACTGGTGAAGCTCATCGCCGATGTCGAGACGATCGTCGTCGGCAGCGAGGGAGAGGCTCTCATCCTCGAGGCGAACCTCATCAAGGAGCACCGCCCTCGGTTCAACATCCTGCTTCGGGACGACAAGAAGTATCCCTACATCAAGGTCACCGTGCAGGAGCCGTTCCCTCGGGTCTTCGTGACCCGCCGCGTCGTGAACGACCGAAGTCGGTATTTCGGCCCGTACACGTCCGTCGGCCCGATGCGGCAGGCTCTGGAGCTGATCAAGCGGCTTCATACCGTACGCTCCTGCCGCTATGACCTGCCGAGGGATGCGCCGGAACGTGCGTGTCTGGATTACCATATCGGGCGCTGCATGGCGCCGTGCGTCGGGTTGCAGAGCGAGGCCGAATACCGGGTCATGATCGACGAGATCCTGAGGATTCTCGAGGGTGAGACCGAGGAACTCAGATCCGAGATCGAGGGGCGGATGCGTGACGCGTCGTCAGCACTCGACTTCGAGCAGGCGGCCCGCATGCGCGATGTCCTCGCGGGGCTCGACAGCCTCGCGCGCCAGCAGCGCGTGCACAAAGCCCAGGGCGGCAACTTCGACGTGGTTGCGACGGCCCGCGACGGTGACATCGGGGCGGGCGTCGTCCTGAAGGTCCGTGCGGGCCTCCTGCTGGGCCGCGAGTCTCAGCGTTTTTCGAAGATCCTCGAGGAGTCGGACGCCGACGTCATCAGTTCACTGGTGTCCCGGCATTACCTCAGCGCCGGGGAGGTCGTGATGGCTGATCTGCCACGGCAGGTACTCCTCTCGGATGACTTCGAAGACCGGGCATTGCTGCAAGAGATCCTGACCGACGCAGCCGGACGTGCGGTGCTGGTGCACGTACCGCAGCGCGGTGAGAAGGCTCGCCTGATCGAATTGGCGCAGCAAAACGCGCGTCAGGTGCTGGAGGACCGTGTCACGGCGCTGGAGTACGCATCCGATCGGGCGGAGGAAGCGTTGTTCAGACTCCAGGATGAGCTCGATCTCAAGGTCGTCCCCCGATTGATGGTCTGCTTCGACATTTCGCACACGCAGGGGACCGAGGTCGTGGGCAGCGCCGTCGTCTTCGAGAATGGTGAGCCCCGGCGGTCGATGTACCGGCACATGCGCATCAAGGGCGACTGGGGAAACGACGACTTTCGGTCCATGGGGGAGGTGGTCGGTCGGTATTTCCGTCGAGCCGCCGAGGAGGGCAAGCCGATCCCGGATCTGGCCGTTATCGATGGAGGGAAGGGGCAGCTTTCGGCCGCGGTCGAAGCGCTTCGGGAGCTCGAGCTCCCCGACGTGACCGTGATCGCGCTGGCCAAGAGGGAGGAGGAGGTCTTCATGCCGGGGCGCCGGCATCCGGTCCGTCTGGATCGACGTCACCGAGCGCTTCATCTCCTGCAGCGTATCAGGGACGAGGCGCACCGCTTTGCCGTCCGCTACAACCGCAAGCTCCGCAGCAAGCGAACGTTGCGTTCGGATCTGGGTGACATTCCCGGTGTGGGGCCGAAGAGGCAGCAGGTGCTGCTCCGTCGATTCGGATCTCTGCGGGGTGTGAAGGAGGCAACACGTGAGGAGATCGCCCGGATTCCCGGCTTTTCCGAAGCGCTGGCGAGTCGAATCCTGACGTATCTGGGGCGTTGACCCCCTCGATTCCGCGTCGGGCGGATGGGAGATCCGATTCACGGGGCGACCCGCTCGGTCGAAATTTCCGGCAGGAACCTTGCAACGTTTTCGGCCTGAACGCGTAACTCGTCCGAATGCCTGGAGCCCGCGCAATACGGGACCTTGGCCGCTTTTTCGGGCCTTTCTAGGTTATTCGGTCTAATCCGCAAATGACCCCCAACGGAGGAAACCCGGATGAAGATCCGTTTCGGACTCGTCCTGGCGATGGTGTTCGGTTTTGCACTCACCGGCTGTGCGTCCGGGGGTGGTGGTGGTGGTGGGATGACCGGCATCAGTGGGGCAGGCGCCGGCCTGAACCCTCGCAACACGGACAACACTCGAGCCGCCGAGGACGCGATCGAGGCCGCCGAAGAGGCGACCGATCCGGCTGAAGCCGACCAGCTGTACGCCCAGGCGAAGCAGTTTGCCGAGATGGCGATTCAGGAAGACACGCTCAATCCGCTGGCCTACCGCCTGGCAGGTGTCGCATCGATCGGCACCGATGACTATACCCAGGCCGGCGAATATTTCGACAAGGCGATCGAACTGCGGCCCCTGTACGAATTCGATCTCGTATCGGTTCGTGAGCGCGCGTGGATCGACCTGTATCAGGAGGGTTCGCCGTACGTCCAGCAGGGCGACTACGAGACGGCCACGCAGTATTTCGAGTGGGCGAACGACATCTATGACGGACGTCCGGAGGCCAATGTGATCCTTGGGCAGGTGTACGCCCAGCTGCGCGAGCACGATGCCGCCATCGAGAACCTCGATGCGGCGCTGGCCTTCGCGGATTCCGAGACGATGATGCAGGCAGATTCAGCGACTGCGGCGTCGTGGCGTGAGCAACTCGAACCCCTCCCGCTGCTGCGGGCTCAGGTTCTCGCGGACGCCGGGCGCTTCGAGCAGGCCGTCGGCACGTATCGGCAGATGTCCGCGGCGAACCCGGACGATGCCGAGCTGAAACGTGGTCTCGCGGCGATCCTCATGGAGATGGGCAACGAGGCGGAGGCCACCGCGGTCTACATGGATATGATGGAGATGCCGGGGTTGGACTCGGAGACGCTGTTTTCCATCGGAGTCGGGTTCTATCAGTCCAGCGACTACGTGAATGCGTCGACGGCGTTCAGGAATGCGTCGACGGCGAGCGTAAACGACCGGGATGCCCTCGAGATGTGGGCCCGCTCGCTGCAGCTGGACTCTGCGTACGCGGAGATCCCCGCTGTCGCTGAGCGGTGGATCGACCTGGACCCCAATGGGCAGAACGGTTGGTTGATTCTGGCCCAGTCTGCGAACCAGATCGGGGACTCGGAGACGACGCAGGAAGCCATTCAGGCGGTCGACGCGCTGGACTTCATCGTCAACGATCTACAGCTGCGTCGTTTCGGAAATGGCGGGGCGGAGGTGAACGGGTCCGTCATCAACAAGAAGCTGAGTCAGGGTGACAGCGTGACTCTTCGGTTCACGTTCTACGCGGACGACGGGACCCCGATCGGTTCGGTGACCGAGACGGTGACCGTGAGTGGTGTCGATATGGCTCAGGTGTTCAACATCCAGTTCGACTCGGCTGAGCGGGTCGGGGGATACGGATACCGGGCCAACTGAGGTCCAACGTGGGATTTGAGGGTACGGGCGGTCCGGCTTCGGTCGGGCCGCCCGCGTTCTTGTTGACCCCTTCTGGACCCTCGCTAGATTTCTCGGCCTCGCGGGAGTAGCTCAGTTGGTAGAGCATCAGCTTCCCAAGCTGAGGGTCGCCGGTTCGAGCCCGGTCTCCCGCTCTGTGGTAAAGCAAAGCCCTGAAAGGATTTAACAATCCTCTCAGGGTTTTTGCTGTTTATCGGGTGGCAAAAGCGTCGTGGCCGTTGCGATCGGTCCGGTCGGGACGCACCCGACGCCCATGTCGGGTGGCTTTCGGGATCTCCCGGGCTCTGACCGGCAGGGGATCTCACGTGCGCTGCCTTCCCTTTTGGTTCCTCCCCCACAAGCAGCCTCGGAGTCTTCCCGACATCGAGGAGGTGCACGCTCTGGCCCTATTAAGGGCACGATCACCAGCTACCTACCGGGGGAACAGATGCGAGTGATGACCGTTCTTCTCATAGTAATCGCGGTCTTCGCCCCGCGGAATGCAATGGCTCAGGTCGTTGTCGGGGACCGGCTGCGAGTGGAGATGGTCGACGGTGAAGCTCTGGACGGGGTCGTCTCCTCACTCTCGGCGCGATCCATATTTGTCCGCGACGCAGGGACGGGGCCTGAGCTGGAGATTCCGTATACGGAAATCCGGTCTCTTGAGCGAAGCCTGGGGAAACAGCGTCGATTCGGTAAGAACCTCGGGGTTACCATGGTGATCAGTGCTGGGACACTCGGCGTCGGATCTGCCATAGCCTGGTCACCCTGTACCGGCCTTTGCTTAGTCGGCCCCAATTCCCGTGGTGAAGCGTTCGCCTGGGGTGCGGTCGGAGGGACGCTGGTAGGTTTGCCCCTCGGGGTCGTGGTCGGCTTGGCTCGGAAGAGTGAGCAATGGGAGCCGCTTTCCATTCCAGGAACCGAAGGTGCTGCGATACGGCTTGTTCCGGTCATCGGAGCTGGGCTCGGTGTCGCGGGTTCGATCTCGTTCGGAGGTCTCTGAGTCTGGCCGAACAGGGAATCCACGTTCTCGCGGGGAATGTCAGCCCCTCACACCGGACGACACATGAGCCGCAGCTGCGCAGTGCCGTCCGCTTGGTCAGCCCTGAGGCATTGCGCGAGTCCTCCCGCGCGCTGCCGACCTTCAGACGACGTTCATTGAGAGCACTCCGCGCCCGTCCGGACACGGGGTAGACGGCGCTGGCCCGAGCCCCCACTTTGGACTACTGAGTAGCAGCGCCCCCTCATGCTCCGCACCGTGTCCCTGAAGAAGCTTTTCCTGAACCTTCGAAGTCGTCTCCTGCCAAGATATCTGGCGGAGAGGCGGGACAGGGAGCCTCCGCCCTCGTCGGGGGGTTGGTTGAAATTCGCGGATACCGAACCCTCTCCGATCAAACGGCGCTGGACGGCGCACAGTCAAGAAGACTTCAGCCGGGATCACCGGTTGAAGCGATTGGACTCAACCCCACCGTCTGCGTCGGACGGCCATACGGTCGAGACTGATGAGTCGTCGCGACCGGTCCCGGCCGGTGACCATGCGTCTTCGGGTCTTGCACAGCCGGTGCCGATGGGTGTGGAGGCGGTTCCTTCCCATCATGAGACCTCCACGGAGGTGCTCGACACGACCATCGTCTCCGCTTCGAGCAGTCTCGAGGACGAGAACTCCGCCGTGGCCGATGTTGTGGACCCGGCCGAGATCGTGGTCGACGGTGAGATTGGGGGCGAGGAGCAGATTGATGGTGAGTTCGCCCAGGGTGGATCGGGGGCCGTGCTCCAGCAGCACGCAGAGGGTGAGGTCCCGGTGGTGCGAGGATTTCGCGCAGGTCGCTCGAGCGATTTGAGTGCGCTTCTGGGATTCACCGAGCTCGTTCGAGGAACGCGACAGGCCGTTAGAGAGATCGTCGAGGACACGTCCGTGCTTGCAGGGGCTGAGGCCGGGGCGGCCTCCGAGCCTGAGCCCGAGACACCGAAGACGCACCATTGGATGGCCGCTGCGCTGCGCAGGGCAGGGGTGCCTGGTGCTGTCGACGTGCCCCTCACCCCCGAATCTGACTCAGAGGAAGCGTGGAAAACGGCTTCGGAGTGGTGTGCGCTGACCCCCGATGAGGTCGCTGGGCTCGTCGCGAACCATTTTCGTCTTCGTGCCGTGGATTTGGAATCCGCCGAGATCGAACAGATCGAGGATATTCCGGACGCCCTCATGAGGCGATACCGTGCAGTTCCGATCGCGCAGAGCGATCGGTATCTGATCCTGGCCGTCTCAGATCCATCCGATCCGCATCTCGGCACGGCGTTCAGTTTCGTCGCACGTCGGTCGGTGTCACTGGTAGTGGCGCCACCCGAGGCGATCGCGGAGGCGATCTGGAAAACCTACGGCTGGATGCCCTGAACGGCGTTCAGGACCTGAGCGGGACAGGCGTCACCGGAGCCCCGGTATCGCCGATTCGGGGAACCCCACGGGCAACATACCGGCTGGGTTTCGTGTATGCGAGGTCCGAGGATGTTTGTCGTGCTTCCGTATTGCTCGTTCGGACGACCTCGGCGAAAATCACTCTTCACCTAAATGGAGCGTAGTGCATGAAGAGGGTAGCAACCGGACTGGGCCTCATTGCCTTTCTGATGATGCTGGCGGGGGGACCCCTGTCCGCTCAGGTCGGCGAGCGTCCCCGAGACACCGATTACACCGAGGATGCGGAAGACGCGATCGAGGATGCGGAGGACTCGGACGACGAGGCCGAAAAGCAGGCCTACTACCGGATGGCGCTCGAGCACGCGCAGGCTGAGATCGCCGAGAACCCCAACAATCCGCTGGGCCATCGCCTTGCGGCGCTCGCCTCACTCGGACTGGGCCAGTACGCGGAAGCCGGCGCCTACTTCGACCGCGCGATGGAGCTCTACCCGCTCTACGAGTTCGAGGACACGGGGATTCGCGAGTCGACATGGATCGACCTCTACAACCAGGCGTCACCGCTTGTCGGCGCGGGTGATTACGAGGGCGCCGTCGCGATCTTCGAGGGCGCACACGCCATTTTCCAGGCGCGTCCCGAGGTCATGATCACGATTGCGCAGCTTTACGGCTCCCTGGGTGAGTTCGAGCGCGCGCTGAACTACATGGGCGAGGTCGACGTGTTCATGGGGTCCGAGACGGCCGCCACGGCGGACTCGGCCACGATGGCTGGATGGCAGGAGCAGGCGTCGGTGCTGCCCCTTCTCAAAGCTCAGGTGCTTGCGGCCGATGGTCAGTACGACCTGGCCGCGGACGCGTACCGAGATCTCATGGCGATGGAGCCCGGCAATGTGGATCACATCCGTAGCCTGGCCGCCGTGCTGATGGATGGTGGGCGCGAGGAGGAAGCCCTCGAAGCGTACGAGCAGCTCCTGGAACAACCGGGGCTCGATGGAGAGACCATCTTCGCGATCGGCGTCGGCTTCTACTCGGCGAGTGATTACGTGAATGCGGTTGCGGCGTTCGAGAAGGCGGCCGATCTGAACCGGACCGACCGCGACGCCCTGGAGATGTGGGCTCGCTCACTCCTGCTCAACGAGGTCTATGCGGACATTCCACCCGTGGCCGAGCGCTGGGTGGAGCTCGATCCATACAGCCAGAACGGCTGGCTGATCTGGGCGCAGGCGGCGAACCAGAACGGTGACACTGAAGGGACGCAGGCCGCGATGGGGACGGCGCAGGAACTCGTGGTTAGCGTGGATCAGCTCCAGATGCAGCGCTTCGGCGGTGGTGGGGCCCGGGTCAGCGGATCGGTGATCAACAAGACCGCTGAAGAGGGGGCCTCCGTCTCGATGGTCTTCACCTTCTATGGGGAAGGTGATGCACCGCTCGGCACCGTGAGCACCTCGGTGACGGTTGGTGCGGTCGACATGGCCGAGCTCGTCGACGTGCAGTTCGACTCCGCCGAGATGGTGTGGGGGTACAGCTACGAGCTGATGATCGGCTGACGGGTGTGCCACCCGTTGGAAGCCCCGGCCGGACGTGATGTCCGGCCGGGGCTTCTTTTTATCACCACGTCGTCGTCGGATTTGGGATTTGGCTCACAGACCGGACCATTGCCGAAGGGGGCCGGCGAGTCGGAGCCCGAACCGCGCGAACTCGCGATGGTTACGTGTTAGATTCGACCGGCCTCGCGCACTGCGCGCCTGTTCGACGTATCGAGAAGGGTTGGTTCATCCGTGAATGACACCTTTGTCGTCGGGCTCGTCTCGGTCGCGGTGCTCGGTGGGGCCGCGCAGTGGCTGGGGTGGCGGCTTCGGTTGCCGGCGATCCTCCTGCTGCTCCTCTTCGGGATGGCCGCGGGCCCGGACGGCATTGGTCTCGTCCCGACGGACGCGATGTTCGGGGATCTCCTGCTGCCCCTGGTCGCCATCGCCGTGGCGATCCTCCTGTTCGAGGGCGCCCTGACCCTCCACCTGCCGGAGCTCGGGCACCAGCTTCGGGTCGTTTTGCGGCTCGTGACCGTGGGTGCGGCGATCACGTGGGGACTGTCTGCCGTTGCGGCTCATTTTGTGCTCGGCCTTTCGTGGCCGCTCGCGATCCTCATCGGTTCTGTTCTGACCGTGACCGGGCCTACCGTCGTGCTGCCGCTTCTCCGGCAGATCCGGCCGACAGGAGCAGGGGGCGCGGTCCTCAAGTGGGAAGGCATCCTGATCGATCCGATTGGTGCCGTGCTCGCCGTGCTGGTCTTCGAGGCCCTCGTGGACGGAGCGTTCGCCTCAGCGTTCGTCGGTATCGGCAAGACGATCCTGTTCGGTTCACTGTTCGGACTTCTGCCCGCTGCGGTTCTCGTGATTTGCCTGGAGCGTTACTGGATTCCGGACCACCTTCACTCGGCCGCCGCCCTTGCGCTCACGCTACTGGGCTACGGTCTCTCGAATGCGTTCCAGCACGAGTCCGGACTTCTCGCGGTGACGGTGATGGGCGTAGCATTGGCCAACCAGCACCGGGTGGACATCAGCCACATCACGGAGTTTAAGGAGAACCTGCAGGTTCTCATCATCTCGGCGCTGTTCATCGTGCTGGCAGCTCGAGTGGAGTGGAGCGATCTCCAGGCCATCATCGGACCGCGGTTCGGCCTCTTTCTCCTGCTCCTCGTGCTCGTGGTGCGGCCGGTGACCGTAGCGCTATGCACGCTCGATGGTCGATTGACGCGCCGAGATCGAATCTTCGTCTCAGCCATGGCACCGCGTGGCGTGGTTGCGGCGGCTGTGACGGCGGTCTTCGCCCTGAGGCTCGAGGAAGAAGGCTTCGCCGGGGCGGAGGAGCTCGTCCCCATCATGTTCCTGATCATCGCCGGGTCCGTGGCGATCTATGGCCTGGTCGGGCGGCCTCTCGCGCTTTATCTGGGACTTGCCGAGCGCAATCCGAACGGATTCGTGATTATCGGGGCCCACCCTTTCGCCCGGGCGCTCGCTCGGGCCCTACAGAGGGCGGATCTGCCGGTGCTCATGGTCGACACGAACATCGGCATGGTGGGGACCGCGAGGGAGGAGGGGATCCCCGTGTATCACGGAAGCGTGCTCAGCGATCAGGCGGAGAACGAGCTGGAGCTACCCGGTATCGGAAAGCTTCTGGCCCTCACGGCGAACGACGAGGTGAACGCGCTGTCGGCCCGTCATTACGTCCACCTCTTCGGCCGTCAGAACCTCTTTCAGCTGTCGCCCAGCCGAGCTGCTCGCAAGGGGTCTTCGGAGCTTTCGGCTGAGCTGCGGGCGCGAGTTCTGAGCTCGCCTGACCTCACGTATAAGGAGGTCCAGCGAAGATTTAGCTCGGGTGCCCATTTCACGTCCACGCGCATGACCGACCAATTCGGCCTGGGTGAATGGCACGCCGAGCACGGAGCGGATGCCCTGCCATTGATCGTCGTCCGCCCGTCGGGCGACGCCCTGGTGGCCTCGCCGGGCGTGAGTCTCGAGCCCAGACCGGGTGACACGTTGATCGGGATTACGGAAGCGTCCGCACCCTGACGGTCCGACGAGTACCGCCGGATGCGCGCTTGCTCATTCTGGCCCGCTTCTTTCATCATTGCGTGTGTGCCCCGACTGCGAGGACGTCCATGAACACTGAGAGAAGCCACCCCTCCGTCACCCTGTGCGTGTTTACTGAGGCAGGGGCCTTCGAGTCCAGCGAGGCCGTCCTGGCCCTGTCCGGGCGCTGACGGTTGGACATGGACGTACTCAGCGCTCTCGGCCCGTGGCTCTATCCGCTCGTCATCGTCGCCCTGTGCCTGATCGGGACTGTGACCCGGGCCGTGCTCACGATCGCAAGGCTGACGGACGAATTGCCCGCGAGTGGAGCACCCCACCACGCGGTGCTGGCATGGGGCGTCCTCGGGGGCGTGGTCGGGCTCCTCGGGACCGTGATCGGCTTCGGGCGCGTGGCGGTCGGTGCACGGGCGGCGACCGGGGCGGAGCGAGCGGAGCTCGAGGCGATGCTGGCGGTGATGTGGGACGGCGTGCTCGTCATCGTCACCCCGGTGACGATGGGACTCTGGCTCTTTACGACATCACTCGTCGCGTGGCTCGCGCTCCAGTTCTGGATCAATCGCAAGCTGACCTGACCCCGCGCAGCCGCCGGTGAGGCCACCGCGCGACCCTACTGCTGGTCCTGCTCCTGATCCTCCTGCTGTTGGGCATCTTCCACCCAACCGGGGTTGCCGTCTGGACTGACGACATAGACGTACCCGTCGAACCGACCGAGCACGGGCACTTCCGTACCCTGGTCGAGGCGGGCCACTGCGGGAGCCGCCCGGGTCGGGGCTGAACGCACCGTCTGTTGTGCCGCCATCGCCTGCTGACCCAACGGGCGGCTCACATCTTCGGTCAGCCGTGCGGCCACATAACCCTGGACTCCGTCCGGCAGACGGACTCGGAAGTAGTCACCGGAGCCGCCGAGTACTCGCAGAGGGGTGTGCTCCGAAAGCTCACGAATGACGGGCGTTCGTAGTCCCGGGGCGGCACGCAGACGGATACCGCCAGTGCGCAGGCGCACGGTAGAGCCGAGTTGCTGAAGATCGGCGGTCATCTGCGCAACTTCGCCACGAGGCTGGCGGATGAAGGGGGCCGGGTTCACCGCCCCCTCACCGCGACGGTACACACCGAAGTGCAGATGGGGTGGTGTTGTCCTCGCATTACCCGTGTTGCCCACGAAGCCGAGGGTGTCACCCACCTGTACGCGATCTCCGTTCCGCACGTACTGACTGTCCAGGTGGGCGAAGTAGATGTTCGCGTTTCGGATCGGGTCCCGAAGCCACACCACCTTTCCTCCCAGATTCGTGACATCGACCCGGTTGATGATGCCCGCGGACGTCGCGAGGACCGGGGTGCCCCTGCGCGCGAAGATGTCGACCCCCTCGTGAGATCGTCGCCCACCGTCGCGATCGACGCCCCACAAGCTCTGAGCGGCACGCATGTCGTGCCCCTGGACGGGGAAGGCGAGCTGCGCATCGAGGCGAAGCGTCACCCGGTACTGGCCCCCTCTCAGGAGTTCCGGCTGGAGCCGCAGGATGTAGTCTCCGCCACGCCACGGTTCGTGCACGAACTCGCCCGGGACGGAGTCCGAGGAAATCACGGGTCGCGGTGGGTCGTCCGGGGAGGAAGGCACCCGAAAGAGATCCACGAAGACTCGTGTGTCCTCTTCGCCCTGAAGGGTCACCTCGGCGGTCAGCTTCTGCCCCCGGCCGATCGTCACGCGATACGCCATCGCGCCGGGGGCCTCGGGGGTAATGAAGCCCTCCTCCTCGAAGGGCAGGGAGACGGGGGCTGCCGCGTCCACGGCATGACTGCCTGCGGCCAGCCAATCACGGGCCAGCGCAGTCCCGGTCAGGCCGGCCTCGGAGAGACCTTCCTGATACGCTTCGTATGGCGTCAGATCGCGGAACCGGTCCTGGACCTGCTCCGCCTGCTCACATGCGGTCGCCGACAGCAATACGGCCCCGGCGAGTGCCATCGATCGTCCTCTCATCATCCCCACCGATATCCCAACACCGTTACGGACCGGTCCGAGCGCATTCGACCTCCGTTCAGGTGAGACTTCCGACTCGACGTCCAACGCCCCGAAGCTGTCGCGTCGCCCTTCCTCCGGTCAAGAAGGAGTGGCGCGCGAACGGTCTCCGCGAGACGGAGTCCGAAATTGTTGGGGCATCGGGCCACGGTTAGCTTTTCGGGCTCCCCGAGCGCCGCTCCGGACGGGTGTGTCGCAGCTCCCGCCCGTCGTCAACAAAGACTCAACCGACGAAACACCGTGGTCCGCATCGCCGAAATCGAGTCCGGCAGCATCGCCGACGAGCTCTCGCTCGAAATCGGCTCGCGCGTGGTGCGCATCAACGGCGAGCGTGTTCGGGATGGGATCGACCTGACGTTCATGCTGAGCGAGACCGAGTTCGAGTTGGAGATGGTGTCTCCCGACGGGGAGACCACCGTGTACGAAATCGAGCGCGAACCGGGTGAGCCGATCGGAATCGTGCCGGCGCCTGATACGATTCGGGAATGCGCCAACAAATGCGTGTTCTGCTTCATCGACGGAAATCCGGAGGGAGCGAGAAAGACGCTCTGGCTCCGGGACGATGATTTCCGGCTGTCGTTTACGTACGGCAGTTACGTCACGCTGACGAATCTGGGTCCAAAGGGGCTCCGCCGACTGGTCGACCAGCGTATCTCACCGTTGTACGTGAGCGTACACGCCACCGAGCCTGAGGTCCGGGAGCGTCTCCTGGTCAACCAGAGAGCCGGCCTCATCATGGATCAGCTTCGAGAACTGATCGACGGCGGACTCGAGGTACATACCCAGGTCGTGTTGTGTCCGGAGTGGAACGACGGCACCCATCTGGACCGGACGATCGAGGATCTCTGGGCGCTGGGCCCTTCGATTCGGTCGCTCTCGGTCGTACCGGTGGGGCTGACGCGCTACAACCTGAACCGGCCCGTGCGTCTCCTTCGCGTCGATGAGGCGGCGGCCGTGATCGACCGTATCGACGAGGCTCGTTCGCGCGCGCTTTCCGACCGTGGTCTGGGTTGGTGCTACGCGGCCGACGAGATGTACCTCATCGCTGACCGTGAGATTCCGGGCGGTGCGTACTATGACGACGGCGCCCTCTACGAGAACGGGGTCGGGGCTGTGCGACGCTTCGTCGAGGGGTTCCATGAGGGGCTCGGTAGTGTGCCTCGTTTCGAGGGCCGGCGTATCCGGCTCGTGACGGGGGGATCCATGGCGCCCTTCATCCGCGAGCTCGCGCCGCGGTTGGCTGACGCGACCGGAGCGGAGGTCGACGTCGTGCACGCCATCAACCACTACTTCGGTGAAACGGTGACCATCGCGGGGCTTCTCGGGGGGAATGACATCCTGGCTGCGCTCGGAGAGAGCGAGCCGGACGATGTCATCGTCCTTCCCGCGGAAGCGCTCAACAGCGACGACATCTTTATCGACAACGTCCCCCTCTCGGAGTTCGAGGAGCGGGCGGCCGGTGCTCGCGTGGTACGCGGGTACGAGATCACGGAGGCGCTGCGCGCGGAGGCTCGATGAGCGATCGACTCCCGGTCGTGGCGGTCGTGGGGCGGCCCAACGTTGGGAAGTCCACCTTCTTCAACCGGGTCATCGGACGGCGCGTCGCGATCGTCGACGATCAGCCGGGTGTGACTCGCGACCGGAACTTCGCTCACGCCGACTGGGCGGGGCGGGACTTTCGTATCGTGGACACGGGTGGTGTGGTGGAGGGGTCGGATGAGGGCATGGACGTCGCCATCCGCGATCAGGCGATGATCGCCGTTGAGCAGGCTGACGTGATTCTCTTCCTCGTGGACGGCAAGGCCGGAGTTCAGCCACTCGACGAGCGTCTCGCTGAGGTGCTTCGCAAGGCCGCCAAGCCTGTGCTCCTCGTGGTGAACAAGGTCGACAACCTTCCTCATGACCAGAACCATCTTGAGTTCTGGTCGCTGGGTATTGGCGAGCCAATTCCGGTAAGTGCCTTGTCTGGAAAGGGTTCGGGTGACTTGCTTGACCGGATTCTCGAGGAGCTGCCAGATGCCGCTGACCTCGAGCCGGAGGAAGACACGGTCCGGGTCGCCGTTGTCGGGAAGCCCAACGTGGGCAAATCGAGCTTCGTGAACCGGCTGATTGGTGAGGAACGCACCGTGGTGTCCGACGTGGCAGGCACGACACGGGACCCGATCGACAGCGAGTTCCGCTATCACGGACGGGGTATGGTCTTCGTGGACACGGCGGGACTGCGCCGCCAGGCTCGCGTGAAGGACAGCATCGAATACTACAGTGCGCTTCGGACCGACCGCGTCATCTTCTCGTCCCACGTCTGCGTCCTCCTCGTCGACGCGAGCGAAGAGGAACTCCACGCACAGGACGTGAAGATCGCCGAGAAAGCCTGGGAGGCGGGCCGTGGCCTGATCCTGATCGCGAACAAGTGGGACCTCGTAGAGAAGGACACGATGACCGCGCCGGAGTGGGAAAAGAAGGTCCGTGAGCGGATCCCCTTTCTCCAATGGGTGCCGATCATCTTCACTTCGGCGCTGACCGGTCAACGGGTCCGGCGCTGCCTCGACACCATCCTGGACGTCAACGACGAGCGTTCGCGACGGATCGACACACACGAGGTGAACGAGGTGCTGGAGTCCCTCGTCCGACGGCAGCCACCGCCGCATCACAGGGGACGTGCCGTGAAGATCAAGTACGGGACTCAGGCGTCGGTCCGGCCACCCGTCTTTGCGCTCTTCGCAAACTTCCCGAAGGCGATCCCTGCTCACTACATTCGCTATCTGCACAACGGGTTCCGGGACGCCTGGTCGTTCATGGGCACGCCGATCCGACTTCGAATCCGCAGCGGCAAGGACGACGACTAGCTTGGCCTGGGCATTACTCGCGCTCTCCTATCTGATCGGGGCGACTCCGACCAGCTATTGGGTCGGTCGGGCGGTTCACAGTCTTGATCTGCGCGAGCACGGATCCGGCAACCTGGGGGCGACCAACGCCCTGCGGGTGCTGGGCTGGAAGTCCGCCCTCCCCGTGGTTGTCGTGGACATCGCGAAGGGATGGGGCCCCGCCGCCCTCTTTCCCGCGCTGGCCGGGGTGTCGTTCCCGTGGAGCTTCGCATTCGGGCTTGCGGCGATCGTCGGGCACATGTTCAGCTTCTGGGTCGGGTTCAAAGGCGGGAAGGGAATGGCGACGGGTGCGGGAACGTTCCTCGCTCTCGCGCCGACCGCGGTGGGCGCCGGCTTCGTCATCTGGCTGGGTGTGACGTTGGCCACGGGGTATGTCTCACTCGGCTCGATCATCGTTTCGGCAGCGCTGCCTCCGTTGATCGCCTTCACACCTCATGAGGGCGGCATGACCCTGGTCTGGCTGGCCACCGCGCTTGCCGTCTTCATCATCTGGAAGCACCGCTCGAACGTCGGGCGACTGCGGCGGGGTGAGGAGAACCGCTTTCGCAGAGGGGCCAGTGGCTCTGCCGTCGCTCCCGCCGGACCGGAGTCCGGGGAGGACCCGGCTTGAGCGAGTCCATGCGTGCAT
>Ga0181594_10000708_pt1 | contig 31117 bp, 54 predicted proteins | sample 071ome_18_FD_145603 | JGI IMG/M metagenome (GOLD analysis project Ga0181594, IMG submission 145603) | Coastal salt marsh microbial communities from the Groves Creek Marsh, Skidaway Island, Georgia - 071413BT metaG (spades assembly) | ecosystem: Environmental > Aquatic > Marine > Intertidal zone... | reverse complement strand
TTGGTTTGAATAACTATATTGATCATGAACTACAATTCCAAAAGACTTTCCTTGATCCAATTGATCCAATCCTGGAAGCCGTTGGTTGGACATCAGAAGAAGTTGCTTCATTAGAGGATTTCTTTGGATAAAAAAATGAAAATAATTGTTTACAAAACTATAATAATGTGGTATAATAGATATACTTATGGAGAAAAAAAATGCTATTAGTACGTTTATCCTCAGGTGAGGAAGTAATAGGTGAAGTCACTGAGACTGAAAGCTTTATTACAATCAAAGATGGCTATACTCTTATTCCAGCCGGAGAAGGTAGAATAGGAATGATGCCATTCATGGCTTATACAAAAGCCAAAAATGGAGTTACAATCGATAAAAAGTTTGTAATGTTTATGATTGAACCAGCTGATGATCTACAGGATCAAGTTAGAAGTATGAGTTCAGGTATTGTCACACCAAATAAAAAGATAGTAACATGAGTCAAGACTGGGTAAAAGATATTCATGACATGCAAACAAAGTATAAGACTCGCGAATGGGTTGAGAATGCTGATAAAGAAAAGCTTAAAAGATTCCTTGAGTTTCGTATAGACTTTATACGAGAAGAACTCGATGAAACTGAAACAGCTTTAATTAGTATGGACTCAGAAGAAATTGTTGATGGTCTTATCGATCTTTGTGTTGTTGCTATTGGTACACTCGATGCATTCGGTGTCGATCCATATAAAGCATGGGACGAAGTTCTTAGAGCAAATATGGCAAAAGAAGTTGGTGTTAAACCAACAAGACCAAATCCTTTAGGTGTTCCAGACTTAATTAAACCAGACAATTGGGAGGCTCCTTCGCACGAAGGAAATCATGGTAAGCTTAACGATCTTCGATAGTATATACGATAACAAAACAGACAAACGAATGGACTATGAGTCCTTTGATGAGTTTGAACAAATATTGTATAAGCTATCTGAATCAACAAAGTATCCTACTAAAAAGGATGCTCCTCTAATTAGTCCAGCAGTATATATCCCCGATACAACGCGGGCTAATGATAACGTCCTTGCTTGGGGCGGCTTTGGGATTCTTGATATCGATGATTATGAAGGTAGAATGGAAGACATCGAAGAGAAATACTCTCAATATCGATATGTTTGCTATTCAACTGCTTCATCAACAGTTGAGAATCCCAAGTTTCGTTTAGTATTTCCTTTAACACAAAGTGTTGGTAAAGACGATATTAAACATTTTTGGTTTGCACTGAATAAAGAGATTGGTGATATTGCTGATGCTCAAACAAAAGATCTAAGTCGTATGTATTATATACCAGCAAAGTATGAGAATAGTTTTAACTTTATCTTTTCTCATGATGGTGAAGTAATGAATCCAATGTCACTTATGGCAAAACATCCATACGTCAAACCTAATCAAACAATGTTCGATCGTTTTCCACCAGCAATACAAGAAGCACTATTGGAAAGAAAACGTAATCAATTAAACAATAAGAATTTTACATGGACATCCTATCGTGATTGTCCTTTCGTTAATCAAAGACAAATAGAAGACTATAAAGGAATTACAGGTACAGGTTGGTATGCAAAAATGTATGAGATCATGCTAACTACTGCAGGTAATGCAATGTCAAAAGGTTATCCTATTACATCAAAAGAGATTGAATATCTTTGTCGTGATTTGGATAATGATACAGGTAATTGGTATTCTAAACGTGATTTTGAAAAGGAGGCAGAAAGAGCGATTGATTTCGTTTTTAAGAATAACTTATGAGTAAATTTGGAAAAGCAATAGATAAAGAAGTAAGGTATACAGGTTTAAATATGTTTAAATCTTTTCTAGGAGGAATGGCATTTGGTGCTTTATTGATGGGATTACTATTATTACCATCAACATTAAAGGCTTCAGAATACGATGAAGGAAGATATTGTTTAGCACAAAACATTTATTTTGAATCAGCTAATCAATCTTTTGCTGGTCAAATTGCTGTGAGTCATGTTGTAATAAATAGAGTAGAGGATTTGCAATTTCCGGAAACTATTTGTGGTGTTGTTTATCAAGCCAAAATGAAAGAAAACTGGAAAGGCAATATGATTCCAATACGAAATCAATGTCAATTTAGTTGGTTTTGTGATGGTAAATCAGATGAACCTGTTGATTCAATTACTTGGTTAAACTCCATTAGAGTAGCAGACATGGTTTTATCTGGACAATATCCTGATATTACTGAAGGAGCATTATGGTATCATGCTGATTTCGTAAAACCATATTGGTCAAATCAATTAGAATTAGTAACAATAATCGATAACCATCTTTTTTACAAATGATTAGTTGGGTATTTGGTTGGATAAGTATTGAGTACTTAGAGGAGAAAGGTATATGTACAAGTATAGAGTAGAAGTAACAAGAGTCGTAGATGGAGATACAGTTGATGTAGATATCGATCTTGGCTTTGGCGTTTGGCTCAGAAAAGAAAGAGTTAGACTTATGGGTGTTGACACACCAGAAAGTAGAACCAGAGATTTAGAAGAAAAGTTCTATGGTAAACAAAGTAAAAAGTTCTTAAAAGACTATATGAAAGATAAAGAGGTATGGTTAATATCTCACGGTAAAGGAAAGTTTGGTCGTATTCTTGGAGAGCTTGTTGTAAAAGTAAAAGAAAACGAAGGACATCCAGTTTATGAAGTCGAATATGAAAAGGTAGTAAATGAAGAGTTAATTAATAACTATCATGCAGTTCCATACTTTGGTCAATCAAAAGATGATGTACAACAAGGACACATGTGGAATAGAGCTGCACTAAATGATCAAGGAATTAAATACGAAAAATAATCAAAAAAACTATTTACATTATGTCCATCTTGTGGTATAATAATATATTATGAATGCAGATAAATTTGATAAGGCACTAGAAGAATTTTATAAAATTATAAAAGATAATCCTAGTGATGAAACGTATAAGTTTATGATGAGTGTAATTGGCGAAAATCATGTATCTAATTTAGTTAAAGGTAAAGTCAAACACGAAAAAGGTTATGATATCATAAATGAAAATACTGATAAAACATATGAGGTTAAAACTGCATGTATATCGACAAAAACATCAATTACAAATTCATACTTATGCGCTTATAATTTAGCTTCAAAATTTGAAAAATGTGATTACATTGTTTTAAATGATGCTACATATAATACACGACCATATATTAGAACATCAATCATTCCGCATGATGTATTCTTTAGAAATGGTAAAATAGATAGATTTATTTGGAGCTCTTCATACAATGAGAGTGATAATATACAGGTTGAGAATACTCAACTATTTTTACAATATGAGGTAACAGAATGAAAGAAAGTTTAAGAGTTTTACAAGAATGCGCCGAGCTTCAAGCTAGAAAGTCTCAAGACTATCAAAATCCAAAATCAAATGTAACACAAATGATGCACTATCGTAGAGGTATTGATACTGTGCATGATATTATACATGGTAAAGTTCTTAGAGCACAATCATTATTAGAGTCTGAAGGTAATCCAAATTTTGAATCTCTTGAAGATACCTATAAAGATTTAATTAATTATTGTAGTTTTGCAGTTGCATTACTTCGTGGTAAAATGGAAGGTCAACCAACTGATAGAGATATGTTTAATAATAGGATAGATACTAATGATGAAAGTAGCTGATATCAGAGAACACTTTATCAATGAGCTCAAACTAAGAAAGTTTACCATTGATAAGACTGGAGCTCGAACTATTGAAATGATTGGTGCATCTTTTCTTGCTGATGAAGAATCTATTTTTGGTGAGCCTAACTTTGAATATATTGATCATGAACTTGATTGGTATAATGATATGTCTACAAATATAAATGACATATATGGTCCAACTAAAGCTCCACCTAAAGCTTGGCAATTAAGTGCAAATGAAAAAGGTGAGATCAATTCAAACTATGGTCTTTTAATCTTTAGTGAAAAGTATCATGATCAATATGCAAATGCTCTTGAAGAACTTTCAAAAAATCCAGATAGTAGAAGAGCATGTATGATATATAATCGTCCATCAATTTGGAATGAATATAATGAAGATGGTAAAAACGATTTCATCTGCACTAATGCTGTTACTTATTATATTCGTGACAGCCGATTACATTGTGTAGTTCAAATGAGATCTAATGATGTTGTCTTTGGATATAAGAATGATTATGCCTGGCAAGAATATGTTCTTTTCGATATGTCAGATGAGCTAAATATAAATCCTGGTAACATTTATTGGCAGGTACAAAACTTACATGTATATGAACGACACTTCGATCTTGTTAGATAATTGGGATTATCGTTTTCTTGCATTAGCAAGACATATTGCTACATGGTCAAAAGATCCAAGTCGTCAATTAGGTGCTGTAGCAATTGGCCAAAATAGACAAATACTTGCTACAGGATATAATGGATTTCCACGTGGAATATCTGATGATGAAGATCGATATAACGTAAGAGAAATTAAATATAAGTATGTAGTACATGCAGAAATGAATTGCATTTATAATGCTACTGAAAATGGAGTATCTTTATTAAATTCTACAATATATGTGCATGGATTACCAGTTTGTAGTGAATGCGCAAAAGGATTAATACAAGTTGGAGTTGAAAGAGTAGTCGCATTCTCAAAAGGAACTCCAAAACAATGGATAAAAAGTAATAAATTAACAACAGAATTATTTGAAGAAGCAGGAATACATTATGACTTCAGTGAAGTTTAGCCAAAAAGAATTAGAAAATTCTAAACGCATATATAAATCAGCTACACCAAAACAAACCATTGATTGGTATGTAAAATGGATTAGTAGTATTATTCTTTTATGTGCTATGATGGTAAGATCAAATCCAGAACTAACTATATATGATCAAGTTCTATCTCTCACAGGATGTCTTGGCTGGTTAGTAGTTGCATTGATTTGGAAAGATAGAGCACTAATAATTTTGAATGCAACTGCGGCAGTTATTTTAGGAAGTGGTATAGTAAATACAATATTATGAGAATTGGAATAGGTAAATTAGGAAAGTCAGTTTTATTTAATAGTAATAACTGGGGTGCAATAGGTGGAGATAATGAGGCTCCAATTCTATTTGAAAATTTAATACATCAGAATCCACAACATGAATTTGTTTTTATTGGTGTTACTGATTATGATCGAATATCTATTGGAGAACAAAAAAGAATTAATAAGTATGGAAATATTATTAATCCATGGAAAGATTTTTCAGATTGGAAAAGTAAAACATATCAATCAGGAGATAATAAATCCGATGATCGCCAAAGATATATGGAAGAGGTGATTATACCAAACTATCATGTAGATACTTGTGTATTTCTAATGGGCAATGCTTCTTCATTAAATGTTCGTGGTCATGTGTATAAAATTAAAGAACCCACAGTCAAAGCTTCACCGTTAGATATGCATGCTAAATATGCAGGTCCAGTAATTCATTATTTAAATATAACTAATACAAAATGGATTATGATTTTAAATGATCCAAGATTATTTCCAGGCAATATGAAGGATTTGTTTAATCGACCACAAAAGGTATTATCTCAATATAACGAAACAATATTACATAAGAATCATACTTCATATACTGATCATACTTTAAATGAAAAAGAAATCATTGGTGAATATGCAAATATGGAGACTATCTTTTTGATTGGTAAAGAACGAGGTAAAGCAATTGATGAAGCACCCTCTTCTTTAGATAATTTCTTTGATGATATTCCAGAACAAACAAATGATAAAAACATTAAGTTTATGATAGTATGTAATCAAGGAATGCCATCACGATATCCTGACTTAAAGAAATATATTTTAGATCATGTACAAGATGTAGACATCTATGGTAAATGGAATGAAGATATATTAAATAATGATAAAAGATTTAAAGGACCAAAAAAGTTTAATGAATTACAATCAATGTTACCTAATGTAAAATATACTTTTTGTATTCCAATTAAAAAAGGTTGGTGCACAGCTAAGTTCTGGGAAATGGCTCATTATGGTATTATACCATTTTTGCATCCAACATATGATGAACAAAACAATCTTAAGTGTCCAGAGATTTTAAGAATTAAAGATTCAGCAGATTTATTTAATAAGATAGAATATTTAGAAGCAAATGAATCAGCATATAATGATTTAAGAAATCAATTAGATCAATTATTAAAAGATGAATATTATAATGGTACTTTTTTGAATAATAGGATAATGAATGAGATCAATAGTATTTGACCTAGACGATACAATATGTTTTACAAATCATCAATTCTCTGATGTAAATAAAAAATATGCAGAAGCCTTACCTAATATAGAAGTAATTGATCGTATGCATATTCTAAAGGAAAAAGGATATCATATAACTATATTAACTGCAAGAAGAATGTTGACTCATAATGGTGACATAGATAAAATAATAGCAGAAGTTGGTAAGCTTACCGAAGATTGGTTAGCTCTACATAATGTTCCTTATGATAATTTAGTCTGGGGAAAACCATATTGTACTGACTATTATGTTGATGATAAAGCAATGAACATTGAGGATTTTAAAGAATGGATAAATTTAACTTAGTTATTCCAGCAGCTGGAGCTGCAACAAGATTAAGACCATTATCTTCAAATACTTCTAAAGTAATGGTAAGAGTAAATGGTAAACCGTGTTTGGATTATATAATTGAAGCAGTGAATGGCAGTGCACAAGAGATTATTGTTGTAGATGGTCAATTTAGTGACATACGAGATTATTGTTCAATTAAACATCCAAATATTAAATGCATTAAGCAACCAGAATTAAATGGACCAAGAGATGCAATTATGCATGGTGTCAATAGTCTATTAAATCCTGAATTACCTTTAGTGGTATGGCTAGGTGATGCAATTATATTAGAAAAAGATATGCCTTTAGGTACTGACTTTCTTTTAACAAAAACAGTAGATGATCAATCAGCATGGTGCATGTGGGATGGTAATGAATACTATAATAAACCAACAACACCAATTAATAATGCTGTAGCCTTGGTTGGACTCTATTCTTTTGCAAATGGAATGTTAGCTAAGGAATCTTTTAATGCTGTAGAAGATTATGATATATCTGCAGCACTAACTTATTATGGATCTTTTGATCGAGTTATTACAGATAAGTGGTATGATATTGGAGATTTACCAACATATTATCGAACATGTGCAGAGTTATTAAATCTAAAAGCTCGTGCATTTAATAGATTGGAATTTAATCCAAGTCTAGGAACTATTTGTAAGACTCCGGACTATCATGATTTACATTCTATCAAAACATTACACAATGAAAAATGTTGGTATAGAAATCTTAGTCCGGAGCAATCCATGTTTACGCCCAGGATTTTACCACACGAAACCGACTTAATAATGTCATATGAATCTGGTATTCTTTTATCTGATTTAATGCTATATGAAAATTTACCAGCTTCAGCATGGGAATATATAATAGATAGAGTATTTAAAATAAAGCTTGAGTATTTTAATGAATCAGTTAATGATCCTTCAGTTGTATTAGATTTTTCAAATCTTGCTGAAGTAATGTGGATTGAAAAAAGTCAAAAAAGATTAGATAATTCTAATTTTACACAAGAAGAAAAAACTCAGCTTTTACAATATGCAAAGGAAATTCATAGAAAGACTAGACCAATAGATGTACATCATGGAGATCTACACTTTGGTAACATATTATATAATCAAGCTACAGATCAATTTAAATTCATTGATCCTCGTGGTGAATATGGTGATCACAAAAGTAACTTAGGAGATAACATATACGACTGGGCTAAACTAGCTCATGATTTATATTTTGGTTATTCTTCTATTGTTGCCGATGTACCACAGAATATGGAAGTAAAGAATATTTTTAGAAATAAACTTAAAGAATATAATCTATTAGAAACTGAAATATTAAAAGGTGGATTATTATTATTAGCAACTTGTATACCATTACATTATGATGATGGTAATAGACAAAAAAGAATGAAGGAAATTGTAACATGGAATCTAGCACAAGGAATTTAACTTACGGATCAATCGTACCTTTAATAGGTGGTGAAAGTTTAGGAATGGCAAAAGCCATGAATGGTCAACATCCTGAATGGGTATTATCGTATTCTGACTTTGAACAAAATGATGCTCATTATTTAAATTATTTAAATAAGAAAGGGTGGAAAGGAGATTATATCAAATTAGATGAAAAGCCAAACTATAAAGCAAAAAAGGTTGATATTGTAAATACAGTATGTCCTTGTGCGGGTCTATCAACATTAAGTGCAGGATCTAGTGGTTCTAATCCTACAAATAATTGGATGTATGAAACTGCAGAATATGTCTTAGGAAAGGTTCAACCTAAAGTTTTTTGGGGAGAGAATGCTCCAAGATTAGCACAAAAGACTGGTATACCTGTTATTAAAAAGCTAAGGGATATTGGAGAAAAGCATGGATATAGTTTATCTGTATTTAAAACAAAATCAGTTGTTCAAGGCTTTTCTCAAATCAGAGATCGAACATTTTACTTTTATTGGAAAGGTGATAAGGCTCCTTTATTTGATTATATTCAAAGACCAAATCAAAAGATTGAAGATTTAATTTTATCAGTTCCTAGGAAAGCAAATGATCCTATGAATATATTATTAAATGAAGATAAGCCAACAGACTTTCCATTATATCAATATATACTTGAAGAAATACATGGTGGTATAACTCATGCAGAGTTTATTGATCAATTAGAATTATCAATAAATGCTTTTGAATATATTGAGCGAAACGATTCATATGATAAGTTATTACCTTGGTTAAAAGAAAGAAATCATCAAAGATGTTATGGATTAATTGATCGTATGAATACAAAAATTAAATCGGGATTAAATGTTATGCGTAGAACTACAACATTTCCAAAGAATTATATTGGAGCTTTTGTAGGTCATTTGCCTAAATTATTAACGCATCCTGTAGAAGATAGATATCTTACATTACGAGAAGCAATGGAAATTATGTATTTGCCTCGTGATATGGAACTATTGAACCCATCGCAATATAATCATATATGTCAAAATGTTCCATTAAAATCTGCAGAAGATATGACAAATCAAATTATAAAGTACTTTAATAATGAATTAGATCTAATTGATACTAAGTATTTAGTGCAAGATAATAAAAGAAAATGCTATGAATTTGAAAAAAACAATTTACAACTTACCGATTTTATGGTATAATAGTAGTATTATTAATTAAATAAATGGAGTGATATATGCCAAGTATTAGTTTGATGCCACGTAAAAGGCATCCAAAAGATAAAAGACCAGCAAGGCCAATGCCTTTTGATGTGGCTCTAAGAAAATTTAGAAAAGCCGTTGAGAAAGCTGGTATTATTCAAGAAGTTCGTAAAAGAGAATTTTACGAAAAACCAAATCAAAAGCGTAAGCGTAAGAAAGCCGAAGCTGTCGCTAGAAATAGAAGAGCTCTTAGATTAGAAAGAGAAAGCTCAAATTTACCAAAAGGCTTTAGGAGAAGATAATGTCTATAATGGATAAACTTAAAAAGAATAGTAGAATCAAAGATACTAATATTCTTTCGGACTCAGTTTTATTTGCTGAGAAAGATATAATTACAACCGAAGTACCAATGGTTAATGTTGCTTTATCCGGCGATATTGATGGTGGTCTTACTTCAGGTCTTACTGTATTGGCTGGTCCAAGTAAACACTTTAAAACAAGTTTTGCTTTACTTATGGGTGCAGCTTATTTAAAACAATATGAAGATGCTGTAATGTTATTTTATGATTCAGAGTTTGGTTCACCCCAACAATATTTCGAATCATTTGGTATCGATACAGAAAGAGTTCTACATACACCAATCACAGACGTCGAACAATTAAAGTTTGACTTAGTTGGCCAACTCGAAAATATCGAAAGAGGCGATAAGGTAGTTATTGTTATTGATTCAATTGGTAACCTTGCTTCTAAGAAAGAGTTGGAAGATGCTCTTAACGAGAAATCAGTTGCTGATATGTCGAGAGCTAAAGCATTAAAGGGATTGTTCCGAATGGTCACTCCTTATCTTACAATGAAGAACATCCCTTTACTTGCTGTCAACCATACCTATCAAGAGATTGGATTATTTCCTAAGAACATTGTATCAGGTGGTACAGGTATTTATTACTCAGCTGATAACATTTGGATTATTGGAAGACAACAAGATAAGAAAGGTACACAAATTCAAGGATACCATTTTGTTATTAATGTAGAGAAATCTCGATTTGTCAAAGAAAAATCTAAAGTACCTATTTCAGTATCATGGGAAGGTGGCATACAAACATATAGTGGTTTATTAGAAGTTGCTCTTGCAGGTGGCTATGTAACTAAACCAAATGTTGGTTGGTATGCTAGAGTAGATAAAGAGACTGGAGAAATTGAAGATACAAAGGTCAGAGAAAAAGATACTCTAACTAAAAAGTTCTGGGATCCTATCTTTAAAGAAACAGACTTCAAAGAATTTGTTAAATCCTATTATTCAATTGGTCATAAGCCATTATTGGATGTTGATTTAGATATTGAATCAGAAGATGTTTAATATTACAGAAAGCGATTATTCAATTGTTGAAAAAGAAGATAGCGTCTTTCATGGTGTTAAACTAAAAACTGGAACGTGGAAAGATGTAATTGTTGTCTATGGTCAAGTAGGAGTAAAAGAAAGCCCTGAACTTGACATAGCAACTCTTTCATTTAATTACACAATACAGGATCCAGCTGATTTTAATGTTGATGAACTTAATGAAGATGAATCATTTAAAAATTACCTTGGTGCTGTATTGCAATATATAATAACAGATAGTTTAGAATATGCAAAAGAAAATAATTTAGGAGTTATAGGAATTGGAAATAACGAATCAACTGCCGACTCACATACTGAATCATCTACTTAATAATGAAGAGTATTGTCGAAGAGTCGTACCTTATTTAAAGAAAGAATATTTTGAAGGTACTCATAAAACTGTATTTGATCTTATAGTTCAATTTGTTAGTAAACATAATAAACTACCAACATCAAAAGTATTAGAACTTGAATTAAGAAAGATAAATGCTCCAGAAGATGTATTGAATAATGCATCAAGGCTTATATCTGAAATAAGTTCTAAATCAGATGTTGATACAGATTATTTAATTCAAGAGTCAGAAAAATGGTGTAGAGAAAAAGCAATCTATAATGCAATTATGGATTCTATTACTATTATTGATGGAAAGGACAAAGAACGAAGTGAAGGTGCTATACCTGAAATACTTTCGGATGCTCTTGGAGTTTCTTTTGATCAAGCAATAGGACACGACTATATTGATAACTCAGATGAACGCTTTGAATTTTATAATAAGAAAGAAGATCGTATACCATTTGATCTTGATTACTTTAACAAAATAACAAAAGGTGGTCTACCTAATAAGACACTTAATATCGCGCTCGCGGGTACGGGCGTGGGTAAATCATTATTCATGTGTCATTGTGCTGCATCAGTTCTAGAGCAAGGAAAGAATGTTCTGTATATTACAATGGAAATGGCAGAAGAAAGAATTGCTGAAAGAATCGATGCGAACATGATGAATCTTCCAATTGAACAATTATCATCATTACCACAAAATGTATTTAATGATAAGATTGGAAAGATTGCTAGGTCATCTATTGGTAAACTTATAATCAAAGAATATCCAACAGGTGCTGCTCACACAGGTCATTTTCGAGCTTTACTCAATGAATTAAAGCTCAAAAAGAACTTTCGTCCAGATATGATCTATATAGATTATTTAAATATTTGTGCTTCTAGTAGGATGCGCGGGCTGGGTGGAAGTATAAATAGTTATAGCTATATAAAAGCCATTGCGGAAGAACTCCGTGGTTTAGCTGTAGAATTCAATGTTCCAATAGTCTCTGCAACGCAGACTACCAGGTCAGGATATTCTAATACTGATTTAGGACTAGAGGATACATCTGAATCATTTGGTTTACCGGCAACGGCCGATCTCATGTTTGCTCTTATTTCAACCGAGGAACTTGAGGAACTGGGTCAATTAATGGTAAAGCAATTGAAAAATAGATATAACGATCCAACCAAATTTCGAAGGTTCGTCATTGGTATAGATCGTTCCCGCATGAAACTATATGATGTAGAGGAGTCGGCACAAACTGATATCATGTCAGACATGACACCAGATAAGCCGATTAATAAGTTTGGCGTTCGTGACAATCCAGACACATTCGCTGACTTCAAAATATAAAGGAGAAATATATGGATATTTTAAACGTAGCAAAAGATTGGGTACATGCAAGATGGGCTGAAAGAACATCTTGGGATGGCGGCGTTATCGTCGGTGTCTCTTTGTCTTACCTACTCTTAGGCGGCCTATTAGATTGGGTTGCTTGGCTAGCATTAGCCTATGGTATCTACACTTTTGTTAAGGCAGAAGTTCAATAAGAACCTTTTATAATGAAATATCATGGGGGAGTTTCATACTCCCCTTTTTTATGTTACAGGAATGTTACAGGAATGTAACAATTGTGTAACAATTTCATTTTAGCTATTTACATTTATATAGAGCTATAGTATAATAGAACTATAATTAATGATAAAGGAGTAAAAAATGTCAAATCATATAAACGAACAAATCCTCGAAAGACTTTTCGATGATGTGTCTGAAATGAATACAAGTAGTATTCTTAGAGAATTAGAAGGTGGAATGTTTCCAGGAATGTGTGAATCATTCGATATGAGAGTAGCTTTAACTGATAGAGATAAAGTTATTGAAAAATTAGTAAACAAAAGATTTGAAGAATTACCGGAGGGACCACAGTAATGGATAAATTTACAGTTAAATTCGAACATATTGCTACAACAATACCAGAAGAAGTAGAGATCACACCAAAAGAGTTTGAGCTCTTAACAACGAAACCAGTCAATGATAGAAATACATCATTAGCCTGGACTAGCATGTGGTTAAGAAATACACCACTTAATTCAAACACTGGCAAATTTGCTGATCAAGATATTGAAGATTGGTTTAATCAATTCTTCTTTGAAGGTGTATTTAAAAACGGACAATTAAGGAGTCACTAATGAGAGGATCTGCAAATTATGTAATGACAGCACATACTGAGTGTGCAGGAGATATGCTTGAGCTAGAAACAGTTCGTAAAACAATAAGCATTATTAATAAAGAAAATAGTTGGAAAGAAAAAAGTTCCAAGTATAGATATGAAAATGGTTATAGTAATATTGAACCACAAAAGCTACCTAGATATTATGTTAAATGTCAAGGCAGAGGACCAAGAGCTTCAGTTGCAAGAGCTGAGGGTCGCCATCCAAGAGCATATGATCAATTTATACCATTAAGTAAATCAAAAAAATGGGATGTATATGTCTACACAAGATAAACTACCAGCATATAAAGTTACTACCTTTGTCAAAGGTACTAAAAAGGTTGAATATACTTTTGCTAAACTGAAAGAAGCTATTATGTTTCAAGTAGGTTTAAAGCAACAAGGTCAAGAAAGCAATCTTACAAGAATAGAAATATGATAATTGAAGCAATAGTGTTTATTACATGTATGATAGGTTCATCTTATCAAGCTTATAAAATTGGTCTTAAGTTAGGTGCAGAATGTACAATTGATCATTTACACGATCAACGTATAATTGCTTATGATAGCAAAGGAAATATAATACCTAATAAATTTTTTAAGACATAAAATTATATAAATAGATATAACATAGGAATCTATTTATGAACTTTAGTCAATACTTAGAAGAAAACATTATTAGCGAAGCGGTTGCATTGACACCTGCGCAATTAGATGCTAATAATTCAAAAACTGGTCAACCTCGTATTGACATACTCAAACAATTAATCGTACAAAAGAAACCATTAGAGTTAGCAAAAGGTGGTTCTATTATCGTAACAGATATAGAGACTGCACTTATTCACATTGCTAATTTTAAAAAGAATCCTAATCATTACGGCACTAAAGGTTTTCCCTTAGAAACAGAAGTCGGTACCTATATGTCTAATCAATTAGCCAAATCAAAAGTATTTGGAGGAGGTGGCGGTGGTGCTGGTAGTGGTTCAAAAGACACAAAAAGAAATGAATCACATAATGCAGTAATGATACATGCTATGTTAGAGCATGGTCATAATCAACCTTTAGAGTTTTTTACGAATGATATATTAAAGAATGCACATAAACTTTCAAAGGTAGATGCTAAATGGGATGAAATATCCGATATGCCAGATGAATGGATGCTATCATCATATAACATTTCAAAAGAATTAATCAAAAAAGGTTATGTTAAAAAAGGTATGACAATACATCGTGGTAGTGCAGAGATGATTAGAATATATGCTAAGAAAAATGAAGCATATAAAAATATGGGATTAGGATCATTAAAAGATGATAAGTGGAATCCTGGCGATGTATGGGCAATAGACAAAGGATTTAATATTGAAGATTTAGATAGCTCAAATATAGCAGCATTAAATGGATCAATATTAGAAAACTATTTAAATAGAAGATTAGTTGGTATATCACTAAAAGGACCAATGACAAAAGATGTTCCAATCAAAGAATTTAATATTGATAAATCATTAATTAAAAGTTATAAGTATCTTGGCTTTGAGTTAGAAACTAAAGGCGGAAGTTATTGGTCAGCTAAGAATGGATCTCTTAAGTTTGATAGTGGTGTGTTAATGTTCAAAGACAATAAACAATTTGGTAACATTAAAGCAGAAATAAAAGGAAAGAAAGCAAGAGGTGGTGGATTATCCTGGGGAATAATGCATGACTATTTAATTAGAAATGGTCGTAAGTACGGATTAAAACCACATTCAGGATATATTGTAAAACAAGCTAAGAAAATGGCCAAGGGCGATGAAAGAGCAATAAAAGAATATTATATGTACTTTAATTATTTTTATAATAATGTATCTTATGATGAATTTAAAAAAGAATTAAAGAACAAAGATGGACAATGGATATCATCTAAATTTGCTATTACAATGGTAGCATATCAGTTAGAAAAATTAGGTGGTAGAAAATTAAATGATACACTGACCAATTTTATTAACTATGCTGGATCTGAATTATCAGAATCTAGTGCATATGTAAAGGCAGGAAAATAATGAAATCTTTAACTAACTACTTAACAGAAGCCGCAAGTAAGAATACTCATATGACTCATATTGAGGATCTTATTTTAGACGGCGGAGTTAAGGGGGCTCGCCAGGCTATCCTAGCACTCAGATCTCTGCGGGATATGTTGAGCGGTAACACAAAAGCACCTATAGATGTTACTGTCAAGTGGGACGGAGCCCCCGCCGTATTTGCTGGAATTGATCCAAGAGATGGTAAATTCTTTGTAGCAAAAAAAGGAATCTTTAATAAAGATCCAAAAGTTTATAAATCACATGATGATATTAAAGCAGATACTTCTGGCGATTTGACAAAGAAACTCATATTAGCATTCGATCATTTAAAAGATTTAGGTATTAAGGGAGTCATTCAAGGTGACTTTATGTTTGATGCGTCGGATCTCAAAAAGGAGAAAATAGATGGAGTTGAACATATTAGTTTTCACCCTAATACTATCGTGTATGCTGTTCCTACTTCCTTGGCGTTAGCCAAAGAAATACAAAGAGCTAAGATTGGTATTGTTTGGCATACAGTATATAATGGTTCATCATTTGAAAATATGTCAGCATCTTTTGGACAAAGTATTGTATCAAAATTAAAACCATCAAAAGATGTATGGATGGTTGATGCAACATTAAGAGATTTATCAGGTACAGCCACATTAACAAAAGATGATAGCTTGGTTATATCTAAAAAGTTATCAGATGCTGGAAAGATATTTCAAAAGATAGCTTCTAGTACATTAAAAGAAATTGAATCCAATAAAGAATTAAACCTTGTATTAAATGTATATAATAATTCAAAGGTACGACAAGGACAAAGAATTACTGATACAAATAAACACGCAAAAGGTTTAATACAATTTGTTACAGATAGATATGCAAAAGAGATTGGAAAAAGAACATCGCAAAAAGGAAAAGATGTACAAATACAAAAACGTGATGAATTATTAAAGTTTTTTGATAAAAAGAACCTTAAAAACTTAAAAAGTATATTTGATTTACAGAATTTAGTCATAGATAGCAAATTAATTATTATAAATAAACTAAACAAACTCTCAAAAATAGGGACGTTCGTAAAAACAACATCCGGATTTAGAGTCACCGGCGTTGAAGGCTTTGTGGCTATAGATCGTATGGAAGGTGGTGCTGTTAAATTAGTTGATCGTATGGAATTCTCAACTAATAACTTCAGCAAAGATATTATAAAAGGCTGGGATAATCCAGGCTAATGGGTAACCGAGGATATAAATGTCAATTAAATCATTCAGTGATTTTTTAACTGAAGATACAAAAGAAATTTCATTCGTGTTTGGAAGATTCAATCCTCCAACGATTGGACATGAAAAACTCTTTGATAAGTTAAAAACACAAGCCCGTTCTGGGCCATATAGAATCTATGGATCAAAATCTAACGATCCAAAATCAAACCCTCTCGAATTTAAAGATAAAATAAAATTCCTTAGAAAAATGTTTCCTAAGCATGCACGTAATGTAATGGCTGATAAAGATGTTCGTAATGTACTCGATGTGGTAGTAAAACTTTACGATCAAGGCTTTACCAAAATTACGATGGTAGCTGGAAGCGATCGTGTTAAAGAATTTGATATACTTCTAAACAAATATAATGGAGTAAAATCAAGACACGGATTTTATAATTTCGAAGGTGCTATTAATGTAGTAAGTGCAGGGGAGAGAGATCCAGATGCAGAAGGAGCAACTGGTATGTCAGCTTCCAAGATGCGAGCCGCCGCTCAACAAAATGATTTGAATTTATTTTCAAAAGGGCTCCCATCGAATTTTAGTCCAACCGACTTATTCAATGCTGTTCGTAAAGGTATGGGACTTAAAGAATCTCACAGCTTTCGTAAACATGTAGAACTTCCACCAGTATCTGAAACAAGAGAAGATTATATTGAAGGAAGCCTCTTTAAGGTTGGAGATATTGTAAAGATTAAAGAAACAAACGAGCTAGGAGAAATAATTGTTTGTGGTAGTAATTATGTCATGGTTGAGGCCGAGTCAGTCAAGAAAAGATGCTGGTTAGATGCTGTTGAATTATTTGAAGAAGGTGGCGCTGGAGACTGGGGTACAATAAAAGGTCTTATGAGATACTTAAAAGATACTCCAGGACAGCCAAAAAACTTAGGTGAAAAGGAAGATCCTGATATTGGTAAAAGAAAGGGTGTTCAACCAAAAGGATATTATGCAAAAGACGCTGAAGGTAAAAAGATGGCTAAAAGTACTAAACAAAAAAGAGCCGCTCAATTTGCTAAACAAGCAAAAATGGATGATGATAATCCAGCAGCATATAAACCTGCTCCTGGAGATAAATCCGCAAAAACAAAACCATCTCAACATACAAAGAAATTTAAACAAATATATGGAGAGATGGCAGAACATCTTACCTTTGAAGACTTTATGGTCGAAGAAAAGAATACAGATGCAGCTTTGAAAAAGAAAGCTGATAAATCAGGTATGCCATTAGGTATATTAAAGAAAGTTTTTAATAGAGGAGTCGCAGCATGGAGAACAGGACATAGGCCTGGAACAACTGCAGTCCAATGGGGATTGGCAAGAGTCAATTCATTTGTAACTAAATCATCAGGAACGTGGGGAAAGGCTGATGCTGATCTCGCAAAACAAGTAGGATAACTATGAAAAATTTTAAAGAAATTAGAGAAAAATATCGCAGCAAATTTCCACCTGCATTAGTTGCTGCTGCTGTCAAGATTGCTCTTGATATGGGTGGTAATATGACAGGAGCTTATAAGAAAATTGAAGCAATGAAACGTGGATTAGCAGATGATCCTATTGTTAAAGATGCTTTAAGACAAGCGAATGAATCTGTAAAAGAAGGAAAAAAACTTAAGCCAGCTGATCAAGAAAAATTAGCTGGGTTATTTAATTCACTAATGGGTGTAAAACACGGAAGCCCACAATTTAAAAAAATTAAAGCAGAAATCCAAAGTTTATTAGGTGAAGGTACAATGGCTATTGGAGTTAAGGATAGAGATCCTAACAAAAGAGAAAAAGCTATTGATGGTATGCGTAAATTAGTAAAATCTATAAAAGGTAGTACTAAAGTAGGTTCACCTCAAGGACAAAAATTTGCTGCTGAATTGGATATGAAATATTTATCAGACGATGAACTTGCTGATGATTTTGCAGATCCAAAAAACAAAAACAAATCCATTAAGGATATAATGAATAAACACGCAAAAAGGTTAAACATTAAATTTAACTAGGAATTTGGCTTATGAATTTAGAAGAAGCATATAGACAACGAATCGCTGAAGATGGCCATGTTGATTCTGCAAACGTAAAGAATCAATTAACTTCTTTAAAAAGAAACGCTGAACAATTATTGGCACAGATTAAACCTGATTCAGAATATCCATCATGGTGGGTAAACAAATTAGTAAAGGCTGCAGATTATTTAGATACTGCAACAGACTTCTTACAGAATAAAGTCGATCAAGGCAAACAATGAAAAAGTTTAAAGAGTTTAGACAAGTAGATGAAGCACCATATGTCGCTAATGATATGGAAATTGTTCGTTCTATCCTCAAAAAATTAGAAGATGATTTTACTAAATTATCTTTAAAAAAACAATTAGAAAAAGGTTGGCCTAAACTTCAAATGATTGCAAAAGCTGCAGGATATGGTATATCAAAAACAAAACAACAAGACGGACGTACATATAGATACGATTTAAAAAAATGATAGGATTTAAAGATTTTTTATTAACGAACCCAGGAATGGAAAAAGATGCACAAATAGCATATAGACGTATGAAGACTCGTAAGTCACAGGACTACGGTAATGATACAGCATCTGTAAATTACCAAGAAGGCGAAGGTAAAGGTGAATCTTGGGAAGATGGATTTAAAAGAAGAGTTGTAAAAACAACAAAACCTGAGCATAAAGACAAGGGATATAATTGGCGTATAAAAGGTAAGGATAGAGAAGAAGTTACAATTAAGCTCTATAAAACTAAACCTGATTATAAAGAATTTGTTAAACAAATGAAAAGAGTAGCAGGGCACGAATTCGGTGGATAGTTTTTTAGAACATGTTCAAGAAAGATTTGGTCTATATGAAGGTAAGTATGTACCTTTAGAACAACCAATGATTGAGGATGTAGAATTAAATAAACCAAAGAGATCTTCTGGTCCAAGTAAGTATGTAGTATATGTGAAGGATCCAAAGACAGGTAATGTTAAAAAGATTAACTTTGGAGATGCAAAAGGCGGTTTAACATCTAAAATAAACGACCGCGAGGCTGCAAGAAATTTTGCTTCACGTCACAATTGTGATATGAAGAATGACAAAATGAAAGCAGGTTACTGGGCATGTAGATTACCAAAATACGCAAAAGATTTAGGACTTAAAGGTGGCGGAAACTATTTTTGGTAAAAACTTTCCTTTTACACAAGAAGGAGAGATACGTGAATTTCATGTTGATAAACATGATAATGAGTATGTTTGGCATAGAGATCATGAAGATCGTGAGATTGAAATATTAGAGGGCGAGGGTTGGCAATTTCAATATGAGAATGCACTGCCATACCATCTTCAGCCAGGTATGATCTTTGATATACCCCAAGGAGAATACCACAGATTAATAAAAGGGTATAATAATCTAAAATGTAGGATAATAAAAAAAGATGGCTAGGGAATCACAATCAGCTAGATTAGATCGAATTGAAGAAAAGATCGATAAATTGGCAGACGCTGTTGTTGCTCTTGCACGAGCTGAAGAAAAAATACATACTCTCACCGCATTTAGTAAACAACAATCGGAACAAATTCAATCTATTATAAATAGAATTGATAAATTAGAACTTGCAGTAAATAGTAATGCAAATACTGTGGGGATTATAAATAAAGTTTTCTGGGTAATTCTTGTTGGTTTAATATCAGCAATTACTTGGGAAGCTGTAGTTCATTTAGGAAGTTAGGAGAAAAAAATGAAATTTAATGACGATATTACCTTAAGCATTGCTTCCACTGTAAGTGATGTAATAGAAGGTAAAGTAAAACAAGAGGAAGTTAAATATCCTCATAAAATGTATCATCCTGAAAATGGTAAAGAAGTTGAAGTCAAAGATAAGGCTGAACACGAAGAATATGCCAAAAAGGGATATGTACACGAAAAGCCAGAAGTAAACGAGGTTGAAGAGCCAAGAGCTAAAGGCGAAAAAGATTTTAAAGACAAGCATGTTGTTAAAAAATCTGGTGAAAAAGAAGATGGTACTGTAATGAAAGAAGCTAAGAAAGACGAAAAGGTTGAAGTCGAAGTTGAAGTCGATGACGAAGATGAAGAGTCTCAGGAAGAAGAACTTTCACCTAAGCAAAAAAAGTACCAAGCATTCTTTAATAAAGCACTGAAAAAGTTTGGCGTAAAATCACCTGACGAATTAGAAGGCGACAAGAAAAAAGAATTTTTTGATTACGTAGATAAAAATTACGAAGCTGATAAAGAATCAGATTAATTATATACCAACTCGGTATATATAATTATATAATGAAAATATTTGATGAACTGAACAATAAGAATTTTAAACTTTTTGCAGCAAATAATTATAATAATCCGGAATGTACGGATGTAGAAGAGTTCAAACAGGACTTAAATAGATTTAAATATCTAAAAAGACTTCTTACACGATATGAAGAACATGGTGAATTACAAGAGAGACTTATTCTCAATCACCTAATTGTTTTATATAATGTGTTTGGTATTGAAGCCTGTAATAAAATGATATGGTATAAGATAGACGATAATCATTATCATTATATTAAACCATTTTTAGTATATCTACATTATCTACCAGAGGATGAAAAAATTGAGGTTGCAATGGATCCTACAATAGTAGATATATTAAGAGAACTTTAATGGGAATTATATCAAGAACAGGAGATTTATTTTATGCGTTTCGCTTTTTAAAGCTTCTTGTCACGCCGTGGGAAAAAACCGAAGCATTTAAATTAGGTATAATAGATGCTAATGGTAATATATTAAAAAAATCAGCAGAACGAACTACACCCGAAGAAAAATCAGCCTATACAGTTTTTCATAGACTTGTATTTAATGTCAAAAGATTATTAGGAAAGGTACCTGGTGGTAAATCAGTTGTTGCCCGATATGGTGCAGCATTGTTTTTAATTAAAGAACACACAGGTATGTCTGAAAAAGCAATCATAAAAGCTTTAGAAAAATATTTAGAAATAGATCTTTTACCAAATCAAATAGATGAAAATACTTGGTATCAAGATTATGAAGATCGTTTATTACCAGGAAATTATATATTACAATCAGATGTGGTATCACTAGAAACAGGAGAGCCTGTTGCATTTGCAAATCAAAAAGTAGTGGTTGAAGACTTTATGAGTCCAATTGGCAGCTTTTCAAATATAAATATATACAGAGTAAAACACAAAAGCACAAATCAATATATACATATAACAAATAGAGATATAAGCAGATGATAAAAACTAGAATGACATTCAAAGATTATAATGATATGTGGGAAGATGCGGCTGCTAATGCTGTAGCGCATGGTGGTGTATCTATGCCAGCTGATATGATGCCTAAAGATAAACATGATAAACATAAGAAAAGAGTAAAACCTACTTATGATGCAAGAACAAAAGAGGGTAAGGCATTTATAGAAAGAATTCTCGCTAGGAGAGCAGCACGTGAACAAAGTAAAATCACTACTTAAATTTATAGGTAAAAAGTTAAGTGACTTTTACTATTGGCTAATTAGCCTATTTCAAACACGATACAAAATCCAGGTTTCCTATGATCAACAGTGGGGAAATTCTGATGATCAAGTATACGAACATGTAAGAAGTATACAAAAACAAACATTTAAAGAATTAAAGTTTATCACTGATGATAAACGAATGATCCATATTAAAGGTTCAAATGGATTACGATATAAAATTGAGGTAGAATAATGCAACAATTCTTTTTAGCAATTATATTAGTACTCGGTCTAGGGTGCTGGTGGCTATATGGCGAAAATCAAACACTCAAGGGTAATAACATAAAACTTGAGCAAGCAGTTAAAGAACAAGAAGAGGCAATTGCCACTATTAAAGAATCATATGAAAAACAAGGTGCAGCATTAAATCAACTCAATCAAAAGAATGCTCAAATAGAAGCTGAAATGGCTGGATATTTGGACATATTTCGTAGACACAATTTAAACATGTTAGCAGAGGCAAAACCTGGATTGATTGAAAAGAGAATCAATGATGGAACAATTGCAGTATTTAAGGATATAGAAAATGATAGTAAAGAACTTAGCAATCTTAATAAGTAGTATTGTATTAATATCAGGTTGTAGTACACTTGGTGTATTGAGTGGCACAAAGAAAATAGAGGTATCGTCTAAACCAGTACAAATAGATATTATACAACCATCGCTGCCAAGAGAAATTAATTTAACAGAACCAAAATGGTATGTAGTATCCGAAAAGGCTATTGCAAATCCATGTTTAAAAAATGCAGAAGGTAAAAGAGATTGTTCATTAGGAAAAGAGAACGATTGGCCAGAAGGTTACACATATCTTGATAGATTTCTAGATGAAATGAAAAAACAGAATGGTGGAAAGGTAGTCTTTGTTGCTACAACCATAGGTGATTATGAAGCCATGTCTGTTAATATGCAAGAATTAAGAAGGTATATCAGAGAACTTGGAGAAGTTGTCGTTTATTATCGTAATGTTACTATAGGTGATGAGCCAGGTGCCGGCGCAAAAATCGAAAAAAAATAATTACACTCTAATCTAAATATCTATTTACAATTTGCTTGACTTATGGTATAATATATAAATTATGAATGCACAAAATACAATGGCTATAAATGTTACAAAAAGAGATGGATCAATCCAGCCATTTGATCTAGAAAAAGTACATAGAGTTTTAGAATGGGCAATTGAAGATATCAGCGGTGTCTCAATGTCAGAGATTGAATTGAAAGCAAATATTCAACTCTTCGACAAAATACCAGCATATAATATTCATGAACTCTTAATTAAATCCGCGGCTGAACTCATTTCAGACCATACTCCAAATTATCAATTCGTAGCAGCACGTCTTATATCATATAAGATGAGAAAAGAAGCATATAATCAATTTGAGGTTCCACATCTATACGATATTATACAAAAGAATGTTAAACTAGGCGTATACGATAAAGATATATTGAAGAAATATAATGAAGAAGAACTTAATGAATTAAATAACTATATTAAACATGATAGAGATAATTCTTTTACTTATGCAGGTATGGAACAATTCCGTGGTAAGTATTTAGTTCAAGATCGTAGAACAAAACAAATATATGAAACACCACAGATTTTGTATATGATGATTGCTGCAACTTTATTTGCAAAATATAAAGAGAATAGATTAAAATATGTCAAGGAGTATTACGATGCGATATCGCAATTTTATATATCGTTACCGACGCCGATTATGGCAGGAGTCAGAACACCGACCCGCCAATTTTCATCTTGCGTTCTTATTGAGTCTGGGGATAGCTTGGACTCTATCAATGCTACTAGCACTAGTATTGTTAAGTACATAAGTAAAAAAGCAGGTATAGGTATCGGTGCAGGTTCAATCAGAGCTCTAGGTGCCAAGATTGGTGATGGGTCAGTTGTTCATACAGGATTAATACCATTCCTAAAGTATTTTCAATCAGCTGTGAAGTCTTGCTCCCAAGGAGGTGTACGTGGAGGTGCGGCCACAGTTTACTTACCAGTTTGGCACTATGAGTTTGAAGATCTTGTTGTACTCAAAAATAATAAGGGTACTGAAGAAACAAGAGTAAGGCATATGGATTATGCATTTCAATTTAATAAACTCATGTATGAAAGATTATTAACGGGTGGTAATATTACATTCTTTGATCCAAATGATACACCTGGATTATATGATGCCTTCTTTGCAGATCAAGATAAGTTTAAAGAACTATATGAGAAGTATGAAAGAGCTCATAGTATCAGAAAGAAATCATTACCAGCAATTGAAGTCTTTTCATCTTTTTTAACAGAAAGAAAAGATACAGGTAGAATATATCTAATGAATGTAGACCATGCAAATGATCATGGCGCATTTGATCCAAAGGTTGCTCCAATTAAAATGAGTAATCTATGTTGTGAAATAGATCTACCAACCAAACCATTAAATAGTTACGATGATAGAGATGGAGAAATATCTCTTTGTACTCTATCAGCAATCAATTGGGGACTAATCAATGAACCGTCAGAATTTGAAAAATATTGTGATCTTTCTGTGCGTGCTCTTGATGAGTTACTTGACTATCAAGGGTATCCAATTTCAGCTGCAGAACGAGGAACACTTGGTCGAAGGCCTTTGGGTATTGGGATCATTAATCTAGCATATTTCCTTGCAAAGCGTGGATTAAAATATGATGAATCGGCATACGAAATAGTAGATGAATATGCTGAGGCATGGTCATATTATTTAATACAAGCAAGTGCAAACCTTGCTGTTGAAAAAGGAAAATTGATATATAATAATGATACGAAGTACTCTAAAGGAATACTTCCAATCGATACTTATAAAGAGGCGATAGATACATTAGTAGCTAGAAGAGAACGTTTACCGTGGAAAGATTTGCGAAAGCAACTCAGAGATACAGGTATCAGAAACTCTACGCTGATGGCATTAATGCCTGCTGAAACAAGCGCTCAAATAAGTAATAGTACGAATGGTATTGAACCACCAAGAGCTTTGGTATCGTACAAACAGAGTAAAGATGGTGTAATGGCACAGGTAGTACCTGGATATCATCATCTTAAAAATAAATATGATCTCTTATGGGATCAAAAATCACCAGAAGGATACTTGGCCATATGTGGCATATTACAAAAATACATCGACCAAGGAATATCCGTCAATACATCTTATAATCCAGAACACTTTGAGGACCATAAGGTTCCAATGTCTGTAATGATTAAAGATTTGGTGACAGCATATAAGTATGGATTAAAACAATTATATTATTTTAATACATTTGATGGTGCTGGTGAAATGAAAGAAGACGAGCATCATACCTATGATAGTGGAACAACACCACAAATCGAAGATGAGGATGATTGCGAGTCATGCAAAATATAGAAAAAAATACTCTACGAGAAAAGATAGAATTGCGTATGCAAATTCTAGAGATTATGATGCAAAAACAAATGCATCTGATTGATCCTATTACAGTAGATGATTTTTTAGATCGTGTTTGTTATTGTTGGAGTGTCCTCAGTGAAGAGGATAGAGATTATATACAAGGTTGTCAAATAGCCTTAAAAGAAAAAATAGAATGGAAAGTAGATGGGAATACTGAAGAGAAATAAAAAATCACACTTAGAGCGTAATATGTTCTTTGATGAGAATGTTGACATCGCAAGGTACGATCAAGTCAAATACCCTCAGATAGAAAAGATTACAGACAAACAACTTGGCTTCTTTTGGAGACCAGAAGAAGTAGATGTATCAAAAGACAAAAAGGACTTTCATGACCTTACACCGCACGAACAACACATCTTTACCTCGAACCTCAAACGTCAAATTCTATTGGACTCTGTTCAAGGCAGGGCCCCGAACATTGCTTTCCTTCCTATATGTTCGTTACCTGAAATAGAGAACTGGATTGAGACATGGTCATTCTTTGAAACAATTCACAGTAGATCATATACACATATTATTCGAAATATCTATGCTGATCCAAGTAAAGTCTTTGATGAACTTTTAGATGTAAAAGAAATACTAGAATGTGGTAATGATATTGCATATTATTACGATGATCTTATTGCAAATAATAACTCAGCAACAAATAAACGTGAACATAAAAGATCTTTATATATGTGTTTGCTTTCGGCAAATGCTCTGGAAGGAATACGCTTTTATGTTTCTTTTGCCTGCAGTTGGGCATTTGCCGAGCTTAAGAAGATGGAAGGTAACGCAAAGATTATTAAATTTATTGCAAGAGATGAGAATACACACCTTGCTGGTACAACAGTGATGATTAAAAATCTTTTAAAAGAAGATCCAGAGATTGCAAAGATTGCAAAAGAAATGGAACCAGAAGCAATTAAGTTATTTACTAATGTAATAGAACAAGAAAAAGAATGGGCTCATTATTTATTTAAAGATGGTTCTATGATAGGACTTAATGAGAGCATATTAAAAGATTATGTGGAATGGATTGGTTGTAAACGAATGAGAGCAATTGGTTTACCTTGTCCTTATACTGTTCCACAAATGAATCCACTACCTTGGACTGAAAAATGGATATCAGGTGGTAATGTCCAGGTTGCACCACAAGAAACTGAAATAAGTAGTTATGTGGTTGGTGGAGTCAAACAAGATGTATCAGAGGATACATTTAAAGGATTAAGTCTGTGAGTAAGAAAATTTTACAGGCAGTTAATCTGTCGCCACCAGTTGATGAATCATTCTTTGATAAACTAGAGAATGTTCATCCTATGAAACAAATAGTATATGCAGCGATTATACAAATTGCTGTATTTGGATTTATGTTATTAGCATTTAAAACAATTGGAGTATTGATATGATTAATGTAGAAATATATGGCAAAGATTTTTGTCCTTACTGTGATAAAGCAGTAAATTTAGCAGAAGGTATGGAACAAGTTGATTTTGTATATAAGAAACTAGACAGAGACTTTAAACGAGAAGAACTCTTTGAACTATTTCCAGGTGCAAGAACCTTTCCACAAATAAAAATTGATGGTGAGAATATTGGAGGATATGATGAATTTTGGAAATGGTCACTTAACCAAAAGGTATCATGATTCTAGAGTGTGAATATTGCTATAATCGAATAGTAATCAAACCAGACGAAAGAGACGTTAAAATAAACTTCTGCCCTCATTGTGGAGAGCCCACAGATGATGATATGGAAGAACTAGATTTTGATGAATGATTGGATATATAAGGGCAAAAAATTTGAGCCACCAGAGGAGTTTACTCCAGATGTTTGGTATGGATTTGTCTATTGTATAACTCATCGAGGTACTGGTAAAAAGTATGTTGGTAAAAAGTTCTTTTGGAGTTCTAAAACATTACCCATCACAAAGACTAGAAAACGCAGAAAAAAGCTAAAAGTAGAATCAGATTGGAGAGATTATTACGGTTCAAATAAACATCTAATGGAAGAAGTCAATAAACATGGTAAAGACTTCTACCATAGAGAAATTCTACATCTATGTAAAACCAAGGGAGAATGTGCTTATATGGAAACAAAAGAGCAATTTGATCGAGAAGTATTATTATCGGATGAATATTATAATGGTATTATTAATTGTAGAATTGGTTCAAAAAGTTTAAAAAATCTATTTACATCAGACTAAAACTATGGTATAATAATATATTATTATGGCAAAAATTTATAAATTCCCATCAAAAGAAGAGCTTCAAAAGCGTGAGATGTGGAAAGAATATGAAGATGAAACCAAAACATTAAATCATTATAGTGATGAATGTATTGGAGCTTCTCATTTTTTATTAGAGGTATTGGAAGAGTTTATCAATACGGGAGAAGCATCACCAGACTTTATGGATATGAATTTCAGAGATGAAACAATCCAGGAATCTCGTGATATGTTTGTAGTGGTAAACATGTTAAATGCAATGTTTAACAGATATTATGGTATGCCTCATGCTCTCCATAGAGAAATGGATAGAGTATATACCAAAATCAAACTTCTAGCAACTCAAAACGAACAAGCCAAAATTGATTTACAAAATGAATATGAAATAATATTTGAGCCGGAGGAGCCAGATGATACTGATTGATTATAGCCAAATTGCTATTAGTAATATTATTGTACAAAAATTAAATGATGAAAGTATGATACGTCATATGATACTAAATAGTATTCGTATGTATAATAAAAGATACAGAGAAGAATATGGAGAAATGGTCATATGTGCAGATGGTATGAATACATGGCGTAAAGACTTTTTTCCATTCTATAAAGCAAATCGTAAAAAAGGTAGAGAAGAATCAACTGAAGATTGGAATGAAATTTTTAGAATTTTACATTTAGTACGTGATGAGATTAGAGATTATTTACCTTATAAAGTAATTCATATGGAAGGTATAGAAGCAGATGATATTATTGGTACACTTACAATGCAAACTCAAGAATTTGGTATGGCTGAACCAGTAATGATAGTTTCATCTGATAAAGACTTTATTCAATTACAAAAGTTTAATAATGTAAAACAATTTAGTCCTATACAAAAGAAAATGGTAACCAATGATAATCCTAGAACATATTTGTTTAATCATATAATGAGAGGTGATAGTGGTGACGGTATACCAAATGTACTTTCAGCCGATGATACATTTGTATCTGATAAACAACAAACACCATTACGTCAAACCAGAATTAATGAATGGTTAGAAAATTCAGATAATCTCAGAGAAGCGATGGATGAAGATATATATCGTAATTATCAAAGAAATAAAAAACTAATTGATTTAACTGATATTCCTGAAGATCTTCAACAAACTATTATAAATAATTTTAATGGGCAAACTAAAACGCCAAATATGAAAGTATTAAATTATTTAATAAAGAAAAGATGTAACAATTTGATTGAAGTCGTGGAGGAATTTTACAATGGCTAAAAAATTAATATCAGAAGTTTTAACTAAAGCTTCACAATTATCTAAAAAAGAGGAAAGGATCGCTTTCCTTAGACAAAATAGAACCCCTGCATTATTAGATATATTACGTATCGGATTTGATGATGATGTGGTAACCGTATTACCTAAAGGTGCTCCGTCATATCGAAAAGATGATGCTCCAGCGGGACACGAATTTACAACACTACATAGAACATTTAGAAGATTTAAATATTTCTTTAAAGGACCAGTTGCTAATGCAACCCCAGCTTTACGAAGAGAAGGAATGTTTTTAAGTTTACTTGAATCCTTAAATGGAGAAGAAGCTGAATTGCTAATAGCGGCGAAAGATAAGTCGCTAAAATACAAGGGCATCACGAAGAAATTAGTTCAGGATGCCTTTCCTAACTTGATTAAAAAATAAGGAGGTGATCATCATCTACACTTATATTATGATAGTATTAAATTTAATTAAACAAATTTGGAGAATGCCTATGAGTTTTATTCAAATTGAAAGACTGAAGAAAGATATTTCTGAAGCACAATATTATCAAAAAAGATTAATTAAAAAAGGGAAGCATGTATTGGCTTATAAGATGGGAAAGAAAATTGATTACATGTATCATATGTTGAATGATATAAAAGCAGTTTAGGAGGAACAGGCCGAGAGGCCGAAAGGCCTCTCGATTATATTATGAATTTATTTGTATTAGATAATGATCCAGTGAAAGCAGCACAAATGCAATGCGACAAACATGTCCCAAAAATGATTGTCGAATCTGCTCAAATGTTATCTACAGTACATCGCATGCTCGATGGTACGATGGAAAGAAGACTGTCTAAGTCTGGAAAAGTAAGAGTTCAGTATTGGAAATTAAATGACGAAAGAGAAGATATTCTCTACAAGGCTTGTCATTTTAATCATCCGTGTACTATATGGACAAGAGAAAGCTGTGTAAACTATACATGGCACTATAATCATTTTGTTGCTCTTTGTAATGAATATACTTATCGTTATGGTAAGGTTCATATGACAGATACTAAATTAAGAGATGTATTAAAGAACAAACCTTATAATATACCTCATGAAGATAAAATGACACCGTTTAAATTGGCAATGAAAAGTAATCCTGAATGTATGTTTGAAGATGCTGTAGAATCTTATCGTGCATTTTATCAAACAAAACAAAAACGATTTAATATGGTTTGGACAAAAAGAGAAAGACCGGAGTGGTTTCATGCAATTTAAATTTTACGAAAGAAGATATTCCTTTAAAGGTAATTTTGCTTATGCAGCTAACTGTATTCGTCATGCACTAGAAATGATGGGTCATACTGAATCAGAAACAGAAGAAGCAGATCTACATATTTACAATCATACATGTAGAGATCTTGAACCTTTTATGGAAGAGAATGCTATTATCTTTAAACCCACAGCACCAACGAGTAAACATTTTCAGATATGTGATTTAGGATATGCGAATAGTTCTCGTATTACATTTGAAGAACCAGTTGAATATGAATATCGTAAATACGATAATACTGAATGGAATGAAATACAAGATATGGTTGAAAGAAGAGCAAATAAGTGGGATGATTCCATAATGCTTAAATGGCCAGATGCAAAAGATGTAAAGGATGATCATATACTTATTATTGGCCAAATGCCAGAGGACGAAACAGTTATGGGATTTGGATTTGGTGATCATTGGAAAAAGATGTATCAAATCATTGATAAATTAGATGATTATAATCTTGTGATTAAATTGCATCCACGTATTCGTAAAGCAAGTCATCGTGTAAGAGATATAAATAAATGTATAAAGGAATGGGAACTAAGAGGTCATCAGGTGTTTAGTGGTTACGAATCTATACACAGTATATTACCTCATACGAAAGTAGCTATAACAGAAAATAGCACAGCAGGTATTGAATGTATGATGCATGATGTACCAATCATATCGTATGGCTATCCAGACTATCATTGGATAACAAAGGATTTAAGAATTCTTACAACACTTCGTAACTCAATAGATGATCTATCTTGGTTTAATAGAGAAAAGAGCCGAAGATTTTTATGTTGGTATGTGTTTGAATACTTATGTAGTGATATACCAACAACAATGAATCGATTAGAGGAATTAATATAATGCCAATGTATGATTTTGAAAATACAAAAACAGGTGAAGTTGAAGAACA
>Ga0181594_10000705_pt1 | contig 31131 bp, 34 predicted proteins | sample 071ome_18_FD_145603 | JGI IMG/M metagenome (GOLD analysis project Ga0181594, IMG submission 145603) | Coastal salt marsh microbial communities from the Groves Creek Marsh, Skidaway Island, Georgia - 071413BT metaG (spades assembly) | ecosystem: Environmental > Aquatic > Marine > Intertidal zone... | reverse complement strand
CTTATAGGTGTCAGCGCGGTTACAGTGTAGCGAAGCTGGGGTGAGTCTGGTGGAACATGAGGATAAGCCGTGAGAATTCGTCCCGATTTCCGCTTGCATCCCCGTTTTGCCTGTGCCGCCTGGCCTTGCTAGAAGGCTATAATGTCGAAAATCCGGCGGAAATCCGGGGATAACTGAGGAGAGACGGTATGCGCGCAGCCTGGTACGAGGAATTCGGGGACGCGGACAAGGTGTTCAGGATCGGCGAGCATCCGACGCCTGAGGCCGGCGAGGGCCAGGTTCTGGTGCGTGTCCGGGCCTCGGGGATCAACCCGCTGGACGTGAAGCGCCGCGCGGGCCATCGCGGGCCGATGATGGCAGAACGCATGATCCCCCATTTCGACGGGGCCGGCGTGATCGAGGCAGTGGGCGCGGGCGTCGATGCGGCGCGAGTGGGCGAGCGGGTCTGGCTGTATGAGGCGCATCTGCGCCGCTCGGAAGGCACGGCGGCCGAATACATCGCCATCGACGCGACGCGCGCCAACCTGCTGCCGGAAGGGCAGAGCTTCGCCGAGGGTGCGTGTCTGGGCATCCCCGCGATGACGGCCCATGCCGCGGTCTTCAAGGACGGGCCGGTCGAGGGGCAGACGATCCTGGTGACCGGCGCGGCGGGCGCGGTCGGCAACTACGCCGTACAGATGGCCCGCAATGGCGGGGCCACCGTGATCGGCACCGTGAGTTCGGACGAGAAGGCAGAGCGCACCGCCGCTGACGGCGCGGCCCACACGATCAACTACAAGACCGAGGACGTGGCCGAACGGGTCAAGGAACTGACCGGGGGCAGGGGTGTCGATCGCGTGGTCGAGGTGGAGCTCGGCGGCAACTTCGAAACCACCATGAAAATCCTGAAAACCGGCGCGGTGATCGCGGCCTATGCGTCGATGGCCGAACCGGTGACACCGTTCCCGTTCTATCCGCTGCTGGCCAAGGCGCCTAGCCTGCACATCATCGGCTGCTTCACCATGCCGGAAGCCTTCAAGCAGCAGAGCGTAACGGATATCTCGCGCTGGATGGCCGAGGGGCGGCTGGCCAGCCGCGTGGCCGCCGAACTCCCGCTGGAGGAGATCGGGGCGGCCCACGCGATGGTGGAGGAGGGGCGTCAGGTTGGCGGCGTCACCGTCACAATCGGCTGACGCCGCCCGGATCGCCTTCTATTTATTCGCAGCCAGCCAGTTGTGCGCCGCATCGGCGTAGCCGTCAGACAACCGCAGCACGGGGGCGGACGATGCGGCTTCTACGATCAGGCTCAGAAATCCGCCCGGGCCGTAGCCGGCCTGGGAGAACAATTGATGGTTTGAGGCGACCGACTGGCCCGATTTGGTTTCCACCACATCCAGCGTCGCGCGGAGAACATGGTTTCCGCCGACGAACACGGACTGGCCACCTGTGATGACCCGCACCTCGACGACGACGATGTTGAGGCTTGCCGCGTTTGTGCCCCGGAAGGCCGGCTGCACCTTCGCTTTCAGGGCGTCCTCCATCATCTCGACAATGCGCGCCTGCATGAACGCGCGCGCTTCCGGCGAGTTCACCAGCGCGTCGTAGTCGCAACCCTGCTTCTTGTTCTCTGCGGCAGCGACATTGTACTGGTCGCCTGAGCCCCCGGTCTCAGGTTCCGGTTTCTTTCAGCCTTTTGACTCTGCGTAGGCTTCCTCGCCGGCACCCCAGGCGATGGGGGTGTGTGAGGCAACGCTGGCATTGATGGTCTGAATGTCGAGTGCTTCGATCTGTTCCGCGGTAAGCGGGTTTTTCGGGCCGGTCGCACATGCGGCAAGCATGCCCGCCAGCAGGATGGACAGGGCCGCGCGTTGCAGGATGCGCGCGTGTGGGGCCGGGTTCGTTCGAAATATTTGCGACATGCTCATAATGTTTCCTCTGATTTGAATGCATGGTTACCTCGTTAACCTACTACCTTGAGGAGAGCAAGGTTCCGGATTGGCAATAAAAACGGGAAGGCGCGCAGACCGATTGTTTGCCGCGGGACGTGGCCGTCCCCGCGCCTGTCTGTCGATGACCGGGAAACCGGGACTAGTTCAGGTAGGCAACTAGGCGCGCAGAGCGGACTGCACCTGATTCTCCAGCGCCTGGAGAAAGTTCGACCGGTCGGCCTTCGAGAATGCGGCCGGCCCGCGGGTGACCTCTCCCGATGAACGCAGGTCCGTCATCAGGTCGCGCGTGGCGAGCGCCATGCCGATCGAGGCCGTGTCCAGAACCCGGCCGTTGGGGCGCAGGGCCAGCGCGCCGGCCTTGATGCAGCGGTCCGCCAGCGGGATATCCTGGGTGACGACGATGTCGTGCGCGCCGATCCGCTCGGCGATCCAGTCATCGGCGACATCCGCGCCTTCACCGACGACGGTCTGCGTCACAAGCGGGTGGCCGTGATAGCCGAACATGCCGCTGTTGGAGACGAGGTGGACCTTGATTTGGTGTCGCTCGGCCACGCGCAGGATTTCGTCCTTCACGGGGCAGGCGTCGGCATCGACATAGATTTCGGGCCGGCCCGTCATGGGGGGCGTTACTACTCGGCGGCCTTGTTCGATTCTGCTCGGACCGAACGTTCCCAGTCCGTGATGTAGTCGCGGGTCAGCGGAACGGCGTCCTGGTGTTTGGCGATCTGGATCTGGAAGACCATCTGGCCCATGCGCCGGAACGCGATCTCGCAGCCTAGCAGGTAGAATTCCCACATCCGGCAGAAGCGTTCGTCGTACAGCTCCAGCGCCTTTTCGCGCTGGGCCATGAACCGGTCGTACCAGAGGTGCAGTGTGTCGGCGTAGTGCAGACGCAGGATCTCAATGTCGGTGACCCAAAGGCCCGCCTTTTCTATGGCGGACAGCGTTTCAGACAGCGCGGGCGTGTAGCCGCCCGGGAAGATGTACTTGCGCAGCCACGGGTTGGTGGTGCCCGGTGTGTCCATGCGGCCGATGGAGTGCAGCAGGAAGACGCCGTCGTCCTTCAGCAGGGTGCGTGCCTTGCGGAAATATTCCAGGAAGTGGCCCGCGCCCACGTGCTCGAACATGCCGACCGAGACGATCCGGTCATAGGTATCGGTCTCGTCGCGATAATCCTGGAGCTTGAACCGCACCCGGTCTGACAGGCCTGCCTCGGCGGCGCGGCGCTGGCTGACCTTGTGCTGCTCGGTGGACAGCGTCACGCCGGTCACGTCGGCGCCGGACACCTTCGACAGGTAGAGCCCCATGCCACCCCAGCCCGAACCGATGTCGAGGACTTTCAGCCCCGGCTCATTCAGCAGCAGCTTGGCCGCGATATGGCGCTTCTTGTCTTCCTGGGCGCGTTCCAGATCTTTGTGCGGGCCGTCGAAATAGGCGCAGGAATACTGGCGGTCGCTGTCCAGGAAAAGGTCGTACAGATCGTCCGACAGGTCGTAGTGGTGGGCGACGTTGCGCTGGGCCTTGCCGACGGGGTTGTACTGCTGGAGACGCCGGAACAGGCGGCTCAGGCTCGCGCTGAAGTTGGAGAACCAGTGGTTCTCGAAGTCGTCGATGTTGATCCCGACCAGATCGATGAGGTCGTAGAGCGATCCTTCCTCGATGGTCAGGGTGCCGTCCATATAGGCCTCACCGGCGGCCAGGCGCGGGTTCAGCAGGAGCCGCCGCTCCGTGGCCCCGTCATGGACACGGATGGTAACCTTCGGTGCACTTCCGTCACCGATCGTGTGAGTGCGACCTCGCGCGTCGATCAGCGTGAGGTCGCCTTTCTCGAAAATCGCCCCGAGAAACCGAGCCAGAAGCATCGCAGCCCCCCGCTGCCAAATGATTCGTTACGACGCCGGGAGGAACGCTAGCAAAACTCGCCCATGCGGGCAAAACAAGGATAACGCTCAGGCGTTTTCGGTGTCCTCGTCGGCCGCTTCCGCCGTTTCGTCGGCTTCTTCGGCGACACGCTCGGCAACCTCTTCCTCGACCATGCCCTCGACCGCCTCGGCCTCGGCCGACTTGTCGTCGGCAATGGCGAGTGCCTCTTCAGCCAGTGCCACGGCCGCTTCAGCCGCCTCGGCTTCCTCGGCGATCTCCGTGATCGAGATGCCGCGCTCGCGCTGGAGTTCGGCTTCGTCCTCGTTGCGCGCGACGTTGGCCGTCACCTCCAACTGGACTTCCGGGTGCAGCGAGACGCGCACGGGATGCAGGCCCAGTTCCTTGATCGGACGGTCGAGCATCACCTGGCCGCGCGCGATGGTCACACCGGCTTCGGAGACCGCATCCGCGATATCGCGTGCGGAGACCGAACCGTAGAGCTGGCCGCTGTCGCCGGCCTGACGGGTCAGGACGATGTTGAGCACCTCGATCTTGCTCGCGACGGCTTCGGCGTCCTTGCGGCGCTCGAGGTTCTCGGCCTCGAGCTGGGCCCGCTGGGACTCGAAGTAGCTGCGGTTCTCATCGCTCGCACGAAGCGCCTTCTTCTGGGGAAGAAGGAAGTTGCGCGCGAAGCCCGGCTTTACGGTGACCACGTCACCCATCTGGCCCAGCTTTTCGATACGTTCGAGAAGGATAACTTCCATTTTTCAGACCTCCTGGCCGGCGGGAGGAAGCCCGATCCGGCGGCGAAGATTGAGAGTTTGATCTGCCACGCCAATCGCCGCGACGAGCGCGATGAGAGGCGGGAACAGGACCATGAAGCCGTAGAACACGGCGTTGACAAGGTAGGTGATGGGGGTCCGGCGCGCGATTGCATGAAAAACGCCGGCACCCGTCAGGAACATCGGCACCATCAACGCGATGGCGGCGTTGCGCCCGAGAAATGCATAGTTGATGTCGCCGACCGCCCAGAACAGAAGCGCGACGGAGAACGCCACCGCAATCCACTGCGGCATGCGCAGGTCTTCCATGCGCGGTGCCGGGCGTTGCAGGGCGCCGAGACGATGCAGCAGGGTCAATGCACCAGCCGTCGCGACCGACAGCATCACGAGCCACGCGGCGATCACCACACCGGGAAAGACCGGGGTGAGGATGTTCACCATGTTGCGGATGTGATGATAACCCGTCTCGGGCATCATGCCGGTCAGCGTCGGCTCGAGGAACGAGCGAGTCATGGCATCGAGGTCCGACAGACCCTGCATGACCATGATGCCGAAGGCGATCATCGCCAGCAGTGCGCCGCCCAGCAGCCAGGCCATCACGTTGAGCGGCGGGTGCCACTCTATGTAGCCGAGTGAGTCGGTGCGGGTGCGCTGCAGCTGTTGCACGGAAAAGATCACCGGGACGGCGAACAGACCCGCGAACAGGACGATCGTCTCAGAGCCCAGGGCAAGCAAAAGGGCGGCGGTCGCGATCAGGGCAAGGCCAGTCAGGCCCGCGCCGATCGCGGCCAGCACGCCGAGTCCCAGACCGGCGGCCATGAGCGGCACACCTGTCAGGGTCAGCGGCGCGACGGCCGCCGGGCCTAGGGCAAACGGCACGGCGAACAGAATCGCCGCGGCCGTACCCGCGCCCAGCGTCAGCACCAGATTTTTTGCCGTTCCCTGCATCGGTTCCTGCTCCGTCCGGCGGCCCTATGGCCGCGTGGGCGGACTGCGATCAATCGACGACGTAGGGGAGCAGGGCGAGGAAGCGCGCGCGCTTGATGGCGCGGGCGAGTTCACGCTGCTTCTTGGCCGACACCGCAGTGATGCGGCTGGGCACGATCTTGCCGCGCTCGGAGATGTAGCGCGACAGGAGCTTCGTGTCCTTGTAGTCGATCTTCGGTGCGTTCGCGCCCGAGAACGGACATGTCTTGCGCCGGCGGAAGAACGGACGGCGTCCGCCGCCACGGGGTCCCATAGCCATTATTCACTGTCTCCGTCGCTGGAGTTGTCGTCAGAGGACTCAGATGCGGTCTCGCGGGGGGCTGCGTCACGATCAGCGCCTTCGGCGCGGCGCGGACGTTCCTCGCCGTCATCGTCATCGTCGCGGCGCGAACCGCGTTCCTTGCGCCCCTGCATCATCACGGACGGACCTTCCTCCACTTCCTCGATGCGAAGCGTGAGGTAGCGAAGAATGTCGTCGTGGATGCGCTGCTGGCGCTCGAGTTCGGTGACGACCTCGGACGGCGCGTCCAGGTTCATCATGACGTAGTGGCCCTTCCGGTTCTTCTTGATCCGGTAGGCGAGGTTGCGAAGGCCCCAGGACTCCGTCCCGACAACCTTGCCGCCGCCATTCTCGACAACGCCGGTGAAGGCCTCGACGAGCTGGTCAACCTGCGCGCCGGAGATATCCTGGCGCGCAATAAATACGTGTTCATAGAGTGGCATTGAATGCGACTCCCTCTGGCTGTTCACTGACCGCCGCCGATCGCCCCGATCCCGGGCCGCGGCTGCACGGTCATAGCCGGCGGGCACCATTGCTTCGCCGGCAAGGAGTACGGCCCGGATTTCTCCCGTGCCGCTTGAGCGGCGGTAATAACCACATGCCGGGTGCCCGCGCAAGCGCTTCCTCTGCTGCCTTGCGGGACGCATTTGCCGCCTATATGACTGGCGTGTTTCGATTTTCGGGGGGTGAGAGAATGAGCCGCGCCATAGTCTGTCCCGGTCAGGGAAGCCAGGAAGTCGGCATGGGCCGTGAGCTTTCGGATGCCTTTCCCGTGGCACGGCACGTGTTCGAGGAGGTGGACGACGCGCTGGAAAAGCGCCTCAGCCGCATCATGTTCGAGGGCCCGCAGGAAGAACTGACCCTGACGGAAAACGCCCAGCCGGCGCTGATGGCGGTCAGCATGGCCGTTGTGCGGGTGATCGAGCATGAGGGCGGCAAGCCGATCTCCGATATCGCCGCCTATGTGGCCGGGCACAGCCTGGGTGAGTATTCCGCGCTGGCGGCGGCAGGCGCGATCCCGCTGGCCGAGGCGGCACGGCTGCTCCAGACCCGCGGTGAAGCGATGCAGGCGGCGGTCCCCGTGGGCGAGGGCGCCATGGCCGCGATCCTGGGCCCCAGCCTGGAAGAGGTCGAGCAGATCGCAGCCGAGGCGGCGGGCGATGAGGTGTGCGACGTGGCCAACGACAATTCCGAAGGCCAGGTCGTTGTCAGCGGCAACACTGCTGCCGTCGAGCGCGCGGTCGAGATCGCGAAGGAACGCGGCGTGCGCCGTGCTGTGCTGCTGCCGGTCAGTGCACCGTTTCATTGCTCGCTGCTCGATCCGGCCGCCGACGTGATGACCTATGCGCTGGCCACGGCGAACATCACCGCCCCGAACCCGCCGGTGGTGGCGAACGTCACCGCCCAGCCGGTGTCCGACCCCGACGAGATCCGCAACCTGCTGATCGAGCAGGTGACGAGCCGGGTGCGCTGGCGCGAATGCGTGCTGACCATGCGCGACCTCGGCGTTGAGGAGCTGTGCGAGGTGGGCGCGGGCAAGGTGCTGACGGGGCTGGCGCGCCGGATCGACCGCGACCTCGGCGCGCGGGCGATCGGTACCCCGGCCGACATCGAAGATTTTCTCGGATCGCTCTAGGGAGACGCGGCATGTTCGACCTTCAAGGCAAGACGGCTCTGGTCACCGGCGCCACCGGCGGCATCGGCGGGGCGATCGCGCACCAGCTTCACGCCTGCGGCGCAACCATCGTGGCGAGCGGCACGCGCGCCGAAAAACTCGACGCGCTCATGGGCGAACTCGGGGAGCGGTGCTTTGCCGTTCCCGCCAACCTGTCCGATCCCGCGGCCCCCGACGCGCTGGTCGCGGCGGCGGGTGAGGCGGCCGGCGGTGTCGATATCCTCATCAACAATGCGGGTCTTACGCGCGACAACCTCGCCATGCGCATGAAGGACGAGGAGTGGCAGGAGGTCCTGGACGTCAACCTGTCTTCTGCGTTCCGGCTCAGCCGCGCGGTGTTGCGCGGCATGATGAAGGCGCGCTGGGGCCGCATCGTCACTGTAACCTCCGTGGTCGGGGCGACGGGCAATCCCGGGCAGACCAACTACGCCGCCTCGAAGGCGGGACTGACGGGCATGACCAAGGCGCTGGCCCAGGAAGTCGCCAGTCGCGGGATCACGGTCAACTGCATCGCGCCGGGATTCATCGAGACACCCATGACCGATGCGTTGTCCGACGACCAGAAGGCCGCGCTGCTGGGACGAATCCCGGCCGGACGGCTTGGTGTGGTGAACGATGTGGCTGCCTGCGCGGTGTTTCTGGCCAGCCAGGAAGCGTCTTACGTCACAGGCCAGACCATCCATGTGAACGGCGGGATGGCCATGATCTGAGCGCCGCGCGCTTGACGTTACGGACGAACGCGGCTAAGTCGCGCCCTCCATGGGCGCTGTTTTCGGGCCACGGTCCGTCGCAAGGCGCTATGATTAGGGATTGGCGGTCGTTTTTTGGGGGGAACCCAGTCACCGAATCGTCTTAAATCATCCCGTGCTTAACCATCCCGTATCGGGATCGCGAAACAAGAACCGAGGGCAGGCAGAAATGAGCGATATTGCCGAGCGCGTGCAAAAGATCGTCGTCGAGCATCTGGGCGTCGACGAAGGCAAAGTCACCGAAAACGCGAGCTTCATCGACGATCTTGGGGCGGACAGCCTCGACACCGTGGAACTGGTGATGGCGTTCGAGGAAGAGTTCGGTTGTGAAATTCCGGACGACGCCGCGGAGAAGATCCTGACCGTCGGCGACGCAGTGAAATTCCTCGAAGAAGCCGCCGACTAACGCACGGTACCCGGCCCGCATGGATATGCCATTGCGGGCCATTCGACCGACAATCACCGCAATCGGAATTCCATGAGACGTGTCGTCGTCACCGGAATGGGTCTCGTCACGCCGCTCGGCGTGGGACTCGATCACAACTGGGCGCGCCTGACCGCAGGCGAATCCGGGGCCCGGACCATCGATAAGTTCGACGTATCGGACCTGCCCGCCAAGATCGCGGCCCAGGTGCCGCGCGGCGACGGGTCGGACGGCACGTTCAACGCCGACGACTTCGTGTCCTCCAAGGAACAGCGCCGGATCGACGAATTCATCGTCTATGGCATTGCGGCGGCGGTGCAGGCGGTCGAGGATTCCGGCTGGAAACCGGAAGCCGATGAGGACCAGTGGCGCACCGGTGTGATGATCGGCTCCGGTATCGGCGGGCTGCAGACCATCGCCAACGGCGAGAAACTGCTGAACGAACAGGGCCCGCGCAAGGTCGGCCCGTTCTTCATTCCCTCCGCGCTGATCAACCTGGCCTCGGGCCATGTGTCGATCCGTTACGGCTTCAAGGGTCCGAACCACGCGGTGGTCACGGCCTGTTCGACCGGCGCGCACGCCATTGGCGATGCGGCCCGGCTGATCATGCTGGACGATGCCGACGTGATGGTCGCGGGCGGCGCGGAAGCGGCCATCTGCCGCATCGGCATCGCGGGCTTCGCGGCCTGCCGCGCGCTGTCCTCCGGCTATAACGACACGCCCCAGCAGGCCTCGCGCCCTTACGACAAGGGCCGTGACGGGTTCGTCATGGGCGAAGGCGCGGGCGTGGTGGTGCTTGAGGAATACGAGCACGCCAAGGCGCGCGGCGCGCATATCTACGCCGAGGTGGTCGGTTATGGCCTGTCGGGCGACGCGCACCACATAACGGCGCCGGCTGAAGACGGCAATGGCGGTTTCCGGTCCATGCAGGCGGCGCTGAAGCGTGCGGGCCTTAACCCGGAAGACATCGACTACGTCAACGCGCACGGCACCTCGACACCGCTGGGCGACGAGATCGAGCTCGGCGCGGTCAAGCGTCTGTTCGGCGACCACGCCTACAACCTGTCCATGTCCTCGACGAAGTCCGCCATCGGGCATCTGCTTGGCGCAGCGGGCGCGGTCGAGGCGGTCTATTCGATCCTCGCGATCAACAACGATGTCGTTCCGCCGACGATCAATCTCGACGATCCTTCGGATGCCTGCGATATCGACCTCGTGCCCCACACGGCCAAGGAGCGCAAGGTGCGCCACGCGCTCAGCAACTCCTTCGGCTTTGGCGGGACCAATGCGAGCCTCGTTTTCGCCGAGGTCTGACCTCACGACTCCCGCATTCCCGGCTAACATCGCCGGCGCATGAGCGAGACACCCGAAACGCCCGTATCCGCACCGCGCCGGCGCCGCCGGTGGGGCTGGATCGTCTCCCTGTTCGTGTTGCTGCTGATCGCGGCGGCGACGGTCGCGGGCGGCGGCTTCGTGATGCTGCATCGCGCCTATACTGACCCCGGCCGGCTGGCATCCGACACCGTGGTGGTGATCCCGCCGGGCTCGAGCGGCCGCGAGATTGTGGGCCGGCTCACGGATGCCGGTATCTCCGCCGATCCGCGCCTGGCGCGTCTGGCACTGCGGCTGTTCGCCTCCGAACGCCCCCTGCGCGCGGGCGAGTACGCGTTCCCCGCATCCATCAGCCTGAAAGATGCGATCGGCAAGCTGCAGGACGGCGACACTGTCGTGCGCCGGGTGACGATTGCCGAGGGGCTGACGACGCGCGAGGCGCTGGTCGTCCTCAGCCAGGCCGAGGGGCTGGAAGGCAATACGCCCGAGCCCGCCGAGGTGGGCGAGGGCTCGCTGCTGCCGGAGACCTATCACTTCAGCCTGGGAGATACTCGCTCCGATGTCGTTGCGCGGATGCAGACCTCGATGCGCGAAGCGCTTGCGCAGGAATGGTCTGCGCGGGACGAGGGGTTGCCGCTGTCCTCAGCTGCAGAAGCGCTGATTCTTGCCTCCATCGTCGAGAAGGAGACCGCGGTTCCCTCCGAACGCCCGCGTGTGGCGGCGGTATTTATCAACCGCCTCAAGCGGGGCATGCGCCTGCAGTCCGATCCGACGGTCGCCTACGGGTTGTCGACCGACGAGGGCGAATTCTCGGGCCGTCTTTTGAACAAGCACCTCGAGACGGACCACCCGTACAACACTTACACGCGTGACGGCCTGCCTCCGGCGCCCATAGCCAACCCCGGTCGCGAGAGCATCGCTGCGGTGCTGCATCCGGCAGAGACGAAGGACCTCTACTTCGTGGCGGACGGCACGGGCGGACACGCCTTCGCGCGCACACTGGCCGAGCACAACCGCAATGTCGCGAAATGGCGGCGCATCCAGCGTGAGCGGAGAAATTCCGCACGCTAGCCGCTCAGGACCGATTGCGGCACGATAGTCGAGGGGTCATACTTGGCCCATGAATTCCGGGGAGATATCCATGATGAACGTCCGAACCGTTGCGAAGCACGTACCTGCAGCCCTGACCGCACTGCTGGTTCTGGCGATGTCCGCACCCGCATATGCCCATCACCCGATGGGCGGCGTCACGCCGTCCAATTTCGTCGAAGGCCTGCTGTCCGGCATCGGCCATCCGATCATCGGGATTGACCATCTGGCCTTCGTGATCGGGATCGGTCTTGCCGCATCCTTCCTCGCGCGCGGCCTGATCATGCCGGCGTTCTTCATCGGCGCGACAATTCTGGGCACCGGTATTCACCTGCTGGCGGTCGATCTGCCGATCGCCGAAGTCGTCATTTCCGCTTCCGTGCTGCTGCTCGGCGCGATGATCGTGACCAAGCGCGATCTGCCGACCGTGCTGTGGGCGGGCCTGTTTGCAGTCGCCGGTATCTTCCACGGTTACGCCTATGGTGAGGCGATCATCGGCGCGGAGGCGACCCCGCTGGTGGCCTATCTCGGCGGGTTCGCGGTGACCCAGTACCTCATCGCGGCCGGTGCGTTCCTGGTGGCGAAACGCGGTGTGACGATGCTTGACGCCAAGCCGGTCGAGACGCGGATCGCAGGCGGCTTCGTCGCGGGCGTCGGTTTCGTCTTCCTGTTCTCCGCCGTCTCGCCGTTCTAGGACGGGCGGCTTCGGTGCGGGTCCCAGTCAGATTTTCTGGCCGGGCTGCGCCATGATCTGCTTCAGTACAGCGTTGTAGCCGCCGAAATCGGTGAAGCCGCCATCGACCGCGATGTCGTGGCCGGTGATGTAGCTGGAATCGTCGCTGACGAGGAACAGGACCACCGAGGCGATCTCCTCGGGCTCCGCGCCGCGCACCATCGGCGTCTGGGCGCCCAGCGCATCGATGAAATCCTCGGACCCCGCGACGAATGGCGTCATCACCAGTCCCGGACAGATCGTGTTCACGCGGATTCCCCATTCCTGGAGCGCCATGGCGGCGCTTTTGGACACGCCGCGCAGGCCCCATTTGGTGGCGCTGTAGGCGGTGGCGAAATGGCCCGTCAGGCCGGCGATGGAGCTGGTGTTGACGATGGCCCCGCCGCCGCTGTCGCGGATCAGGGGGGCTGCCGTGCGGATGCCGAGGAACGGGCCGGTCAGGTTGACCGAAAGGACCCGGTTCCAGTCCTCCAGCGAGGTGTTCAGTACATTTCCGCCGCGCAGCGTGACACCGGCATTGTTCACCAGGATGTGGAGTGCGCCGAATTCGTCGCGGATGGCGTCGATGACCGACGCCCAGTTGCCCTCGTCGGCCACGTCCAGGTGCCGGTAATGCGCATCGCCGCCCGCATCCCGGATGGCCTGGGCGCGTTCCTCACCTGCCGCGTCCTGCACGTCCGCCAGGATGACGCGTGCCCCGTTTTCGGCCAGCAGTCGCGCTTCCGCCGAGCCCTGTCCGCCCTCCAGCGCCGCGCCTGTGATGAGCGCGGTCTTGTTTTCCAGCTTCCGGTCCATCGCGATTTCCCCCTTGCTTGTTCTGTGCGCGGTTAGTCCCTGAACAGGGACAAGAGCCGTGCGCCAATATACATCGGCCATGGAAAGGCGATGATGCGCCGGTTACGGGCAAGTCCCCAGCAAATGATGCGGGCCGCACTGTCGGCGTCCATCAGCATCGGCATGCGGAAATCATTCACATCGGTCATGGGTGAGCGCACAAAGCCCGGACAGATGACGCTGACACCGACCCCGTCCTCGCGGCAGGCCTTGCGCAACGCCGTCCCGTAGAGCCGCACCGCCGACTTGCTTGCGCAGTAGGCCGGCGCGTCCGCGAAGCCGTGATACCCGGCGAGGCTGGACATCAGCGCAATCTGGCCATGTCCGCGCTCGCGCATGCGCGGCAGGACCGGCACGACCGTGTTGGCCACGCCTACGACATTTGTGGCGAATATCCGCGACGCATCGGCCTGTGTGCCGCGCGTTGCCTTCCGTGCCCCGGCGGATATGCCGGCATTCGCGATCACGAGATCGAGCGGCGCGGTTCGGTCGGTCCGGACGATCCAGTCGCGCATGGCTTCGGTGTCGGTCACATCCACCTGCGCCACGGTGCATTGTGCACCCGCCGCACGCACAGCATCCGCAACGGCTTCAAGGCGTTCGCCGTTCCGCCCACCCAGCGCGAGCGTGACGCCGTCATGGGCATAGGTCTGGGCGAGCACCGCCCCGATGCCGCTCGACGCCCCTGTAATCAGGATGCTGGTCGGAGAATCGTACCTTCCCATGTCGGAACGGCGCCTCCCGGCCCGGCTTGTTGGTTACCGGACCCCAAGCTATAAGGCCCGCCATGAAAACAACAGTCCCGCAGGCGCTCCGACGCCGCTCTGCCCGCTTTCGGGGCGCGCAATGACCCTGCAGAGCATGACAGGCTTTGCACGTGAGTCCGGACAGGATTCCCGTTTTGCCTGGACCTGGGAGGGCCGCAGCGTCAACGCGCGCGGGCTGGACATCCGCTGCCGGGTTCCGGGCGGTCAGGAAGCCGTGGAGCAGGCCGTACGCAAGGCGGCGGACAAGCTGTTCGTGCGCGGCAACGTCACGCTGGGCCTGTCGGTGGAGCGGCGGGACCAGTCCGGCACGAGCTATCGGGTGAACCGCGAACTGCTGCAGACCGTCCTCGGACTGCGGTCAAAACTTTCCGGACAGATTTCCGATGCTGCGCCGAGCCTGGAAGGCCTGCTGGCGATACGCGGGATGCTGGAAAGCGCCGAAGATAGCGAATCCGATGAAGAGGTGACCGAGCGTCAGCGCGAGATGACCCGCACCGGCGAGGCGATGCTGGCCGGTATGGCCGGGGCCCGGGCCGCGGAGGGCGCACTTCTCGACGGCGTTCTGCGCACGCATCTGGAGGCGCTGGGCGTGCTGGTTGAGGCGGCAACGGCGTCCGCGGCCGCCCAGCCGGACGCCATCCGAGCACGCCTGCGCGCGCTGGTCGAGGAGCTGATGCAGGCCGATCCGCGTCTTTCGGAAGATCGACTCGCGCAGGAAGCGGCACTGTTGGTGGGCAAGGCCGATGTGCGCGAGGAACTCGACCGCTTGCGGGTGCATATCTCGGCGGTCGGGGAATTGCTGGACGACGGGAAGGCCGTCGGCCGGCGGCTCGATTTCCTGTGCCAGGAACTCAACCGGGAGGCCAACACGTTGTGTTCCAAGTCGGCGGATGTCGATCTGACGCGTCTCGGGCTCGATCTGAAGGCGACGATCGAGCAGTTCCGCGAGCAGGTCCAGAACGTCGAGTAGGGGAGGGGCATGGACGACGGCGCAAACAACGGACTTAATATCAGGCGGCGCGGACTGATGCTCGTGCTGTCGTCGCCGTCCGGTGCAGGCAAGACGTCGATCTCCCGCGAACTGCTTGAACGCGACGACGATCTTTACATGTCGGTGTCCGCGACGACCCGGCCGCGCCGCCCCGGTGAAGTGGACGGGGTGCACTACAAGTTTGTGGACAAGACCGATTTCGATCTGATGGTGAACCGGCAGGAGCTGCTGGAATACGCGAAGGTGTTCGATCACTACTACGGCACGCCGCGCGGCCCGGTCGAAGAGGCGCTGAGCGCGGGTCATGACGTGCTGTTCGATATCGACTGGCAGGGCACGCAGCAGCTCGACGAACGCGCGCGCGAAGACCTTGTCAGTGTCTTTATCCTGCCTCCGTCAACGGCCGAACTCGAACGTCGGCTGAACACGCGTGCGCAAGACAGTGCGGAAGTGATCTCGAATCGTATGGCAAAGGCTGCCGACGAGATGACCCACTGGTCAGAGTACGACTATGTCGTGGTCAATCAGAGCTTCGAGGACAGCGTCGCCCAGATCCAGGCAATTCTGGCAGCGGAGCGCCTCAAGCGGACGCGGCAGGAAGGCCTTTCGGACTTTGTGCGTCTGCTGCGTCAGGGGCGCTGAGCGCGCGCTCGGACCGGTCTGACAGAGCTTCTTCCTCCAGCAGGACCGAGAGTTTCAGCCAGGAGTCGCGCCGGCAGAATGGCAGTCCGAGGCGCTGATACTCCGGCTCATGGGTGCGGTGACGAAACCCGGGGATCGAGGGGTCGGCGCGATTCATGGACATATCTCCGGTCATTGTGTGGCCGGTTGTGTTGCCGGCATGCTCGAGTATCGAGGTGGATGTTAACCATGTCCGACATGGCGGTCACTTCAACAATCCGAAGCGGCCGAACCGCCTAACGGCTGTCGAACGCATTGGCGATGGCGCAGAACTGGCCAATGTCCAGATCCTCTGCGCGCGCATCCTCCGCGACGCCGGCTGCGGCAAGCAATTCGGCGCCCCCCAGCGACGATAGTGCCCGGCGCAGCATCTTTCGGCGCTGACCGAAGGCCGCGCGTGTTACCAGTTCCAGCGTCTCGCGCCTGGCCGGGGCGCGTGGTTCGCGGCGCACCGTCATGTTCACGACGGACGACGTGACGTTGGGCGGCGGCACGAAGGCCGAAGCGGGCACGTCGAACATGATCCGTGCATCGGTCAGCCACTGTGACAGGACGGAAAGCCGCCCGTAAGCCTTGGTGCCAGGCGATGCGACGATGCGTTCGGCCACTTCCTTCTGGAACATCAGGGTGAAACCGAGAAAGTCTTGCGCATGGATAAGCCAGTCCACCAGCAGCGGCGTTCCGACGTTGTAAGGCAGGTTGGCGACGATACGCCGGGGCGGTGGAACCGCGGCGGCAAGGTCGTAGCCCAGCGCGTCGGCGTCGATCACCGTCAGGCGGCTGCCGGCGTGACCCGCCAGGTCGCGCAGTGCGGCGATGGCACGCGGATCGCGTTCGACCGCATAGACGTGCTGGGCGGGGCTTTCCAGCAGCGCGCGCGTAAGTCCGCCGGGGCCAGCGCCGATCTCGATGACATTCTGCCCATCCAAATTGCCGGCAACCGACACGATGCGGCGGGTCAGGTTCAGATCAAACAGGAAGTGCTGGCCGAGTGATTTCTGGGCCGCGATGTCAAAGCGGCCGACAATTTCACGCAGCGGCGGAAGGCGGCCGGCGTCAAACACGCAAATCGACGAAGGCCGCGCGGCGCAGGTCTCGGAGGTAGCGCCGCGAAAGCATATCGACCCGCTCACGCAGCAGGGTCTGCCGGATTTCGTCCCGGTCCGGGCCGGTGTCGTCCTGGCGCTCGCAGATCATCACGATCTGGATACCGGCAGGCTGGCGGATGGGCGCGCTGGCCTGGCCCACGGGCAGATTGGCCGCGACAGCGCGCAAATCCGTGTTCAGGTCCTTGAGTTTGAAACTTGCCGGATCGCTGGGCTGTGGTGTTCCGGCAGCCTCAGCTGCGGCGGCGAAATCTTTGCAGCCTCGCACGTTTGCAACCGTCTCGCGGGCCTTGGACATGGTGGCTTCCACGTCGCTCTGCGGTGCGTTCTCGTTCAGCAGGAACAGCGCCTGGCGCAACTGGACGGTACGTTCACCCGCGCTGGGAGGCTCGTTGGTGCGCTGGCTGATGAGCGAGAGGATGGTAATGCCGTCGGCCGTGCTGATCGGCTCGGAGACCTCGCCCACCTTCATCGAAGTAATGGCAGTGTTCATGGCCGGCTCCAGCCCGCCGGCCTGAATCCAGCCGATGTCTCCGCCTGTGGCCGCCGAAGCGCTCTTGGAAAACTGGCCCGCCACGGCTCGGAAATCCGCACCGTTCCGGATTTGCTGGACCAGGCGGTTTGCCAGCTCTCGGATTTCTTCCGTGTCGGCGGGATTATCGACGGGCAACAGGATTTCACCCACGTGGAATTCTGTCACGCCCCGGTTGGCCTCGATCCGCTGGATGACGGTGTCGATTTCCTCCTCACCGATCTCGATGGTCGGGATCACCGTCCGCGAGAGCAGTTTCTGCCACGCCATGTTCGCGCGAATCTGGTCCGTGGCGGCTTCCAGCGAGATGCCTTGCCGGCGCAGGAAGGTCTCGAAGCCGCCCCGGGGGATGTTGTTGTTCTGCTCGATACGGCCGACCGCCGAGTCGATCTCGCCCTGGGTTACCCTGACATTCAGGCGTTCGGCCTCTTCGGTCTGCAGCGCTTCGTCGATCAGCCCGCGCAGCACCTGGGGCGTGATACGCCGCTGGGTCTCCGCGGTGTTGGGCAGTCCGGACGAGGCAATCAGGATCTGGATACGCTGCTGGACGTCGAACACCGAGATAACTCTCTCGTTCACGACGGCGGCAATGCGCTGAACGTCCTGCGCGGACGCGGCGGGAATGGCGGTTGAGAAAACCAGCAGGGCCACAGCCGAACCTTGCAGCGCGCGTGTCAGGCGCGATGCGGTGCGGCGGGCGAGGTGTCGGGTTGAGATGGTCATCCTAGAATACCGCAGAGGACACTTGTCCGAGGCTCTTGAGCGTGATGCGGAAGATCAGTGATTCCGTGGGCGGCACATCGCGGTCCTGTGCGAAGTCGCGCCGGTAGTTCAGTTCGAAGTCCATGCAGTCGCATTCATAGCGCAACGCCGCGCCGTAAGACAGGGCTCCGCCTTCGGAGGTGAGGTCGCGGCGGGTATCGACCTGGGCCGACCAGCGCTCGGTCAGCTGGGAGGTCAGAGCGACCGTTGCTTCCTCACGGTCGGCAAATTCATTGGTCTTGTCGAAGAACACGTAGTTGAGGTCGAGCCGCAGAGCCCGTGGACCGGCGGACGCGATGATTTCAGTTCGGCGTGCACGGAAGGAATCCTTGTCGAACCGGGTCTTGTAGAGGAGGTCGAAATAGTTGTTCGGCGAGACCTGCAGACTGGCGACGATATCGGAAAGCTGGTCTTCGAGGCCCGAACCGGTGTTGAACGGGCTGTCGTCGCGGAACCGGAATGACTGGCCGACGATCAGGGTGGTGCTGCCGCCTCCTGCACCGAAGAAACCGGTGCGTAGGCCATACACGACCCGCTGACCGCCTTCGACGCGGTCGGTGCCGGAGAACCGGTTGGCCCGGAACAGATTGGTTTCGTCGAATTCGACCGACTGGCTGTCTTCGTTCGGGATTTCGTCGGGGTTGCCGCCATTCGGTGCGAGAACCAGCGCCATCAGGGGTTCGACGATCTGACTGGTCCGGCCGCTTCGCCGCACCCAGGGGTAGCGCCAGCTGACAATCGCCTGCGGGAAAAGTCGACCCTCGACACCGCTCTCGGGGCCACGGGCGGTTGTGACGTCTTCCGTGTTGTAGAGGTCCGCCTGAAGCGATGTGCGGAAGCTGGTGATTGTACCCAGACTATCCGTATGCGAAATCTGCCAGCCCGGAATCAGGCTGAACTTCTGGCTGGACGCTCCCTCGTCGCGGGTCATCGCGCGGACTTCGGTGTCGAGAGTCGTCATGCCGCCGAAACTGTTCGGCTCGCTGACGTAGTTGTAGTTGAGCTTGGGCGCCACGAGTGGCGTTTCCGATTGCTCATCGTCCTGGCGAAGGCCCTGGAAATAGTACCCCTCGGCCACAGCATAGCTGCGTGAGCCGAAGCCTTCCGCGAACAGGTGGTTGCGTAATGTGTCCTGCTTCAGGAACCCGTAACGCTGCAGGTAGGTGTCGTCGCTGGCCAGCTTGACGTCGAGGCCCCAGCGCCAGAGATCGTTGATCGAGAAACGTGTCTCGGAATCGATATGGCCGCGCAGCCGGTTCTTCCCGACCTGTACGCTGTCGCGGGTTCCCGATAGGCGCAGGAAGTGTTCACCGTCGGCGAAGCGCTGGCGGTACTTGCCTGTGACCACCGGCAGGTTGTCGGTGGAGAAGATCGGGTCGAAGGTAAAGTCACTTTCGCGGTCGATCGCCCAGAAGTAGGGAACCTGGACCGACGAGCCGAGCAGGCTCGAGACGCCGAAGGTCGGGGTCAGGAAGCCGCTCTTGCGCTCCACGGTGGGATCCGGGTGACTGAGATAGGGCGTGTAGGCCACGGGGAAGCCCAGGAACTCGAGCGTCGCGTCCCGGTACACGACCTCCTGATCGTTCGCGTTGTGGATGACCCGGCGCGCCTTGACCTGCCAGACGGGCTCGCCGTCGTCGTCGGTGCAGTTCACGCAGGGCGAATATGCGGCGCGGGTCAGTTCGGTCTCGACGCCGCCGCGGCGCTGGGCGCTCACGGCCGCAAGGCGCGTGTCGTCGGTGAGCAGCATCCTGAAGCCGCGAAGGAAGCCTTCACGAAGGTCGCCGGTCAGTTCCGCGAACTCCGCGAACAGCACTTCACCTGTGGGTTCCAGAAGAACCACATTGCCCGATGCCGTCACGATGTCGTCGCGCTGGTTGTAGGTCACCGCATCGGCGTTGAGGACGCGCTCGCCCTGGACGATCTCGACGTTGCCCCGCGCCGTGGCCGTGCCCAGGTCCTCGTCGAAATTCAGTTCGTCTGCTTCCATCAGGACCGGCTGCTGGCCTTCGTCCACGCCCTGGGCGATCGCAGGCGTGGCCAGCGCAAGCCAGGCGGCGGACAGGACCGCCAGGATTCCCCCGCGCCGGCGCATCATCCGTCTTCCAGATGCAGCAGCATGGCCAGACCGGCCATGAGGCTGACCCCGGCCGGGGTCCATGCGGCCAGGATGACGGGCACGTTGGAACCGAGCCCCAGCGCCTGGATGACGTTTGTCAGCAGGAACAAGAGGAAGCTTGCCATAACGCCGGCGCCGATCAGCAAAACGGTACCGCCGCGCCGCGTGAGCCGCAGCGAGAAGACGGCGGCGATCAGGACCATCGCGGCCAGCAACATCGGTTCGGCCAGCAGGGCGTGGAACTGGAGCCGGTGAGCCACGGGAGAAAAGCCCGTATCCTCCAGCACCTTGATGAAACGCGGCAGGTTCCAGAAGGCGACAGTCTCCGGACTGGCGAAACTTTCCTGGATCTTGTCGGCCGTCAGGTCGGTGGCCAATTCGTGATGCGCGATGAATTGGCCGGAGCGGCCGGGCCGTGTCAGCCATGCGTCGGAGATGTCCCAGCGTCCGTCGAGCAACTGCGCGCGCCTGGCGTCGATGCGGCCGACGAAGCGGTCGTTGTTGCCGAATTCGAACACGATGACGTCTTCGAGCAGCAGTTCGTCCGGCTGCACCCGCTCGGCATGGATGACCGTCTGGCCCTCGCCTTCCAGGCCTGCCTGGCGCAGCCAGATGCCCTGGGACGAGACGGCGAGCAGGGAGGAGCGCCCCGTGAGGTAGCGGCCCTCAAGCTCCTCGAACTGCGACAGCATGATCGCCGACAGCGGGTTGAGCACCGTCACCGTGAACACGCCAAGCAGCACCGCCGCCGCAAGCGCCGGCATGAGGAACTGCCAGACCGACACGCCCGCCGCGCGGACCACCACCAGCTCGTGGCTGCGGGTCATTTTCAGGAAGGTGAAGATGGCGCCGAACATCACCGCGAACGGTACCGCCTCCTGGGCTAGGAACGGGGCCCTCAGCAGGGCCATGCTGGTGATGATCGAAGCGGTGGCGCCGGCGTGGCTGCTGCCGCGGCGCAGGAGTTCGATTGCGTCGATCAGTGCGATCACCGCCAGCATCGTCGCGAACATCACCGCGAACCACAGCAGGAACTGCCGCAGGATGTAGGACGATATGGTGGGTGAGGAGAGCATGGCGTCGGATCAGGCCTGGACCGGTTCCGGCATGAGGCCGGCGGGGCGGCGCAGCCGCGCACGCATAATGACGAACAGGGCCGCGAAGAATGATGCGACCGGCAGCGCATAGACCAGCGGGATGACCGCCAGGGTGCGCTTCGAGACATTGAACAGACCCAGCGAGGCGATCTGCAACGCGAAGATCGCCGCGATGGCGACGAGGATGCGCGTGGTGTTGCCGCGGCGACTGAAATTGCCCGACAGCATGGCCGCCATCGCGATAGTGGCGAAGACGAGCAAATACAGTGGGGTGGTGAGACGCCGGTGTCCCTCGGCGATCAGGTGGGTCGCATAGTAGGCGTCGTGCACGCTGTCGCCGGGCCGGAACAGTGAACCCAGAAAGCGCTCCTCCGGCTCGCGCCAGCGTGGCTGGACGGATTCATTGAGGATGCTGAGGTCCAGCGAATACTGGTCGAAGTTGAACAGGGTCAGCCGGCCGGAGCTGCGATCCACATCCTGCTGGCTGCCGTTGAACAGCACCACGCGGGTGCCTTCGGGCGACTGGACCGCGGTGCCGCGCTCGGCCGTATAGGTGACCGGCCGGTCCGGGTCCCGGGAATCATGGGCGAAGATGCCGCGCAATTCGCCTTCGCCCGTGCGTTCGCGGATGTAGATCGTCAGTCCGTCGATGGGGGTGTTGAAGCGCTGCTCCTGGAGCAGCACGCTGCCGTAGGAATTCCGGTAGCTGGTTTCCTTCTGCTTGAAGGCGTGGATTGACGCCGGCACGAGATACAGGTGCATCGCGTAGGCGACGACCACGCAGAGCAGGCCGAGCATGAGCCCGGGCCGGGCCATGGCCAGCGGGCTGATGCCGGCGGCGCGCATGACCACCAGCTCGCTGTCGTTGCGCAGCTTGTTATAGACGACCAGCACGGCGGCGAAGACCGCGATCGGCAGCAGGACGGCGATGAACTTGGGCAGGTTGAGCCCGCTCATCTCGAACAGGACCGAGATCGGCAGGCCCCGGTTCACGATAAAGTCGATCAGGCGCAGCGATCCGAACAGGGAGACAAGCACAGTCAGAACCGCGGTGACGAACACGGTCGCCAGCACGAGTTGTCTGAAGATGTACTTGCCGATTGACTTCATGGCCGCTCCGGGCGCGAGACGATGAAGGAATCGTCCCTCAAGCCCCTGATTCGCAAAATAAACATGTATTCCGGCACCGGGGTTTGTAGCAGATCGGATTCCGGCGACAAATACCCGTGAACGCCGGTGAGGTCATGTTGCGCGCACCTTGCGGGTGTTCTACACCTCGAAAAAGCCGATCTTGGGCCCGACTGCCCGCAAACCTGTCCCTGATGGAAGTGAGCGTCATGAAAATCAGTTTTGCCGAACCGAAAGTTCCCGCCCGCGGCCTGGTTGTACTGCTCGTGGGCTCCGATGGTGCATTGGGGACTTCGGCGAAAAGCATCGACAGGGCCACTGGCGGTGCGCTTGCGCGTGCCATGGAGGCACGCAATTTCACGGGCAAGAAAGGTGAGAGTGTGGCCGTTCTGGCGCCGCACGGCCGCGAAACCCTGAACATTCTGATGATCGGGGCCGGGGCGGGCGCCGATCTGGATGTGCTGCAGGCCCAGGAACTGGGCGCGACGATCTACAAGGCGGTCGGTGGTCTGTCTGTGAAATCGGCCAGCGTGATGGCCGAAGCGCCGAAGGGGGCGAAGGTGCGCGGTGGCGAACTCGCTGCCTCCCTGGCCGCGGGTGTGCGCCTGCGTTCCTACCGCTACGACAAGTATCTGACCCGCGCGAACAACGGTGCGGGACCCGACCGCCTGCAGTTTATGGTGAAGGGCGCGGCCGCCGCGCGGCGTGAATACGCCGCATTTGAGCCGGTGGCTGACGGCGTGGATTTCGCCCGCGACCTCGTGTCCGAGCCGAGCAACGTCAAGACGCCGAAATGGATGGCGGCCCAGTGCCGCAGGCTCACCAAGTTGGGCGTCAAGGTCGAGGTGCTGGGAGAGGCCCAGATGAAGAAGCTGGGCATGAACGCGCTGCTGGCGGTGGGTCAGGGCAGCGTTCAGGAGTCCCAGATGGTCATCATGCGCTGGAACGGCGGCGGCAAGGACGCCAGGACCGTCTCGCTGCTGGGCAAGGGCGTGACCTTCGACACCGGCGGCATTTCCATCAAGCCGGCCGGCGGCATGGAAGACATGATCTGGGACATGGGCGGCGCCGGCACCGTCATCGGCGCGATGCACGCCATCGCGGCCCGCAAGGCAAAGGCCAACGTCATCGGCGTGGTCGGGCTGGTGGAGAACATGCCCGACGGCAACGCCCAGCGCCCGGGCGACATCGTGACGTCGATGTCGGGCCAGACGATCGAGGTCATCAACACCGACGCCGAAGGCCGCCTCGTGCTGGCCGATGTGCTCTGGTACACGCAGAAGCGCTTCAAGCCGGATGTGATGATCGACTTCGCGACCCTGACCGGTGCGATCATGGTCGCGCTGGGGCGCGAGTATTCGGGCCTTTACGCCTCGGAAGATTCGCTGGCCGAACGCATCGTCTCGGCGGGCAACGCCGTGGGGGAGAAGATTTGGCGCATGCCGCTGGACGAGGCCTATGACAAGCAGATCAACACGCCGCGCGCGGACATGAAGAATGTCGGCCCGCGCTGGGGCGGCAGCATCACGGCTGCGCAGTTCCTCAAGCGTTTCACCAATGACGTGCCCTGGGCGCATCTGGATATCGCGGGCGTCGCCTGGTCGGATAAGGAACTGCCGCTGATGGAGAAGGGCGCATCGGGCTTCGCGGTGCGCGCGATGGACCGGTTCGTACGCGAATATTACGAGGGCTGAACCGCCCGGCTGCCGTGACCGAAATCCGCTTCTATCACCTGACCCTGAAGGCACTGGAAGAGGTGCTTCCGGTGATGCTGGAGCGCACGGTGGTGCGCGACGGGCGCCGCGCCGTGGTGGTCGCGGGCTCGCCCGAGCGGGTGGAGCACCTCAACGCCCATCTGTGGACCTACAACGACCGCGTCTTCCTGCCCCACGGCAGCAAGGCGGACGGGCATGCGGCGCACCAGCCGGTCTGGCTGACCGACGCCGACGAGAACCCGAACGGGGCGAAGGTGCTGTTCCTGGCGGACGGGGCCGTGTCCGAGGCCATCCCGGACTACGAACTGGTGTGTGAGCTGTTCGACGGCCGTGACGAGGCGGCGGTGGGCGCGGCGCGGACGCGCTGGCGCGACTACAAGGCCGCGGGCCACGAACTCACCTACTGGCAGCAGACTGAACGCGGCGGCTGGGAACAGAAGGCGCAGGGCTGAATTCTCAACGGTCGCGGACGCCGAACGGGCTGCCCGCTTGTCCCCTCGCGGCGCGCTGGATATAAGGCGCGCACGAAATCACCCACATCCGTAACTGGAGAATATCCCATGGCGACCGAGCGCACTTTCTCGATCATCAAACCCGATGCCACCCGCCGCAACATCACCGGCCAGGTCATCGCCAAGCTGGAAGGTGCGGGCCTGCGCATCGTCGCGCAGAAGCGCATCCACATGACCAAGGAGCAGGCCGAGGGTTTCTATGCGGTCCACAAGGAGCGCCCGTTCTTCAACGACCTGGTGGCCTTTATGACCTCCGGTCCGGTTGTCGTTCAGGTGCTGGAAGGCGAGAACGCCATCGCGAAGAACCGCGAAGTGATGGGCGCGACCAACCCGGCGGATGCCGCGGAAGGCACGATCCGCAAGGAGTTCGCCGAATCGATCGAGGCGAACTCGGTGCACGGTTCCGACGCGCCCGAGACGGCCGCGCAGGAAATCGCGTACTTCTTCGATGAAAGCGAGATCGTCGGCTAACGGGCCGACGCACCGTCAGTGGTGGGCGATCAGATGATCGTCCACCACATGATGAGCAGGGCAATCGCCACGGCGATGCCGGAATAGCTCATCAGCTTCAGAAAGCCGCCCCAGGTTTTCCAGCGGCGATCGAGATCCATGTGTTGCTCGGACATCTTGCCTAGCGCCCTTCTTGGTTGCGTGTTCGAAGCGACTTATACGCCAGCGCGGGGGGCATTCAAACCCCGTGTCGCATTCATCTGCCCGGATTGATCAGCGAGCTGTCGGCCATGCCGTCGGTGTCGATCACCGTGCGTTCCCCATCGATCTTCACCCGGCCTTCCGCGATCAGCCGGACGGCTAGCGGATAGCAGCGGTGTTCCACCGTGAGGATGCGCGCGGCAAGCGTGTCCTCGTCATCGCCGGGCAGGACGGGCACGGCGGCCTGCACCAGAATGGGCCCCGCATCCATTTCCGGGCGCACGATATGCACCGTGCAACCGCTCAGCTTGACGCCGGTCGCGATGGTCTGGGCATGGGCGTCGATGCCCTTGAACGCGGGCAAGAGTGACGGGTGGATGTTCACAACGCGGTCGCGCCAGGTCTCCACAAACCAGCTTGAAAGAAGCCGCATGAAGCCGGCGAGGCACACCAGTTCCACGCCGGCGTCCGCCAGTTTTTCGTGGACGGCCTTGTCGAAGGTTTCCCGGTCCGGGTAGCCCCCGTGCTCGACGACCGTGGTTGCGATCCCGGCCGCGTCGGCGTGTTCGAGGCCCTTGGCATCCGCCTTGTTGGAGACGACGAGGACGATTTCCGCGGGATAGTCCGAAGCCTTGCAGGCCTCGATCAGCGCCAGCAGGTTGGAGCCGCGCCCCGAGATCAGCACGCCAAGCTTCAGGCGGGCCATCAGGCCGTCCCGAGCGCGGCGGCGAGGTTGTCTATATGGACCGTGCCGTCCGCATCGGCGATCACCGTGCCGATCCGGGTGGCCTGTTCGCCGGCCTGCGCAAAGACGTCGAGCAGCGCGTCGGCCTGTGCATCGGCGACAATCGCCACCATGCCGATGCCGCAGTTGAAGGTGCGTGCCATTTCCTCCTCGCTGACGCCGCCCTGGGACTGGAGCCAGGCGAAGACGCCCGGTGCGTGCCAGGCGGTACCGTCGAGATGAACGCCGAGTCCTTCGGGAAGGACGCGGGGAATGTTTTCCAGGAGGCCGCCGCCGGTGATGTGAGCGAAGGCGCTGACGCCGCCATGCCGCGCCGCGGCAAGGCAGGACGCGACATAGATGCGCGTGGGGGTCAGCAGGGCCTCGCCGAGGGACATGCCATCCCCGAAGGGGCAGGGGGCGTCCAGCGCGAGGCCGGATCGCTCGACGATCTTGCGAACCAGCGAGTAGCCGTTGGAGTGCACGCCGCTGGAGGCGAGGCCGATAATCGCGTGGCCCTCGGCCACCGGCGTGTCGTCGGAGGGCAGGCCCTGGCCGCGCTCCATTGCGCCGACCGCGAACCCGGCCAGATCGAACTCTCCCGCCGCATACAGTCCGGGCATCTCCGCCGTCTCGCCGCCGATCAGAGCGCAAGCGGCCTCGGAGCAGCCGCGCGCGACACCGGCCACAACCTGTTCGGCCACATCCGTCTCCAGCCCGCCGGTTGCGAAATAGTCGAGGAAAAACAGCGGTTCGGCCGCCTGCACGACGAGGTCGTTCACGCACATGGCCACGAGGTCGATGCCGATGGTGTCGTAGCGCGCGGTGTCGAAGGCGAGCTTCAGTTTGGTGCCGACGCCGTCGGTCGCGGCGACCAGAACGGGGTCGTTGAATCCGGCAGCGCGGGGGTCGAACAGGCCGCCGAACCCGCCCAGGGAATCCATGCTGCCGGCGCGCCGCGTGGCCGCGGCCAGCGGCTTGATCGCGTCCACCAGACGGTTGCCTGCCTCGATATCGACCCCGGCATCCTTGTAGGAAAGGCCCAGAACCCGTCTCCCGTGCGTACTTTTGCCCAATTCGTGCTATCTGTGGCCCATACGTCAAATCCATGGACCCAAACGCGCCGAATCGCGTTGTTCAGGCGGGTCACAATAGGTGTTTCGAGGTCATTTGCAATGGATCGCAAACCGTTCCGCAGGGGAGCCGTTCCCGCGTCCGTATTCGCGGTTTTCGTGCTGCTGTTCTCGCCGCTGACCGGCGCGTCGGCACAGACGGCGGCGGTCACGGACATCTTCGTTGTCGCCGATGTGCCCGTCGATGAGACGGCGCAGAATGCCGCCGATGCGCGCGCGTCGGCACTGGCGAACGGCCAGGCCGAAGCAGCCCGGCGCCTGTTCATGCGTCTGACACGCGATGCCTATCATGCGCAGCTTTCGCAGGTGGATCCGGATGCGCTGGGCTTCCTGGTAGACTCGCTCCAGATCGACAACGAACGCACCTCGACCGTGCGCTACCTCGCTGACCTGACCGTCCGGTTCAAGCCGGACGCGGTGCGCGATTATCTGCGCAACGGGTTGATCCCGTTTGCCGAGGTGCGCAGCCGACCGGTGCTGATCGTGCCGGTCCTGCAATCCGGCAACGGATATGTCCTGTGGGAAGAACCCAACCCGTGGCGTGCCGCCTGGCAGACCCGCCTGGCGGAGACGGGGCTGGTGCCCGTGGTCGCGCCGATTGGCGACCTGACCGATTTCTCGATGCTCAGCACCGAACAGGTACTGGATGCCGATGAGGGTGCAATGGGCGCGATGGCCGGACGCTACGGCGCCGGATCCAGCGTGGTCGCGCTCGCGTCGATCACGGGCGAACCGGATGCGCCGACGCAGATCGACGTCACAGCCGCGCGTGTGGGCCGGCTGGACGAACAGCCGGTTGTCTTTACCCTGTCGCCCGTTGCCGAAGAGCCCGCTGACGCGTTCCTGCAGCGCGCCGCCGCAACGGTTGTCGCCACGCTCGAGGACAACTGGAAGGAACTGAACGCCGTCCGGTTCGGGGAGACCAACCGCATCCACGCCGCCGTCCCGGTCCGCGATCTGGCCCACTGGATCGAGGTGCGCCGCCGCCTCGGAAGCATTCCTTCGGTCTCGCGGGTGCGCCTGCTGGCGCTCACCCCGGACACGGCGGACATCGAACTCGACTTTTTCGGCGAGGTCGCGCAGCTCCAGCGAGCGCTGGACCGGTTCGACTTCGTACTCGAGGATACCGGGCTGGTTCCCGACTCGCAGAACCCGGTGCTGCCGGGCGCCGTCCCGTCTCCAGCGGTTCCGGCTTATGTTATTCGTCTGCCCGGGGCTTGACCGGGCGGTACCGTGACCCAGCAACTCACTCTCGATCTCGGCCACCGGACCGCACGCGGGCGCGCGGATTTTCTGGTGTCCGAATGCAACATGGCGGCGGTCGAGTGGATCGACCGCTGGCCGGACTGGCCCATGGCCGCGCTGCTCATCTGGGGGCCGCCCGGTGCGGGCAAGACCCATCTGGGCCATGTGTGGTGTGCGGCGTCGGGGGCCGAGATCGTCGATGCGGCGACGGTGCGCGCCCATGACGCCGCTGCGCTGCGCACGCGCAATGCCCGTATCTTCGTGGACGATGCCGAGGAACTGGCGGGCGACCGCGAGGGCGAGGAGGCGCTGCTGCACCTCTACAACTACATGCTGGAGACCGACGGCGGATTGCTGATCGCCGCCTCGCGCGCACCGGCGCACTGGCGCATCGCGCTGGCCGATCTGTCGTCCCGTCTGAACGCAATGCCCGCGGCAGAGATTGCCGCGCCGGACGACCCGCTGCTGGCGGCGTTGCTGGTCAAGCAGTTCCAGGACCGGCAGTTGCGCGTCGGGGAGGGCGTCGTGGCCTACCTCGTGGCGCGGATGGAGCGTTCGTTCGCCGCCGTTTCGCGAATCGTCGCCGAGCTGGACGCCGCCGCCTTGGCCCGCCAGCGGCCGGTCACGGTGCCGCTGGTCCGCGAGGTTCTGGGCGAAATCGAGGGTTAGGCGAGCCTTTCATCGATCTGTCATGCGTTTGTCATGATTTGCGGACATGTTCGCAAGCCATTGGCTTCTTGCCGCCTTGCGCAATACCATTGCGCTGAACTCTGGCCGAAAGTGATCGCGTGGTCGCCGAAGATACATTCATGAACGAAGCCCCTGTCGCGGAAATCCCGGCGGATTCGCCCGATCGGTTTATCAACCGGGAGCTGTCCTGGCTGGCGTTCAACGAGCGTGTGCTGGAAGAGGCGGAGAATGACACCCACCCGCTGCTCGAGCGGCTACGTTTCCTTTCGATCTCGGCATCGAACCTGGACGAGTTCTACATGGTCCGCGTGGCGGGCCTGAAAGGACAGGTGGCGGCCGGCGTTTCGACCCCCAGTCAGGAGGGCATGTCGCCGGGCGAACAGCTCGCCGCGATCAATGAGCGCGCCGGGCTGCTGATGGACGAGCAGCAGCGTATCTGGCGCGCGCTGCGCGCGGAGCTGCGCGACAATGACGTCGCCGTGATCGACCCGGGTGAGCTGACGGGCGACGAGACCGAATGGCTCGAGGCCCGGTTCATGTCCCAGATTTTCCCGGTTCTGACGCCGCTGGCGGTCGATCCGGCCCACCCGTTCCCGTTCATCCCGAACCTCGGCCTCGCTCTGGCGCTGGAATTGTACCGGGCCTCCGACAACCGCGCGATGATCGGCCTTCTGCCGCTGCCCGGCCAGATCGAACGGTTCATCCGTCTGCCGGGTGACCGGCCGCGCTTTATCCTGCTGGAACATTGCGTGGGCCTGTTCCTCGACCGGCTGTTCCCGGGTTTCGAAGTTCACGGCAAGGGAACCTTCCGGGTCATCCGCGACAGCGACATCGAAATCCTCGAAGAAGCGGAAGACCTGGTGCGGCTGTTCGAAAGCGCGCTCAAGCGCCGCCGGCGCGGATCGGTCATCCGGCTGACCTTCGATCAGGAAATGCCGGAGAGCCTGCGCAAGTTCGTGACCGATGAGAGTGATATCGATGCGCGCGACGTCTTTGTCCTCGAAGGTCTGCCGGGCCTCGACCGGACCAAGGAGCTCATCATCGACGAGCGCCGGGATCTGCTGTTCCAGCCTTTCAACATCCGCTTCCCCGAGCGTATCCGCGACTTCGCGGGCGACTGCTTCGCGGCGATCCGGGCCAAGGACATCGTGGTCCACCACCCGTTCGAATCCTTCGATGTGGTGGTCCAGTTCCTGCGCCAGGCCGCGCGTGACCCGCAGGTGGTGGCGATCAAGCAGACGCTGTACCGCACATCGGAAGACTCGCCCATCGTGCAGGCGCTGATCGAGGCGGCCGAGGCGGGCAAGAACGTCACCGCGCTGGTGGAGCTGAAGGCGCGCTTCGACGAGGAAGCCAATATCCGCTGGGCGCGCGAGCTGGAGCGTGCGGGCGTGCAGATCGTCTATGGCTTCATCGATCTGAAGACCCACGCCAAGATCAGCCTGGTCCACCGCCGCGAAGGCAATGATCTGCAGAGTTATGTGCATTTCGGCACGGGCAATTATCACCCGATCACGGCGCGGGTTTACACCGACCTGAGCTACTTCACGCGCGATCCGGTCCTGTGCCGAGACGCCTCGCGGGTGTTCAACTTCATGACCGGCTACGCCCGGCCCGAAGAGCTGGAAAAGGTCGCGGTCGCGCCGATCAACCTGCGCGAAACCCTGATGAAGAACATCGAGGCCGAGATCGCCCATGCGCGCGCCGGGCGGCCGGCGGAAATCTGGGCCAAGCTGAACAGCCTCGTCGATGGCGACATCATCGACGCGCTCTACCGCGCCTCCCAGGCCGGGGTGGCGATCCGCCTGGTCATTCGCGGCATCTGCTGCCTGCGCCCGGGCGTGCCGGGGCTGAGCGAGAACATCGAGGTCACGAGCATCATCGGCCGTTTCCTGGAGCATGCGCGTATCGCCGCCTTCGGAAACGGTGAGGAACTGCCGTCGCCCCAGGCCAAGCTCTATATCTCCTCGGCTGACTGGATGCCCCGCAATCTCGACCGGCGCGTCGAGTCTCTGGTGCCGATCGAGAACGACACGGTTCACCAGCAAATCCTCGACCAAATCCTGGTTGCGAATCTGCTGGATCGCGCCCAAAGCTGGGACATGAGTGCCGACGGCACCTACACCCGGATCGACACGAGTGGCGAGCAGGAACCATTCAGCGCGCACAACTATTTCATGACCAATCCCAGCCTTTCCGGGCGCGGGAGTGCGCTCAAGAAGCCGGGCAGCGCACCGCAGCTTCTGGCGCACCCGGACTAGTCGTACGCCTCAACCCAGGGCAGTTCCGCGGCGATGGCCGCCAAATCTGATAATGCGGATGGCCGCCCGGCGGCGGTCGTGGATATCGGCTCGAACTCGATCCGTCTGGTCGTGTTTCGGGACCGTACCCGCGCACCCGTCGCGGTGTTCAACGAGCGCGTGATCTGCGGGATCGGACGCGACATGGCGCGCACCGGACGCCTGCATGCCGAAGGCGTGGAGCAGGCGCTGGCGAACCTGCCGCGCTTCGCGGCCATTGCCCGGTCCATGGACATTGACGACACGGCCATCCTGGCAACGGCGGCGACACGAGAGACCGACGACGGGCCGCAGTTCCTAAA
>Ga0181594_10000702_pt1 | contig 31210 bp, 32 predicted proteins | sample 071ome_18_FD_145603 | JGI IMG/M metagenome (GOLD analysis project Ga0181594, IMG submission 145603) | Coastal salt marsh microbial communities from the Groves Creek Marsh, Skidaway Island, Georgia - 071413BT metaG (spades assembly) | ecosystem: Environmental > Aquatic > Marine > Intertidal zone... | reverse complement strand
CGAAGTCGGCCGGTGTCGCGATCATGTTCGTGGTGCTCGTGCCGTCGGGCACCTCGACCAGCGCCCCGGAGGCATAGAACTGCGGGTCGGCGAGCAGGTCGTCGGGGCTGTTGACCGGTGCCCAGAAAAAGTCGGGTTCGGTGGCGAACACCTCTTCCCACTCCGCCATGGTCTTCGTGGCGAAGATCTCGTCGAGTTGGGCGATGATCTCGGCCGCATTGCGGGCCCGGTTGCGGGGATCGGCGTAACGCTCGTCGTCGAGCCAGTCTTCCCGCCCCACCGCCCGTGCAAGCGGGGGCCAGTGCCGCATGCCGTCGAGTCCGACCACCCAGAAGCGCTTGCCGTCGCTCGCCGAGTAGTTGTTCATCGCAACATTGCCCATCGACTCGCGCTGGCCGATCTGGAGCGTGAGACCCCAGCCAAGCAGCACCGACAGATCGAAGCTGATCGTGTAGAGCCCCTCACGCAGCAGCGAGGTCGACACCAATTGGCCCTCGCCGGTTTTTTCTCGGCTGTAAAGCGCCGCACACACGGCGGCGGCGCCGGCGAGACCGGCGTTGTGATCTCCCATCCCGCCGCGCTGGAACGGCGGGTCCTCACCGGGCCTGGTGAGAAGGTGAGCAATCCCGCTGCGAGACCAGAAGGCGGCGATGTCGTAGGCGGCCCGGTCGGCGTCCTCGCCCTCCATGCCGTAGCCGGTGATCGCCGCGTAGATCAGCCGAGGATGGCGAGCGGTCAGGGTCTCGGCATCGAGGCCGAGTCGCTCAAGGCCACCGAGGCGAACATTGGTGACGAAGACGTCAGCGTCCGCAATGAGATCCTCGGCGATCTCTTTGCCCTCTGGGGTGGTGAGGTCGAGAACGATGCTCCGCTTCGACCGGTTGTCCATCTCGAAGATGGGGTTGGTCGGCATCATCTGGCCGGTCAGTGAGTACTGGAACGTGCGAGAAGGATCGCCGGCGGGTGGCTCGATCTTCACGACCTCGGCTCCCCAGTCGGCGAGGATGCCACCTGCAGCGGGGCCCGCCACCCACACGCCGAGTTCGACGACCTTCACGCCTTCGAGTGGTCCTGCCATGTCTGCCTCCCCGGGGATCGAACCGGATCGTAGAGCGAGACGCCCGCCGAGGCGGAACCCTCGACCGTCTTGCGGGTGCCGCGGGCACCAACGCAACGTTCGAACTGTCGGCGCGGTGGAGGAAAGGAACGGGAATCGCTGATGCGTTTCGACCCGATCCGTGCTGGGCCGTACCATTGCGACATGTTCGATCTGCTGATCACCAACGGCACCGTCGTCGATGGCACTGGCGCCGACCGCCGCATCGCCGACATCGCGATCACTGACGGCCGCATTGTCGCCGTCGGCACCGATCTCGGCGACGCCCACGAGGTCATCGATGCCGAGGGTCTACTCGTCACCCCCGGCTTCGTCGACGTGCACTCGCACTACGACGGTCAGGCGACGTGGGACGAGTTGCTCGAACCGAGTTCGTTGCATGGCGTCACCACACTCGTCATGGGCAACTGTGGCGTCGGGTTCGCGCCAGTGAAACCCGGCACCGAGGAGTGGCTCATCCAACTGATGGAGGGAGTGGAGGACATTCCCGGAACCGCCCTCTCCGAGGGCATCGATTTCACGTGGGAGTCGTTCCCTCAGTACCTCGACGCCCTCGACGAGCGCCGCTGGTCCGTCGATGTCGGCGCGCAGGTTGCGCACGGCGCCGTCCGTGCCTACGTGATGGGGGAGCGAGGCGCGAAGAACGAACCCGCCGACCCCGACGACATCGAACAGATGGCCACGATCGTGCGAGAGGCGATCGAAGCCGGCGCCCTCGGCGTGTCGACCTCGCGCACGATCGCCCACACGGCGATGGATGGCGAACCGGTGCCGGGCACCTTTGCCGCCGAGGACGAACTGTTCGCGATGGGTCGTGCCCTGCGCGACGGCGGTGGAGGTGTCTTCGAACTCGCACCGGCCGGTACCGCCGGGCTCGACCTCGTGGCACCGATGAAGGAGGTCGAATGGATGAGCCGTCTTTCGGCCGAGACCGGCCAACCGGTCACCTTCGCCATGCTCCAGGTGCCAGGTGCGCCGGATCTCTGGAAGGAACAGATGCAGGCGTCGCTCGAGGCTCGTGAGGATGGGGCCCAGCTCTACCCGCAGGTCGCCGGCCGGCCCTTCGGCGTGCTCGTCGGATGGCAAACCTGCCATCCGTTCATGCGGAAGCCGTCGTACCAGGCGATCGCCGAACTGCCGATCGACCAGCGAATCGTCGAACTTCGCAAGCCTGACGTTCGAGCGGCGATCCTCGCCGAGGACGACGTCGAGGGCAGCGGCCTGCTCATCGAAGGGCTCGGTGGTCTCACCGCCGGCATGCTCGATCAGGTCTTCGTGCTCGGCGACCCGCCGGACTACGAGCCGACCCCGGATCGTTCCATCGTCGGGCTGGCGGAGCGCAACGGCGTGACCCCGAACGAGGCTGCGTACGACGCGTTCTGTGCCGAGGACGGCCGGGCCCTGCTGATGCTGCCGCTCTACAACTATGTCGAGCACAACCATGACGCGATCCGTGAGCAACTGACCCACCCCACCGCCGTGTCGGGTCTTGCCGACGGAGGTGCGCACTGCGGTTTCATCTGCGACGCGTCCGTCCCCACGACGATGATCTCGCACTGGACTCGTGACCGCAGCCGAGGGGAACAGCTTCCGCTCGAATGGGTCGTGAAGAAGCAGACCGCAGACACCGCCGCCCTGTTCGGGCTCGGCGATCGGGGCACGATCGAGGTCGGCAAACGCGCCGACCTGAACCTCATCGATCACGACGCCCTGCAATTGGAGACGCCCGAACTCGTCTATGACCTCCCGGCTGGTGGCCGCCGACTGTTGCAGCGGGCACGGGGCTACCGAGCCACGATCGTCGCCGGCGAGGTCACTCGACGCGACGGGGTCGACACGGGCGCTCGTCCGGGACGACTGGTCCGCGGTCGCCGCTGAACGTGAGGTTCGGAGTCGGCCTTCCGGTCGCTCACCATCCGGTTCCCGAATGGGCGTCGTCGCTCGAGGCGATCGCCGCCGTCACCCGTGCGGCCGCTGCCGCCGGGTTCGAGCACGTGTTCGTCACCGATCATCCTGCGCCACCGCAGCGCTGGCTCGCCGCGGGCGGGCACAGCAGCCTCGACCCATTTGTGGCGTTGACGGCTGCGGTCGCCGCCGACCCGGACATCCGGGTGCTCACCAACCTGTCGGTGCTCGGCTATCGGCACCCACTCGTCCTCGCAAAGAGTGCTGCGACTCTCGACCGGATTTCCGGTGGACGGCTCACGCTCGGCGTAGGAGTCGGCTACCTCGCAGCGGAGTTCGATGCCCTCGGTGTGTCGTTCGACGAGCGCAATGACCGTTTCGACCACGCACTCGATGTGCTCGATGCCGTGTGGCGTGGGGAGGGGGTCGAGATCACCGAGGGCGATGGCCGGACCTCGGTCGTGCTTCCTGATCCACCGCCGATGCAGCAGCCGATCCCGATCTGGATTGGTGGCAATGCCGGACGGACTCGTCAGCGAGTCGCCGAACGGGCGCAGGGGTGGATGCCGATGCCGAATCCGGCTGCGTTCGCAAAGACCACGAGATCGCCGGTCCTCGACGGCCCCGACGATCTCGCCCGCTTCATCGCCGATCTGCATCGTCGGGCCGATGAGGCCGGTCGTACTGATCCGATCGACATCGTTTTCGTCGTCCCCGACGGTGGCCAGCCCGGATCCGCGGGCTTTCAGGCGGACGTTCATCGTCGGGCGATCGACGAGTGCGCGGCGCTCGGAGTGACGGGCAACAACGTCACGCTCGACACGACCAGCCTGGAGCACACCCTCGACGTGATCGGTCGCTACGGCGCCGACGTCATCGGCGCTCGGAGTTCATGATGGCGAAGGAAGGCGGTGCCGAACGGTTTCTCCGAGCGGCAGCCGAGTTGGGGATCGAGGTCGAGCCTGTCACCTATCCGGACGGCACCCGCACCGCGGCGGACGCTGCGGCGGCCATCGGCTGCGAGCTGTCGCAGATCGCCAAGTCGTTGCTCGTGATGACCGACACCGGGCCGCTGCTTGCCCTCACCGCCGGCCACAACCGCCTCGACCTCGACACCCTCTCCGCCCGTCTCGAGCGAGGCGTCCGCATGGCGAATGCCGACGAGGCTCGTCGGGCGACCGGATTTGCGATCGGCGGCACGCCGCCCTTCGGGCACCCCGAGCCGATCGAGACCCTGATCGACCCCGCGCTGCTCGAGCATGACGTCGTGTACGCCGCTGCCGGCACGCCGGACCGGTGCTTCCCGATCGGTTCGACCCGATTGCAGGCGGTCACAGGAGCTGCCCCGGCGAATTTCGTCGTCGGCCACCCCGCCGATCCGTCGAGCGCAGACTGAGCGTCGTTGTCGGCGACGGAAGTGGGCAACCTGCAAGGAGAGTCCCGCGGATCCCGAAGCCGACGGATGCCGCGAAGGACGTGCGGGCGCCCTAGGTTGCCGATCGAACACGTCAATCGTTCAGGAGACAACGATGGGAATCTGTGACGGACGCGTCGTCGTGATCACCGGCGCAGCCCGAGGACTCGGTCGCGCCCACGCGTTGGCCTTTGCCGCCGAGGGGGCCAAGGTCGTCGTGAACGACCTCGGTGTGGAGCGCGACGGTTCGGAAGGCACATCCGATGCTGCGCAGGAGGTCGTCGACGAGATCGTCGCGGCCGGGGGAGAAGCGGTGGCGAATGCCGCCGACGTCGCCGACTGGGATCAGGCTCAGGCGATGATACAGCAGGCGGTCGACACCTTCGGTGGGCTCGACACGCTCGTGCTGAACGCCGGTTTCTTGAAGGATCGCATGCTCGCCGGCATGTCGGAGGCTGAGTGGGACTCCGTGACGAGGGTCCACCTCAAGGGCCACTTCGCACCGGCTCGCCACGCAATCGAGTTCTGGCGCGAGCAGGCGAAGAGCGGCGCGCCCGTCGACGCTCGTGTCGTCAACACTTCGTCGGGCGCGGGCCTGGCGGGTTCGATCGGTCAGGGCAACTACGCCACGGCGAAGGCCGGGATCGCGCTGCTCACGATCCAGCAGGCGGCGGAATGGGGTCGCTATGGCGTGCTCGCGAACGCGGTGGCGCCGGATGCCCGGACCCGAATGACCGCAGGCATCTTCTATGAGGCCGAGGCGCCGGAGGGCTGGGATCCGAAGGGCCCGGAGAATGTCTCGCCGCTGGTGTGCTGGCTGGGAAGCGACGCGTGCGATGTGACGGGTCGAGTCTTTGAGGTCACTGGCGGGCAGCTCAATGTCTGCGACGGTTGGCAGAAGGGTCCGGTCGAATCGGTCGGGGAACGGATGATGTCGGCGGCCGAGGCCGGAGAACTCGCCCACCGTTCCATCGACGGAACCCCGGCACCTGCCCCTGTCTACGGGGCCGGTTGAGCATCGGGCGCGGTTCGGTACGAGTCCCTCAGGGTCGGATGTAACGATCGGAGGGCCTGCCAGGTCAGAGCAGCACAAGACCTCCTCCAGGGGTATGGAAGCAGTGCCCGCCTTTCGCAGGCGGGCACTGCGCCGTTTTCGCCGCGATTGCGATGTTCAGGTCTCGCTGTGCTCAGCGGCGCGATCGAGGGCGTCGACGAGGGCGTTGCGCATCTCGTCGGGACCGAGCCCGAGTTGGGCAAGCGCAAACACGAACCCATCGGCGGTGGCGGCAACGCGCTCACGGCGTTCACGGAGTGGTTCGGAGTGGGGCGGCTCCTCGGCGACGAAGGTGCCGGCTCTGCCGCGGGTGATGACGGTGCCGTCGGCTTCGAGTTCTCGGTAGGCGCGTGCGACGGTGCCGGGGGCCATGTCGAGTGCGGCCGCGAGTTCGCGAACAGTCGGAAGTCGACTGCCCGGTTCGAGCCGGCCGACGGCGACCATAACCGAGATCTGGCCTCTCAACTGCTCGAACCGGGGGACGGCGCTGGCGGACTCCATGCGGATGACCATGCGACGTTCGTCGCCGGCTCGATCGGTGTAGCAGATGAGTGGTGTTCCCCGGTCCATTCGTTGATTGTATCAATACAGATTACAGATGCAAGGTCGTGGTTTCGAGAAGATGTCCACTCCCTGAGCGAAAACCTGGCAGCTTTCTGACGAAGACATTGACACACACATGCGACCCGCTATGTTGTGTATCAATCCGAACCGGACACAGAGCCCCTACCAAGAAAGAATCCTCATGAAGCTCGTCACCGCCGTTATCAAGCCCTTCAAGCTGGAGGACGTGAAGTCCGCCCTCGCCGAGGTCGGCGTCCAGGGCATGACCGTCTCCGAGGTCCAGGGCTTCGGCCGCCAGGGTGGCCACAGCGAGACCTACCGCGGCACCGAGTACCGCGTGACCTTCACCCCCAAGACCCGCATTGAGGTGCTGGTCGACGACGCCGGCGCCGACGGTGCCGTCGAGGCCATCATCAATGCCGCTCGCACCGACAAGATCGGCGACGGCAAGGTCTGGGTGACCTCGGTCGAGAGCGCCGCCCGCATTCGCACCGGCGAGCGCGACGGCGACGCCGTCTGAGCCTCTCGCTCCCGACGCCCACCGGGCGTCCACCCAACTCGACGTGTTCGGCTCACGGCCCGCTCCTCGCTTGAGGGCGGGCCGTTGCCGGTGGAGCCGTCGACGCTTGCGCCCGCCACAGACGAGTTGTGCGCATGGTTCGGCTCGCCCGCTACTGGTTCGCTACGGTGCCCCTCGACACAGGGGGTCTCGCATGTCCGCACCGATTCTCGACGCCACCTCGTTCTGGGGGTTGCTCACCGCACGCCACGAGTCGTCGCCCGACCATCCGTTGCTCATCGACGATGCCGGCCGGTCGCTGACCGTCGCCGAGTTTGTCACCGAGGTCGAGCAGGTCGCCGCCGGTTTCCACGCCTTGGGCATCGGAGAGGGCACACCGGTCACGTGGGTGCTGCCGACCCGCATGGAGACGATCATCTCGAGCTTCGCGCTCAGCCGACTCGGCGCGATCCAGAACCCGATCATCCACATCTACCGTCACCGTGAAGTCGGCTTCTGCATCAAGCAGACCAAGGCCGAGTTCGTACTGCACCCCGGCGACTGGGGCGGTTTCGACTACGGCTCGATGGTCACCCAGGTGACATCGGATCTCGACAGGCCACCGACGCTCATCAACGGCTACGAAAATCTGCCGACCGGCGACCCCACCACCCTGCCGCGAGCGCCGGAGTACCCGGCCGGCGAAGCGCCTGTCCGCTGGCGCTACTACACATCGGGCACGACATCGGATCCCAAGGGTGTGCTCCACACCGACCAGACACTTATCGCCGCCGGCACCGGCCTCGGCAAGGCGCTCGAGGTCACCAGTGACGATGTCGGTTCGATGGCCTTCCCGTACGCCCATATCGGCGGTCCCGACTACATCGTCATGATGTTGGCCTTCGGGCACCCGGCTGTGTTGATCGAGAAGTTCACACCGGGCGGGGCGGTGGCTGCCTTCGGCGAACACGGTGTCACCATGGCGGGCGGCTCGACCGCCTTCTACCAGATGTTCCTCGCCGAGGATCAAAAGGTCGACGGCAAGGTCATGCCTGCGCTGCGCCTCATGGCGGGTGGCGGTGCGCCGAAGCCCCCCGAGGTCTACTACGCCGTGAAGGAGGGCATGGGGGTGCCCATCGTGCACGGCTACGGCATGACCGAGTGCCCGATGATCTGCAACGGGTCGCCATCGGACACCGACGACCAGCTTGCGAACACCGAGGGCGCACCGATCGATGGCTGTGCGGTCTCCATCGTCGACCCCGACACCGGCGAACTCGCCGGGCCGGGAGCAGAGGGCGAGGTGCGCGTCGCCGGGCCAATGCTGTTCAAGGGCTACACCGACCCGTCGCTCGAAGCGGGCGCCTTCGACGAGCAGGGCCGCTTCCGTACCGGCGACCTCGGCGTGATGCACGACGACGGCCACGTCACCCTCACCGGTCGGCTCAAGGACATCATCATCCGCAAGGGGGAGAACATCTCCGCAGCGGAGATCGAGAACGTGCTCTACGAGTTGCCGCAGGTCGCAAATGCCGCCGTCATCGGACTTCCGGATCCCGACCGTGGCGAGCGAGTCTGCGCAGTGGTCGAGACCGCTCCCGATCAGCCCGATCTGACCTTCGACGAGTTGGTTGCCGCCTGCAAGGGCGCCGGCTTGATGACCCAGAAGATCCCCGAGCAGCTCGTGATCCACGGTGAGGCGCTGCCGCGCAACGCCACGATGAAGATTCTCAAGTTCGAGCTGCGGGATCAGTACGCCGAGCTTCCGTGGCCCTAGCGGAGGCTGGCTAGAGTCGATGCCATGACCGCGATCTACCACAACCCCAATTGACAGTCGTCCAAGAACGCCGTGGCGGTCGCCACGGAGATGGGCGTCGAGTTCGACGAGATCCGCTACACGAAGAACCCGCCGGACGAAGCGGCCCTTCGTGACCTGATCGCCAAGCTCGAGGATCCGGTCGAGAACCTTGTCCGTAAGGACGCCCAGTTCAAAAAGCTCGATCTCGTCGAGGACGACTACATCGGCAACGCCGACAAGGTCGTCGAGGTGCTGCTTGCACACCCGAAACTCCTGCAGCGGCCGGTGATCGTCACCGCCGACAAGGCCATCATCGGCCGCCCGCTCGGCGACCAGAAGGCCAAGGAACGGCTCAACGACCTGTTCAGCTGATCTCGATCAGCCGAGGTCCCGAAGCGCCACGGCCATCTGACCCAAGGCCTCGACCGAGGCGTTGTGGGTGGTCAAGGACATGCGATCGGCCAGTGCGCCGTACTCCGCCTGGAGACGAGCGGCGCACTCGGTCGGCGTGCCGCGGACGGCCAGAAGGTCGAGCACCTCATCGTCGATCAGGGATCCGAGTCGATCCCATGCGCCCGTCTTCGTCATCTCCCGCAGCTTCGGCTGGAGGTCGCCGAGACCGTGGTGGTCCAGCGTGACCTTGTAGGCGGGCGTCGACCCGTAGAACGCGAGGTTGCCCCGCATCGACTGTGACGAGCGCTCGTAGTCCTCGTCGGTCAGGCTCGGTGAGCAGATGCAGCCGACGTTGAGGGTGAGGTCGTGGCGGATCTTCCCACCGGCCTCGAGGCCCTCCTCGATCACCGGCATCGTCGACGACGCAAGGAAGTCGCCGGTGTTGAACGGATGAATGATCACGCCGTCGGCGTGGCGGGCCATGGCTTTGGTCATCTGGGGGCCGAGCGCGCCGGCCCAGATGGGTGGTGGCGCAAACGGCATCGGCGGCGGCACAAAGATCGGCGTCATCAGATCGAACCGATGGAAGTCGGTGAGGTGATCGAGGGGTGTGCCGTCGGCCCAGTTCGCCCAGATCGCTTTTGTCGCCTTCACGATGTCGACCATGCGCCCGACCGGCCGATCCCACGTGGATGAGTACCGACGCTCGATGTGTGGCTTGATCTGGGTCCCGAGCCCAAGGGCGAAGCGGCCACCGGTGGCTCGCTGGAGATCCCAGCCCTGGTACGCCAGGTGCATCGGGGAGCGGGGGAACGCAATGGCCACGTTCGTGTAGAGGTCGAGGCCGGCGCCCGCAGCAGTCACCAGGGGAAAGAAGACGTCGCTGTTTCCTTCGAACGTGAAGCCGCCGTCGATCCCTGCGGCCCGCAGCGCCGCTGCATGGTCGGGCGTGGTCGCGAGGTCGCCACCGAGGCTCACGTCGATCTTCATGGTCGGCGACGGTAGTTCGCCGCTGCGCTGCCGAGGAAACCTCATCGAGTTCCGCCTCCACCCGGACCTGTCGTCGGGGCGCAGCACGGCCGGCGAGTCGTCGTTTTCGTCCTCTCCGAACGGGCCTACTACGGTCGGCCTTGCGGCACCGGACGGTGCCAGATCTTGGGGAGGCAGGATGGCCGACGAGGTACTCACCGCACCGCTGGTGCTCGAATACCCCTTCACCCGCACGACTGGACCGGTGATCGGAGGATTCCTCACCGGCCTGCGAGAAGGGGTGATTCACGGGGTCCGCCGGTCCGACGGCACCGTGATGTGCCCGCCCTTGGAGTACGACCCGATCACGGCGGCGCCGCTGTCCGAACTCGTCGCCGTGGGCACGATCGGCACCGTCACCACCTGGACATGGAACGGCGAGCCCCGAGCACAGCAGCCGTTCACCCAGCCGTTCGCCTGGGCGATGATCACCCTCGACGGCGCCGACACGCCGATGCTGCATGCGGTCTTCGTCGACTCCGCCGACGACATGGCCACCGGTATGCGGGTCGAGGTCGTGTGGCGTGACGAACGTGAGGGCCACATCACCGACATCGCCGGCTTCATCCCGGCCGTCGCCTCGACCACCGGCGAGCCTGCGGTGATGCCGAGCGACGTCGAGCAGATCCAGTCGGTACGAACTCCGATCCGGATGGAGTACACCTACACGCCGGGCCGGGCACTCTCGCAGTACCTGCGGGCAATGAAGGACAAGCGCATTCTTGGCGACAAGTGCCCGGAGACGGGCGAGGTCTCGGTGCCGCCCCGAGGGGTTTCGTCCGTAGCCGGCAAACCGACACTTCCGGAACTGGTCGACCTTCCCGACACCGGGTACATCGAGTCGTTCAACATCACCCGGGTTCCGATCAAGATGCGTCCCGACCTCACCCCGCCGTACGTATCGGCGTGGATCGTCCTCGACGGTGCGTCCGTCGGCTTCATGGGTCTCGGCATGAATGTCGAGCCCGAGGATGTCCGCGTCGGGATGCGGGTACGGGCTGTGTGGAAGCCCGACGACGAACTCGAGATGAGCGCTCAGAACATTCTCGGCTGGGAACCCACCGGTGAACCCGACGAGGTGATCACCGACTACGCCCGAGTCGGGCGTCTCGAGCAAGGAGACGACCAGTGAGGGACATCGCCGTCGTCGCCTTCAGTCAGCGACAAGAAGCCATGATCAACACCGAGTCCGAAGTCGAGTTCATGGTGCCGCTTATGAACGAGGCCAAGGACGCCGTCGGTCTCACACAACAGGAGATGGGGTTCACCTGCTCGGGGTCGTCAGACTTCCTCGCCGGTCAGGCCTTCTCGTTCGTGATGACGATCGATGGCACCGGCCCGGTTCCGCCGATCAGCGAAAGCCATGTCGAACAAGACGGTGCCTGGGCGCTCTACGAGGCGTGGGTGAAGCTGCAGTGCGGCGATATCGACACCGCCTTCGTCTACAGCTACGGCAAGTCGTCGCCTGGTTCGTTGCGCGATGTGCTCGCCACCCAGATGGACCCGTACTACGTGGCGCCGCTGTGGCCCGACGCCTTTGCCATCGAAGCGATGGCCGCACGCCAGATGCTCGAGCAGGGCGTTGTCAGCGAGCAGCAGTTGGCCGAGATCGCCAGTCGTTCTCGTGCGCACGCAGCGTCCAACCCACACGCCGTACGCACCGCGCCGAAGTCCGTCGACGAGATCCTCGCCGAGGACTACGCGATGGCGCCGTTGCGGCCATCCGACCTGCCCGCCTCCGCTGACGGCGGCGCAGTGATCGTGCTCGCCGCCGACGACAAGGCTCGTGAGCTGTGCGACCGTCCGGCATGGATCCGCGGGATCGACCATCGTTCCGATGCCCACACCCTCGGGGTGCGGGATCTCACCACCTCGATGTCCGCCCGCATCGCCGCCGAGAAGGCCGGCGTCGGCGACGACAAGATCGACATCGCCGAATTGCACGCCCCTTTCTCGACGAGCGAGGCGGTCCTCACGAAGGCCCTCGGCCTCGGCGAAGGCACCGTGATCAATCCGTCGGGCGGGGCGCAGGCCGCCCACACGATGATGGCCTCCGGGTTGATCCGTATCGGAGAAGCAGCCCAACGCATCAGTCGCGGCGACGCCGACCGGGCGGTCGCCACGGCCGCCAGCGGTCCGTGCCTGCAACAGAATCTCGTCGCCGTCCTGGAGGGGGAGTGAGTCATGGGTAAGGAGCGAGCAGCCGTTCTCGGGGTCGGCCAGACCAAGTACGACACGACCTATCCCGGCTCGATGGCCGGAATGCTGCGGGAAGCGGCAACCAACGCGCTCGAGATGTCGGGCAAGGGTTGGGACGACATCGATGCCGTGATCATGGGCAAGGCCCCCGACTTCTTCGAGGGCGTGATGATGCCCGAGGTGTACCTCGCCGAGGCCCTCGGGTGTGTCGGCAAGCCGATCATGCGGGTTCACACCGCCGGGTCGGTCGGCGGTTCCACCGCCTGCGTCGCCACGTCGATGATCCAGTCCGGTGTGCACGAGACCGTGCTCACGATCGGCTGGGAGAAGCAGTCGGAGTCCAACGCAATGTGGGCGCTCTCGCTGCCGCAGCCCTTTGCCACGTCGGTCAACGCCGGCGCCGGTGGCTATTTCAGTCCGATCATCCGTCGCTACATGATGATGACGGAAGCGCCCGAGTTGATCGGCTGCATGGTGGCCCTCAAGGACCGCAAGCACGCGCTGAACAACCCGTACGCCCATCTCCATCAGCCCGACCTCACCTTTGAACAAGTCGTCGAGTCGCCGATGCTGTGGGATCCGATCCGGTACAGCGAGACCTGCCCGTCATCCGACGGCGCATGTGCGATCGTCCTGGGCAGCGAGAAGGTCGCTGAGGCCCACGACGGTCCGGTCGCCTGGATCAAGGGCATTGCGATGCGGTCGGAGTCCGGCTCGTTCGCCGGTCGCAACATGGTGTCGCCTGCAGCCTCGGAGGCCTGTGCCGACGATGTCTTCGCCCAGGCCGGTATTCACGACCGACGCAAGGAGATCGACGCCGTCGAGATGTACGTGCCCTTCTCCTGGTACGAACCGATGTGGCTCGAGTCGTTGGGGTTCGCGGAGAAGGGTCAGGGCTGGAAGATGGTCGAGGAGGGCGCCACGTCGATCGATGGCGGCGACCTCCCGGTCAACTGCTCGGGTGGCGTGCTGTCGTCGAACCCGATCGGTGCCTCTGGCATGATCCGTTTCGGCGAGGCGGCGCTTCAGGTCATGGGCCTGGCCGGCGACCATCAGGTCGACGGTGCCAAGACCGCCGTCGGGCACGCCTATGGCGGCGCAGCGCAGTACTACGCCATGTGGGTGGTTGGCGCCGACAAGTAGGCGCCGTGCCGCCGGCGGGAGATCGCCGACTCCGACCAATACACATCCGCACGATTCTTCACACCGGTTTTCGGTGCGAGGTGGTCTGCTGTCTTCGTGGTGGCGAGCCTGACGTGCAAGACGAGCAAACAAACGAGAGCGGAATCCGGTCCCGGCGCTAGGTTCGGCGTCGTGCGCATTCTTGTGGTCGATGACGAAGTCGAACTCTCCGAGGCGGTCGCGCGCGGACTTCGCCGCCAGGGGTATGCCGTTGATCTCGCCCACGACGGCCCGGAAGCGCTGAGCAAGGCCGAACTCACCCCCTACGACCTGATCTGCCTCGATCTCACCATGCCGGGTATGGATGGCCTCGAGGTCTGTGCGCAGCTGCGAGAGAACCCGCCCGGCGGCGAGCAGCCACGAATCCTGATGCTCACGGCGCGCGACAGCATCGACGAACGCATCGAGGGGCTCGATCACGGTGCCGACGATTACCTGATCAAGCCGTTTGCGTTCGGCGAACTCACCGCCCGAGTGCGGTCACTCATGCGTCGCGAAGCGGCGGGCACCACCGCGATTTTCACGGTCGGCGACATCGAACTCGACGATGCGACGAAGCGGGCCAAGCGCGGCGCCCGCGAACTTGATCTCACGGCCAAGGAATTTGCCCTGCTGCGCTACTTCATGGCCCACGTCGACCAGGTCCTGTCCCAGGAGCACCTGCTCGAGCACGTCTGGGATGAACACGCCGATCCGTTCACCAACACGGTGCGGGTCACCGTGGGCACGCTGCGTCGCAAGTTGTCCGAGGACGACGAGCCCCAGGCGATTGAGACCGTGATCGGATCCGGGTACCGCCTGATCGACCCTGGCGCCGACGCCGATGGCTGACGAGACCTTGGCTGTCCGCGCCGCCGAGGCGCTGCCCGGGTGGGCCGGCTCGATCCGGTTCCGCCTGATGGTGCTGTACTCGGTGCTGCTCTTCGGGCTCGCCACCGTGGTGGTCGGCGGCATCTATGCCGGACTCGCCCGAAGTCTCGAGGACCAGGACGTCTCCCGCACCGAAGCGGCCGCCGTGCTGTTCCGCGACGCTGACGGCCGCGACATGATCCGCACGCTTGAGTTCGAAGTCCCAGACCCGCTCGCTGTCTTCGAACGAGAGGTGAACGAGCAGGCGCTCGATCAGCTTCGCACGTATGCCTTTGGCGCTCTCGGCCTGCTGTTTATCGGCAGTCTCGGCGTTGGCTGGTTCGTCGCCGGTCTCGTGTTGCGGCCCGTCGGGAGGATCACGTCCGTTGCGCGTGAGATCTCCGGCACTGATCTCTCACGCCGCATCGAACTCGAAGGGCCCGACGACGAACTCAAGCAGCTCGCCGACACCTTCGACGACATGCTCACCCGCCTCGACGAGGCGTTCGAGAACCAGCGGGACTTCATCCACGAGGCCAGTCACGAGCTCCGGAATCCCCTCGCCGTCATCCGCACGAATCTTGATGTTGTGCTCTCTGATCCGAACGCCGAAGCCGAGGAGCTTCGCTCGGCAGGTGAGGTCGTCGGTCGCTCTGCCGAACGCATGACAACGCTCGTCGACGACCTGCTCGTCTATGCCCGCCACGGCACCCGTGCGATGCGCGAGGAAGAGTTCGACCTTGCCCAACTCGTCAGCCATCTCGCCGATGAGTTCGCCGCGCCGGCCAATGCTGCCGGCCTTGTGCTCACCAAGCAGTTGCCCGCTGAGGCCCTTCCGGTGTGTGGCGATGCTCCGGCCGTTCGGCGCGCGGTCGCCAACCTGATCGCCAATGCGGTGCGACTCGCCCCCGACGGCACGAACGTCACGGTGTCGGCCGACCGGTTCGATGACTGGAATTTCGTTTCCGTCGCTGATGACGGCCCTGGTATTGCGCCGGAGAACCATGTCCGGGTGTTCCAACGCTTTTGGCGTGGCGATCGAGAGGAGGCCCGTCAGCAGGGTCGTTCCGGGCTCGGGCTCACGATCGTTCGCCAGATCGTCGAGGCGCACGGTGGTCGGGTCGATCTCGCCTCCGACATCGGACACGGATCGACCTTCGTCCTGTGGTTTCCGCGGAGCCTTGCGTCGCCGCTGCCCGAAGCCGGCGTCTGACCGAGTCGGTCAGCGGAGCACCTTCCACTCGACCTCGGTGTCGAAGACCCGCATACCACGGGCCTCGTAATTCGCTCGAGCATGAGGGCCGTCGAGTGAGCAGGTATGGAGCCAGACGCGCGCTGTGCCTTCGAACGAGAACCCATGGCGGAGTGCCTCGGTGAGGAACCAGCTGCCGAGGCCGTGACCGTGGACATCGGTACCGAGTCCGAAGTAGGTGATCTCGACACTGGACCCTTGCAGCTCGTACTCGCAGTACCCGACTGGCACGCCGCCGACGACACACGTGATGTGGCGGTAGCCAGGGGCGGAGATCGTGGCGTTCCAGCGATCGTCGTCGAAGACGTTGCGGTCGGCCCAGTGCCACGTCTCTCCGACATAGTGGTAGAGCCAGCGGGCAAACGACACCGTCATGCGCTCGGCGACGACGACCTCGGCACCGAGTTGGGAGGGTGTCGGCTCGGGAACCAACGTTGGGTCCGTGATCTCAAGGTGCCAGGTTGTTACCTCGACGGCACCCGGCGTGTTTTCATCGATCGGCTGCATCCGGGTGAGGCCTCGCACACGTTGTACCGAAGGAAGGTCAAGATCTTCACGTCGATTTTCTCGGCAGCTTACGAGACCTTTCGCCTTCACCCCGTACCTTTCGCCTATGGATCGAAACCCGATCAACGAACTGCCCGACGAAAATCCCCCCGATTCGTCAGGCTGGCCCGCCGAAGAGCGGCCGAGTGCAGCAGACAGCATTGAGCTGGGTGAAACCCCCTCGCCCACCTCGACTCCGTCCTCACCGACGGAGCCTGCGGCCGGTCGCCCGGCGGGCCCCACCTCGTCAGCTCCGGTCCCGCCGCCACCGCCGCCCCCCAGCGGTGTCGGAACCTCCCCGGGATCCGGAGCTGCCCCCTCGCCGGCTCCGTGGGCCGCGTCGTCCCGCTCGAGCCTTCCCCCTCGTCCGGCCGGCCAGGTGTTCCCTCCCGCCAGCGGGTTGGCCGGGCCTCCGCCGACATCACCCAACCTCCCAGGCGAGCACGCATCGATCCCCGGCTTGAGCGGGGGCCGATGGCGGGTTGCGGCCGGTGTCCTCGGGGGTCTGGCACTCAGCGTGCTGCTCGTCGGCGGCGGCTACCTGATCGGCGAGCAACAGGCCGAGCAAGCTCCGGTCATCCAAGAGCGGGCGGTCACGTCTGCCACGAACGCTTCGGCCGACACCAACACCGCTCCCGCAACCACGGCGCCCCCGATCGTCGACCTTGAGCAGGCTGCGATTGAGCCCGCCACGGCGGTGGCTCGCGCAGTCACGCCGTCGGTGGTGCGGATCAGCACCGGCTTTGGTCAAGGCAGCGGGATCATCTGGGATGCGGCCAACGGCTACATCGTCACCAACGACCATGTCACCGACACCGCCGACACCGTCAGCGTGCTGTTGCACAATGGGGTGGAGGTCAGCGGTGTCGTGATCGGCGGCGATACCGCCCGCGATATCTCCGTCGTGCAAATCGATCCCAGCGATCTTGATCTCGTCGAGGCCACGTTCGCTCCGAGTGAGACTGTCGAGGTCGGGCAGTTGGCCGTCGCTATCGGCTCGCCGTTCGGCCTTGATCAGTCCGTCACTGCAGGCATCGTCAGTGCTGCGAACCGCATCAATCCCTACGGCGGTTCCGATGAGGCGAACCCCGTGCCGGTCGAGATGATCCAGACCGACGCCCCGATCAACCCGGGCAACTCCGGGGGCGCCCTCGCCAACCGCGATGGCCATGTCATCGGCATGAACACCTCGATCCGCACCGATGGGTCCAGTGACAACGCCGGCGTGGGCTTCGCGGTGCCGAGCGACACGATCGTGTTGATCGCCGAGCGGATCATCAACGGCGAGTCGCTCGAGCTCGGTTTCCTCGGGGTTAGTGGCGACACGCCGACCGACGGAACGCTGGGTGCTCTCGTTACGTCAGTGGTCGGCGGCGCCCCCGCCGACGACGCCGGTCTTGAGGTTGGTGATCTGATCATCGCCGTCGACGGCGCTGTGGTGGCGACGATGGAGGAGCTGGCGGCGGACTTCAAGTTCTTCCGCCCCGGCGAACTGGTGAAGATCGAGGTGCTGCGCAACGGTGAGCGGCTCGTCTTCGACGTCACCGTCGGATCCAACTGACACCCCGGCACCCGCCGGGCGGCTTCGCGTCCACCGGTAGACTCAGGGTCTCATGTTGCTCGCAACCGTCATCGCCATCGCCGCCATCATCATGATCTCTGCGTCGTTCGTCGTGCTCCGCCGCGAGCGCAACGAGGGCCTGACGATTGATCCGCCGGATCTCAGCGATGTCGTCGACATCGGTGATGTTCTTCCCGGGGTCGCGGTGGCCGACACCGACGCGATCGTGGAGCGCGAACCGGTCGTCGACGACGCGCCCCGGGCGTCGTTTCGTGAGCGACTCGCCGGCGCCCGATCGTCGCTCAGCGGCTTCTTCGGTGGCATCTTCGCCGGCGGAATCGACCGTGACACCTGGGAGGCGCTCGAAGAAGCGCTCATTCGTGCCGATGTCGGTGTCGTCACCTCGACCGAGATCATGGAGGCGGTGAAGGCCAGGGTCGAGGCTGAACGCGTCGAAGATGCGGCTGAGCTCCCGGCACTCGTGAAGGCCGAGCTGGTGGAGCGGCTGTCGGGCTTCGATCGCTCCCTGTCGACCGATGTCGCAGCGGCGGGCGGTCAACCCGGCCCGGCAGTGTGGCTGTTTGTCGGCGTCAACGGTGTCGGCAAGACCACCACGATCGGCAAGCTCGCAAAGCGCGAGGTCGATGCCGGAAGGAAGATCGTGCTCGCCGCCGGGGACACGTTCCGTGCGGCCGCCGCCGAACAGCTCACCATGTGGGCCGAACGCAGCGATGTGCCGATCGTCCGTGGTGCTGAGGGCGCCGATCCGTCGTCGGTCGTGTTCGATGCTGTCGAGTCGGCCAACGCCCGCAGCGCCGACGTCGTGCTGGCCGACACCGCTGGCCGTCTGCAGACCAAGACCAACCTGATGGAGGAGCTGTCGAAGATTCGCCGGGTGGCGGAGAAGGGCGCCGGTACCGTCACCGAGACGCTGCTCGTGATCGACGCCACCACCGGCCAGAACGGCATGAGTCAGGCCAAGCAGTTCGCCGACGCCGTCAACGTCTCGGGCGTGGTGCTCACCAAGCTCGATGGTTCGGCCAAGGGCGGCATCGTCGTTGCCATCCACACCGAACTCGGCGTGCCGGTGAAGCTCGTCGGTCTGGGCGAGGGCATGAACGATCTCGTGGAGTTCGACGAGACCGAATTCGTCGACGCCCTCTTCGAGTAGCGCTGTTCTCGCCGAGCGGTTCGGCGCTTCAGGACGTCGGGGTAGTCAGCGGAGTGTGGCCGCAGCCCTCCACGGAGCCGCTCACTGTTGCGATTGCTTGTTGGACTCGGACTTGGTCGGTGTTCGACTGGGCGTCGAGGAGACCAATCGCCAGGTCGCCGTCGGCCCGCTCGACCGCCTGAACCGTCAAGAGCGCAAAGTCGAAGAGGCGAGCTACGTCGGTGCGCAGCTCGGCGGGGGCGACCGCCCGGGCCTCGTCAAGGGTGGTCTGGAGGTTGACGATGTCGTCGAGCGTGTCGCCGTCGACCGAGCCATCAAGAACCGAGCGCCACGTGCTGATGGCGTTGGCCGTCTCGCACCAGACGATCTCGTCGAACGCTTCGACCTCGACCGCCTCGGGTGGCAACGAGTCGTTGCTCACGACGATGGCAGCGACGATGAAGGCCGCGGAAAGCGCAGCGATCACGCCCCACTGGCGCAACGTGAAGTTCACCAGCGTCACGCTAGCGAGGCCGGATGGCCCAGCCGTCGTCGGGTGAGCCGGTCGGCTACAGCGCCATCTTGACCGACCGGAGACGCCGCTACCCTGACCCCACCATGTTCGAGACACTGTCCGATCGATTCGACGGGATCTTCAGTCGCCTGCGCGGCCGCGGCAAGCTGACCGAGGCCGACGTCGACGATGTTCTGCGCGAGATCCGCCTCGCCCTCCTGGAAGCCGACGTCAACCTCGACGTCGCCAAGAACCTCGTCGGTCGCATTCGCGAGCGTTCGGTGGGTGAGGAGCTGTCGAACGCCCTCAACCCGGCTCAGCAGGTCATCAAGATCGTCCTCGAGGAGTTGACCACCAGCCTCGGTGGTGAGGCGATGAAGATCGCCTACGCCTCCAAGCCGCCCACCGTCGTGCTGATGGCGGGTCTGCAGGGTGCAGGTAAGACCACCAACACCGGCAAGCTCGCCCAGTGGTTCAAGAAGCAGGGGCGCAACCCGCTGCTTGTGGGCGCCGACTTGCAACGCCCCGCCGCGGTTGAACAGCTTCGCACCCTCGCCGGACAGGTCGGCGTGCCGGTTTTCTCCGAACCGACCGACCCCGTCGATGTTGCCTCGAAGGCGATCGCGGAGGCCGAACGCACCGGCCGCGACGTCGTCATCGTCGACACCGCCGGTCGTCTGGCAATCGACGAGGCGTTGATGGAGCAGGTCCGCCAGATCTCCGGCCAGGTCCAGCCCGACTACACCTTCCTCGTCATCGACGCGATGACCGGTCAGGACGCGGTCAACACTGCGAAGGCGTTCAACGACACCCTCGAACTCGACGGTGTCATCTTGACCAAGCTCGACGGCGATGCCCGCGGCGGTGCGGCGCTGTCCGTCAAGGAGGTCGTCGGCAAGCCGATCGCCTTCGCCTCGACCGGCGAGAAACTCGACGACTTCGAGACCTTCCATCCCGATCGTCTTGCCAGCCGAATTCTCGGCATGGGCGACGTCGAGACCCTCATCGAGAAGGCCGAAGAGGCGTTCGAAGCCGAACAGGCCGAAGAAGCCGCAGCCCGCCTCATGGAGGGCACCTTCACGCTCGACGACTTCCTCGAGCAGATGCAGCAGATCAAGAAGATGGGCCCCATCGGCAACCTGATGGGCATGATGCCGGGTATCCCCAAGGAGGCCCGCGATGTCGAGATCGACGACCGTCAGATCGCCCGCATCGAGGGCATCATTCGCTCGATGACCCCGGCTGAACGCGCCGACCCCGACCTGATCGACGGCTCCCGTCGCCAGCGCATCGCACAGGGTGCCGGTATGCAGCCCGGCGACGTGAAGAACCTGCTTGACCAGTTCACGCAGATGCGCAAGATGATGAAGCAGTTCGCGGGCTTCGGCACGAAGAAGCAGAACCCCAAGAACCGCAGAGGCAAGAACAACAAGAAGGGCAAGCAAAAGGGCGGGCGCCGCAAAGGCGGGCGCGTCACGGAGAAGGGGCCGGCCGCCGTGCCGAAGTCGCCCCTCACGCTTCCCGGCCTCGAAGGTGGCGAGGGCCTCCCTCCGGGCTTCCCGAGCCTGCCCAACGCGTGATCATTGGTTCGACTCCGGGTCGGAGGTTGGAACAGATGCCCCCGCCAGGTTGAATGATCCGGTTGGTCGGGCCTCCACGCGCCCGACGAAGCACTCCGAAGCAGACAAGAAGAGATCACCTCATGGCCGTCAAGCTCCGCCTCATGCGGATGGGCAAGAAGAAACAGCCCACCTACCGTGTCGTCGCCGCCGATTCGCGCTCGCCGCGCAACGGTCGCTTCATCGAAATCATCGGTACCTATGAGCCCCGCCAGGACCCGTCGGTCATCAAGATCGACAACGAGCGTGCGGTTCACTGGTTGGCCAACGGCGCCCAGCCGACCGACCGAGTCGAGAAGCTCCTGAAGATCTCCGGTGCCTGGACGGAACACACCGGCGAGGCATTCGATGCCACCGTCCCCGAGCGTGCCGCCCGCAAGAGCAAGAAGCAGCTCGAGAAGGAAGCCGAGGCCGTTGAGGCTGCGGCTTCGGAGGCAGAGGACGTTGCCGACGAGGCTGACGCCGCCACCGACGCTGACGCCGGCGACGATGCTGAAGCCGCTGATGACACCGCCGACACCGAGGATGGCGACGAGTGAGCGCCGACGCTGCGAGCCGCGTCTGCGAGTTTGTCGTCAAGCAGATCGTCGACAACCCCGACGGCGTCTCCGTTGCCCAGAGTGAGACCGACGGCGGCATCCGCCTCGACGTCTCGGTCGCCGACGGCGATATGGGCCGTGTGATCGGCAAGCGGGGGCGTGTCGCCTCGGCCATCCGCACGGTGGTGCGCGCCGCGGGCGTCGACGACGACGTCACCGCCATCGAGGTCGAGTTCGTCGACTGACGTGCTTGAGATCGGCCGCATCTCCCGTCCACACGGTGTGCGCGGCGAGGTGAGCGTGCTGCTCACCTCCAACCGAACCGAGCGCCTTGACCCCGGGTCCGTGCTCGAGACCGCGAATGGCCCGCTTGAGGTTCGTTCGTCGCGGCCGCACAAGGGGTCGTGGCTCGTCGTGTTCGAGGGAGTGCACGATCGCAACGCTGCCGAGGCGCTGCGCAACCTTGTCCTTTTGGGTGACCCGATTGACGACCCCGACGAGTTGTGGGTGCACGAACTCATCGGGGCCACCGTGATCGATCAGGACGGAACCGCCCGCGGCATCGTCACTCGCCTGCTTGAGAACCCGGCCTCCGACCTGCTCGAACTCGACAGCGGCACCCTCGTGCCGGTGCAGTTCGTGGTGTCGCACACTCCCAACGACGAGATCCATGTCGACGCGCCCGTCGGCTTGTTCGATCTCGACGAAGCCGCCTCGGAACGAGATCAGGACTGACCTCATGCGGATTGACGTCTTTTCGATCTTTCCGGAAATGGTCGACCACATCGCCGATCAGTCGGTGATCGGGCGTGGTCGCCGCAACGGCCATCTCGATATCCGAGTGCACGACCTGCGTCAGGCCACGACCGACGTTCACAACACGGTCGACGATGCCCCCTTCGGTGGGGGCGCCGGCATGGTGATGATGCCGGAGCCGCTCTTTGGCGCCGTCGAGGCCGTCGAGCCGCCGCGGCCGCTGTTCTACCTTTCGCCCTCGGGTCGTCGCTTCGACCAATCGATGGCCCACGAACTCGCCGAACTCGACGGCTTCTCGCTGCTGTGCGGTCGCTACGAAGGTGTCGACGAGCGAGTCCGCGAACATCTGTGCGACGGCGAGATCTCGGTTGGTGATGTCGTCCTGGCCGGGGGAGAGGTCGCCGCAGCGATGATCATCGAGGCGGTCGGCCGCCTCGTGCCGGGTGTACTCGGCAACGCGATCTCGGTCGAGGACGAGTCGTTTGCTGACGGGCTGCTCGAGTATCCGCACTACACCCGTCCGGCGGAGTTTCGCGGATGGGGGAGCCCCGACGTGTTGCGGTCCGGCGACCACGCCAAGGTCGCTCGTTGGCGCCTCGCCAAGGCGATCGAACGCACGGCGCACAACCGCCCCGATCTTCTCGACGCTCGCGGCGGTCTCAGCGCCGAGGAGCAGCGAGCACTCGACGAGTTCGGGATCGATCTTCCGGAGCGCGACGTTCGAGACGCGCAGGAGGAGTGATCCGAATCGGCCATGCCGGCGCCGCTGATCGCCACGGCGTGGAGGGTGGCAACGCCCGGCCGTCCCTCTAGCATTGTCGGTCGGCCCGGGCAGTCTGTCCCGCCGATGATCCATTCTCTCGATCCGTACGGAGCGCAGCGATGCAGCCCACCGATCTCGTCGACAATCTCAGCAAGCGGGACGACATCCCCGAGTTCGCCCCCGGCGACACCCTCAAGGTCCACGTTCGCGTGATCGAGGGCAACCGTGAGCGCACCCAGGTGTTTGAAGGCGTCGTCATCCGCCGTCAGGGCTCGGGCCTGCAGGAGACCTACACGGTCCGCAAGCTCAGCTTCGGTGTGGGTGTCGAGCGCACCTTCCCCGTCCACACCCCGATCGTTGAGCGGGTCGAGTTTGTGAGCCGCGGCGACGTCCGTCGAGCGAAGCTCTACTACCTGCGCGACCGCATCGGGAAGGCCGCCAAGATCAAGGAAAAGCGCGACACCTGATCGCGTTGCGTCGGCGTGCCGACGCCGTCATACCCCGCCCGTAGGTTCGGGGCATGGCTCCTTCTGACACATCCAGAGTCGCCCTCGGGCAGTGGGGCGAGCGTCGCGTTGCTCGCCACTATGAGTCGGCGGGCTATGTCGTTGTCGACCACAACTGGCGCGTGCGGGGTGGCGAACTTGATCTCGTGATGACGCGGGGCGACGAGATCGTGTTCTGCGAGGTCAAGACTCGAAGCAGTCGGCGGTTCGGCTCGGGCTTCGAGGCGGTCGATGAACGCAAGCAACGCTTCCTTCGGCGCACGGCGCTGTCGTGGCTCGACGCCCACGATCGGCGTGGTCGTCTCCGCTTCGATGTCGCCACGGTCGTTGGCCCACGGATCGAGGTAGTCGAAGCGGCGTTCTGATCGAGCGGCGACCGCTCGGGGCGGCGCGCTAGCGGCCCTTCTTCTTCGTGCGGGCTTTGCGGGTCTTGCGGCCGTCCCAGCAGCCGCGGTGCCAGTGCCGACGCAGGTCAGGAGCTTCCATGGGTACGACGGCGTAATGGCCGGTGCCCGGCTCGATGTCGCGGTTGCAGTTCGGACAGACGTACCACTTGTTCGCCTGATACGGCTGCAGGAACCGGACCTCGACCTCCCCGTAGGCCTCGGGATCGTCCATCATGCGCTCCCGAAGAAGACCCACAGCACCAAGAGGACGCCTGCGACGATTGTTGCGCCGACGAACACATAGTCGGCGGGACGACGCCGATGTGGCCGTGTGGGGTCCATTCCCATGGGGTCAGTATCGTCGGTGACGTGCGTTCCGCCACCCCGGCCCCCGTGCTCGTTCGCATCGTCGTGCTGGTCGTCTTCATCCTCGCACTCGGTGGGTGTGCTGGTGAGTCCCCCGAGGTCCCCCTCGGCCCCGACGGCACCCCCGACGCTGCGTTGACGATGGGACGCGACGTCTACTCGCGGCGCTGCGCGAATTGTCATGGCGCCGGGGGCGGAGGTGGCACTGGTCCGAAGTTGAGCGACGGGCAGGTGATCCTCGACTACCCCGATCCGGCTGATCAGCGGTTGCTGATCGCCAACGGCCGCAACGCCATGCCGTCGTTCTCTGGTTCGCTCTCGAGCGCTGAACTCGACGCGGTCGTCCGTTACACCCGCGAGGTGTTGTCACTGTCTTGACCTAGGATCACGTTGCGATCGGTCGTCGGCGCGACGGCGACCTCCACCCGTTCTTTCGTGGAGGTCCCATGCTCGCCACTCTGGCGTCAGCCACCCTGTCCGGCGTCGAGGGCCGGCCTGTCACCGTCGAAGTTCATGTTGCTGACGGTCTGCCCGGCTTCTCGATCGTCGGTCTGCCCGATGCCTCGTGTCGCGAGGCTCGCGATCGTGTCCGAGCGGCAATCGTGTCGTCGGGGGCGTCGTGGCCTCTCAGACGCATCACCGTCAATCTCGCGCCCGGTGGCCTGCCCAAGGCCGGTGCCGGGCTCGATCTGCCCATTGCGCTTGGCGTGTTGCAGGCATCGGGTCAGCTTCCCGCTGAACTTCCCGTGATCGGAGCGTTCGGCGAACTCGGCCTCGACGGCGGGATCCGGCCGGTGCCCGGGGCCCTCCCGCTTGCCGATGCGGTGGCTGGTGAGCTGGTGCTCGTGCCGGTGGTCGACGCCCACGCCGCAGCTCACGTCGCCGGCGATCGGGTCCGAGCCGTGCGCACGTTGGCCGACGTCGTGCGGGCGTTCGTCGACGGCGAGCCATGGCCGGACCCCGATCCTGCCGCCACCGACGATGCCGGCCCTGCGTGTGCCCCCGATCTTGCTGATGTGCGCGGCCAACCGGCTGCGCGAGTCGCGCTCGAAGTCGCGGCGGCGGGCGGGCACCACCTGTTGCTGGTCGGTCCGCCGGGAGCGGGGAAGACCATGCTCGCCCGGCGACTCGTCGGGCTGCTACCCAAGCTGTCGGCCGCCGACGCGCTCGAGGTCTCCCGAGTGCACAGCGCCGCTGGACTTCCGCTTCCGGCTGGCGGCCTCGTGTCGATGCCGCCGTTCCGAGCGCCCCATCATTCGGCGTCGATGGCGGCACTCGTCGGTGGCGGATCAGGCCGAGCTCGCCCCGGTGAGGTCAGTACGGCCACGTGTGGCGTGCTCTTCCTTGACGAACTTGGGGAGTTCGCCCCCTCGGTGCTCGATGCCCTCCGGCAACCGCTCGAAGAGGGTGTCGTCCGTGTCGCCCGCGCCGGCGGCACGTCGGTGCAGCCCGCCCGGGTTCTGGTCGTGGCGGCCATGAATCCGTGTCCGTGCGGGATGGGTGGCGAGCTTGCGTGTCGCTGCCCACCGCCGGCGCGCGCCCGCTATGCCCGTCGGGTGTCGGGTCCCTTGCTTGACCGGCTTGATCTCATGGTCCGGGTCGATCGCCCCGATCCTGCTGCCCTGCTCGGCCCGGCCGGCGATTCCAGTGCCGAAGTCGCCGAACGCGTGGCCAAGGTTCGTGATCTGGCCTCGGGCCGTGGGGTCCGGTGCAACGCTGATCTCTCCGGTGACGCCCTCGACGAGTACGCCCCGCTCGAGCCCCAGTCGGCGGCGATTCTCGAGCGGGCGCTCGTGGCCGGGCGGTTGAGCGGGCGTGGTCTTCGCCGAGTTCGGTGTGTCGCCCGTACCATCCGCGATCTCGACGACGCTGGTCCGACGCTTCGGCCAGCGGACATCCTCGCCGCGATCGGCTTCCGAGCTCGACCCTTGGTGGAGGGTTCCCATGGCTGATTGGACTCGTGTCACCGCCGTCACCGCTCTCGCCCAGCTCCCGGGTGTTGGTCCGGTCCGGCTCGATCAGCTGCTCCGGGCTGGGGATCCAGTAGATCTCGTGGCTGCGCTTCGCGCCGGCAGTCCGCCACCTCCCGGTCTCGGTCGAGTCGACGAGGCCGACCGATGGGCTGCCATGCTCCACGCGATCGACCCGGGCGCCCTCGAGGCCCGGCTTGCCGATCTCGACATCACCGTGACCACGGCCGGTGAGGCGGGGCACCCCAGCCGGCTGGCCGACGACATCGATCCGTCCCCGGTGCTGTTCCGTCGGGGCCGGCCATTGCCGACTGCGTCGCCGACGGTCGCGGTTGTGGGCACCCGTCGGTGCAGCGCGATCGGTCGCGAGGTCGCACGCGAACTCGGTCACGGGCTCGCATCCGCAGGCGTGGTTGTCGTGTCCGGCCTTGCGCTTGGGGTCGACGGAGCGGCCCATGCTGGTGCCCTGGCAGCCCAGGGCGCACCGCCGGTCGCCTTCGTCGGGGGCGGGCCCGACATCGTCTACCCACGACGCCACGGCGACCTGTGGCACCGTCTCGTCGCCGAGGGAACCGTGGCGAGCGAGGCGCCACCTGGCGCCGCCCCGTCCCGCTGGCGCTTCCCGGCGCGCAACCGCTTGATCGCTGCGGTCGCCGATGTGGTCGTCGTGGTGGAGTCCCGATCAGCGGGCGGGTCACTCCTGACCGTCGACGAGGCAATCAGGCGTGATCGCCCGGTGATGGCGGTGCCGGGTTCGGTTCGTAATCCCGCAGCGGCAGGCACCAATGGGTTGTTGGCCGATGGGTGCGCACCGGTGCTCGACGTCGACGATGTGCTGGTCGCGCTCGGGCTTACCTCGATCGCCGGGGGTGGATTCGGTGGGGCAGAGGTGGTCGTCCCGTCGCATCTGCGGGCGGTTTTCGATGCGGTCGATGATGGCCCCACGTCGGTCGACGAGGTCACTGCCCGAAGCGGGCGACCAGTCCTCGATGTCGTCACCTCGCTCGCCGAGTTGGTCGCATCCGGTCATGTCGTCGCCGACGGCGTCCGGGTGCGTCGCGCGTGACGTGGCCGCTCCATCACCATGCGTGGGGCACGACTACAGTGGTCGGGTGGCCGCCTGGGATGTCTCCACCTGGCTCGAGTCGCTCACGCGTATCGCTCCGTCGACCCGCAGCGTCTATGAGCGTGACATGGTGGCGGCAGTCGCCTGGCTCGACGGGCACGGTGTCACCGATCCTGCGGCGGTCGGCCGCCGCACGCTGCGGGCGTACCTCGCCGATCTTGACCGCTCCGGCTACGCCCGCCGCACGATCGCTCGCAAGGCGTCGGTGCTGCGCCGCTATTTCGACTGGGCGCGGCGCACGGGCAGGGTCGAGAGCGACCCAAGCGCAGCGCTCACTGCCCCGAAGGGCACCGCCAGCCTGCCCACCGTGTTGAGCGCTGCCGAGATCGACAGCCTCCTCGAGGGATCCGCCCGAACCGCCGGCGAGTCCGGCGAGATCGATCTCCGTGATCGAGCAGTCATCGAGTTGCTGTATGGGAGTGGGATCCGGGTGAGCGAATTGTGCGGTCTCGAGCTTGGCGACATCGACAACAGCGGGGTGCTCCGAGTCTGGGGCAAGGGATCCAAGCAGCGGGTCGTGCCCGTATCCGAGGTGGCCGCCGAGGCGGTCTCCCGGTGGATTCGTGAGGGTCGACCGGGCATGGTGACGGCGGATACGGCGAAGCCTTCACTCTTCCTCAACCGGGCCGGCCGCTCGCTGACACCGCGCGACGTGAGACGTATCCTCGATCGTCGAGCGGTGTCTCCGACGCACCCGCATGCGCTGCGTCATACCTTCGCGACGCATCTTCTCGATGGAGGTGCCGATTTGCGTGCTGTGCAGGAAATGTTGGGGCACGCCGATCTGGCCACCACCCAGATCTACACCAGGGTCAGCCGCGAGCGCATGCGCGACGTCCACCGGTCGACCCACCCGCGCGCGTAGGACTTCCGTGGTCGATCGCGTCGATGACATTGATCAGCTTTGGGCCGACTTCGCGGCACAGCACTCGCCGGAGCTCCGAGACAAGCTGATCGTGCAGTACGCGCCGTTGGTGAAGTATGTCGCTGGCCGGGTGGGCGTGGGCCTGCCGCGCAACGTCGAGCAGGCCGACCTTGCGAGTTTCGGCGTGTTCGGTCTTCTCGATGCGATCGAGAAGTTCGATCCGGAGCGGGGCTACCCGTTTGAGACGTACGCAATCGCCCGCACGAAGGGAGCAATCCTCGACGAGCTTCGCTCGATCGACTGGGTCCCCCGTTCGGTCCGTTCCAAGGCCCGGAACCTTGAGCAGGCCATTGCCAAGCTCGAGTTCAAGAACCGCCGTGCTCCCACCGACGAGGAGGTTGCAGACGAGCTGGGTATCACCGAGGACCAGTTCCGCGCCACGCTCAGTCAGATCAGCCTCGCGGGCGTCGCCGCTCTCGACGAAATGCTGGCGGGTGGGGAGCCAGGCGACTCGATCACGCTCGGCGACACCATCGCCGATCCCACGGACGGTCCGATGGGTGTCTTCGAGGCGAAGGAGATGCGCGAGGCCTTGGCCGATTCGATCCGCCGGATGCCGGAGCGGGAACGACTCGTCCTCACGCTCTACTACTTCGAGGGACTCACGCTTGCAGAGATCGGCCGGGTTCTCGGCGTCACGGAGAGCCGTATGTGTCAGATCCACGCCAAGGCCGTGTTGCAGTTGAAGTCCCGCCTTGCCGCCGGCGAGCGCGAACTCGCCTGAACCGGGCGGCGACGTCCGCAATACCAACTACGATCCTGACAACGCCGTCGGCGCACGACTTCCCCCCGAAGCTCCGCGAGCAAGGGGTGCTGTGTGCGCCGATTCGTCGTTTTGTCCGTCGTTTTGACCTGGGCCGCTCTGGCCTCAACCGTTGTTCCTGTCGAGGCTCAGGATCCGGTCCTTCGATCTCCGGTCGACGCCGAGGTCCTTGATCCGTTCCGTCTCCCGAGTGGGCCGTACGGCGCTGGAAATCGGGGTATCGAGTACGACACCGGACCGGGTGATCCGGTGTACAGCGCTGGCCCGGGCACGGTCGTGTTCGCGGGTCCCGTTGGCGGTGTCGTCTATGTGTCGGTCGACCATGGCGATGGACTCCGGTCGTCGTACGGTCCGCTGACACACAGGGCCGTTGCGCTCGGCGACACCGTGCAGCGGGGTGATCAGCTGGCGGCTGCGGTCGGCCCGCTCCACTTCTCGACACGGATCGACGGCACCTATGTCGATCCCGCATCGCTGCTCGGTGTGCGGCGAGTCGACGTGCATCTCGTGCCTCATCGCACCGATGACCGCGATCGATTCCTCGCCGCTGCCGAACTCGGTGAGCGGCATGCGCTCTATGACCTGGTGCAGTCTCGGCGGGGGAGTGGCGAAGGCTTTCGAGGCCTGCTCGGTCGAGTCACCGAGATCCTTCACGGTGCGTTCGCGCCGTCATCCCTGATCACCGGGTTTGTCGCCCATGCGGAGATCCTGATGGCGATTGCGCCCGAGGTCGCCCCCGGAGCGCTGTTTCGTCGAGTGATCTTCGGGTTGATCGACGTGGCCAATGCTCCGCCGTGCACCGACGAGGCGACGGTTGCCGCCCTCGAACCGTCGCCGGCGCGCCGGATTGCCGTCGTCATCGACGGGCTCGATTCCTCCACCGTCGACGCCGGCATTCGTGGCGCCCTCGACCTTGGCGGGGCCGGCTACGACACGGACGACGTCGTCCGCTTCAGCTACGACGGCGGACTCGCCCCTGGAGGTGGCCATCGATGGGGTACCGATCTGCCCCGTTCCACCTATCGCCCGGAGGCGACCTATGCCGGGATCGAAGATCACATCGATCGGTTCGCCGAGCTCTTGGTGCGTGTCCGATCCGCCAATCCCGGTGTCCTGATCGACGTGTATGGCCACAGCCTCGGCGGGGTGGTCGCCCGGCATGCGATCGCCGATGTCAATCATGTTGTTGACGTGTCGGTTGCGGTGACCCTTGGGTCGCCGCATCGAGGAGCGCCGGTCGCCACGGTGCTCGACGCTGCCCGCCATCGGATCGTGGGCGGCGTCATCGGTGAGGCGATCTCGACGGTCGACCCTGATCACGTCCTCGTCTCGCCGATCGTCGCAGATCTCTCCGAGCGGGGGTTCGCCGGAGTGACCGCCGACGTGGCCTTCCCCGAAACGGTGCACGCGGTCACGATCGGTGGCCGTTCCGACGTCGCCGTGCCGGCCTCATTGGCGTCAGCGCCGGGCGCCGACCATCACGTGGTCGTCGGCGGCCTCAATCCGACCAGTGCCCATGACGAGGTCGCTGGGTTGCCCGAGGTCCACCGTGAGGTGCGCCTTGCGCTGGCCGGGCTCGATCCGGCGTGCACAGGCGTTCGCGACCAGATTCTCGACCTCGTCGTGCCGGAGTCGATCGCCTTGGCCCAGTGGGGGGCAGCCGGTGTGATCGTCGTTGGTTCTCGGTCAGGGTGAACGCCCCGCTTCGGGGGAGGCTCCGTCGAGGTGGCCCGGTACCATGATCGGCGGTCTGTTCGCAGACTCTGTGCGATCTCACAGGGAGGTCGTCAGCCAACATCAGATCCGGACCACACCCGGTCGCCTCGGCGTCCGGTCCGGATCCCTCAACCGGGAGAACATCATGGCAGTCATTTCCATGAAGCAGTTGCTGGAAGCCGGCGTCCACTTCGGGCATCAGACCCGTCGCTGGAACCCGAAGATGAAGCGTTTCATCCACGGCGAGCGCTCCGGCATTCACATCGTCGACCTGCACCAGACCCTCACCCACCTCGAGTCGTCCTACGTCTTTGTCCGTGATCTCGTCGCCAACGGCGGCACCGTGCTGTTCATCGGCACGAAGAAGCAGGCCCAGGACTCGATCCAGTCCTACGCCGAGCGGTGCAACATGCCGTACATCAACGAGCGGTGGCTCGGCGGCATGCTCACCAACTTCCAGACCATCTCGAAGCGTGTCTCGAAGATGCAGGAGTACCGCCGCATGCGCGACTCCGGCGAGTTCGAGGCCATGCCGAAGAAGGAAGCCCTCCTCATCAGCCGTGAGCTGACCAAGCTGGAGCGCAACCTGGGCGGTATCCGCGATATGCAGAAGCTGCCTGACGCCGTCTTCGTGCTCGACACGAAGAAGGAGCACATCGCCGTCACCGAGGCTCGCAAGATCGGCATTCCGATTGTCGCCGTCGTCGACACCAACTGCGATCCCGACCTCGTCGACTTCGCCATCCCCG